>Ga0308160_10007931_pt1 | contig 10420 bp, 16 predicted proteins | sample PhyFR1_FD_201036 | JGI IMG/M metagenome (GOLD analysis project Ga0308160, IMG submission 201036) | Phyllosphere microbial communities from UC Gill Tract Community Farm, Albany, California, United States - DLSLF.R1 | ecosystem: Host-associated > Plants > Phyllosphere > Unclassified | place: USA...
AACTCGATTCGAAACGTGGGTTCGGCTCTTTTCATCGCTGACCAGACAGCTCTTCTCACAGTGACGCCAGCATCGCCTCAAGCCAGCTCTACTCGGCAACGAGGACGAACATCAACTCGCACCACACGACCTTCCTTACTACAGCGCGGCCGGAGCTTTACCGCCGATGACCTGGTAGCCCTCGCAGAGCTTCCCGAAGAAGACGTTCCAGCCGTGACCAAAAGAACACTGCCGACAGTCGCGGTTCCAAAGATCACGCGGTCGCAATCCTCATCTACACTGGTCCCTAGCCATCCAGCTAGGGACACTTTCATGACCCATCAGCCGAGCACAAAAGACCGATCCACCCTGGCTAAACCGCTGCCTTCGGTATCAAACTCCGGATGGAGTGACAGCGACGACGAAGCTGTCGGGTCCAGGTTGGTGAAGAAAGGTCGCCTTAGTCAGAGCCAGCGCGCGAGCCTCAATCTAGGGGGTGCGTTGCAGAGCCCTTTCGAGGAGAAAGAGGGATTTCGATATTAGCCGCGTACTATTTACCCGTGTGTCATGCTTGTAGCCGTCCTCATATCATTGTCTAGTTCAACTATCATGTCACTTCCAGATTTAATCGCTTACTATCTTGCTGTCAATTATCCCTCTGCATTGGAGCACTTTGTTCAAGCTGCAGGTATTTCCCAGCCAGATCTCGCGCATCCTCCGCAACCCGATCTGAGATCACTGGTGGAAGACTATGTGTCGAATCAAATCGCCCGCGACTTGTCAGTCATGTCGGTTGACGAGAGAGTCATGGACGGCTCTTGGGACAAGTGGACTACTAGTGATATCATCAAAATCGAACTTCCAAAAGAACGAAAGCTCGAAAAGGTGGTCAGCACGATCGAAGGCGTCAGTGCCGCCAATCTGCTGACAGTGGGCGTCTGCAACATGCCTAGACGAGAGTTCGACCTGTTCACTGCGACGCAAGTCAGATCGCAGCCAGACCAGACTTGTCTAATTACAGATATCGCTCCTCGTATCGCCCAACCATAATTACGTCGTCGGTGGACAAGACGTTGAAATTCCTAAACATGGCGACTGGCGAAGTGATTCTTAAGTAGGCTCGGCTGAATTTAGGTCGACGAGGTCCTCGAGCCTCACAAGGCAGCGATTCTCTCTTTCGCTGTGCACCCGCTACATCCCCGCTATGTACTCTCCGGGTCCATGGATGGCACGTGAGTCGCATGCGTATGGCGCTGATTTCAGAACTGTGTTGACAGATATCATTACTCGACAGAGCATTCAGTCTTTCAAATCAGCCAAATTTGTTGTCCGTGTTGCGTTTTCGCACGATGGTCTCTATCTAGCCACAGCATCGTATGATCGGCATGTTGTCGTTTACAAGGCTACGACCCCTGCAACTTCTACGTTTGAAGTCCTGGACGAGACGGATGACCCGAATCTCGCTTGCGACCCCTTGTTGCTATATGAGGAATGCTACCGCATCCAAACCGATTCGAATCCGGAGGCTCTCGCATTCACGCCAGAATGGCTAATGTATACATTGCGCTCATCGCACTTGCTATACTATGTGCATCTTGGCACATGGGCCACTCGGACGAAATCGTTCAATCCTCACTCTCTCGACACACACGTATCTTTCTCCGTGCTGAATCTCTCTATTCATCCATCAGGCAAGATTGTGGCCTGCCAGACTGGAGATCACCGTGGGGGCACCGGTGAGAGGATTTTGTTGTACGACGTGGACCCTAATCAGGCGAGTGCAACGTTCCCGCTCCCGTTGACGACAGAACGAACGCTTGGCCTGTCTGTGGACCGGTACCGATGTTGACGATTTCGTCTTACCCCGTATGGCTTGGCTCCCCGACGGCTGCGGTCTAGTGTAAGTATGGTGTGGGAGCGTAGATGATTGACGGCAGAACAACCACCCCATACGGATATCTCAAACTTGTCACGCTGCAAGGGGAAGTCCGGTCAAGCATCAAAGTCCACGGAGTCAACGATATCGGTCAAGCGTCAAGCGAAATCGTGAGGGATTGTTGCATGGTTGGGGAGGATGTGATTAGCGTAGGGTACGATAGACGAGTCAGAATATCTAGGTGACCTAATCGCTGTCGTACCACGAGCCACCCCAGTCCCAGTCGCCCTTTTCCGCCTGGGACGTGAATGGTGTGAACCATTCGGCAGTCTCGGCACCAAGAGAATCTAGATCTAGCGGCGCGATGTCTAACATGCTGTTGTCAGACCGCGAACAATGAACACATACCTCATGCCTTCGCCCGGAAGATCACCTATCATCCGTATCATTCCACTTCTTTGTCTCGGACGCATCACGGGGCTCCTCTCGGACTTTAAGCTCATCTTTCTTTGTCGTCGCCTGTGCGCCAGTGTCTGGTGAGGATCGTCTTCGACCTCTTCCGCCAGCACTTCTCTTAGCCACTCGTCGAGCCTTTCGTAAACGATCGCCGCTTCTTGCGCTTGCCAAGGAAATATCATAAAGTCGTGGACCGCATCCGGCATTTCGAATAATATATCGTTGGCAGATCGTGAAAGACGTAGTCGTTGCCAAGTAAGCAAGATTGATCTCCCTAGACGCTCGGCACCGCCATATACAACGAAGACTGGCGGGAAGTCGTCGAAGAGGCCCTCATCGGGGAGGAGCAAAGACGCAGGCGAGAGGTATTCGGAGGTGTGCATAATTTCACCCGGGAGACCTCGAAGCAGAAGAGACGTGGCAAAAGGACCGAACGTGTCGTCGATCTGGGTCAGCTCGGCTTGAAAGCTGACTCACTGTGTCCGAATCGGCATTGAACGTGTAACCATCGCCCCAAGAATGGGTAAAACCCACGTCGCACCAGGGGCTTAATAACACCAGGCCTCGATGCCCACGTAACCCGACTGCACCTCCCTCGTCACGAATCCAGCGAGTGAGTGCAAGCGCCAGGTGACCGCCGGCTGAGTCGCCGACGATCATAATATCTCGCTCGGCAATGCCGAGATCGATAACGAGGTACCGATAAGCGCTGATGGCGTCGAGCAGCGCAAGCGGCCAAGGGGCAGTGGGTGCCAGGCGATAGTCGACCGAGAGAATATGGTGCACGGCAGTGTGCAAGACCAGCGCTTTTGGAATAGAGGATGTAAGGTCTGTTTCAGCTGCGGTTCCGCACAGGTATCCGCCGCCGTGAAAATGCAGCATCACGGGATCGTCGGGCTGCCGGATTTTCGGGCCTTCATCCGGCGTGTCTTTTGGCCCAGTGAACCAGAAACCTTTAACGGGCGCGAAGCCGTACAAGAGACTTTCGTCTCTCGACCAACGACCCCAATTTCGGGGATGCGACCGGTATACAAAGTGCGGATTCCACGTGGAGCCGTTTATCGTGGCCAGGCATTCGGCGGCGTGGCCAAGAAGAAATTCGGGGGGAGCTGCAGGGATGGTGACCGGGTGAGAATGGTTCAGACTCGTAGGTGTAGGATCCTTGGTCAGATCTCGACCGAGATAGTCAATTTCGCATCTAGCCACTACGCCGCAAAGTCGCCGGGACCATCTCACGCGAAGGCAGCGTTGCAATGTCCAATTGTACCGCGGCCGACGATTTCGAGGTATATAAAGGATGGTCCACAGTGGGAGTAGGAACAGAAGGGTCGAAAAGACAAAATAGACCAGATAAAGCCGACGGAAAAGAGTGTGTCTCAGCAAAGGGTTGCGAGGGGCCGACGCCAGCTGAAGTCAGCTCAGCCGAGATTGATCGTCCTACGCAGAATGCCCGGATAGACTCCGAAGTCAATTCGCCCCATAGCATGGTGATGATGCGTTATTAATCGTTCATGCTGTTGGAATGTTGAGTTAAAAGTACAAGTGCAAGAATAATGGTATGAAAGGGACGAAAGCGCCCCATGGATTACGTCACTCCTCCATGTCCATCATGTCTTCGTCGGTAATCGCCTCGAATCGATGTGCATCATCGAGGACGTCGGCGTCAAATGTAGGTCGCGGAGGCGGCCGATACAGCACAAGTTCCTTGGGTGTAGGGAGACTAGGGTGGGCAGTGTGATGGGCGCTGAGCAGATGGGTCAGTAAGGAAGGGCTTAGTGTAAAGCCCTGTGCCCCCGGCTGTGACAGATGCCGCTGAGGCGAGCTCGACGGGGACGACGACTGTGACGAATCTGACGATCCGAGTGATGTAATTACGATGCCTGTCATCAGGAGAGCGCAAAACGGGAGAACACACGATCTTTCTCGGGCTCATACCACTCGGTTCGCGTTTTACGGCGCGATTTACGACGGTAGTCTTCCATGTCTTCATCCATATCCATCTCGCACCCGTCAATACCATCGGGATCGGTGGCAGGTTCGAAGATGAATGAAGGTTTCGCGTACCGAGGCGACTTTGCAGATTCTGTGGGCTGTTCCACGCTGTCAGGCTGTAAAGGCCGCTTTCGACTGCGTTTCAGTCTCGATTTCCTGAACGTAGTATCGGACTCGACACTGCCTTCGGACGACGACGTAGAGCTCGTATCGACCTCTTCTACGCCAAGATCGGAGATTGGTTGGTCGACCCGTTCATCCTCCGACAGGTCAGTGTCGGGCGCGGTGCTCTCGGCTCTCCAGGCGGCAGAGTCTAGGGACAAGCCAGAAAAGCCGTAAGAGAGGTTGGGCCGGAGCCGTTTGTCGGCGGGTGCAGACGGTGAAGTTTCGGCAGCTCGGCGCTTTCGACTGAGCGATGGGAACGGGTTCTGATCAGACATGACCATTATCGAAACGGGTTGCTCATTTCATCGATGTCAACGAAAGAGCATTATGTGCAACTTGTGGGTCGCGTCCCCGGTCAGGATTACCGGAACGCGATAGAAGGGGAAGGAAAGACTTGTTACGTAATATAGCGATCGGCGATCGCCGATATCCGTTCTCAATGGATCTGCTTGAGTCGCTAACGGCCAGGGCGATTCCGGCCAAAATCGTGGCAGACAAGCGGAAACGCGATGGCCAGTCAGATAGGCGACGAGTGGATCATGGATTCAGCACGTCGTTGCGATGGCCCAATGGAAGACATCTGGTAGGCACGCCCGAGGTTGGAGTCACGGACGAGACATACTGTGCCTGTGACGATATGCCGCATCCGTTGAAGAATACCGATGAGATATCAAATACAAGACCCGACGCGATGCCTTGAGAGACTCGTAATTAGTCCAACTGCTTGCTGAGGGGGTCATTTCGGGTGCGAAAATCTTTTTGAATGGTTGAGTATAAGACTACGCTCGAAGACGGTTCGAACGCATCAGTTGCTGATTGTATTGAGTGCTCATGTCTTGCCGCATATCTCAGACCTGTAATGTCACTGCACGAGTTGCACACGTTGTCTGCGCGATATCTTTGGCATCGTCGAAGTTTCTTCCACGCCCGTAGGGCTAGCTATCATCCGCTGAAATGATTACGGCTTATATACAGACTGGAACAGTGTGGACGGCTGCGGACTGTTGAATTGTGATGATATCTTCCGCGGGACGTTTGCGCGAATTTCCTTTTCCCCCGCCAATCAGCCGCTTATGTATCATCGCTCGTTCGCGTGCATGATACGTCCGGATTCATGGCGCAATGCTGGCTTTGTAGCATATGCGCTGCAGTATCTGCCAAAAGTCCGCACACTCCAATGCTATATAACTCTTGAATACGCAATGACGAACAAGATCTTGTGATCAACTCCAAACAATGTCGGTCATGAGGATTTCTGGGTGTTTGCGTAGCCAAACAATCACCGATGAGTATGCACATAGTCAATGATTCTTTAATGCTAATGCTACCGGAATCTATCACAGCTTGCTCTTCACACTTTTTTTGTGCGCGAGTCCTGATCACGATAGACCAGCATTCGCCCATTTCCTCGATCTCACTGATATGTTGATAAGAGTATCGCACATCAATGCATTCGCGGACCGCAGTTTCCATGTTTTAGAGTGCAACGACGTTACGGGCAGGATTCAAAACCCTTTCTCGCGAAGTATGGGAGGGTCAAACAGCTAGTGGATTGTTTCTTGTAATCTATTGGGCCGACATGGGCACGTCGAGTTCGCATCAATTTTGGCGGCCTGTAGACTGATTCTCAGGCTCTTCTGGTGGTACCACAGTCAGTCCAGTCGGGTCGTGGGGTCCAAGCTGCGCATGCCAGACGACCAAAAGTCAAACACCGGTACCGTTGTCAGAGCATGTATACCTACCTAGTGTATTTGTTTCAATGTGCGAAGTGATGGTAGAAGCTCGTTTTTATACAAACGTCGCGTGCATCGGGACCGATTGGTTTTGGCCATGCGCAATGATAGCGAACGCAGCGGTCAGTCCTACTCGTCAAGTACTGAAAGATGGCTTCATACTGTCTGATAAACTTGAAGGTGTGAGTAGCTGATCAGTCAATCTAATATGTACTGTGGAGCCCAAGGAGAGGTCTCATCTTGGGTATTCCATCGATACGACCTGACCGCGTAGCATGTCATAGAAGCGACATTCAGGCAGACTTGTTCTGACGAGGTGTTTCAGACGACATTACACATGCCACATACAAAATGGAGCTCGATTCATCACACAGCATCTCCTGCATGTTGAGACGTGAATTTCCTCATAGCACTGACTGTATCGTCAGACGTGTTCAGGCAATCGGCGGTCGCAGGATGTGAATCGCGGTTGACATATACCCCCGCAAGAGGGAATTTCCCACGGGCGGACATGTCCGCTTGTTGTTGAACTTGTCGGCGTAGTCTTAGCCGTAACGCTTTGCCGTTGCACTATGAGCGATCTGGAACAACAGAAGCCAGACAAAGTAAAGCGTGGCTATCGCGCATGGTGAGTCGAGATGGAGCGAACGGCATTATCTCATGTCAGTCTGCATTGCCGGAGTCGTAAGGCGAAATGTGATCTGGTAAGTGCCTGGTGTCGAGGAGAGTCCCACTGCTGAACCATACCAGGGGGACATCGACGCGCCCTCGTCGCCCCCATGTTCGCGGTGTCGACGCGAGTCTCGCGAATGTGTCTTTGCGCCGTCTCGCCGGGGCGGTAATCATGCCAGGCGATCCTCGACATCGGGTCCGACGCAGTCTGAGCAGGACTTCGGTCCGCCGTACGGTGCCTCCATACACGATCTCATCCATCCATCTCCCTCGTCGAACATATTCCCCACTGTCGAGCTACCGGGGGTGTCAGATACGCCAAGCCCGAAGCGTCGACGTTTACACCTCAACCCGCCCATGCAAGCATCGGATCCCAGCAGCATAGTGGTAGCCGACATGCAAAACGAGAGCGATGCGTTGCAAATATTGGCGTTGGCAAGCGGTCAGGGAGTGCGTCAGCAAAGCGGTAGAGCAGGACCTGCGCCATTGGCCAATTTGGCAGACTTTCCACTAGTCAGACTTGGAATCCTAGATCCCTCACAGCTGATCACGTTGATAGACAGCTTTTTCCAAAACCACCACCACTTTTTCGTGAGCGCAAGCTCGGGTGTAGCTAATAAGCAGCCAGTTGTGCCACCAGAGCGAATCCCCCGTACTACGTTGGAATTGTCTGCTTTTGCAGAAGCAGAGAGGCATCTAGTGACGGCTGCGATCATCATCGCCAGTAAACATCATCCCGGGACAAAGGACATCCACGACAAGGCGTGGGCCGTCATGAGGGTGAGTTTACGATACGGCATATTTTCTGACCCGACAGGGCTGGATATCGGATGTGCAGTGCTTGGGCGCCGCTCCATCAGTGGGAATGATAGAAGCCCTCTTATTGTTGGCGGAGAATCTTCCACGCGATCCGCTCAGAGCTCGACAAGATGGACGAGAGGATGTGCACGGAGCCGAGAATAGACAGGCTTGGATGCTGATTGGTACGGCTATACGCTGCGCGTACGGGCTTGGTATCGAAAAGGTGATGCGGCGTTGTGTTCGTGACTGATCGTAGCTCGCACTGAAGTTGATCTCTGAAGTAGAGAGAACGCCAGAGCTGGACCGAGCGAGGCTCGCTTGGACATGTGAGTTGAATTGCGGTGAGACTGATCTGCAGTCTGCTATCTGTTCGATCGACAGTGAGTCAATATCGTTTCGTCTACTGATCGTAGCATCTCGCTCCGATTGGGAAAAGCATTTTGGTCGCGTGGACCGGCCGTCTGTTTTCAAGGCTACACTAGCTCGTCGCAAACTGGCCCAGCTGCTGCGATAGGCAACTTTCCTTCACTCCGCGATCCTGGGCATGACGACCATGCGTCCCTGGTCCAAGCTTATCTTGAGTTGACACAGAGTAAGTCGGCAGAGCGGCTTTTGTTCATGACAGTCATGAGCACAGCCCACGACATGCTATGGCCCAATCCTGCTCGCACAAGGTCTTTAATGATCTATGGCGAGTATTTCAAGTACTTGGACGAGCTCGCACGGTCAATTGATGGGTTTCGCATTCTATGGGCGAACAGAAAGTGAGCAGGGCGTCGGCAAAGCTCAGACCAGATGGACGCTATTTCCCCTAGCCGATTGTGTGGCTGCGATGCTCCATTACACCACCCTCGTAGTGACCGCGTTTTCATTTGTGCGTTGCCGCGCATGGGACTGCTGATGACAGCAAAGTCACTTGGAACGTTCTGCGATGCGCGCGGAGGAGGAAACTGGCCAGCGCACCTCGTTGAGCTTATTTCCGCGGGGCGCGGCACACAGCCCTGACGCTCGGTACATCTTCCAGTCATGCGACTCGGCTCGCGCGCTTTTGGAGATTTGCGTCAACCGACTCTCTCCTGGAGGCGCCTTGCGCTATCTGCCCTGGCGATTCATCCTGTGGTTTACGTACGCTTCGGTGTTGCTGCTCAAAGCTCTGTACTCGGGTGCAATGTTGCGAGCGGATCATGCTGGGTGAGTACGATCGTGACACGCGTTGATGACAGGACGCTCAAGCTGATTGATCGACTCTGCGTGTGCTTTGCAGAGGCGTCTGTCGACGAGGACCATCCTGCGGTCCGTTACGGACGCCAGCTGGAAGCGCTTAAGAAGAAGCTCTCTGTCATGTCGGTGGGTTGGCGTTGGGTGAAAAGCTGAGTACAGACGAATAGCAGCAGTCCGACAGGCGGACATACAGTGTCCTTGCCTACAGCGGAAGAGGCACCTTGGTCGCTGCCCGTGCCCGGGCAGGAAAGTAATGTCTCATTTTCGTACCCAAACACCCCTGCACCTATGGCGCCACCACACCATCAACCAATGTCAGAGATCCACAACGCGGATCTGGGCTTTACCACACTTGAGGATTGGTTCAACGGATCTGATGGGGATTTGTTCGGCGGTATGGATCTGCAGGACTTTTGGCTGCAGGTCGGGCCTGGCGAGGTGAGCGCGATTATATAGTTCATTCTGACTACAGGCCCAAGGAGGATTCCCTTTTAGGTAGACTGCTTCGGCGCGTGACAGCGCGTATCTGTACTACTTTTTACGTTCCCCAAAGATCTTGGTGCCTACGCGTACACTGTTGCTACCTTCTTTGACCGCTTGCACGAAGTCGGCACTCATACCCATGCTCAACTCCAGCTCCAGATCTGGCCTGTCAAGGCGTTTCAAGAGCTCATCTCGTGTTTGCTTGAGGGTGGTAAAATCGGGGTTTGGCTTTGTCGTGTCGTGCGATGCGTCATACGAGCCGATGGTCATCAGGCCGAGCAATTTTAGACCGGGACACGAATCGAGGACATGAAGGGCGAGCTCCTCCAGGGGAGAAGATGCGCTGGATGAAGAGTCAAGCGCTGCAAGGCCTGATTTGGCCTCTTCGCCAGAGGTGTTGATCTGGATGTAGACGTTGAGTGGGGCGGAGCGTTCGGGCAGTGATTTTTGGAGCAAATCAGCTACTTTGATTGAGGAAAGTGTCTCAAGAAGGAACAGGTTGGGAACGGCTGAGATAAGCAAATCGTCGGCTTCACCCACAAGCTAGAAGTTTGGCCTTGTTGCTTTGCAATGCGCCGACAAAATGCCAGTCGATGTCGTCTGGGAGCTGAGGTTGGCTCTAACCTAGACGGGAACGTACGATCGCAGCTTTGTCCACCAGCTCCTGTATATAATTCTCCCCGAACGTCCTGTAGCCCGCGTCATACAACGCCTTGATGTCGGACGCCGGTTTGATTTTGGAGATTGGCACAAGGCGAGCCTGTCGTGAGACGGGACGATCGGGGAACTCACGGTGTGGGATGGAGATGCAGCTTTAATCTCTGAGAGCACTGCGTCCATGTTCTCGCGTAGTTCGGACGCACGGGCAGAGGTAAATTCGAGGGACATTGTACGTGAGGCCGAGTGAAGCAAGCGCAGTGAGCAGAATGAGCGAGCTTGCATGAACGATGAGATCATCGAGCGCGCGGCTTTCACCGATGCATATAATCTACAATGCCCCCAGCTCGGTCGCCTCTTGTGTAAACATCTCCATTCGCTCCAA
>Ga0308160_10007932_pt1 | contig 10419 bp, 5 predicted proteins | sample PhyFR1_FD_201036 | JGI IMG/M metagenome (GOLD analysis project Ga0308160, IMG submission 201036) | Phyllosphere microbial communities from UC Gill Tract Community Farm, Albany, California, United States - DLSLF.R1 | ecosystem: Host-associated > Plants > Phyllosphere > Unclassified | place: USA...
TGCTGTTCATGAGCAGTTCACTGCTTTTTGCACAAAGCGATTCTGCTTATGTGCGGGAACATTATACCAAAATCGAAAGATTAATTCCAATGCGTGATGGAGTTAAGCTTTTTACGGCCATTTATGTACCGAAAGAGAAAGGGAAGTATCCTTTTATGATCAATAGGACGCCATATACCGTAGCACCCTATGGTGAGGATAAATATAAATTAACATTGGGCCCATCATCACACTTCCTGAAAGAAGGTTTCATTTTTGTATATCAGGATGTACGTGGTAAATGGATGAGCGAAGGTGAATTTGTTGATGTAAGACCACATATCGACAGTAAAAAGGGCAAAAAAGATATTGATGAGAGTTCTGATACTTATGATACCATCGACTGGTTGATTAAAAACATTCCGGGAAACAACGGGAAAGCGGGCATTTACGGGATCTCCTACCCTGGCTTTTACTCCACAGCGTCTTTACCGGGCGCACACCCAGGACTGAAGGCCGTTTCACCACAGGCACCGGTTACCGATTGGTTTATGGGGGATGACTTCCACCACAATGGTGCATTCTTCCAGACGGATGCTTTTGCTTTCTACTCCTCTTTCGGCGTACCAAGGCCAAAGCCAATTACACCGGATAAAGGACCTAAGCCTTTTAATTTCGCCATTAAAGACAACTACAGGTTTTACCTGGACTTAGGCGCACTAAAAAATGTTAAACAAAAATACTTTGGTGATAGCATTAAATTCTGGAACGATTTAATGGCCCATGGCACTTATGATGAGTTTTGGAAAGCAAGAAACATTCGTACGCACTTAAAAGACATCAAACCGGCAGTGCTGGTTGTGGGTGGCTTCTTTGATGCAGAAGATGCTTTTGGCGCACTGGCAACTTACAAAGCGATTGAAACACAGAGCACCAAATCAGATAATAAACTGGTTATGGGTCCATGGTTCCATGGCGGCTGGTCAAGAGGTACCGGACAAAGCTTTAATGACATCGACTTTGGTCAGCCTACCAGCACCTGGTACCAGGAGCATATTGAATTTCCTTTTTTCATGCAACACTTGAAAGGGACAGCAGCAGCAAACCTTCCGGAAGCCAGTATCTTTTTAACCGGCAGTAATGAATGGAAAAGCTTCGCCAGCTGGCCACCAAAAGAAACGGAAGCAAAAAGCCTTTATTTCCATGCAAACGGAAAGCTGAGTTTTGAAGCACCTGCAGGAAAGGAGAACTTCGACGAGTACGTGAGTGATCCAAGCAAACCTGTGCCTTATCAGGATGGTGTACAACCGAGAAGAACCCGTGAGTATATGATTGACGATCAGCGTTTTGCTGCCCGCAGACCGGATGTTCAGGTCTATCAAACTGATGCGCTAACGGAAGACCTTACCCTGGCGGGACCTCTATTGGCTAAGCTAAAGGTATCAACCACTGGCACAGATGCTGATTATGTCGTTAAACTTATCGACGTATACCCCGAAGATGCCGTGGCGATGGAACCAAACACCAAAAACATCCTGATGGGTGGCTATCAAATGCTGGTACGTGCTGAAGTAATGCGTGGTAAGTTTAGAAACAGCTTTGAGAAACCTGAAGCTTTTGTGCCTGGTAAGGTAACTGACGTTAATTATAGCCTGCCTGATGTTGCCCACACCTTTAAAAAAGGACATAAAATTATGATTCAGGTACAAAATTCCTGGTTTCCAATAGTTGATCGTAATCCTCAGAAGTTTATCGATATTTACAAAGCTGAAGATTCGGATTTCCAGAAAGCAACACACCGCATTTACCATGATGCTTCCAATGCTTCTGCCCTTTCCGTGACAGTATTGAAATAATATATTTAATATGTTTAAAAAAACACTTTGCATGTTATCCATGGTCTGCCTCATGCAGACCATGGCCACTGCACAACTACTGCAAGAAAAGCAGGAAAACACCAAAGCAGATTCACTTCGTGGGATGCTAACGCCACTTCGTACCTGTTATGACATCAATTACTACCACCTGGATGTTAAGATCGACATTGATCAACGCTCGATTTCTGGTAGCAACACCTTTGCATTTACGGCAGCATCTACCTTTGACAAGTTGCAATTCGACCTCTTTGCTAACCTTAAAGTGGAAAAAGTAATTTATAAAGGCCAGGAACTTCCTTATAACAGAGCATTCAATGCGGTATTTGTAACCTTCCCAAAAGCCATCACTAAAGGCACTAAGGATGAATTTACAGTATTTTATTCCGGCAATCCGGTTGTCGCCAACCGCCCACCCTGGGATGGTGGATTCATTTTCAGCAAAGATAAAGCGGGAAATCCGTTTGTTTCTGTAGCCTGCCAGGGCTTAGGTGCCAGCGTATGGTGGCCAAATAAGGATCATCAAAGTGATGAGGTGGATAGCATGATGATCAGCATCACCGCTCCGAAAGATCTACAGGAGATATCTAACGGTCGCTTAAGAAGTACGGTAGAAAAATCTGATGGCTATCGGCAGCACAACTGGTTTGTATCCAATCCAATCAATAATTATGATGTGAGCTTTTATATCGGTAAGTACTCGCACTGGACAGATACCTACCAAGGTGAAGATGGCCCTTTGAGTATTGATTATTGGGCTTTGCAACAGGACAGTGCAAAGGCAAAAGCACATTGGGATGCCGATGTAAAGCCCATGCTTAAAAGCTTTGAAGACTGGTTTGGCCCCTACCCTTTTTATAAGGATGGCTATAAGCTGGTACAGGCGCCTCATTTAGGAATGGAGCATCAAAGTGCAGTTGCCTATGGCAATCAATTCAAGAAAGGCTATTTAGGCAGGGATTTATCCCATACAGGATGGGGTCTTAAGTATGATTTCATCATCGTACATGAAAGTGGCCATGAATGGTTTGGCAATAACATTACCGCAAAAGATATTGCCGATATGTGGGTTCATGAAGGCTTTACCAGCTATTCCGAGACCTTGTTTACCGAAAGTTTATATGGCAAAGAAGCTGGTTCTGCCTATGTTCAGGGCATCCGTGCTAACTTTCAAAACGATATGCCCATTATAGGTCCATATAACGTAAATAAAGAAGGATCAGGAGATATGTACTATAAAGGTGCCAACATGATCCATACCATCCGCCAACTGATTAACGATGACCAGAAGTTTAAATCCATTTTACGTGGCCTAAATAAGACTTTCTACCATAAAACGGTAACAACAGCAGAGATTGAAAATTACATTGCCAAGAATGCAGGCATTAATCTTTCGAAAGTGTTTGACCAATACTTGCGTCATAAAGATATCCCGACACTGGAGTACAAGTTAGTCGGTGATAAGCTTAGTTACAGATGGAAAGCGGATGTAAAGGATTTTGATATGCCAGTAAAACTGACTTTAAAAACCGGAAATTTTAGCCTTGTGAAACCTACCACCAACTGGAAAACCATTGCAGTAAGTAAGGACATCACTAAACAAACCTTTAAAGTAGATCCGGATTTCTGTGTAAACGTTAAAAATGCAGAATAAAGTTTAAAATGCAGCATAAATTGGAAGGCTAAAAGCACTCCATAATAAGAGAAAAGCATAATTTAACGCTGATTGTCAGCGTGAACAAGCATGGCAATAGCGTAAACAAACCCATGCTAATAACCTATTAGAAAAGGTTCTCATAAAGAATTAGCATAATCAAATTAACCTGATAATGCTTAAAAATAAAAAACCGGTTAATGCTTAAAATTAACCTGTTAATGCTTAAAAATAAAAGCGGCGCACCTTTCAGATGCGCCGCTTTTATAATATCAAAAAGCTTATTGAGCTATCAAAATTAGATACCCAACAACAATCTGGCTGGATCTTCTAATAATTGTTTAACACGAACCAGGAACCCTACAGATTCACGGCCGTCAATGATTCTGTGATCGTAAGATAATGCGATGTACATCATCGGACGGATCACAACTTCACCTTTCTCCGCAATCGGCCTTTCGATGATGTTGTGCATACCAAGAATCGCAGACTGTGGTGCATTGATAATTGGAGTAGACATCATAGAACCGAAAATACCACCGTTGGTAATGGTAAAAGTGCCACCCGTCATTTCTTCAATAGACAATTTGTTGTCACGTGCCTTTAATGCAAGCTCAAGAACAGATTTCTCAATCTGCGCAAGGCTCATACCATCTGCATTTCTGATAACCGGTACAACCAATCCTTTAGGTGCAGAAACAGCAATAGAAACATCTACGAAATCATTATAAACAATCTCTTCACCGTCGATACGTGCATTTACAGCAGGGAAATCTTTTGCTGCTTCACAAACTGCTTTTGTGAAAAAGCTCATGAAACCAAGACCTACGCCATATTTTTCTTTAAACTTATCTTTGTATTTACCTCTTAAGTCCATGATCGGCTTCATGTTTACTTCATTGAATGTAGTAAGCATGGCAGTCTCATTTTTAACAGCCACCAAACGTTTGGCAACAGTTTTACGCAGAGGCGTCATTTTTTGTCTTCTTTCTCCTCTTGATCCTGGAATCGGCGCAGCTACACTTGCCTGAGGTTTATCAGCAGCTTTAGCAGCAGGTTTCGCTGCAGCTTTCTCAGCTTTTAAAGCATCCTCTTTGGTGATTCTACCGTCCACACCAGAACCAGTAACAGCAGAAGCTTCAATACCTTTTTCTGAAAGGATTTTACCTGCGCTTGGCGAAGGTGTTCCGGTAGCATAGCTTTCTTTAGAAGCAGCAGCAACTGGCGCAGCAGCTTTATCTTCAGAAACTACTTGTTTTTCTTCAGCAGGCGCTGCTTTTGGAGCAGCCACACCACCATCTTCAATCGTACAAACTACCGCACCTATTGGTAGTGTGTCACCTTCATTTGCTACGGTTCTTAAAGTTCCAGCCTGCTCTGCAGTTAGTTCGAAGGTTGCTTTGTCTGATTCCAGCTCAGCAATCACTTCATCCATTTCAACTACATCACCGTCGTTTTTCAACCATTGTGATAAAACAACTTCGGTGATCGATTCACCTACTGGTGGAACTTTTATTTCTAAACTCATAATTGATGTATTATATCTTAATCTACATTAAAAACTTTAGTCTCTGATTTCTTGGCAATATTCTTAACAGATTCCGAAACCGGAACTTCAAGTGCTTTAGCCAGAATGTATGCCTGTTGGTCTGCATGTTGTTTTGCATAACCAGTAGCGGTACTGCTGCTTTCTTTTCTTGAAATTACTTCAATGTCTTTAAAGAAAGTTTTACGGGTTTTACGTAAAATAAACGGCCATGCACCCATGTTTTCAGGTTCTTCCTGAACCCAGATGGCTTCAGTTGCATTTTCATACGTTATGTAAACAGCTTCCATTTGTGCCAACGGCAATGGATATAACTGTTCTACACGAACTACTGCAACATGCTCCAACTGATCTGCCTGTTGTTTTTCAAGCAATTCATAATAGATTTTACCTGTACAGAATAATACCCTTTTTACTTTTTCAGCCTGTGCATTTACATCATTGATCACTTCCTGGAATTTGTTTTCCGTGAAGTCTTTCAGCGGTGAAACACATTTAGGGTGACGCAATAAACTCTTTGGTGAGAATACCGCTAAAGGCTTTCTGAAATCACGTTTAAACTGTCTGCGTAAAGCATGGAAGAAGTTCGCTGGTGTAGAGCAGTTCAATACCTGCATGTTGAAATCTGCACAAAGCTCCATAAAACGCTCAATCCTTGCAGACGAGTGTTCCGGACCCTGACCTTCATAACCATGTGGCAATAACATCACCAAACCATTTTCACGTTGCCATTTGGTTTCAGCACTTGCAAGATACTGGTCAATAATGATCTGTGCACCATTGTTGAAGTCACCAAACTGCGCTTCCCAGATGGTCAGTGCATTCGGGTTCGCCATCGCATAACCATATTCAAAACCAAGTACACCGTACTCAGACAAATGCGAGTTATAGATATCAAAAGTCGCCTGACCTTCAGAAAGATTTGCCAATGGGATATATTCCTCTTCAGAGTCTTCTAAGGTAAGTACGGCATGACGGTGAGAGAAAGTTCCTCTTTCCACATCCTGACCACTCACACGAACTCTTTTGCCTTCTGATAACAAAGTACCATAAGCCATCTGCTCAGCCATAGCCCAGTCGAAGATATGGGTACTGTTTGCCATGTTGCTGCGTTCAGCAAACAGCTTTTCAATTTTCTTGAAGAACTTTTTATCAGCAGGCAATGCGCTAATGCGTTGTGCAATATCCAATAAAGTAGATTCTTCAACTGCAGTATTTGGAGAGGTTTCAAAATCAGCAGGGTTTGCAATCCTCATTTCAGACCATGCACCGCCAAATTTCACATCCTGGTAAGTTGATTTAAGTGCTTTTGCTTCATTCAATCTTTCCTGCAGCATCGCACGGAAATCTTTCTCAAGCTCTTTTTCCTGGCTTGCTTCCAGATTGCCTTCTTTAATCAGCTGCTGAATATAGATATCTCTTGGATTAGCGTGTTTTTCAATGATTTTGTACAACAAAGGCTGGGTAAATTTAGGCTCATCAGCCTCATTGTGTCCAAACCTTCTGTAACAAAGGATATCAATGAAAACATCATTTTTATAACGCTGACGGTATTCCATCGCTAAATTAATCGCATAAACCAATGCTTCAGGATCATCTCCGTTAACATGGAAAACCGGCGACAAAGTAACTTTTGCAATATCAGTACAATAGGTGCTTGTACGCGCGTCTTTATAGTTGGTCGTGAAACCAATCTGATTGTTAATTACCAGGTGGATGGTACCACCGGTTTTATAACCTTCCAGACCAGCCATTTGTATCACTTCATAAACAATTCCCTGACCTGCAATAGAAGCATCGCCATGGATTAAGATTGGTGCAATCCGTGAATTGTCACCTTCATATTTGAAATCAATTTTAGACCTTACAATACCTTCAACCACCGGATTTACAGTTTCCAGGTGCGAAGGATTAGGACATAAACTTAAATGCACATTTTTGCCATCATTGGTCACTACATCTGTAGAGTAACCTAAATGGTATTTCACATCACCACCAAACGGTGATTCTGCGCTGTAGGCTTTACCTTCAAATTCTGCAAAAATATCTTTGTAAGTTTTTTGCATGATGTTGGCAAGTACGTTAAGGCGGCCCCTGTGCGCCATACCGATAACGAACTCCTGAATACCAAGACTTGCACCTTTTTCAATAACAGAATCCAATGCAGGGATTAAGGCTTCAGCACCTTCTAATGAAAAGCGTTTTTGACCAAGAAATTTGGTTCCAAGGAAATTTTCAAAACTTACCGCCTGATTTAACTTAGTCAGGATGCGCATTTTTTCTTCAACAGAGAAAGATGGCGTATTACGCGCAGACTCCATTTTCTGCTGAATCCATGCCAATACCTCCGGTGTACGAAGATATTTGTATTGCGCGCCGATTGATCCGCAATAGGTTTTTTCTAAAAAGGCGATGATGTCTGATAATTTCGCAGCACCAATACCTATTTCTACTCCAGAATTGAATACGGTATCAAGATCTGATTCACTAAGTCCAAAATTCTCTAACGCAAGGGTGGGTTCGTGCTTTCGTCGTTCCCTTACCGGGTTGGTTTTTGTGAATAAATGGCCCCTGTTGCGGTAACCATCAATTAAGTTTAAAACATTTACTTCCTTTAAAAACTGCTCAGGAGCTACTGCTTCTGACGTTCTAGAAGAGGCACTTCTTCCAAAGTCAAAACCTTCAAAAAACTTTTGCCATCCAAACTCGACCGATTGTGGGTCTTGAATGTAGGACTGGTACTGGGCATCGATATACTCCGCGTTTTCACCGCTGAGATAAGACAAATTATCCATGTGTTTCATTGCTATAAGTGAGGCAAAATTAGGATTTTACCAATAAGAACAGGCAAAATACTTTATATTTCTTCGAGGAAATCCACTAAATCACACACATTTTTTAATGGTTTTAACTGATCATTGACAATGATATCAAATTCAGAGATTAAACTTCCCGCAACGATCAAAGGCACATTCAAGCTATCTACCACTTTACCAATAATTTTGTTAATGTCTTTCCCAAGATTCAAGGAAGTAAGCACCACAAATGCATAGTCCGGTTTATAGCTCTCAATAACTTTACTCAAATCCGCGTAAGGTATTTCCTGTCCAAGATATAAGGTTTCTTGCCCACAACTTTTCAACAGATAGCGTGCAAAAAGTAATCCAGTTTCATGAAGCTCCGCTTCCGGCAAAAACAGCAGAAACCTTTTGGCATCTTTCTTCTTTGGCTTTTCAATTTTATCAATCTCCACAATTACCCGGTCACGGATCAAGTTCGATGCAAAATGCTCATGTGATGGATCTATGGCGCCAATTTGCCAAAGCATACCAATCCGCTTCATAAAAGGAAACAAAACCTGATCCATGGTTTTGGTCAGCCCCATTTCCGCAATACAATTGGCCAGTATTTTTGAAAATGTGTCTTCGTCGTATTTTATGGTTGCATTGGAAAGATTAATCAGTTGCACAGATTCATTGCTCCAATCGGTTTTCAACTGAAGCACCAGATCAGCAATTTTCTTTTTATTCATTTGAGCAATCTTGCTGATCTTGTACCCATTTTCATTCAGGGCAACAATATTCAGCAACATTTTCAAATCTTCTTCGTCGTAATATCTGATGTTTGTCGGTGTTCGCTTCGGCGGAACAAGATTATATCTGATCTCCCAGGCACGTATGGTGTGTGCCTTTATACCGATCAAACCTTCTATTTCGCTTATTGAATATTTCCTCACGGGGTAACAACAACTGTGAGACGTCTTTGTTTATGATCCATAGAGATTCAGTAGCCTTTTAACCAGTGATTTATCCGCCAATCAGGCTACTGCAGGGCCGTTAAGGATTTTAAGGTGTTTATCTACGTCAAATCCGTTTTTACTTTTGCTGCCAGAAACGCTGCTGGCAATACATTCCCAATTCCCCCAATTACTTGCCGCTGTATAATCTACCAGTTGCTCTTCAAAATAGGCAGCGCCCTTAGTCCAGTCAACTTTCATCACATGCACCAGGTAAGTCGCGGTAAGCACACGACCGTAACTCGATATAAAACCATCTTCATTCAATGCTTTCATATAGGAATCAACAACAGCATGGCCGGTTTCCCCATTTTTCCAAAGCTCCAGGTTGCGGTATTCCATGGTGTTGCCTTGTTCTTCTGAAGGCAAAATCTGCTCCAGATATGGTGCACCATGTTTCTTAAACATGAAACGGAAATAATCACGCTTAAATAAACCCAATATCAGCTGACTGAAATTGGAATTGGAACCACTGGTTTCCTCAGCTGCTTTAACTGCCCAGTACACCTTACGTGGCGACAGGCACCCCATGGATAACCATGGAGAAAGATGGCTGATGTATCCTGATGGATCTGCATGCCTGCTGGACACCTTTATATATATCGTAGAATCGGCATTGAGTAAGCTTCCCAAATGTGCCAATCCCTCTTGTTCCCCACCTTTATAAATGGATGGCGCAAATTTTTCAAGGTCGCGCCCAGGAAAAAGATCTTCCATCACTGGCAGTACGCCCCAATCATCATTTTCCACAAAAGTGATTTGCTCCGGCGCATCAAAGCAGGCCTTCACAATCGCATCTCTTTCTGTTTTCTTTTTAAATTGGGTAAAGACATCAGGAATGTCTTTAATTGGAAAAGGCAAGTCTTCTTTATTATAAAGCGTATGACCTATAAAATGCTTTAAATTGACTTTTATTTTCCAGAGTTCATCTTCTACATTGGCAGAAACCAGGGTTTCCGCAGGTGCAACTTCACGGTGATGGTACACTTCGGATATTTCAAAGCGTGTAACCAATTCCGGAATATGGTCCTCCGGCCTTCCATGAATCACCAGAATGTCGCCACCCAGTTTTTGCAATGAAGCACGCAGCTCAGCCACACTTTCTAAAAGAAAATGCGTTCTCGCTAAGCTTGATTTATGAAAATTCGCTTCGTCAAAATGGCGGGGGTCGAAAAAATAGACGGGTAATAGCTGATCAGATTTAGCAATGGCCTCAATCAGCATTTCATTATCATGCATCCTGAGATCGTTTCTAAACCAAACCAGTATTCTTTTTGAGTTCATTAGAAGGGTAGACATTGTGTTTAGCAAAATTAACCTATATTTTAATTTTGCCGATATTCAAGGCGAATATTTACACAATCAAAACAAAAGACCTGATAATCTGAACAATATCTGCTTATTAAAACCAATTCGGTGATAAATAGTTATTAAAATATGAATAATCAGGTATTAATCACCGGGGCCTCGGGTATGATTGGCAAAGCATTAGTTAAAGCCCTGCTGCAACGTGGCTACCAAGTATCTATGCTTAGCAGACAAGCCAAACCGATTCCAAATACGCGCGTAT
>Ga0308160_10007933_pt1 | contig 10419 bp, 9 predicted proteins | sample PhyFR1_FD_201036 | JGI IMG/M metagenome (GOLD analysis project Ga0308160, IMG submission 201036) | Phyllosphere microbial communities from UC Gill Tract Community Farm, Albany, California, United States - DLSLF.R1 | ecosystem: Host-associated > Plants > Phyllosphere > Unclassified | place: USA...
AGCAGCATAGTTCACTAAAAGCGACTTTGTAAAGTATGCTCCGTAACAAGCTGAAAACACACAGACAAGATTAAAGCGTGTGGCACAATTTAGGGGAGCAAGCGCTTGTCCAACTTCTTCCCATGAAAGATGGCTATTATTTGCGAAAATTAGCCCGTCATTTTCGTCTCCATGCATCTCGATATGCAGCAAGGGGAAATTATAATCAGTATTTTGCGCAAGGCGTTCGATGATTGCAATGAACTCTCCTGCCCAGCTTACTGAATAACGCTCAACATCAATTGGAACGCGATACTCCGCAAACTCATAACGAATGAACTTTTCAATTTCCACTCCTGTTTGGAACTCTTCTTCGTCAAGTGAGTCAATAATGACAATCTTTGACACGTGAAAAACTGGCATAATCAAGGCTTTATAGAGTCAATGCAAGCAGTATCGGCTTTTTTAATTCGTTTGCCTGAGTATGTCAGATAACCGAGACCCCAAGAGATACCATGCACTTCGCTTCTCGTGCGCGTAGTCGTGGCGAAGGTAATGGCGGCGCACCTTGCTGCCGCTGAGTACGTGATTCTGGCAGCGGTCGATCGTATCGAGCGGGACGCCTAAGCTCTGCATCATGGTTGCGCCAGTCCTACGCAGATCGTGTGGCGTCCATGCTCCGTTCCTGCCGTTGGCAAGCACTAGCGTATTGTCGACGCGGCGCTTTGCTAGTGGCTTGGCCGGCTTGCCGTCCAAGGCCTTCTTGAACATGGCTTGGCGGTCGCCGATCTGTTTTGTCATCGATTTGGTGCCGATGTGCGTCTCATCGCTGGTAGACGGGAAGCACCAGTCGGTATGGCCGCTTATCGCGTGCAGCTGACGGAACTGGTCGAGCGCGAAGGGAGACAGGTAGACCTGCATGTCAGCCAAGCTGTTCTTGACGTTTTCCTTCGGGATGAACCACTCGCCGGCTTCCAGGTCGACGTGCTCCCATCTAGCCATGCTCAGCTCGCCAACGCGGCAGAGAGTCGACAGCATGATCCAGATGGCGCGTTGCGTGGTCTTCTCGACTGGCTGGCGCGCGCGCCGCTTGTCGGGCGCATTCGCATACTCATCCTCGCCGGCCTGGAGTAGGTCACGCAGCTCGGCTATTTCCTCAGGCGACAGCACGCGATCGCTCTGGTTATCCATGTCGTAGTCGGGGTCGACAATCTTCTCGATCTCAATCAGGTCCATGGGATTACCTTCGATCATGAGCTTCCGCCAGGGCTGGCGCTTCTGACCCCATGCGAACATCTGCGTCAAGCTGTTGCGCGCGATGACGGCAGTGCGGTTGACGCCGCGGTCGACCAGCGCGCGCAGGACTGTTCTGATGTCGTGTTCGCTCACGGCCTTGATAGCGATCTTGCCAAGGCCTGGGAGGACGTCGGCGCCGAAGAGGCGCTTGAGTTCAGCATTACCGTCTTTCCTGCGGACGCCGTCCGTGATCCAAGCGTCGAACAGATCCGTGACGGTCAGATCCTCGACGCGCCTGGCTTCGATCTCAGCCAGCTTCACGGTGATCGCCTCTTGTTTCTCGTGCCGGATGACCTTCTTCTCTGCGCCCGGGTCAACGCCTTCCGCTACCTTCGCGCGCGCGCCGTCCCGGTTCGACCTGATGATCGACAGACTGTGGTTCGGCCAAGTGCCGCAAGAGTAATCCTTGAGCTTACCGTCGAACCGGTAGCGGTAGTAGAATGACACGGTTACGGTGCTGTCCGCTTTGGCTCGCACCCGGCCGAAAAGCCCGCCCTCTTCACGTACGGTTGTGCCGGCCTGGTCGGGTCGGATCGCTTCAAGTGTTCGTTGTGTCAGCTTAGCCATTTTATGCAAGGGGTCGGAGATAAAGCGCTTTTACCCCTACATTTACCCCTACAGTTTCGTTGGCTCGCATGGTACAGCTTGGGACGCCTCGGGACAATGGCAATCGCTAAGTAGTTGATCGGAAAGGGGTTTCTGAATTCGCTGGGATGCCCTGGAATAACTCAAAAATTGCATGGGGTGCAGGTGGTCGGAGGTTCGAATCCTCTCGCCCCGACCAAAAAATTCAGAGATGGGCCAGCTTTCGAGCTGGCCTTTTTCGTTTATGGCTGGCGGAACCGGCGGAACGGCGAGCGTCAACGCGCCGACTTCACCGGCTGCCGCAACACCGTCTTCAACTTGTCCGGCGCCGCTTTCCTGCGGTCGCCGATGTAGATCTCGTGGTGCCTGCCGTTCGGGATCAAACCGTTCTGCGGCAGATACGCGTCGTGGAGCCGGGCCAGCGTCGGCGCCTCGTCGTCGTAAAGGTAGCGCATGCGCGGCACGTCGCCGAGCGAAAATGCCTGCGCCGACGGCATGTACAGATGCTTGAGCTGTCTTCGAAAATCGATCCTCTCCATCGCAGGCTTCCTATCGATTTTACAAATTTCAACATTGCAAAGTCATTGCCGGGGTCGCTGTTCATTTGATGGAACCGGCGCTGCCGCGCGTTGTGTAGCATTTTTTCAACCAGGGCCGCGAACTCATCAATGTTCGTAGTAAAATTTCATAACATTGCAGCGACTGCCCTGCCAATCGCCTCATCGGCACCGGTCTATACAAGGAGTGTCCCGCCTGACAGGCGAGGCGCCATGCATATTTTGTAAATTCTTTACAGTTTTTTGCGACGAATTGATCTGGAGAGTGTGGAATGAGCGTTGAAGAGGCACGGAACTTCAAGGAAGAACTGCTGGGGCGGGACATCCGCCAGCTGGGCCGCATGCTGGGCGAAACGATCCGCGCCCAGGAAGGTGCCGAAGTCTTCGATCGCATCGAATCCGTGCGCCGCAGCTGCATCGGTTTCCGCCGCGACGAGGACGGCAGCGCGCACGAGGAGCTGGCGGGCCTGCTCGCCGACATCTCGGCCGACGAAAAGACCCAGCTGATCCGCGCCTTCACGTACTTCTCGCTGCTCGCCAACATTGCCGAAGACCAGCACCATATCCGCCGCAGCCGCGCGCACCTCACGGCCGGCTCGGCGCCGAAGAAGGGCAGCATCGCGCACGCCGTCGAAGGCGTGTTCGAAGCGGGCCGCATGGACGCCCTGCGCGCGTTCTTCGACGACGCCCACGTCAGCCCCGTGTTCACGGCGCACCCGACGGAAGTGCAGCGCAAGAGCGTCCTTAACTGCCAGATGGCGATCGCGCGCCTGATCGGCGAGCGCGACCGCACGCAACTGACCCCGGACGAGGAGCAGGACAACGACGAAGCGCTGGCGCGCGCGATCCTGACCCTGTGGCAGACGCGCCTGCTGCGCCCGGCCAAGCTGTCCGTGCTGGACGAGGTCGAGAACGGCCTGTCCTTCTACGACTACACGATGTTCAAGAGCCTGCCGCGCCTGTACTGCGCGCTCGAGGACACGCTGGCACAGAAGGATGCCGCGTGGACGGACGCGGAATTGCCGTCGTTCATGAAAGTGGGCAGCTGGATCGGCGGCGACCGCGACGGCAATCCGTTCGTCACGGCCGACATCCTGCGCGCCACCCTGCAGGCGCAAGCCACGCGCGCGCTCGACTTCTACCTGCCGGAGCTGCACACGCTGGCGTCGCAACTGTCGCAGGCGCAGTCGCTGTGCGGCTGCACGGAGGCGCTGCGCGTCCTCGCCGAACGCGCGCCGGACAATTCGCCGCACCACCAGGACGAGCCGTATCGCCAGGCGCTGTACGGCATGCACGCGCGCCTGCAGGCGACGCGCGCGTGGCTCGCGGCGGGGGCCGACCAGCCGGACGCCGGCGCGTATGCCAGCGCGGCCGAGCTGCTGGCCGACCTGGACACGATCCACGCGTCGCTCGTGGAGAGCGGCGCCCGTCCGCTGGCGCGCGGCCGCCTGCGCCTGCTGCGCCGTGCGGTGAAAGTCTTCGGCTTCCACCTCGCGCCGGTCGATTTGCGCCAGAACTCGGATGTGCACGAGCGCGTGATCGCCGAACTGCTGGCGCAGGCGCGTCCGGGCGCCGACTACCTGGCGCTGGCCGAAGCCGAGCGCCGCCAGGTGCTGCTGGACGAACTGCAGTCGCCGCGCCTGCTCGTGTCGCCGTTCGAGACGTACTCCGACGAGACGGCGTCCGAGCTGGCGATCCTGCGCGCGACGAAACGCGCCCACATCACCTACGGCCGCGATGCCGTCACCAACTACATCATCTCGAAGGCGGCCTCCGTCTCCGACCTGCTGGAGGTGGCGGTGCTGCTGAAGGAAGCGGGCCTGCTGCATCCGACCCTCGGCACGCTAGACGTCAACATCATCCCGCTGTTCGAGACCATCGACGATTTGCGCGCGGGTCCGGGCATCATGGCCGAGGCGTTCGGCCTGGCGCAGTACATGCGCCTGCTGCAGTCGCGCGGCCGCCTGCAGGAAGTCATGCTGGGCTACTCGGACAGCAACAAGGACGGCGGCTACGTCACGTCCGGCTGGGAACTGCACAAGGCGGAGCTGGAACTGATCGACGTGTTCCGCGCCCACGGCGTCAAGCTGCAGCTGTTCCACGGCCGCGGCGGTTCGGTCGGCCGCGGTGGCGGCCCGAGCTACGAGGCGATCCTGGCGCAGCCGGCCGGCGCCGTGCAGGGCCGCATCCGCCTGACGGAGCAGGGCGAAGTCATCACCGCCAAGTACGCCAATGCGGAAGTCGGCCGGCGCAACCTGGAGGTGCTCGTCGCCGCGACCATGGAAGCGACCTTGCTGTCGCACACCCAGCCGCAGCCGGACGTCGCGCAGGTCGCGGCAATGGACCGCCTGTCGACGGAAGCCCTGCGTGCCTACCGTTCGCTCGTGTACGAGACCGAAGGCTTCGAGACCTATTTCTGGGAGTCGACCGTGATCTCGGAAATCGCCGCGCTGAACATCGGCAGCCGGCCGGCGTCGCGCAAGAAGTCGCGCTCGATCGAAGACCTGCGCGCGATTCCCTGGGTGTTCAGCTGGGCCCAGTGCCGCCTGATGCTGCCGGGCTGGTACGGCTTCGGCAGCGCGGTCGAACGCTTCGTCGCCGAAGCGCCGGCCGAGCGCATGGCCCTGCTGCGCACGATGTACAAGACGTGGCCGTTCTTCACCACGCTGTTGTCGAACATGGACATGGTGCTGGCCAAGAGCGACATCGCGATCGCCGGCCGCTACGCCGACCTCGTGGCCGACGCGGCGCTGCGCGAGCGGATCTTCGGCCAGATCAGCGCCGAACATGCGCGCACCGTGGACGTGATCAGGCAGATCATGGAACAGGACGAACTGCTGGACGCGAATCCGCAGATGCAACGCTCGCTGCGCAACCGCCTGCCGTACATCGACCCGCTGAACCACCTCCAGGTCGAGCTGCTGCGCCGCTACCGCGCCGGCGTGGACGACGACGCGACCCGCAACGGCCTGCACATGTCGATCAACGGCATCTCGGCGGGCCTGCGCAACAGCGGCTGACGGCGCCATCGCGTATCATCGCCGGCATCGACATCGGTCTACGATCCGGAGGTGATACGAATGCGACGCATCCTGCTGCTTGCGCTACTGCTTGCGGCGCCCCTTGCGGGCCATGCCCGCGCCTGCGGGGTGCCGCCGCCGGCCGTCGTCGACATCGATGCGAACGGCTATTACGACGACAGCCACCACGCGCACGTCGACCCGCTGCGCAAGGCGCGCAACGACGCCGCCGTCAAGCCGGTCAACGATTACCTGAATGCGGTGGCGCACGCCGCCGTCGCCTGGCAGCGCGGCCGCGCCGACCCCGACGCGCGCTGCGCCCTCGGCTGGCTCGCCGCCTGGGCCGACGGCCGCGCCATGCTGGGCACGATGACGACCGAGCAGTCGTACTACATGCGCAAGTGGACGCTCGCCGGCCTCGCGCTCGCGTATGCGCGCGTGCGGCCGGCCGCCACGGCGGACGAGCGGCGCCGCATCGACGCGTGGCTGCTGGCTCTCGCCGATGCGACGATCCGCCACGCCGACGCGCCGAAGGGCGTGCGCAACAACCACTATTACTGGGAAGGGCTGGCCGTGGCCGCGACGGGCGCCGTCACCGGCGACGCACGCTGCCGCGCATGGGGCCGCGGGGTGTTCGACGCGGCGCTGGCGCAGGTCCGCCCCGACGGCGCGCTGCCCCACGAGCTGGAGCGCGGTCCCAAGGCGCTGCACTACCACCTGTTCGCGGCCGCGCCGCTCGTGATGATGGCGTCGATCTTCGACGCGCAGGCGGCACCGCTCGACCGCCTCGTGGCCTTCGCCGTGCACGGCGCCGCCGATCCGTCGGCCATCGCGGCACTGGCAGGCACGGCCCAGGAGACGCCCGACCGCATGCCCGCGTGGATCGCCGTCTACCGGCGCCACGGCGGCCGCGTGGACGTACCTGCCGCCGTGCCGCCGACGGACTGGGATGCACGCCTGGGCGGCGACCCGAACCTCGCCAATCCGCTCGAACACACGCGTGCGCCGTAGTGCGACGGCATTCGTACGGTGGGTCAGAACGGCGGCGGCGTGTCCGGCGGTTCGGGCGGCACGTCGAGGTCGAGCGGCGTGCGCTGCAGCCGCGTCAAGTCGGCTCCTTCGACCAGCGCCTGCGCCTGGAACGCGGCGTGTGCGCGCACGCTGCCCCGGTGCAGCGCCACCAGCATGACGGGCAGCGTCGGGAAATAGGGGCGCAGGCGTTCCAGCAGCACGTCGCCGACACCCGGCGCGACCCACGCCGGCGGCGGAAAGGCCAGCGCGACGCGCACCCCTTTCAGTTCGGCGACGGCGACGTCCAGTTTCATATGCGGTCGCTTTCCTTGCGCACGACGCGGCCGATGACGAGGCACGCGCCCGTCTGGCACAGCTTGCGGTGGTACTTGCGCTGGTCGGGATTGTCCGACGTCAGCCACCACTTGCCGGCGTCGCGCGCCAGGCGCTTCACGACGGCTTCCCCTTCATAATTGAACGCGTACACGGCGCCGTCCACCAGCTTGGTGTCGAGCGTGTTGATGATCACGATGTCGCCCGCGTACAGCGACGGTTCCATGCTCTCGCCCTTGACGAGGATGGCGATCAGGTGGTCGGGATGGTAGTTGTGCCGTTCGATCCACGTGCGGCGCATGCCGAGCGTGCCGCCGTCGCGCCGCTCCGGCTCCGTCTGGAAGCCGGTGATGCCCGCCGACAGCCGCAGCTTGACCATGCGGATCTGCACGAAGTCGGCATCGTCGTTGTCGGCCGCGCGCACCGCCAGGCCGTCCTTCAGCCCGTGCAGCGGCGCCTGGCGCGGGTCGCCTTCGCCCGTCATCAGCCAGATGTGCGAGAAACCGAGTTCGCGTTCGATGGCCAGCGCATAGCGGATGTCCATCGACTTGATCTTCCCGGTAAGCCACTGGTTCACGACGCTTTTCGAGGCGCCGGACGCCTTCACGAGGCCGGTCTGGCCGCGTTCTCCTTCCAGTTGCGGCGTGGTGTGGTAGATGTGATCGAGACGTTCGGTTAACAGGGTCATGGTCGAAGGTGCAAGCACGGCACGAAGTTTAGCGTTCTTGACGTTGATCAGTTTAGAGTTCTATACTCTACCTGACTGGCCGGCTCTTGTGAAGGGGGCCGCGGCAAGAAGTCGAGGGGGAGGGGAACGGCAATGAACAAACCAACAATCTTCGGACTGGCGAGCTACTTCGCCGGCCTGGCATCGATCGGCGCGTCGCTGACGATGGCGGATGTGGGGGCGGCCGTCGGCATCGCGACGGCCGTGCTGACGTGCGTGACGAATACCGTCTACACGTACCGGCGCGACCGGCGCGAGCAGAAGGAATGCGATGCGCGGCTCGCGCAGCTGGAGCGGCAGCCATGAGCGCCGCGGGCGGCCTGCGGATCAGCAGCGGTCTCCCGCACGATGCCGGTTCGCCGCATTGTGCCGGTGTGGCGCGTCGTGCTGATGTACCGCATCGCACCGGACCGTCGGCGGCGCGGACACATCGAGCAGCTCCAGCACCGCCTCGACGATACGTGCCGGCGCCACGCCCGCGAGGCAGCCCTGGTGGCCTTGCGGGCACGTGCGCGCGGCGCAGAAGCGGCACGGCACGTCATGAAACAGGACGCGGCTGCGCACGTGCCACGGCGTATGCTGCGGCGCCGTCAGCGCGTACAGGTCGACGACCGGCGTACCCACCGCGGCCGCGATGTGCGCCGGCGCCGCGTTGCCCGTCACGGCGACGGCGGCGAGGCGCAGCGCGGCGCCCAGCGCGCCCAGCGACAGGCGGCCCGCCAGCGTGACGGCCGGTACGCCGGCGTCGCCGCGGATGGTGTCGACGAGGTCCGCCTCCGCTGCGCTGCCGGTGAGTACGAGCGGCATGCGCACGGCCTGTGCGAGCAGGCGCAGGGCCTGCGCCCAACCCGCGGGCGGATAGCGGTGCGCCGCGGCGCCCGCGCCCGGGTGCAGCAGCAGCCACGGGCGGTCCGGGTCGACGCCCGCGGCCGCGAGCTGCTCCCTGGCCGCGGCCACGTCGGCCGGGCGCGGGACGAACGCGAGTTCCGGCGCGGCGCTGCGGCAGCCGACGCGCTGCACGAGGGCCAGCTGGCGCTGGACGTCGTGGCGCACGAGCGGCGCCGGTTCGGGATCGGGAATCCAGTCGGTCAGCAGGCCGTGCGGATTGTCGCGGCAATGGGCAAGGCGCAGCGGGATGCCGGCCAGCTGGCACAGCAGGGCCGCCGGCAGCGGGCTGTGCGTGTACGTCGTGAAGATCACGGCGGCGTCGAAGCGGCGCGCGGCCAGTTGGTCGACGAGCGCCAGGGTGGACCAGCGAACCGATGTACCTGTGCATTCCGCCGGCGATGCCGCCGCCGATGCCGCTGCCGTGGCCGCCTCCGGATCGGCCCGGCCGTCGCCGCGCGTCCACGCATGCGTCCAGGGCGCCGTCCAGGCAATGGCGTCGTCCAGTTCGGGAATGAACGGCAGCGCGGCCGCGCCGGACGGCGAGGCGAGCAGCGTCAGCGCGCGGCCCGGCACGGCCGCAGCCAGCGCGCGCAGCGCCGGCGTGGTCTGCAGCACGGCGCCGAGGCCGTCGAGGCGCACGCACAGGATGCGCCGGGCGTCCTGCCACGGCGCGGTCATGGGGTGCCTCCGTGGCTGGCGATCAGCACGGCGGCGGTGTACAGGTCGGGCGCCATGCGCGTCGGCACGCGGCGCGGCCCGAGGCGCCATTCGCCTTCGCCGCCGTTGTCGATGAGGATCGTGCGGCAGCCGGCGCGGTTGCCGGCTTCGACATCGTGCAGCACGTCGCCCACCATCCAGGACGCGCGCAGGTCGATGCCGTGTTCGTGCGCCGCCATCAGCAGCAGGCCGGGCAGCGGCTTGCGGCAGTGGCAGGCGGCGGCCCACGGCGCGACCGTGCCCTCGGGATGGTGCGGGCACCAGTACACGCCGGCCAGTTCCAGCTGCTCGCGCGCCAGCAGGTCGCCCAGCTGCCCGCCGGCGGCGCCCAGCGCGCCCGCGTCGCACCGGCCGAAGGCGACGTCGGGCTGGTTGGCGACGACGAACAGGCGATAGTCGAGGCGCGCCAGCAGCCGCAGTGCGGGGCCCGCGCCGCGCGACAGCGTCGGCGGCCGGGGCGTGGAGTCCGGCGACGGCGCGGGCACGAGGGTGCCGTCCTTGTCGAGGAAGATGGCTTTCATGGCCGTACGCCTCCGCCTGCGGGGGACGTCCCGCCGCAAAGGATGGCCACGGCCCGGCCTGGCCGTGCGGTCCCGCTGTCGTTGCACATGCTGCGCTCGCGTTATGCCGATGGTGCGTACGCATCGGTACGCACCGGTTGCCCATGCCGTCCGTCGGGACGACGCGTGCATTGCCGGGCCGCGTCGCGTCGGGCGACGGCGGCCATGGCAATGTCATGCAGGTTCGACTGTGGGACAACGGCCGGGTTCCGGCAGCGGGCGTACGGTTGAATCTGGATCAAACGGGGAGGGGGAGCCGGCCCGGCGCGGCGGCCGGACCGGAAAGGCGGGCTTACGGCTTGCGTTTGAAGCCGGTATCGTCGTCCATGTTGCTGTCGCCATTGAGCTTGTTGGCGAAACCCGGGCTGCGCGGGTAGCCGCCGCTCGCGTCGTTCGAGTCGTGCACTGGCGGACCGTCGTGGGAACCGGTCTGGGAGCCGCGGCGGTCGTCGCTGGACGCGCCCGTGTTGCCCGGGGAGCGGGGCAGGCCGCCGGCGACGTCGTTCGAGTCGTGCACGCCGCCGTAGTCCGAGTTCTGGTTCGCCATCGATTGCGATCCGCTCACGTCGAGCTGGGTGTTGCCGCGCTGGGCTTCCTGGCCGCCCAGCGGCCCCGCGCTGCTGCCCTGGTGCGCGCCCGGTCCCGGCATGCCGCCCCCGCGGCTGGCGTTCGTGCCGCCCGACTGGCGGTTGCCCATCGAGCCGCCCGGCGGCTGCGCCGGCATTGCGCTGCGCGGACCCGGCATG
>Ga0308160_10007934_pt1 | contig 10416 bp, 17 predicted proteins | sample PhyFR1_FD_201036 | JGI IMG/M metagenome (GOLD analysis project Ga0308160, IMG submission 201036) | Phyllosphere microbial communities from UC Gill Tract Community Farm, Albany, California, United States - DLSLF.R1 | ecosystem: Host-associated > Plants > Phyllosphere > Unclassified | place: USA...
AATTGCCCTTCCAAGCTACGCTCAAGATGGAGAAATTCGGAGATTTGATTCTTCGAGCTACTCAACCTCAAATGGTCTTGTTCTCGCTATACGACGATTGGCTCAAATCGATCTCGTCCTACACTGCCTTCTCGCGTCTCATCCTGCTCTTACGAGCTTTGCACGTCAACAACGAAAAGGCAAAGATCATTCTTCGACCCGATCGAAGTATCATTACCGAGTCGTACCATATCTGGCCCACGCTCTCGGATGATGATTGGATGAAGGTCGAAGTTGCTCTCAAGGACTTGATCCTCAGTGATTTCGGTAAACGAAACAGTGTCAATGTCGCTTCGTTGACTGCGAGTGAAATTCGAGATATCATTCTTGGTATGGAGATTTCAGCTCCTTCGGCTCAGCGACAACAGATGGCCGATATCGACAAGTCGAACGAGGCTGCTGCTGCTCCTACAGCTGTCACTACCAAGACGACCAATATCCACGGTGACGAGATTACGGTTGTTACTACATCTCAGTACGAGCAGGGTACATTCGCTTCCAAGTCCGACTGGCGAATCAGGGCTATTTCCGCTACCAATTTGCCCCTCCGAGTCAACCATATCTTTGTCGGCAACGACGATGTCAAGGATGACGCTTCGAGCTTCACTTATGTCGTACCCAAGAACATCCTCAAGTCGTTCATCGTCAATGCCGATCTACGAACACAGGTCGTTGCTTACTTGTACGGTTCCTCGCCACCTGACAACAAGCAAGTCAAGGAGATCAAGGCCGTCGCATGGATCCCTCAACGAGGTACCAACAACGGTATTGATCTACCTGCCACTCTACCCCACCACGACTTCTTGCTCAAGGGTTTGGAGCCTCTTGGATGGATCAAGACTCAATCTCAGGAATTGAACCATCTATCCGCTGCGGACGTGACGACCCAAGCCAAGATCATGGCGGTACACCCTCAATGGGGTCCCAACTCGATCTGTATCACTTGTGCCTTCACTCCCGGATCAGTCTCGCTCAACGCATGGGAATTGACTGTCGCCGGATTCGAATGGGGTAGAAAGAATACCGATGTTACTGGTGCTCATGCTGGGTACAACGCATCCATGGCTAATCGAGTCCAACTCCTTTTGTCCGATAGGATCCTCGGAATGACATTGGTACCAGAGGGAGGTGTTTGGAATTACGGTGTAGGATTGACTCAGAGTTGGAGCGACAAGATTGCATACAACATGACTTTGGATAAACCAGAGTCATTCTGGGCTCCTTGTCATCGACCTGTAAGTCTATCTCTGGTATATGATGGGTTGTGTGCTGATGACAGAACAATTTCCTCAACTTTGCCGCTATGGAAGGGGATGATGCTGCGGATGTCGAGAACAGTCTGGAATAGGCGTGAAGAATGGAGGAAGAGAGATGAAATGAGGTTTCGTGGTTTCGGTATATTATCGTGTTTGTATAAATGGGCTACAAGTACAGCCTGGAGAATCATGCATCATCATGTGCAATTCTTAGTCTGGTTTCCAGGTTGCTCGTAATACTGCTCGTCTTTGGTGAATAGGATTTATACATTCTACGATAACACTATGAACATCTACGCAGACCAGACACCACTAAACCAAACGCCCCAAATCATAGCTACAAACGCACTAACCCCCATACCAGCCCTCATGTCCCCAAAGCCGAGAAGCACCAATATGGTCCAAGGCCAGCCTACAAGTTTATCAAGCGCAGTCCCAAGAACCCTATAAGCCAACAACTCTTCTTTACCCACTGCCATCGGTCTTGTTCTATGTCCCTGTGGAACAGGGCCTAGGGTGGGAGCCAGATGAGGTGCTTGAGCAGTGTGGGTTGATGGAGGGATAGTGAGGAGCATGTGGACGGGTTTATGGTCTGATAAAGTCGTCTCTTCGGTTGATGAAAAGTGATTAATTTGTGTCGTTTCATTTGATGGTGAGTTGGTGAATGAGGGCTCTGAGTCGGTGTGGGAGGCGAATAGGATCCGGTCGGTGTACCCTGGTATACGTTTCCTGTACATGAGATATGTAGACAGCACGCATATAACAGCTTACCGACTATATCCACCGACCTGGCCGGCAATACGCTTATACGTAGGTGCGAACTTTGTCAAATCCCCTTCTCGTAATCCACCAAATGCCAGACCCTCGCTCTGCTGTTTGCGCAGAGTATCAAGTCTCACCATCTCCCCTCGTTCCTTTTCCAGCTGGACGTGATCTACCGACGAGCTCTTCTCCGCGGGATAGCCGATGGAAGGCATGGAAGCAAATCGGTAATTGAGATCACCCATGATGAAGAGGTGGGAAGTATCGTGTACCTGTGTTGCTGAGGAGAGTGGGTCCGAAGAGTAGAAGTTGAGGTGAGATAGGATCATTTGATATTGGGCATTACGGCGGGCAATGTTGTGGTCATGCGCGTCCAAGTGGGCGCAAACGAATCTGTCCATCAGCTTGGACTAGAGAGCGAGGGCCATTAAGCTCACGTCAGAACCTCCCAACCACCATTCCCTTTACCAGCTCGCTCGACTGGTAATCTCAGACCAACAGCCCCCTTGTTTCCCATACCACCGTACCATAATCCCAACCGCGCTCCTAAAGTCTTCCCTACCCTGCTTCTCATAGTAGACTCCCTGCCGAACAACCAAAGTGCGACTCCGCAATGTGATTCTCGAGAAATAAGGAAATATCGCTCGGGCTGCTTGTCTGGTGAGACGGATTTGGCGTGGGATGAGAGTAAGGACTCGATACGCTCGGTGAGGGCGTAGAGGACGGTGGAGGTCAGTCCTGCCACTGATACTGTCAGCTTGGTCCAACAATAAGGAAGTGAAAGCTCACGAGCGAGATGTAGTGGTAAGAGCTCTTGTATACCAATGGCATAGATATCAGGTATCTCACCCTTTGGCATATCAGGCCCATCAGAGCTCTGTAGAACAGGCAGAAGCCATGAGGTCAGATCCTGAGACTGAGCTTTGGATCCTTGTAGACCTGTATTCCATGTTGTCAAGAATACTTTGAGAGCAGACATGGTGAATAGTAAAGTATAGCAAGTGAGAAGTTACTCAGAGTTAAGAGGATGGACGTCATTACCTGGTATTGAGTGAGTCGCGTGGATTTGATTCCGTTGAGTAGGATGGAGGGAGGTGGACGCGATTAGACAACTACGAACTCCTAATACACCTCTTTCTTGTTATCCCCTACTCCTGTGGTAACACTAAGCCAGTATGAGTGGGCACTACAATCTCAAGGGTAAGCTTCAGAGTCCATCAGTCCCGCGAGACAAAGCTGATCCTCATAGCCCTCATCAAGGCTATCCGCTCGTGTAAAGTCAGTGACTTGTCTGACAGGGGGAGCAATACTGACATATTAGACACTAGCGGATGAACGTGCAGTCATCCAAAAGGAGTCGGCGGCAATTAGAGTAGGTACCGGTGTCAGATCCTTCGGCGAGACCTGACATTCAGACCTCGTTCAAAGAGGAAGACTCGTTCGCACGACACAACAATATCGCTAAACTCCTCTATATTCATATGCTAGGCTACCCCGCCCATTTCGGTCAAATAGAATGTCTGAAACTAGTCGCAAGTCCTCGATTCAGTGATAAACGTCTGGGGTATCTGGGGATCATGTTACTTCTGGATGAAAGTACAGACGTCTTGACGCTTGTTACCAATTCGTTGAAGAAGTACATTCAGCTGTCGAAACCTGGAGGACGAGCTGATGACCAGTGATATGAACCACTCGAATATGTACGCTGTCGGACTGGCTTTGTGTACGTTCGCAAACATCTCGTCAGAGGAGATGTCGCGGGATTTAAGTAATGAAATTGAGAAGTTGTTGGGAAGTAGCAATACGTATATACGCAAAAAGGTTAGCTTTCACATTCTAGTCTTCCTGTTGCAAGCTGACTGTTAGGCCGCTCTGTGTGCTCTACGAGTCATCAGGCGTGTACCAGACCTCATGGACAATTTCACCTCGAAAGCGAAATCATTGCTTCAGATCAACAACCATGGTGTATTGCTTGCTGGTATCACGCTAATTACCGAAATGTGTGCTGCCGACGAGGCAATCTGTCAGACGTTCCGAAAGGTGAGCTTCTGAGCGACCAAAGCTGACGACTCAGGCAACGGACCTACTTGTAAAACACCTCAAATCACTGGTCACGACAGGCTACAGTCCTGAGCACGATGTTGGAGGTATCACGGATCCATTCTTGCAGGTCAAGATCTTGAGGTTGTTGAGGATATTGGGTAAAGGCGATGTACAAGCAAGCGAGACGATGAACGATATTCTTGCGCAGGTAAGCTGTGTCATGCCCGAAACAGTGCTTAAGCTGATGTGCAGGTGGCCACCAACACCGATGCTACCAAGAATGTCGGGAATGCTATCCTATACGAGACAGTATTGACTGTTCTCGAGATCGAGGCAGATAGCGGATTGAGGGTTATGGCTATCAACATCCTAGGAAAGTTCTTGACGAACCGGGATAACAACATCAGGTGTGTTTACCCTTCCGTGAGCGTCATCGGTGCTGATGACAGATATGTCGCCCTACATACCCTCAACAAGGTGGTCTCAATGGACACCAACGCAGTCCAGCGTCATCGAAATACCATCCTCGACTGTCTGAGGGATGGCGATATCTCCATCCGTCGTAGAGCCCTTGAACTCTCTTATGCTTTGATCAACGATAGTAATATCCGAGTCATGACTAGGGAACTGCTGTCCTTCTTGGAGGTAGCAGATAACGAGTTCAAATTGGGTATGACGACGCAGATTTCGCTTGCTGCGGAGAGGTTCGCTCCAAACAAGAGATGGCAGATTGATACTGTCCTGAGGGTCTTGAAATTGGTAAGCTAATTGGATCCTGTAGAGCTTCATAGCTGATGGATAGGCCGGCAACTACGTCCGGGAAGAAATCATGGCGTCCTTCATCCGTCTTGTATCGCACACTCCCGAACTTCAATTCTATACTGCCCATCGTCTATATTCGTCTCTCTCTGAAGATCTATCCCAGGAAACCCTCACTCTCGCTTCTGTCTGGATTCTTGGTGAATTCGCCGATGTCCTCCTACAAGGGGGTAAATTCGATGATGGAGAGGAAGCCAAGCAAATTACCGATTCCGACCTTGTCGATTTACTTGAAATGGTCCTCAATTCGCCTTATGCCAATACCTTGGTCCGCCAATTCGTCCTTACTTCCATCAGCAAATTGTCGGCTAGAATGAGCGAATTATCGACACCGGGCGTTGGGATTCAGCAGGATCGAATTGCTGTCATCCTAGCTGGGTTCTCCAGTAATTTGGAGTTGGAGATCCAGCAGAGGTCGGTCGAGTTTGGTAGTTTGTTTACGAAGAATGAGATCAAGGCGGGTGTCATGGAGAGGATGCCACCACCGGAGATCAGGGCTACCATGATGGGAACTGGTAAGCTGACGCGTCCCCTCAAGACAGCCGAGCTGACAGCCAGTGAGCGAGCGCAAACCCGTCGGCTCGACGAGAACAGATAAAGACTCGATTGTCGACCTTATTGGAGATAATGATACGACAGTCACTCCTCCTTCCAATGGCGCATCATCCGGTCCTTCCACCCATGACCTCCTAGCCGATATCTTTGGTTCCAGCTCTAGCGAACCTGCCACCACATCGGCACCGGTACCTCAGCGCAGCGCCGCAAGCGATATCATGAGCTTGTTTGATTCCTCTCCTGCTCCATCTGCCCCTTCCGCTTCTGCACCACCCGCCTCTTCAGGCTCCGGGTCGTTATTCGATATGGTCTCTCCCTCTGCTACGAGCCCACCACCTCAAGCTCCAGTGCCAAAAGCAGCACCAGCACCGGCACCACAACAGCCTCAATTACAATCGTATCCCGCCTATGAGAAGAACGGCTTGAAGATTACCCTGACGCCAAAGACCTCGCCTGCTCAGGCTGGGGTAGTTCAGATCTTGGCTAGATTCACCACGACTCAGTCTGTGGAGAATGTCAATTTCCAGGTTGCTGTACCTAAGGTGAGCTATCGAACCTTCTGACGTTCAACGGAGCTGACTTTTAGACGCAACAGCTTCAGATGCAGGCCATGTCAAATACGACGGTCAATGCTGGATCGACGGAAACGCAGCAGATGCGTGTGTTGGCACCTGCAGGAGTGAGCAGCTTTGTGTAACACCAAGTTGTAAGCTGACAGTGTAGTCCCAAGTTCGACTACGAATGCGAATCACGTATACCGCTGGTGGACAAAATGTACAGGATCAGCAGGACTTTGCTGGTTTCCCAGCAGACCTGACTTCCCGCTGAGATTTATGCTAGAAGATGAAAGAGGGTGTAGATGATATTTGCTATGCATATCTGTAGATCTCGCTTCCTACATCTCCTTCTTGACTCTTGTTCTAGTCTAATCCAAGAGGGCCTCTCCAAGGACACCGAGGACACCAGCACCGCCCGTGTGTTCGGGCTCGTGTGCGGCACCACCCTGCTGCTGCAATTTGAGCATCTCCAATTCCTTCTGAGCCTGTGCGGCGGCGTTGGGGACGGAAGGGTCGATCAAAGGTCGGAGGGCAGCAGATAGCTCAGCAGGCTTGATACCGAGCGAGTTGGCGAGTTGAAGGATCTGGGACTGAACATCTCCTTCACTGGACTTGACGGCTGATCCTTTTCCGACTGCGCTGGCCTGAAGGTCAGTATGATATTGCAAGAGGAGGAGATCAAACTGACAGCAACCTTAGCACCTGCCTTTGCTGATGACGCGGCGGAAGCGGCGAATGCAGCGGTGTCGGCAACTGATGACTTTGGAGTGGCAGTCCTTCCAGTCATTAGGTTCCAGTATCCACCAGCCTGACCTGCCCAGACTGTGAATCGCCAAGTGTAGAATGCGGCGAGAGCGACCAATCCAAGGACCATGTATGTCATGCTATCCGTCAGCTCTAGTCTTTCAACATGAATGGGGAACGTACAATCGGTTCATGGAGACATCGGCAAGAGGTGGCTTGACGACTGGAGTCTTCTTGGTGTTGGCCCTTTTATCGGATTTCATAGATAGGGAGTCGCTGAATGTAAGCTTCAATTCATTCAAGAAAGCGGAGTGGATTAAGCGAGAGGATGGTGACTTACGGGTTCTTTTGCTCCTCGAGGGACGCCCTCTGCCTTACGCCTGTAGCTTCTGGAGTGGACATTGTTGTGAATGTAGTGGTGGTAGTTTAGGTAGAGTGTTGATGAATGTATGAAGTGATAGAGAACACGGCGTAAGGTTTCTTTTGCTCTTCGTATACAGGTAGCAGATCCCTTCTATTGATGACGTAGTGATATGATACCTGAATATATGATTATGCTTACTACCCAGTCACACGTGAGAACCATGCTTATCTCACGTGCTATCATGACGCGACCTTGACTGACTTGGTTCACTGCTCAATGTCTACCTTAAAGCATGATTATAACGATATGACGACAGATACACAGGCAGTGCCCTTTCATATACAACCACTCTTATCAGATTTGTACTACCATAAAGATTTATTAGATTTCTCGGCAGCAGGTACGTCCAATTACAACAATGCTCAAAGTCTCGGCTAATCTCAGGTCCATCTTCCCCACCCGCATCTTCTGGGTCTTTATTGGGAACGGCAGCATCTCTAGCGACTTCAGCTGGACGTAAAGCTACCTCGACCGCATCTGTCTCTGCTTCTACAGCGAAAAGTGCAGCTACAACTGAAGATGGGCCGAAAAAGGAGGTGAACTGCGTGGAAGGGTATGACAAGAATGTGTATATTGGAAGGTCGGATGGGATTGTAGAGTGGTGGGTCATCGATGGGAATTCGGGGGATGAGAAAGTCAGCTAGGTCAAGCCCAGAGGTAAAGTATTGAGCTGACTCGCAGAACAACGGTTGGACACTACGGCACAAGCACACACTGTTCCCACGCCGCGCTGTAAATAAGATAATACTCCTGCCCAAGGTCTCGAAATGCTTCATCCTCTCTGGTAGGTCATGCTCAAGTGACATTACTGATAGCAGATGGTACCCTCCACTCGTTCATGTTGCCCTCGCTGGAACCATTGCCTTCAACAACGATACAGACCCTCCGCGGAGTCGTAAATGTCGTACTAAACGACGATGAGCTGGACTGGGGTGGACCGGGGAGTGAAGGGAAAGCTACAGACATGACCGTCATTGTAGTCCGAAGAAAGGGATTAGGTGTCTATCGGGTTGGGGCTAGGATGTTGCCCGTCAAGGTAAGTCTCCTTGACTGACAGAGGCTGATTGTAGGAACTCCCCCTCCCCTCTGGTCCAACTGCTACAGGGATGTTTGGAACTTCCCTATGCGCCGCCATACCGTCGACAAATACCTACAGTCTCATTGATCTCGGTGATATGTCGTTGACAGAGGTACTGCCCGTATCCCAGGTCGAGCCGTCGGAACTGGATTGGACACCAAATGCCAATGTCGTGGTTATACCCGGAGAAAACGAGTTCCTGGTCACGAGCTTTACTGGGTCATCTACGATAGGTGTCTTCCTGAATGGCCAGGGAGATCCAGTGAGGGGAACGATTGAATGGTCGCACCATCCTATTGCCATCAGTAAGTTCGCGACCTCGTACGCTGGGCGTAGTAGCTGATCCCAGCGACGGATTCTGGCTTTGTCCTAGCGCTACTGCGCAATAACACCATCATCATCCACTCTTTAGCGGATCTCGAGAAACCGATTCAGACCATCGAGATCGACTCGTCTTTCTCGCCTCGCACACTCACCTACTCGCCATACGGTATCGCTATCCGTGACCTCATCCGAGATGGGAGTATGGTCATGTCCCGTATGCTCCTCCTCGAATCTTCAAAACGCTCAACATCAACTGCATCAGTCGGATCAGCTGAGATGACATCCTTGGTGCCTGATACCACTCAGTCAAGCACGCCACCTAGAGTTGCTTCGCCTCCGGTGGAAGAACCCTCATCCGGATCTGGACTTACGCCCCCATCTTCACCCACTCCATTCCAGCGCCAACCAATCGCTCCGACAAGAACATCTTCCCTGCTCAAATCTACAGCCCCTACGACCCGCGGTGGTCCATTCTCAACTGCCATATCAGAAACCCTTCTCGTCGGACCGAATGGGATCCAGTCCCTGTCGCCCACATCAGCAATTTCACGAGTGGAGACTTGTTGTGCGAACGATCAAATGGATGAAGCTATGAGGATAGTAGATGACGAGCGTCGAAGAGGGAGGCGAGGGGAGATAGAGTCCGACAAGACCACGCATCAGGGGACTGTCAGATTCTTACATCTCCTCGTTGCTTCACATTTGATGTCGAGGGGAATATTCACGAAAGCTGGGGATTACTTTGCGAAAGGTAAAATCGATTCTCGAATACTAGTCAGGTCCTTCCCGACATTAAGGGGGAAGCTTATAGGATCGGCGGAGGAGGTCGAGGTATATGAAGGATTGAGAGATGTTCTGTCGAGCATGCCGAGCATCGAAGATATCGGTACGTGGTCCTCTACCGCTAGTGACAACGCTTACCTGCTAGTCACGCGTCGCCTGGAAAAGGAGAGTCTTGATGCAGATGAGCACCATCAGGCCCTGATGAACGAGGCGAATGAGATGTTGGCCGAGTTCCTGCGCAAGACCAGGACATCACGACGAAAAGGAGGGGGTAGTAGGGGTCTAGACTCCAGAAAACTCGACATGGTGAGTCTCTATCGGCGGTGGTGCGCTGACCTTCAGGTCATCGATACGACTCTTGCAAAGCTACTCGCCAATAGCGGCGATACACCTGAACTCCTCTCTTTACTAGCAGGATCGAACGACTGCGTCTCAAGCGAGCTCGAGCCTTTCCTAGAGCAACGGCCATATGTGTTGGTAACAGTCATGCGTATCCAAGGCAAAATCGAAAGAGTACTGGAATTACTTCAATCGTACGTCCAGTATATCTCATGGAACTGATGAATCAGTATGGCCGAAAGCGAGAAACCGGATCCATTATGTCCTGATCCTGTTGGAGAGCTTGCTCAGACGTTGGCAGAGATCAGTGATCCTGATGTCTTGCTCAAATACGTTCTGTGGCTAGCGCCCCGCGACGCCGACAAGGCTCTTTTGGTAAGTCGCTTGGTTTCCCTCCAGAGCAGAGTCTGACGCACAGATCCTGATGAACCAAGGGACCAAAGCTGGCATGAAGCTCGATGATGCTGCTCTCATTGAGGAGCTTCGGAAACATAGTACCGAAGCGGCGAAACGATACCTAGAACACGTCGTCGTAAGCAAGAAGAGCCCAAACAAGCAGCTGCACCATGAGCTGCTCGAAAATCTATTCCTCGAGGCGGAAGAGCAATTAGCAAACGACGGAGTCAAATATCATCTCGAAGAGCTTGGTCAGTGCCTTACAGACCTCAGCTTGCTTTGCCAGCTGACGTGCAG
>Ga0308160_10007935_pt1 | contig 10415 bp, 14 predicted proteins | sample PhyFR1_FD_201036 | JGI IMG/M metagenome (GOLD analysis project Ga0308160, IMG submission 201036) | Phyllosphere microbial communities from UC Gill Tract Community Farm, Albany, California, United States - DLSLF.R1 | ecosystem: Host-associated > Plants > Phyllosphere > Unclassified | place: USA...
CGCACTACCGAATACCCCGGTTTCCCGACCGACATGCAGGCCCAGTTCATGGCGCTGAACTGCATCGCCGAAGGCAACAGCCGCGTCACCGAAACCATCTTCGAGAACCGGTTCATGCACGTGCAGGAAATGAACCGCCTTGGCGCCTGCATCGGCATCGAGGGCCATACCGCGATCATCGAGGGCGTGCCGCAACTGGTCGGCGCGCCGGTGATGGCGACCGACCTGCGCGCCTCCGCCTCGCTGGTGATCGCCGGCCTGGCCGCCCGCGGCGAAACCCTGGTCGACCGCATCTATCACCTCGACCGCGGCTACGACCGCATGGAAGTCAAGCTGTGCGCCGTCGGCGCCGACATACAGAGGGTGAACTGATGAATCGCCAATTAACGCTGGCCCTGTCCAAGGGCCGCATCTTCGAGGAAACCCTGCCGCTGCTCCAGGCAGCCGGCATCACGGTGACCGAGAACCCGGAAACCTCGCGCAAGCTGATCCTGCCGACCAATGACGAGGCGCTGCGGGTGATCATCGTGCGCGCCTCCGACGTGCCGACCTATGTGCAGCATGGCGCCGCCGACTTCGGCGTGGCCGGCAAGGACGTGCTGCTGGAACATGGCGGCGAAGGCTTGTACCAGCCGATCGACCTGAACATCGCGCGCTGCCGCATGTCGGTGGCGGTGTCGGCCGGCTTCGACTATGCCAGCGCGGTGAAGCAGGGCGCGCGGCTGCGGGTGGCCACCAAGTACACCGAGACGGCGCGCCAGCATTTCGCCGCCAAGGGCGTGCATGTGGACCTGATCAAGCTGTATGGCTCGATGGAGCTGGCGCCGCTGGTCGGCCTGTCGGACGCCATCGTCGACCTGGTCAGCACCGGCAGCACGCTCAAGGCCAACCACCTGGTCGAAGTCGAGCACATCATGGATATTTCCTCGCGCCTGGTGGTAAACCAGGCTGCGCTGAAACTGAAGCGCGAGCGCCTCCAGCCCATCATCGACGCCTTCGAGCAGGCGTCGAAACGTTAACCCATCCTCTATCGCCATGTCCGCACCGATACGCACACTCGATTCGACCGACGCCGATTTCAATGCGCAGCTGCGCGCCGTGCTGGCCTTCGAGGCCAGCGAGGATGACGCGATCGACCGCGCCGCCGCCGGCATCCTGGCCGATGTGAAGGCCCGCGGCGACGCCGCCGTGCTGGAATACACCAACCGCTTCGACCAGTTGGAAGCAGCGTCGATGCAGGCGCTGGAAATCCGCCAGGACGAGTTGCATGCGGCGCTGGCCGGCCTGCCCGAGGCGCGCCGCGAGGCGCTGCAGATCGCGGCCGACCGGGTGCGCGCCTATCACGAGCGGCAGAAGGAGGAGTGCGGCTCCGACGGCTTCCTCTATACCGAGGACGACGGCACCGTGCTGGGCCAGAAGGTAACGCCGCTGGACCGGGTCGGCATCTACGTGCCGGGCGGCAAGGCGGCCTATCCCTCGTCCGTGCTGATGAACGCGATCCCGGCCCATGTCGCCGGCGTGCAGGACATCATCATGGTGGTGCCCACGCCCGCCGGCGTGAAGAACGAGCTGGTGCTGGCCGCCGCGGCGATTGCCGGCGTCAACCGCGTCTTCACTATCGGCGGCGCGCAGGCGGTGGCTGCGCTGGCCTATGGCACCGCCACCATTCCCCAGGTCGACAAGATCGTCGGCCCCGGCAATGCCTACGTGGCTGCCGCCAAGCGCCGGGTGTTCGGCACGGTGGGCATCGACATGATCGCAGGTCCCTCCGAGATCCTGGTGCTGTGCGACGGCAGCACCGACCCGGACTGGGTGGCGATGGACCTGTTCTCCCAGGCCGAGCATGACGAGCTGGCGCAGTCCATCCTGGTCTGCCCGGACGCCGACTACATGGCGCGCGTGCAAGAGAGCGTGGACCGCCTGCTGGAAGAGATGCCGCGCAAGGACGTGATCCGCACCTCGCTGACCAACCGCGGCGCGATGGTCAAGGTGCGCGACATGAACGAGGCCTGCGAGATCGCCAACTTCATCGCGCCCGAGCACCTGGAAATTTCGGCCGAGAATCCGCTGGCCTGGTCGCACCGCATCCGCCACGCCGGCGCGATGTTCCTCGGCCGCTTCTCGTCCGAATCCATCGGCGACTACTGCGCCGGCCCCAACCATGTGCTGCCGACCTCCCGCACCGCGCGCTTTTCCTCGCCGCTGGGCGTCTACGACTTCCAGAAGCGCTCGTCGGTGATCCAGGTCAGCGAAGCCGGCGCCCGCACCCTGGGCCAGGTGGCGGCCGAGCTGGCCTACGGCGAAGGCTTGCAGGCGCATGCCCGCTCCGCCGAATACCGCTACAAGAAATGATGCGCGGGCAGGCCGTTGGACAACGATAACTGGCGCAACCGCGTTTTCTGCGAAAACGCGTTGGCCGGCATCGCGCGCCTGCCCGACGGCGCGGTGGACCTGATCATCGCCGATCCGCCATACAACCTCGGCAAGGACTACGGCAACGATTCCGACCGCATGGAAAGCGCGGCCTACCTGGAATGGACCGAAGCCTGGGTCGACGCCGCGCTGCCCAAGCTGAAGGCCGGCGGCAGCCTGTACGTGTTCCTGACCTGGCGCTATTCGCCGGAAGTGTTCGTGATGCTCAAGCAGCGCATGACCATGATCAACGAGATCGTCTGGGACCGCCGGGTGCCGTCCATGGGCGGCAGCACCCGCCGCTATTCCTCGGTGCATGACAACATCGGTTTCTTCGTCAATGCCCGCGACTATTACTTCGACCTCGACGCGGTGCGCATTCCCTATGACGCCCAGACCAAGAAGGCGCGCTCGCGCTCGATCTTCGTCGGCGCCAAGTGGCTGGAGCTCGGCTACAACCCGAAGGACGTGTGGAGCGTGTCGCGCCTGCACCGGGAACACCGGGAAAGAGCCGACCATCCGACCCAGAAGCCGCTGGAAATCATCGAGCGCATGATCAAGGCATCCTGCCCGCCCGGCGGCCTGGTGCTCGATCCGTTCATGGGCAGCGGCACCACCGCAGTGGCGGCGCGCCGCTGCGGCCGCGACTTCGTCGGCTTTGAATTGAACGCCGATTACTGCAAACTGATAGACCAGCGGCTGGCGGCGCTGGAACCTGCCGAACAATCCGCCGCCGACAACGTGAGCACACCATGTCCCTGATCGAAAACCTTATCCGTCCCGATGTCCTTGCCTTGTCGGCCTACCACGTGCAGGACGCGGCCGGCTGCGTCAAGCTCGACGCGATGGAAAACCCCTACCAGCTGCCCGAGCCGCTGCGCGCCGAACTCGGCCGCCGGCTGTCCGAAGTAGCACTGAACCGCTATCCGACGCCAAGCTACACCGAACTGAAGGCCGGCATCTGCCGCAAGCTCGGCGTGCCCGACGGCTACGACGTGGTGCTGGGCAACGGCTCGGACGAACTGATCTCGATGGTGTCGGTGGCTTGCGCCAAACCCGGCGCCAAGGTGCTGGCGCCGGTGCCGACCTTCGTGATGTATGCGATGTCGGCCCAGTTCGCCGGCCTGCAGTTCGTCGGCGTCGACCTCAGGCCCGACTTCAGCCTCGACCGCGACGCCATGCTGGCCGCCATCGCCGCGCACCGGCCGGCGGTGACCTACCTGGCCTATCCGAACAACCCGACCGGCAACCTGTTCGACGACGCCGTGATCGTTGATATCCTGCGCGCAGTGGGCGAGACCGGCATCGTGATCGTCGACGAGGCCTACCAGCCGTTCGCACAGTCCAGCTTCATGCCGCGCCTGGCCGAATTTCCCAACCTAGTGGTGATGCGCACCGTCTCCAAGCTCGGCCTGGCCGGCATCCGGCTCGGCTACATGTCGGCCAGCGGCGCGCTGCTGGAGCAGTTCGAGAAGGTGCGCCCGCCGTACAACATCAACGTGCTGACCCAGGCCACCGCCGAATTCGTGCTGGAGCATAGCGAGGTGCTGGATACCCAGGCCGCCGCGCTGCGCGAGGAACGCGGCCGCGTGGCCGCCGAACTGGCCGCGCTGCCGGACGTCGAAGTCTTTCCGTCGGCCGCCAATTTCCTGCTGCTGCGCATTACCCGGCCCGGCCTGGATTCGGCCAAGGCGCACGCGCGCCTGCTGGAACAGAAGGTGCTCGTCAAAAATGTCGGTAAAATGCACGCTTTGCTGCATAATTGCCTGCGTGTGACGGTCAGCACCCCGGAAGAAAACACCCTGTTCCTGAATGCCCTGAAGGCCGCGCTCGCTCCCTAACCTGGTTCAAACATGTCTACGCCACGCATTGCGGAAGTCGTCCGCAACACCAACGAAACCCAGATCCGCATCGCCATCAACCTCGACGGCAGCGGCAAGCAGAACCTCAACACCGGCGTGCCTTTCCTGGACCACATGCTGGACCAGATCGCCCGCCATGGCCTGATCGACCTCGACGTCGAAGCCAAGGGAGACCTGCATATCGATGCGCACCACACGGTGGAAGACGTGGGCATCACGCTGGGCCAGGCGGTTGCCAAGGCGGTCGGCGACAAGAAGGGCCTGCGCCGCTACGGCCACGCCTACGTGCCGCTCGATGAAGCGCTGTCGCGGGTGGTGGTCGACTTCTCCGGCCGTCCCGGCCTGGAATTCCACGTGCCCTTCACCCGCTCCATGATCGGCGGCTTCGACGTCGACCTGACCCGCGAATTCTTCCAGGGCTTCGTCAATCATGCGCTGGTCACGCTGCACATCGACAACCTGCGCGGCGCCAACGCCCACCACCAGTGCGAAACCGTTTTCAAGGCATTCGGCCGCGCGCTGCGCATGGCCAGCGAACTCGATGCCCGCGCCGCCGGCACCATTCCGTCGACCAAGGGCAGCCTCTGATTCCGGCTGACCAGCTTAATTTCTGACATGAACAAGATCGTGGTAGTGGATTACGGCATGGGCAACCTGCGCTCGGTAGCGCAGGCGCTGCGCCATGTCGCGCCGGAAGCCGATGTACGCATTTCCGGCGAAGTCGCCGACATCCGCGCCGCCGACCGGGTGGTGCTGCCCGGCCAGGGCGCGATGCCTGATTGCATGCGCAGCCTGCGCGCCTCCGGCCTGGAAGAAGCGGTGAAGGCCGCCTCGCAGACCAAGCCGCTGTTTGGCGTGTGCGTCGGCGAGCAGATGCTGTTCGACTGGAGCGACGAGGGCGACACGCCCTGCCTGGGCCTGTTGCCGGGCAAGGTGGTGCGCTTCAATCTGGAAGGCCGGCTGCAGGACGACGGCTCGCGTTTCAAGGTGCCGCAGATGGGCTGGAACCGGGTGCATCAGACCGCCCCGCATCCCATGTGGGAAGGCGTGGCCGACAACGATTATTTCTATTTCGTCCACAGCTACCATGCCGCGCCCGCCAATCCGGCGCATGTGCTGGGCGAGACCGATTACGGCGGCGCGTTTGCATGCGCGGTCGGACGCGACTATATTTTCGCTACCCAGTTCCACCCGGAGAAAAGCGCTGCCGCCGGCCTGCAGCTCTACAGAAACTTTGCCAACTGGAAGCCCTGAGCCAGCTCAGTCCTTGTTTATCCAACCACCAACCTTAACGTCCCACTCACTGTAGCCATGCTGCTTATACCTGCTATCGATCTCAAAGACGGTCATTGCGTACGCCTGAAACAGGGCGACATGGAGCAAGCCACCGTATTCTCCGACGACCCGGCCGAGATGGCGCGGCACTGGCTGGCCCAGGGCGCGCGCCGGCTGCACCTGGTCGACCTGAATGGCGCCTTCGCCGGCAAGCCCAAGAACGAACTGGCGGTCAAGTCCATCATCAAGGCCGTGCGCGAATTTGCGATCGACAACGATGTCGACGAAATCCCGATCCAGCTGGGCGGCGGCATTCGCGATCTCGACACCATCGAGCGCTACCTGGACGGCGGCCTGTCCTACATCATCATCGGCACCGCCGCAGTGAAGAACCCCGGCTTCCTGCACGATGCCTGCAGCGCCTTTCCCGGCCAGATCATCGTCGGCCTGGATGCCAAGGACGGCAAGGTCGCCACCGACGGCTGGAGCAAGCTGTCCGGCCATGAAGTGCTGGACCTGGCCAAGAAATTCGAGGACTACGGCTGCGAAGCCATCGTCTACACCGACATCGGCCGCGACGGCATGATGGGCGGCGTCAACATCGACGCCACCGTGCGCCTCGCCCGCAGCATGACGATCCCCGTGATCGCCTCCGGCGGCGTGCACAACATCAAGGACGTCGAAGCGCTGTGCGCGGTGCAGGACGAAGGCATCGAAGGCGTGATCTGCGGCCGCTCCATCTACGAAGGCACGCTGGACCTGCGCCTGGCGCAGGAAAGGGCGGACGCGCTTTCCGGCGTGGAAGAGGGCGAAACCGACTGATCATGACTCTTGCAAAACGCATCATCCCCTGCCTCGATGTCACCGCCGGACGGGTGGTCAAGGGCATCAACTTCGTCGAGCTGCGCGACGCCGGCGACCCGGTGGAAATCGCCCGCCGCTATGACGAGCAGGGCGCCGACGAACTGACCTTTCTCGACATCACCGCATCGAGCGACGAGCGCGACCTGATCCTGCACATCATCGAAGCGGTGGCCTCCCAGGTCTTCATCCCGCTGACGGTGGGCGGCGGCGTGCGCGTGGTGGAAGACGTGCGGCGGCTGCTCAATGCCGGCGCCGACAAGGTCAGCATCAACACCTCGGCCGTGACCAACCCGCAGCTGGTGCAGGACGCGGCCGACAAGTACGGCTCGCAATGCATCGTGGTGGCGATCGACGCCAAGCGCTCCGGCGAAAACCAGTGGCAGGTCTATACCCACGGCGGGCGCAAGGCCACCGGCCTGGACGCGGTGGAATGGGCGCGCAAGATGCAGATGCTGGGCGCGGGCGAGATCCTGTTGACCAGCATGGACCGCGACGGCACCCGTTCCGGCTTCGACCTGGCGCTGACCCAGGCCGTGTCGGACGCGATCACCATCCCGGTCATCGCCTCCGGCGGCGTGGGCGGGCTGCAGGACCTGGCCGACGGCGTGAAAAAGGGCCATGCCGACGCGGTGCTGGCAGCCAGCATTTTCCATTACGGCCAGCACACCGTGCAGGAAGCCAAGCAGTTCATGGCGGGCCAGGGCATACCGATGAGGCTGGCATGAGCGTCAAGGCGAAATGGTTGAACAAGGTGCGCTGGGACGAGCACGGCCTGGTGCCGGTGATTGCCCAGGAAGTCGGCAGCAACGACGTGCTGATGTTTGCCTGGATGAACCGGGAGGCGCTGGCGCGCACGGTGGAGTCCGGCCAGGCGGTCTACTGGAGCCGTTCGCGCAAGAAGCTGTGGCACAAGGGCGAGGAGTCCGGCCATGTGCAGAAGGTGCATGAACTGCGCCTGGACTGCGACGAGGACGTGGTGCTGCTCAAGGTGGAGCAGGTGGACGGCATTGCCTGCCACACCGGCCGGCATTCCTGCTTCTTCCAGAAATTCGAGGGCAGCGCGGCCGAAGGCGAGTGGGTCGCGGTCGATCCGGTCTTGAAGAATCCCGACAGCATCTACAAGTAAAGGCAAAGCGGCACAATGAGCGACACCCTGAACCGCCTGGCGCAAGTCATCGAGTCACGCAAGCCGGCCAACGGCGGCGACCCGGAGAAATCCTACGTCAGCCGGCTGTTCGCCAAGGGCGACGACGCGATCCTGAAGAAGATCGGCGAGGAAGCCACCGAAACCGTGATGGCGGCCAAGGACGCCCGCGTCGACGGCGACGCCTCCAAGGTGCTGTATGAGTGCGCCGACCTCTGGTTTCATACGCTTGTCATGCTGGCGCAGTTTAATCTCACGCCGGACGATGTGCTGAAGGAACTGGCGCGGCGGGAAGGCATCTCCGGCATCGAGGAAAAGGCCAGCCGCGGCCAGAAGCCCTGAGCGCCAGGGCAGGGTAGGGAAAGACGGGAACGGGCACATCACTATCAACGGAGACTGGTTTTGGACAACTGTATTTTCTGCAAGATCGCCTCGGGACAGATTCCCTCGAAGAAGGTGCATGAGGACGAAGATCTGATCGCCTTTCACGACATCAACCCGGCGGCGCCCGTGCATGTTCTTATTGTGCCGAAGCAACACATTCCGACACTGGCCGACTGCACGGAACAGCACTCCGCTTTGTTGGGTAAAATGATGCTTCTCGCGCCCAGGCTGGCGCAACAATTAGGCTGCGGATACGAAGCCGATGGCGGCGACAACGGCTCCGGTGGCTTCAAGACCCTGTTCAATACTGGTCCGGATGGTGGACAAGAGGTATACCATCTCCATCTGCATGTGATCGGCGGACCGCGCCCCTGGCGCGGCCAACGGTAGTCCGGTCGGATCCGGACAAATTCAACCTGGAACGCAGCGTTCCGCAAGGAGAAACAAATGGGTTCATTTAGCGTCTGGCACTGGCTGATCGTTCTGGTCATCGTGATGCTGGTATTCGGCACCAAGAAGATCGGCAACATGGGTTCCGACCTCGGCAAGGCGGTCAAGGGCTTCAAGGATGGCGTCAAGGGCGAGGAAGACCGTGTCGCCGGCGCGCCGCCGACAGTGGCCGACAAGGGCACCATCGACGTCGAGACCAAAGAAAAGAACCGGACCTGAGCCGATGCGCATTCTGCACGGTAGCGCCACATGATCGATCTCGGCCTGACCAAGATCGCCCTGATCGGCGTGGTGGCGCTGGTCGTCATCGGGCCGGAGAAACTGCCGCGCGTGGCGCGCATGGCGGGTTCGCTGTTTGGCCGCGCCCAGCGCTACATCAATGACGTCAAGCAGGAAGTCAGCCGGGAAATCGACCTGGAGGAATTCCGCAAGATGCAGCAGGATGTGCGCGAGGCCGCCAGCACGGTGGAGCAGTCGATCTCGCAGAATGCCGCCGAAGTGCGCGACGCCGTCAGCACCGGCTGGAATGACGACTTCACCAGCGCGTCCAATCCGCTGATGGAGCCGCCCACGCCCGACCAGCATGCGGTCAAGGCCAAGGATTTCCGCAGGAAGAAACTGGCGCGCACCTCGGCCGTGCCGTCCTGGTACAAGCGGCAGAACGGCCGCCGGTCGCGCGTGCTGTCAGGCGCGGCCCGCGTCGCCCGGTATCGCCCTTCGGGCAGCCGCAAACCCACCCAATCGTTCCATTAAATGGCTGAAGACACACAAGCCGACGCGCAGGACACCTTCATCTCCCATCTGGTCGAACTGCGCAACCGCCTGGTCAGGGCAGTCGCCGTGGTGCTGGCGGTCTTCCTGGTGCTGGTCGCCGTCTGGCCCGGTCCGGGCGCGGTCTACGACTTCATCGCCCGGCCGATGATGATCGCGCTGCCCGGCGACGCGAAGATGATCGCCACTGGCGTGATCACTCCCTTCATGGTGCCGATGAAGGTCACGCTGCTGGCGGCCTTCATCATCTCGCTGCCGTGGGTGCTGTACCAGGCCTGGGCCTTCGTTGCGCCTGGCCTGTATGCGCATGAGAAGCGGCTGATTGCGCCGCTGGTCATTTCCTCTTCCTTCCTGTTCATGGTGGGCGTGGCGTTCTGCTACTTCCTGGTGTTCGGCAAGGTATTCCGCTTCATCTATGACTTCGCACCCAACTCGATTACCGTGGCGCCCGACATCGAGAACTACCTCGATTTCGTGATGACCATGTGCCTTGCCTTCGGCATCACCTTCGAGGTGCCGGTGGTGGTGGTGGTGCTGGTGCGGATGAACCTGATGACCGTGGAAAAGCTCAAGGCGATCCGGCCCTATGTGATCGTCGGCGCCTTCGTCGTGGCTGCCGTGGTCACGCCGCCGGACATCATGAGCCAGCTGTTCCTGGCCGTGCCGATGTGCCTGCTGTTTGAACTGGGACTGCTGCTGGCGCCGATGTTCGTGCGGGCCACCCAGGCGCCGGAAGAGCATCCTAGCAGCACCGGCAGCTAAAACCGGCAGCCGAAGCGGTCTCGCTTCGCTGCCCCGTTGCATTCTCCCTAAGTGTTCGGCACCTGCCGCAGCCACTGCACCAGTGGCTGCGCATCCCTGAAATTCTTCAGCACCACCTGTTCCAGTTCGTCGCCGGTCATGCCGTCCACGCTGCGCTCGTTCCAGACGATGAAGCTCTTGTGGCGCACATACTCGGCATGCGGCGTATCCCCATCGAAACCCTTGGGCGGCCGCGTCAGCTTGCCTTCCTGCTGCAGGTCGCCAAAGGCGGCGCGCAGCTTGCGGTTCTTGAGGACTGCTGAAAAGCCGTCGGCGTCGGCAATCACCTGCTGCCGGATCCGGCGCAGCCGGTCGGGCGGCGGCAGGTATTCGCCGCCGGCGATCAGCAACTGGCCCTTTTCATCGACGTGGAAGTAGTAGGCCGGACCGCCGCCCTGGCTGGGCTTCTTCAGCCCGCTGGCGGTGATGGCGGCCGAAAAGTGCGTCTTGTA
>Ga0308160_10007936_pt1 | contig 10412 bp, 14 predicted proteins | sample PhyFR1_FD_201036 | JGI IMG/M metagenome (GOLD analysis project Ga0308160, IMG submission 201036) | Phyllosphere microbial communities from UC Gill Tract Community Farm, Albany, California, United States - DLSLF.R1 | ecosystem: Host-associated > Plants > Phyllosphere > Unclassified | place: USA...
GCAACTTGAGTGGTCGAATGGGGAACTACCCGAAGACAGTGAGTCCCCATGGGAGGTAGGAGCGGTGCTAACGACAAGGCATCCCTACGCGTCTCCTCTACCTCGTCCACCCAACTCTTAGATCTTTGATCATTCGTCTCCATTCGCAGCTCAATGCCTTCACGCACTTTGTGCTGTCTATTGATAGGCCTGTCGCCCATCCTGGAGCTGAGGTATCTCTTGGTGGCATGACGGACCCGAGAGCGACTATGCTCGCCAAGGCAAACGTCGTCGACGTACTGGGGAAAGAAGGGGTGGATCTTAGTCAGTGGGGCAAAGCGATCGAGGGTCTACCTTACTGTAAGCTGCTCCTCCGCTACCTGGTCCGAAGCTAATAGATAGCCATCACCTCCGAATCCGAAATGCCAGAGGCTCTGCTCAAGCTTTCCTGCAACTCCCTGAAAGCCAGTATGCCCGACATCCTACAAAGCTTGCCGACACCATCCGCCTTACTACGCTCAACATCCCGCTTCACCGAGCATGAATATGATGCGATCACATACGAGCCGCTTGCGCATGACGCGACGAGATTGGCGCGATGTGATAGATGTGGATGGAAGACTTGTGCGATTGGGGATCAGGGATGGGTGGGGTTAGGAGTATGGGGAAGTTGGAGGAAGGAACGGGAGATACTCTGCGTCTGCGGTGGGGCTTGGATAAGGGAGTCGAAGCGAGCTCCCTAGAGCCACTAGGTGTGTATTGTTGTAGCCAGAATATCAACATGCAACAGACGATAGCCACCCTTGTTGGTTCACGTGGCAATCTTCGCCACCCGACGTCAGAGTTCCGGCAGATCAACTGTCCTCTCTCTATATACTGCTATTCATTCCATACATACCATAAACATGTCTGGGAAACCTACATACGCTGCCGTCGCATCAAACGATCAATCAACAAAGGGTGGAAAGAGCGATGCACCAGCAGAAGCACCTCCACCATGTAAATCCACTTGCGATGATAATGAGGGATATAAGCTGATTAACAGATTCTGGTCCTTCCGGCTCACAACCTCCCCCCCCTCAAGCTGTTGCTCTCCCACATGCTGGTCAGCACCATGTCGAGTCTGGACATGGTCAAGTGACGACTGGTTGGACACCTCCTCCGACACCACAAGTGGCTAAATCAAGAGCAATCAGACGGTTTTGGGTATCATTCATGTGGGCATGGTTGATATGGATTGCCTTTGGGTATGTCTCTTCATATATTCTTGGTATGGTCGCTGATATCAGATTCATCGTTGGAGGTGGCGTTGCTGATGTTGGAAATGAGCCGGTTGGAAGACATGGTCATTGGGATAAACACGGAGAATGGAGGGGAGATGCTTTTGGATACTCATGGTTCGGATATGGTGGCGGAGAAGCTTCTAGCTAGGAGATTTATTGGTGTGACTCGAGACGAGTCGGCTCAGTGAGCTCTTTGTATTATATTCCGCAGTTACTATACGATAATTTACCCCGTGTTGATATACGAATTACATATGCAAAGCAATGATGATGGATCACTCGACGGACTTCCGATTAATTACACTACTCATACAATGTTGGGCTAGATAAGCTCATCCGGACCATCCAACATGTTCTCATCCACACCCATAGCCCAAGCAGCCTTCCACCTCGCGAACCTCTGTTTTAATCCGCCCAACTCTCCTTTGATCCTGATCCACAGCCTGAAACATACTTCCTGCCAGCCTTCACGAGTCATATACCTCTTTTCCCTTATCCACCTCTTCCTCCAACTTTCATTTTTTCGTTTCCTAGCCTCTGCCCTATCTTGGGGATTAACCTCTAGGATTTGCGTTTCGACATATTTCAGGAGGCGATGGGTGAGCCTTTCGACGGTGTGATAGACGGAGAATAGGGTTTTGATGGATCCGATAAGAACGATGGCGATCATCATGAGTTGTCCAACGCCAACACCCGTTCCCTCGTTTCTCCCTCTTCGGGCCCATTTCCCGAATATTCCACTACTACGAAGTCCATTCGCGACCTGCATGTGGCCGAAGAAAGGCAGCGAGAAGAGTAATGTGAGGAATGAAAAGGATCCCAGGACCGACATGCCCAACAGGAACCTGACTCCCAGCCATTGAACAAATTCCGGGACGTGTGCAAGTAAACCAGTCCTCGAATTCGACATTTTACCAGCAACGCTGGCGAAAGTCCGTATAGCGCCAATCAAGACATCCCACATGAGTGTTCCCCCAGATGAAACGTATACCATGGTGTCTTCGAGTTCGTACCACCCGTAGTCGTCCCCTAGGAAAACCTGCCTAGAAGTCGCTGGTTCGAGGATACGATTGTGAAGAGCGGGGATTGCGAGCAGAAAGCTGAGGATTTGACCGGCGAAGATGGCTAGAAAGAAGAAGAGGATAACGGTCGAGAGAAGAAGGATTGGGCGCGATGTTGCTAGCCCGGATATGAGTGTACGGCGGAAGTGGTAGTGGTAGTGACATTGGGGACATTCTGCTTGTCAGCTTGAACAGAGCGCTGATTTATGGTAGCTGACCGATGAAGGCTTTCTGAATTGTCAGCTGCAACCACACAATGTGAAGTATGGCATACCCTGTTTGCCCCAGTCCCTCTCCAAGCATTGATGCAGTCAACTAGCTATGAGCCCCTTGACCGAAGTAGAATAGCAGACATACCATGCACATACTGTTTGATCAGCTTTGCCTAAAGGGTAGTCTTAAGATGGACCTACTCGCACACTTCCAGTACATAAGCATGGACTGATAAGTCTCCCTAATGTCTCCTCCTCTTCCCTACCACCGAAGCATATCCGACACTGCCTTTCATCTTCCGGCCCCCCTTCGTCTAAATCCGGATCAATCTCCCTCAAAGGTGTGCTCTTGCTATCCTCATCGTTCTCCATATCTGGTTTGACATCCAAATCGTCGTCATCCTCGTCAGGTAGAGCTGGAAGTGATTGCTCAGCCCGCAACTTGCTCGGTCCAGCTTCGAATGGATCCTGGAAAGTCCGGTCAAGAGGCGACGAGGGCAATGACCGATCCACCCAATCTTCATCGTCTTCATCCGGTTCTCGTTCTACCTGATTCACTGTACGCCATACTGATCCTTCAGTCTTGAAGAGCGGGTTGGTCATGACTTCAAAGTCACATGTGATGTAGAACACAGCAATAAATGTTCCAGCACGACGCCAAGGAATGATGACCGTCGGCTATAAACGGCCCGAACTTAACACCTCATTTCGTCATGAGTCAAGTGGATCCACCCAATAATACCTTATCATTCATCATATAACAATGTCAAGAGCACCATCCAACCCATTCTATGCGGGCGAGTCCAATCCACCACCAGCTGGCGGATCTTCAGGACCACCAGCTTACCGAGCTTCGAACAGGCCTGTACCGGCCACTCCGGCCGAGCCAGTCTCGTACACCTCGCTATCCGATTTGACGAAGGGCAAACAGCAGAAACCGGGTACGAATACTTTCTCATATCAACCATCGAGCCAGAGGGCAGGATATAGGGACGAAGGGCCTGTCCAGGCTGGCGCAGCTAGTCAGGGATCGAGGAGACTTCCACCCGATCCACAAGCGCATAGGGACAGAAGCTTGTTACCACCCCAAAGAAATGTTGCAGGTCAGTACTCCTCATCCGCCTCATCCGCCAATCAACAAGAGACTGATGATCAGGGACTACCCCACCTCCTCAACCAGTACCTGCTGCGGGTAATCAATCTTATTGGCAGAAAGCGCAAGGATACGTACCAAATTCAGTTTCGGCCACAGCAATGAGTGCAGGAGATAGGGTGAAAAGCGGTGTAGACAGTGTACTCACACAGCAGAACAGGGATGCGGTAAGTCACACCATCACTCTATTTACGATCTTGAGTTGATAGTATAGGCCATGGGAGGATTGGCGAAAGCTGCTGGTGGAGCTGCGAAACTTGCGGCTCAGGGAGCTTGGAAGCTTGGGAAATTCGCCAGCTCGGGTGGGAAATCGACATGATATCGCTGCGCGTGCAAAGAGAGGGTAAATATAGGCTCGTACGTCCTTTGTGCTCTTGTGACGGCCTTACTAAATTCAGTGGTGATTTATGGAGTATTGTAATAGGCTCAAAGGAAGAGATAGATAAATCCTCGGGTGGTGGTTCCCGTATATGCGATATGGCATCATTAATGAACTTGTGGAAGAAGGCGGGAGGAGCTTCACGTTTCTTCAGGGGAAGACTGACATCCAAATGGCTTCTCGCCGAAAGCCGTTTTGGGGCTGAAATAGCGCTAGTATATCACTCACATTTGTCACTTCCGTGTTTACACAATATCCTTACAGACAGCTCTCAAAATGAACTCAGACATGGGCGAGTCAGCAGCAGATCGCCTACGCCGCAACGCCATCATAGTCAAGGAAACCTTGTCGAATCTCTCATCTTCCGATATCAAGCGATCACGTTATACGAGCGCTAAATTCAATCATGAAGCACGACGAATAATTCCTCGATGTATCGGTCAGGATGAATGGCAATCTCGCCTTGGAGAACGCACTTGTCCAAGCGCTGATCCCGCATTGGTCAGGCGATACTACGACACATGGCTCCCTCCTTCTTTTCGCGACCTCAGCGTCTTCGCTATATCGATCGATCCAGAACAGCAGCAGCCATATACGCTCCCTCAAACTTTGAAGGTGTATCCCAATGTCGAGACTTTTTACGCAAACGGCGCTACCGTTGATCGCATCACAGATCGATTGTGGATCATTCGTTCTGACATGCGGGAGTCGGCAGCTCGGACTGCCTTGATTGACAAGTTGACCACCGGCTTTTTTGGCGATCACGCGCTTTCACACTGTCCAGCGGTTCAGCCTCGCTCGAAGCTTGCACTCCGTAACACGCAAAGGCTGGAGAGGCTCATGAAGAACAAAGACAAAATGAAAGGACCTCGATATTATAGATGCACTATCGTGGAACCTGTAAATGGCCCGCATAGTAGTCTTGGCCCAAACGACCCAACAGTGTACACTGTTCCAGCATTTGGGCGGTTGATTGACGCTCACGCTTCGCATTCTGTGGGACCAAGCCACTCCATCGAAACTATCGAGTATGCTCTTCGCTCCGGCGATCGACCCAGCCTCTATCGAAGTCTTGCACGTCCACAGCTCCCTGTATCTTGTCACGGTAGTATCACCGTCAAAATCTCGTCGCCGGATCACGCTCCCAACTACTTCGACCTCATCTCCAACCCAACATTTCCGGGGGATCTCAGGAACATGAAGCACCTGGTCATCGATGTGTCGCTAGGACCGAGTCCCAAAATCGTTCCGAATATCTCGCAGGCTTACTCGTCCCTTCACCTTGAGAGCGTGACTTTCCGACTTCAGGATCCGCTGATGAATGACTCGACTTCGGACATAGCTTCGTGTAGGGTGGAAGGTGCATCCAGCGAAGAGACAGGCGAGGGACATCTACCAGGGCCCCAGAATCTGGCGAGACCTCTCTTTGGGTCGACTGCACGAGTCATTTACACTCCGGGACCGAGCTCGGCTCATCTCGGTGATCTTTGCAGTCGAGCCACACTGGATGCTGCTAACAACCGACCAGGCTAAGTCTGAACAGAGCAGACACTAGGTAGCTCGAGAAAATGTGTCATTGATGGTAGGACGCAGCGGGCATAAATATGTACTATCCAGTGATGAGCTTGTGCACCTGACCACTTATCTCACGTGTGATGCGTACGTTCGCGCCACCTTGCTGGCCAACTGACTCTCAGTTTGCGGGACCGTCATGCTGTAGACACAACATCGGGACAACAAGCTCTCGTAAGCAGTCCGATGCCTTGCCACCGATGGGCGGGGCGGGTCCATATGTATCAAGCCGATCACTGGGCGTTCTATTTACGATCGCTCCCTGCCAAGACCAAGCCCGTTCCTCCAGAATGAACCCAGACTAGGACTTGACGAGCAGCGTCTAGTCCACGGTAGTACCTCGCTTCACTTAGGTGCCATCAGCTCCGTTTAGTGTCTCATGTCTGGCGCCACGCAAGATCGATCCCTCAAATGCCGTCCTTTGATCACATAAGGCCGGTCGAAGATCCATTTAGTAGCGACTCCGATTGGATTTCGACTTCGAAAGGAGAGCCTGAGTCCGCTCCAACAGTAGTGACGCTGCGTGCTTGCCTTCGATCCTGATGTTCTTACTTACTACTCTGATTCAGAACCAGAAATCCGTCATATCACACACATTTACTTAACTACTTGATAAACCAATGTCACAGAACGGCGCACTGGGCTCTTTATGTCCGGAGCTCTTCGATCAAGCGACCAGTGGGCTATCTTGCAATGAACTCGCAGCCCTGGGCGGGGCGAACAAAGTGTATTCACAAGCATTGCGAAGCAAAGTTCCTCTGATTATCACCCAAGCGGACGCCGAGGAACGAATGAAGGTACGTGTAAAACCTTGGGCTGTGTTCAGTATGCTGAGCTGATTTACAACCAGGACTCGAAACCAGACGAAACGAATGAAAGAGTTCGTGGAATGATACTGGACTCCAACGTGCCCCGATCCTCGTACAATGAGTTGAGGCGAAAGATGCCCAAACTGGACCACTTTTACCGTGGGAGTGTCAGGTCCGATGCCATGGCGGTCCTGTCTCCGTATTCGGTTGTGGTCTATAGACCATCGGAATCCGCGATGTCGAACAACTGTCCGCCTTCACTCCCTACGGACTTCTTCGCCGAGGAAGAACTCGCAAACTTGCCAGCTGTCGAACAGCGTGAGTCTGAGCTGCGAACTCGATGGGTCGGATCCCATCTCCCCAAGACCGATCACGCCTCGTTCTCGCACGTCGGAACTACCAACGACGATACGATCATGCAACAGCGAAACCTTGATCTCGCCGACCAGGCGGTCGAAATTTTACGCGGTCACAAACAACAGCAAAGGCAATCTGTCGACACCGCCTTGATACATTTCCAGGGAGCGTCGGATGTTGGCTGTTACAAGGAATTCATCAGTAGTGGCGCCTCGATTACGACAGAGACTGCCGAAAACCTTGCTTTCGAATCGACTGCTCCCAGGCCCTCATTGAGCAAAATTACGGATTACTCGTACGGCAGTGGTGGAAGATCAAGCCTCTTCTTTCAACTCAGAACTGTGAAGGGTCAAGTCTCCATCGAAATCGAAGCCGATAAACCGCCATATGGGACTGATTTCCAACGTCCCGGTTACCAGGGAATCGATCTTCGAGTCAAGAGCGTCGCTCCTGGTACCGACGCCCAATCCATCATTGCAAAATTGAGTGGCATCCCTGCGGGGCCGGATGTACGATTCACTACTGACAACCCCGAATTCGCCGAATTTTGCGACACCCTCACTGCCGGTGTCAAAGCAGAGCAACGGATTGCCGCTTAGGGTCAGACCCTCCTCCAACTCACCTTTCCCTTTCGCTTTTATGGACAGACTTTTGGTGACTGAGTAGCAGCCTGTATGCATACTATATCTGACGATGCCGACCACTGACCCTTCCCTGTTCGTAATGTACGATGTATGGCCCGTGGGCCTGCGACAAATCCTGACATCGACTGACCAATGGAATTACAGAACCTGGATCGCATGATGAAATTACAATATCTGGTTTATGGAAGGACACTTGAGACCCGTAGAATTAGTACAAGAGTTATATGTGAATGATCCAGGAAGCTATTTTAAACCTCGCCCCTCTCCTCTGCTGCACTGATCAAAGCAGCAATCCCTAGTGGACTTCTCTCTGTCTTGTGATCTCTCCACCAACTATTACTTCTTCCTCGATTTCCACTGATCGAGCTCAATGACGGTAACGTCAAGCCCTTTTCTCGCTCGCCCAACTTGAGCCCCAACCCTGGTCCGATATCGGTATCGGGCGATCGGGGAGGGTATGCAGCATTGATCGCCTGAGTTGACACGCTGGAATGGGATCGAGGTCGAACCGAGATGAAAGAAGCCATGTCGGGGTATTTGAAGCTCGAAGTAGGGGTAGGTAGAGTCAAGGTAGTTGTGGAAGATGCTGATTCGGGAACCGGCATCTGTAGTGGTGAATTGTTCTTGAATGAGGAATGGAGTTCCAGTCCCAGTCCGTTTGATATACGAACGGAAGGTGGACTGAATCGCCCTGACATCGAGGGCTTAGCGAGTGAACAAGAGTTTGAGATACCTGTCATTGGTACCGAGAAGGCAGAGGTGTGTTCGAACTCTCGAACCGCAACCCCAGGTTTCAGCGATTCAACTTTGTCGGTGTCGGGTCGGAATGGAGACTGGACACCCCATTGGTGCTTGGCTTCGGTCCACCACTTGGTCAAGCGACCATGTAGTCGCGAGGCATCGTCGGCGGGGAAATCACCCGGTCCTGATTGAAGCGAGTGGTACCACTCAGTGAGGATAGAGAGTGGGTAGAGGACTAAAATCAGCATCTGTGACAACATCAAGGGGGTATACTTACTAAGATATGACTCTCGTCCTCGTGTGCCAAGATGCTCGAGAAGGATCGAGATGTTTTCCATCGTCCTCAACATGGTAGCTGAAGAGGTAGCTTCCATGCCTGTCACCTGCGCTTTGGCAGCTTGGACGTATAGCATCCCACATTCGGCGATCATGTGCATGTATGTGTAGAGGAACCCAGATAGGGATATCTCCGGTACAGATGATGATAGTCGAGAGACTGCCATTTGCAAGCGATTCTGATCAAAGTGCAAAATTGGTGGTAGCGATGTGGACCATGCCTGCGAGTCAGGGGTGTGACACGGAAGAAGTGGGGGTCTACTTACCCATAGGGTTGCTTCGTGGTTGGCAGTCGAGTGATTCTTGTTTGAGTGCCTGGAACCGGTAGCGCTGACGATGTCGTGGAAAACCAGTAGCTAGAGTCAGCTCATTGTTACTATAGGTAGACTTACGACTCGGATGACATGTCCGATCTCCCCGACAACACCTTCCTCTCCTTCCCAATTCCCAGTACCGACAGCAATGCCATCACGGCGGCCTCGATCTTCGCCGGTTCGGCTCTCTGCTCCGTATCGTAGCCAATGGGCTTCATCACCAGGTAATGGGATGTTGTAGATCTCGTGATCCTGAAGTCGCCTTGGACGGTTGCTCGCAGCGGTTGAAGTCAGGTCGTGAAGCAATACCATCCAGAAAGTTCGATGTCGAACCTCGGTGAGGGTGAGGTACTCGGAGGGAGACATGGGGATTCGGCTGTGTGGTGGGTTGACTGTAGCTGAAGAAGATGGGTGGAGGATACCGACGGCCTGATCGAAAAAGTAATCGGCCAAAGCGGGATGATCGAGAGCCGAGTAGTGGATTGATAGGAGGTAAAGGGCTTGGACGAATTCTGTTTCTTCGTATGTACCCTTATCAAAGTCACGTTGAGCACGACTCCAGGCGGAGCGCATGTGAAGGTATTGCTTGGCTGCCAAGTTGGCTCGCTCGGCAAAGGCTTCTCCTCGGAGACAAGCTGGCTTTGAAGCTGGCATACTTGTTAATAATCCGGGCTGAGTACAGTGTCGAGCTGCCATGGCGTACATCATGTCGAGTAGGACTGGAGAGACTTGTCGGGTGTACAAACGGTTGAGGAAGGTTGGTCGGTGGAGCATCGAGCTGTATGGTTGGACATGATGAAAGAAGACTGAGATCAGCAAAAGATCGACAAGAAGAACATACGATCGATGAGTTCAACAGATAGAGCCGCATCGCGCTCGACGATCTCTAAAGGGGTGTTGTACGATCGATCAAAGCTGGCCTTCCGTCCTTCAGCCCCGTTTTGCCAGTCTCCTTCGCTACCGCGCTTGGGACGGACGATTCTCCCTTGCTCGTCACGTCGTTGTGGAGTAGTAGATGCTTCTCTGGTTCGAGGAGCGGGAATGCGTTGACCTTGGGCATTGAGGTACATGCACTCTTTGGAAGAGAATTCGCAGTTGGAGCAGGGGTCGAAGCCGTCGCATCTTCGCTTGTTTTTCTGCCATCAGCAAGAGTCGAGTATGGCAAAACTCACATGACAAGCACTACATGCCTTGGCTAGCCTCTTTCGCTTCCTTCCCTTGGTAGTGAGCTCGTCGCCGTTGTCTTCGGCGGTGAAAATGACATTGGTTGCCATGCCTCCGACATTGTAAGAGGAGTGGGATGCACGAGCAAATTCAGGGCGGTGAGGGGGTGAGGGATTGAATGATTCGCTCCTTGGCATTTTCGGTTTGGGAGGAACACTGCGTTGTAGGTTTATAGGAGCGGAGTCGGGTGATAGCTTCGGCTGTTGTTGTTGATTTGGTGTGAGAAGAAAAGGGGATTGGGATGTGGATGCGTTGTTCTTATCGAGAGCTGGAGGGTATCCAGACATTGCGTATGTGTGATGTAAAAGGGGCGATGTAGAGTGGGGATGCTTCTTCCTAAACGGCTAT
>Ga0308160_10007937_pt1 | contig 10412 bp, 11 predicted proteins | sample PhyFR1_FD_201036 | JGI IMG/M metagenome (GOLD analysis project Ga0308160, IMG submission 201036) | Phyllosphere microbial communities from UC Gill Tract Community Farm, Albany, California, United States - DLSLF.R1 | ecosystem: Host-associated > Plants > Phyllosphere > Unclassified | place: USA...
ATCGGGATTGCGGCTTTCGAGATCGACCAGCGAGGCGCTGGAGGCAGCGACTTCGGGGTGCATTTGTCCAATCTTGTAGACGGTTTTTCCACGCCTTTGGGCGGTGCTTGCGGCTCCTTCGGCCCAGCAGTAGCGTCTATTAGGCCGCACACCTCAAGGATCGACCCATGAAAACCTTCTCCGGAATAGCTATCGGCGTGGCCATGATGGCCGCCGGGTTGTCCCCGCTCGCCAAGGCGGCGGAGCCGGCGTTGAACCCGGCCGACGTCATCGAGGGCATGGGGGAGCGCATCCCCGCCGGCAAAGAAAACGTCAGCCTGTCGCCGCTGTTCAAGGCATACGTCTTCGAGAAAGCGGGGTTGAAATTTGTCCAGATCAACTCGCTTCAAGATGACGTCATCACGGTGATTGTCGTGACTCCTGGCGCCGAATCCCGCCTGCCGATCGGCTCAGCCGCGAAGCAGCCGCTGCTCGTGCTCAAGGGCGACGCGACCAGTTGAGCGGACGCTCCCGATTGAGCGGGTCTCTGTTTGGAGCTACCCCACGGGAGCAAAGAGAAAGCCCCAGGTGGTGACCCAGGGCTTTCGAGGAAACGCGCTGCGAAGCCGGCGCGTGCTCAGCTCAGATCGCAGTTGCTCGGCAGCGCCCACGTCGAGTTCGGCAGCATGTTCTTCACCGTAGCCGAGGCCGTGATGCCCACGTTGCTGGCGCCAATGAGCTCTTCCAGGTCGGCGATCGAGACGATGTAGTCGTCCAGGCTGCCCAGGCCGGTCTGGTTCGGGATGATCCAGCTGATGGCCTTCTCAGCGCCCGTGCTCGGGTCGGTCGTGATGATGGTCTTCCAGAAGTATTCCGGCGTCCGGATGCCGTGGCTGGACAGGAAGTAGTCGTTGGACGTGTCGCCGAAGACCACACCGCCGTAGACCTTCACTGGCTTGATATCGCGATAGCACTCGGCCACGTTCTCGGCCTGCACCCAGATCCCCTGATTGAAGCCAGACACCTGCGGCGCGATGTTGGACATCAGGTTGGCGCGACGAATATAGGTCGCGTTGTAGTCCATGTGGTTGGACGTGACCAGGTGGCCGCGATCGTAGCCCGAGCGCACGCTCGCATAAGAGTTGCTCGAGGTCTGGCCGCCGCAGCCGCTCGGCAGTGTGGTGTCGAGGTTGAAATCGGACGGGCGAGCCGCAGAGCCGGTGTCCGCGTTGAGCGAGTATTCGTAGCGCGTGGCCGTGTGCTCGGTGCAGTCGTAGGTCAGGATGAAGCCGCCCTTGTTGAGGGTGACGACCTGGGCCTGGGCAGCAGCGCTGAACGTGGTGAGCAGGAATACAGCGAGGAAGATCCGGAATCGCATAGCGGCACATCTCCATGTGTTTTTTGAGGACGCACGAATCCCACGGGCACGGGCGATGCCGTTGCCTCTTGAAGGACGTGCGAGTTGACGGAGGTGAAGCAGACAGCGAGAGCTGGCTCGTTGGCCAGTGTGGTGGGGGATACAACCACCGCGCCCCTTTGCCACGGAGTGGCACGCGGTGACCACAGGTATCTAACAGAGCGCCGCCGGGGTCAACCGCGGATTGGCCAAGGTGTGACCTGGTCCCAAGACGTCATCGCTGTAAACCGGCATCCACAGCGGTGCAACAAGGGTAGGGTATGGAGCAAAAAGAAAGCCCGGATTGCCGGGCTTTCTTGATGCGGAGGCGCTATTGGAATCAGCTGGTCAACTGCACCCACAGCACAAGCAACACCATCGGCAGCCCGCTCAGGAGCGAAAAGATCCAGAAGGCTCCCATCAAGGCCAGCGGCGTCATGACCCACCACTGCCCAGCGGTGAACCCCTGGTCGCGCTGCCGAGCTGCGTAGGCCTCCTGCGGATGGAGCCGCTCCGCTTTTCGCAGGCCCCGCCGGGCCATCAGAGGCCCGACGATGAAGCCAAACGGGCCGAGCAGGAGCAGGGTCCACGAGAACCACCAGAAGAACCGGTTGTGGGGCGTCATGACTTTCCTGGGGACGGCGCGTGGTGCGCCGTCCCCGCGGAACCCGGCCGCAGCACCCACCGGGGTGCCGGCCATCGGGTCAGGGTTGGTCGTCATTTTGCGTAGTCCCTCCAGGTTCCGGATTCCCGCACGTAGCGCAGGTTCTTGCTCAGCGGAACCGGCACCTGCCGGCCCTCAATGTTGAGCACGGCCTGGCCGCGGGTATCGCAGCGGTAGCCGTCCGCGCCCTCCGCTTCCACGCAGCCGGTGAGTTCGAAGTTCTGGATGTCGGTGACTTGGCCGGCGCCACTCTGTTGAAGCAGCTTGACGAATGCTTCCTTGGCGTCGTCGGTCGACGGCTTGCCGCTGCAGGCGGTCAGGCCCAAGGCCATGGTCAACGTGACCAGGCCGATCCATGCATTTTTCATGTCGTTCCTTTGCTTGGGGGATGGGTAGGGTTGGCGAAGCGGGGGGGCCTTTACTTGTCACGGCTCCCGTCCGGCTTGAAGCCAGCGATCCAGAGCCGGCTGTCCTTGAAGGGCGTCAGCAGGCCGCTGGCCCCCGGGTGCAGGTCGGCGGTCTGGAGGAACCCGGAGACCCAGGCCACGCGCAGGGCGACGTCGACGGCGCGATCGGCGACACCAGGACGGCTCACGTTGACCACGAAGGGTTGGGCCGGCGGGTTGGGACCCGTGGAGCGCTGAGCGCCCGTGTTGGGCTTGCTGGGCAGCACGCGAATGCCGTTGAGGGCGTCCCGGCCTTTCCAGAGGGCGGACGTGTTGAGCTCGGCCGCTTCGCCCAGGTCGTCGGTCTCGGTCAGCGGGGCGTCGGCGCAGGCCCGGAAGGTCTCGGTGCTCGAGGCGGCGGGGCTGGTCCAGATACGGGCCTCCACCGTCCAGCAAGGCAGCTTCTCGTCCCACTCGGTGAACGTGAGCGCCACCCGAGGCCAGTCCAGGCGGCCTGCTTGGGCGGCCTGGTGGTTGTCGCCCTTGAAGAGCCCAGGCAGCTTCCCGGTGCCGCTGAGGGGCGTGTAGAGATGACTGCTGCCGCTACTGCTGGCCTGCGTGGTGGACTTGCCCCCTGCGTTCGGCTTGATGCCCACCATCTGCTTGCCGGCGTCCTTCAGGCTACCGCCGAGCTGGCGGAAGAAGCCAGGCTTCTGGGCTTGGGTGTCCTGGGCCTGGGCCGTGAGGGCCAGCGATGTTGCGAGCAGGGCGGCGCCTGCGATCCGTGCGGTCTTCATGAAATCCCCTGTCTGTGGTTGGAGGGTGCTACATTTCATGAAGAGTCTGCCATGCAGAGGAGGACCAAGTCATGCTGTCCCACCCAGTTTTTCAACTTTCATTCACTTGTCGAAGTCCTCACCCCGCGCTCTCTTTGCAGCCCGCCTCAAGCAGGCTCGGGAACTGCGCGACATCCCAAGCCAGCGAGCGCTGGGGGTCTTGATGGGCTTGGATAAGAAGTTGGCCAGCAGCCGGGTCAACCGTTACGAGACCGAGGTCAGCGGGATCGACTTGGATGGGCTGGGCCGGCTGGCCGAGGTGTTAGGGGTGCCAATGGCCTACCTTGTCGCAGAAGACGAGGCAACAGCGGACGTGGTGCTGGCTCTTTCTCGGTTACCCGCTGAGCAGCGGGCCGCCTTGGCTAAAAAGATCGCTCAAGATCTATAGCCCGCAAGGGTTTCGAGCTTCTCCATCCCACCCACGGCGGGTCCGCCGCTCCTGGGTCTATGCGACAATTCCACCATGAGTACTGCACGACCACGTCCCCAGATGGATCCTGCCCTTGAGCAGAAGATCCAGCACATCCGTCAGGACATCCGAGAGGAATACCTGGCTGACCATCAACATCCTTGGATCATTGGTTTTTCAGGCGGCAAGGACAGCACGCTTGTAACCCACCTTGTGTTCGAGGTGCTGATGTCGCTTGCTCCTCATGAGCGAACCCGAGAAGTCCACATCGTTTCCAATGACACGCTGGTCGAAAGCCCGCTTGTCATCACCCACATTGCATCCGTGCAGTTCGAGATTGACCATGCCGCTAATGCGTGGCGGCTCCCTATTCAGGTTGTGACCACCCGGCCAGACGACGACGCGACGTTCTGGGTGAACCTCATTGGGCGAGGCTACCCGCCGCCCAATCGCTCGTTCCGCTGGTGCACCGACAGGATGAAGATCCAGCCGACCAGTCGATACATTCGTAAACAGGCGGATATGGCTGGTCAAGTGATTCTCCTGCTGGGCGTGCGTCGCTCGGAGAGCCCCACCCGTGCTGCGTCCGTTGCACGCTACGACAATGGAGAGCGACTGAATCGCCATAACGACCTGGTCAACTGCATGGTCTTTCGACCCATTGTTGAACTGTCGACAGACGAAGTATGGGAATACCTGGCGTTCACTCCGCCGCCGTGGGGTGGCACCCATGGCGCGCTGATTCAGCTTTACATGGATGCTGGTGCCGCCGAGTGCCCTACCGTTTTGTCTCAGGATGATGCCCCCGGCTGTGGAACCTCGAACTCACGGTTCGGGTGCTGGACCTGCACGGTGGTGGAGAAGGACAAGAGCTTGATGGGTTTTGTAGAGGCTGGCTATGGGGAATTCACACCATTGATTGACTTTCGGGATTGGCTTGCCTCCATCCGTAACGATCCAGAGCGTCGCTTGGCGCGGAGGAGAAACGGCAAGCTGACGGTCACTAACGATGGCGTTTTCATCCCAGGCCCCTTCACCCTGGAGACGCGCCAGGAAGTCTTGGACAGGGTTCTAGCCCTGCAAAAAGAAATGAAAAATAAACTCATTGAAGACGCCGAGGTTGTCCGAATTCGCGAGATTTGGGCTGAAGACGCCAGCGTGTTCGCGACTCGCTCTGTGGATGACGCGCGAGCGGTCGCAGGCGCAAAGTAAGGGCACAAGGAAAAGCAAAGATGCCACGTGATGTCGTAACGCTGTTCGCGCAAGAAGCAGGAAAAAAACTTATTCGTAAGCACTGTCGCCAAATTCGCCTTCCGGTCGAGGATCTACGCCGGTTGGTTGAAGAAGTCGTCGACAAGAGCACGATGCAGCGTCGTCATGGGCTTCATGAGGCTTTTGACGAGGTGTTAGGCGCGACGTATGAAGAGGAATCCGACGATGCATCTTGAGTCGATTAGCCTCCGCGACTGGAAGGCATTCGAATCGGCGACGTTCGAGTTTCCTACGCCCGGAAAAACTAAAAATGTTGTGGTCATCGGCGGCCGCAATGGGTTTGGCAAAACATCCCTCTTTGAAGCTCTAGCACTGGGCCTCTTCGGTCGCGACGGTTTACGTCTAGTTCTCCGCGCAGGCATTGCCAGCGATGACCAGGGACGAGCTCAGTCTTTCAAAGAGTTCATGGAGCGCGCGCTCTTTGGAAACGCTCTTGCTAAGGGCCGAAATTCCTGCCATATCGAGCTGAAGTTCATCGACGATGTTGGTGAACCAATCTGGATTGACCGCACTTGGTATTTTAATGACCACGGCAAGCTAAAATCGGGCGAATCTGCTGAGCAACTCAGGATTTTTCAAGGTATAGGCCGCCGTGTGGTCGGGCCTGGTCGCACCGAACACGATGTGGATGGGTGGTATCGGGATTGGATATCTAAGACGTTTATTCCCACGTCCTTGGCCGGCTTCTTCCTCTTCGATGGAGAATCTGCTGCCGTATATGCGGAAAGAGACATGGGTTCTCAAGTCCGCGATGGCATTGAAGGGCTGTTGGGGCTGAATTGGCTAAAGCAGTTGCAGAAGGACCTCCGCGCTTACGCCAACACGAAGCGTAGCCAGGTTCCTAAGGGAGTTAGCAATGAAGCGATTGCCGAACTGGATGCTGCTGTCAATGCGATGGAAGAAGAGCTCGCTGGCTTCGATGAGCGCCTTCAAAAAATCGAGAGTGATATCAGGGACAGTGAGATCCTTCGGGATGCTTTGACGAGAGAGCTCGGCTACGGCGCGGGCACCCGTAAGCAGCTGGAAGACCTCACGCGCGAGCAGGCCGACTACGAGAAGCGTTATAACTCTGCGCAGGACAAACTCACCGCCGCCGCGCAGGCTGATCTCCCGCTTGCACTTGCCGGTGGATTACTGCTTTCTCGCGTTGAAGCCCGTTTGGATCAAGAAGCGCGGCTGGACCAGTGGGAAGCAGCTCTGTCCCAAAGGGACAGTAGAACTGCAAGTGTTTTGGAGTTCTTGAATGAGCAACTGCCTACTGTCGAGCCAGAACTTCTGGAGCGGCAGGTGGATAGCGTTCGCGCTGCTGTTGAAAAGGCCCTCGAACGCCTGTGGTTTCCACCGCCGGGCGACGTTGCGGATTCTTTCAGGCATGCGCATGCGCGAGGCCCAATGCTTCAGAGGGTGCTTGACCGTCTTAGGGATGCCAAGGAGGTGTCGTCCTCCAGCATCGTTGAACTGTTGGAGACAATGGAAAGCAGCTCGGCGAAGCTTCGTGAGGTCGCGGCCGTTATTCGTTCCACTGACGGCGCCTCTCCTCAGGTCGAAGAGAAGCGTGACCAGTTGAACGAAGTGAACACTAAAGTGGGTCTGATGCGCGAAGAGCGTGGCTCACTTACCAACATAGTGAAGTCACGGGGGGCCGACCTAGAGCAAAAGCGGCGTGAGCTAGGGCGTCTGACCGGTCACTTGGATCAGTCAGAGAGACCTGCTCAGTTGGCGGCGCGTGCCGAGCAAGTAGCAGAAATGCTGGGGAACCTCGTGGACGAGGCTTGGCCTCTGCAGTCGGACGCTGTTGCCGAGGCCATGACCCGAGGCATCCGCGCCATGGCTCATCGAACCGACTATCTGCGGAATGTCAGCATAAATGAAGATGGCGCGGTGGAGCTTGAGTCGCCAGATGGCCGTGATTTGCGCCAATACGACTTGTCGGCAGGCGAGAAGCAAATCTTCACCCAAGCATTGTTTTCCGCGATCGCAGAAGTCTCAGAGCGCACGTTTCCGTTGGTTATCGATACCCCTCTGGGTCGGCTGGACGAGAACCACCGTTTGAATGTGCTGAAGCACATCACAAGTCGCAAAGGCCAAGTCATCTTGATTTCTACGGACACCGAAGTGGTGGGGCAGTATTTGGCAACAATTCGAAGCAAGGTGGCCAAGTTCTACATCATCCGAAACAAGGTCGATGGCGGCGTGGCTCGCAGCTGGTGCGAGGAAGGCTATTTTGATGGGCAGGGAGTCTGACATGAGCGCTGAAGCAAATGACTACCTGACCTTGGAAGTGATCGCTGGAACGGCGTTTCGTTCCACCGCCGACACGGATGAGCTCTCTCAGCGCGTTAAGGACCGTCTCGGATTTGGGTCTTACAACATCCCTGCGCGTCTCGCCATGGCTCGGTCGCTGGCTATACCTGGGCAGCCTTCTAAGGCAGAGGGCGAAGTGGGTCGGGTTATCAAGGGAGACGTGCTGTTTGGGACGGGTGCTGACTTGGCCAGCTGGGTGTCACTCCTTATCGAGCATGCCGGCAGCGCGCTTACCATCAAGGATTTGCAAAGCACGGTCCAGCGCCATTGGGCTCGGGGCATGAAAATTCTATCCGAAGAACTGGATGCATCAAATGGCGACAATTCAGAGTTCTGGCGTCGCTTGGCTGAGAGCGCTCTACCGGAAGTGACGGAGAAGCGACGCAATCACATTACTTCGGTCGTGGCGGAGGCATCTCGCGGTCCCGTTCCCGTGCGCATTGGTGAAATTGGCCGCGATGTGGCAACCAATGAAGAAGTCATCTGGACTCTGAATGCACCAGGCGGGAGCCCCCACAGTGCCTTCATGGGCGGGGTGGGCAGCGGCAAGACGCGCACGGCGGCCTATGTGCTGCGGTCTATAGCCGAGCAAACGAACGTGCCTTTGCTGGCCTTCGATTTCAAGGGAGACATGGCGGACCGCAATAACGCATTGGATCGGGCGTTCGATGCGCAGGTCCTTTCGCCGCCCATGGTTCCCATCCCTTTGGATGTGTTTGCCCTTAAGGATAGGAGCGAGCTAGGCATCATCAACGCTGTCCAGCGTCTTCGTGACAGCTTTAGCAACCTTAAGCAGACGAAGTTTGGTGACCTGCAACGTCGACGGTTGAACGATGCATTGGAGCAAGCGGTTCGCACTAGAAGCCCATGTACTCTGAGCGATGTTAGAGATTGTTTGATAAACATCTATGCGTCGGAGGGAGCGAAGGAAGATGGGGCAATAGCCACACTTGTGGACCTCTGCCGTCTGCCGCTGTTCGAGCCGAAGATGTCGCCGGAGGACTTCTTTTCAAAGTCCTGGATCATCTCATTGCCGGCCAACGTTCCAGAGCTCGTCAGGGTGACGGTTGTCGCACTGCTGACGGATGCTCTGGAGCGCTTCATCAACTCTCAGCAGGATTCCGAAACCGACAGCCAGGGAAATCGTTCCCTCCGGATGATGTGCGTGATCGATGAGGCCCACCGGGCGCTCGAGGCAAAACTGTCCGCTCTTTCTAACCTGATCAGACAAGGGCGCTCGAAGGGGGCCGCGGTCATGCTCATCTCCCAAAAGCCAGATGACTTTGAGGGTGTGGAAGACGACTTCCTTGATGAAATGGGGCTGGTGGCTTGCTTCGTAACCAACGCTCGAGAATCGTCTGTGAAGCGCATTTTGGGCGCTGGGGCATCTCTAACGTCACTCAAGACGGGCGAGGCCTTCGTAAGGACCCGCGGAGACGCGAAAGCACGAAAAGTGTTGGCATGGAAGTAGCTCATAGAGTAGGCGCGAATCGTTCGCGCCCCTCTTTGTGCAGAAAAGAAGCTTAAAGTGTTATGTCGATCATGTCGTTGTGCTCGTAGACTTTAAAGCTGAATTCATTTAAGGTTTTTTCCCAGAAATTCTCAGAATTATTTGTCGGTTGAATCATGACTGAATTAAATCCTTCACGGCGACAGCGATCAATAGCACTGTGGGCAAGCTTTTTTCCCACCCCTGCTTTGCGGAATCGTTTTATAACCACCAATTTGTATAGTTCGGCTACGTTAGGGTTCGGCCACCGGATTAAGACGATGGCGGCTGCCTCGTTATTGATGATCGCGGCTATGTAGCTAAAATCGTAGATTTCTCCCATCCATTCTGGTCGTATCGTGGTGATTGATGAATTCGGCTCGCGGGAAATTTGCTCTTCGAGGGCCGCGATAACGCTCTCAGGAGGCTGCTCCAGAATTTCTATGTTCATTCGTCGCAAGTTCCTTTTCGCTATTAAAGGCTGAGTTAAAGCCTAGTCAATTTAAATGATTTCAACTTTTTGCTGTGAGGCGGTTGCCGCATCAGACACGGTGATCTTCTCCCAATTTTTGGAATTTGTCACTAGATTCTTATAGTGGCTGAGGACGGAAATAAATAAACGCCACCTAGTTTTTCGGCTATGTCATGGCGGCCTGGGCCGGCCAAGCGATGCTTGGCCAGCTGCTTCGCGCTATTACGGATAGAACTTGCTGGGATCGGCCAAGCACTTGGCGAACTGTCCCCGCTGGTAGCGCGGCAACTCCACGCTGGGCTGATACAGCTCCAAAGCGCTGATCTGCTTGCTCCGAGTCACCTGCGGCTTCTTGTGGAGGTAGTGCCTGCGCAGCACCTGGACCCGGTCTCGTGGATCAGTGCTGTGGCCGGTGACCAGGGCAATCTCCTTCTCCGGAACGTCCTGGACATCGAGCTCGGTGGCCAGTGTGTGGCGGAAGGCATGGAACCCGATGCCTTTGGGGAAACCCAGGCTCTTCAGGTAGCGCCCAAAGTCCACCACGAACTGCTGACTGTAGCGAGCGTTGGTTTCCCCCGTCGTGCGGTTCACGCCCGCGGAGAGCAGCGGGAACAGCCGAGGATGGCCGATCGCTTTCATGTCTTCCACGAACTCCAGGAAGCCTGCCTCCAAGAGCGGCTTCGCGATGGGGATGATGCGCATGCAGCCCGCGCCCTTCATGCTTTGCCGACACCGGCGCCTTTTCTTTGGGTCGGCAGCCAAGTCCTTGTCCACCGTCTTTTGGAAGGCGATGCACCAGATGCCGCGTTCCTCAATGATGTCGGTCAGCTTCAGCTGGCAGACTTCATTGACCCTGGCACCGGTATACAAGCCGATCATCGGGGCCCACCAATACTGGGGCTTCTTGGCCCAGGGCACGAAGGTGGTTGGGTCAAAGATGGCTTGGAGATCTTCGTCCTCAAACAGGCGGATGGCCTTTTCTGGGTCGATGGTGTCGTCTTCCTTCGGCTTTCGAAATGCCTTCATCGGTGACGAGTTGATGGCTTGTCCGTTGAAGAGGTGGTTGAAGAAGGCGACGAGGAATCTGCGGTGGCGCTCTTCGGTGGCCGGGGCCAACGGCGGCACGTCCTGCTCTTTTCCCATGGCGATGGCTTCGTCGAAGCTAAGATCCTTCAGCAGCGGATCCGACACCAGGTTCCTTGGGG
>Ga0308160_10007938_pt1 | contig 10409 bp, 10 predicted proteins | sample PhyFR1_FD_201036 | JGI IMG/M metagenome (GOLD analysis project Ga0308160, IMG submission 201036) | Phyllosphere microbial communities from UC Gill Tract Community Farm, Albany, California, United States - DLSLF.R1 | ecosystem: Host-associated > Plants > Phyllosphere > Unclassified | place: USA...
CCGAATGCCACAGCCTGGTGTCAGTCCACTCTCGCCATTGACCACCTCGGTTTGTCGGCCTTGTAGCCCGAACTGGCGCACATACCTTCATCAGGAAGACACTGGCGAAGACCTATTTCGTGAGTTCTCACCAGCAGCCACGAGCGGTTGCGTATGAGTTACGTACCATGCGCAGAAAGATCCGACAGGGACAGAATCGGAGTATGTCCTTCCGATGCATCGTTACTCCGCATCGGACCAAGGATGTAGCCGCGTCCACCGCCTCAATGACGAAAGACCCCTCCGCCATTCTGATAACGTTGGCCTGGAAAATCCGCTCTGGGTTCGCTTTCCCATGCTTCCATCAGCCGGGCCCGGCGTGTAGCACAACTCACCTTATGTCGCCGGAGAAGCCGGTCTTGTGCCGCGCGCATCGCAATTGCATTTCCGTATAGCCTTGGCTCAGCGCTTGCGTCGCGTTCCCGCCTCAAAGCTCACCGAACGTAATCAAACTCAACCCGCCATCGAATCTCCATGAGTTCTTCTTTCGAAAACGTTTCGCTTTCCGAATCGAACACCGCGACCGCGGGCAGATCTCCCAATTGTTCATGCCACGACGAGTCGAGCTCAGGCTTGAGACGGTGGAGAGTCGATTCATACCTGCCCGTCTTGATGAGTTCGGCTGTGAGTTCCGGCGAGGCGTAAAGCTGTTCTTGCAACAGCCCAATGGTCTAACCTTCAGCTTTCTCACCAGCCGAGATGTAGAGCAGTCAACATACGTGCGTGAGCTGAGCCACTCCCATGCCTTCTCTGTACCGCAGCTGCGTGCGGGAAAACGGGAAGGTCGGGTCATTCGGGATCTCGGTGAAATCGCTGGCTGCATCCCACCACTTCATCGACATTTCTGCCATTAGCCCTTTCTCTGTCGTCAAAACGGCGATTGAGCGCACTTGCTGCTGGTCAGCTCGCGTACGACAACAAGTCCAGCGTACTCGCCTTGTACTAGCGATGCTCGCGCGAGTCTCACAGAAGCGCTGATTATCAGTCGTCACCCATCTCCGGACCGTAGGCGCCTCACTGTCTGTCTGCTGAGATACAGTCTGGCGTCAGCTGTCCCGTAGCGAGCCGAGAAACCAGCTTACGGATCCAAGCATTATGTCTACGATGATTGCACCAATCTGGCTCTTTGTGATTAACATATGTCGCCTCATTCTGCAGTTCGAGCTCCTGAGCGATCCTCACAGCCTTTTGTCAGTTCTGCGCCCGTGCTGTCGCTCCAGCAGATAGGTCATGCAAGATGCCGCAACACTTACCAGCCCGATCAAAGTCCACGAGAGATCGTCGTAGACTTTTGCAGGGTTGGCCCTGTCTCCTGAAGACGAGGCCCGCGGCAGCACCGAGTCCATCAGGTATTCGGCCCTAGGAGGCCACTCGCTCAGTATCAAGAAGGCTTCAACGGTGCCTATTGTCCGTGAAGAGGTTCTGTGCATCAGCTCTTCATATGCTGCGGCATCTTGATGGGGCGCAGCCGCTTGACGTACTCGCCCATCGTCAGAAACCCGATCCGCTGCAACACCCACGCGACGACTCTCCCCTGTATGACCCTAGACCGACTTGGCTCCTTTGCGTCGAAGGAAAGGCCGAGGTCGAGGTATCGGGCTGCTGTAGCGATCATAGCGGCAAGAAGTATCGGTTCTCGGAGCAAAGTTGAGAAATGCCCTGCATCAAATAGCTGCGTCGGGACGAGCGGATGGGTCGGGTTGATCTTATCGCCGTAGCTGGCGTTAGCTGAGAACAACCAAGCCTCTTGTAGTGTACGCGTAAGGCGAGAGATTCAACACATCTTATATCGTAGTGTATGTGCGTGGTGGATGAGTTCGGAACGACGATGCAAACCCACTCACAATGCAAGAAGGATAGACGCCTCGTCCGCCGTCAACAAACCGTCTCTGACGGGTATCCACCGATTCCACCTTCCCGGCTCGACGAGGTCAGTTTCTGCACTGGTACTATAGCTCGGCTGATCCTCTTCCACAGCAGCGCACAAGATACGGAGTGCATCCGCCGGGTTCTCGAGTGCTTCTCCCCGAGCGAAACTGAACTCCGCACCTTGCGTGCCGGGGACGGGCGAGGCCGCAAGCGTACTTCGCGTCCGATATGTCGAGTACTTTCCGGGGTTGGAAGAGCTCTTATCAGTCCGATTGTGATGCACACGTACCTGTCTGCCGCGGTCTCAAACCCATTTCGCCCCGCTTGATCCGTGAGACCCGCATTTCCTGCGGGACTTTGAACGGGCGGCTCAGACTCCCGACTTGGCCCTGGCACGCTCGGAGATCCTCTTTGACCTCTGGACAAAGTCCGGGACACACTTACACCCTTCTCCACCCGCTGGTATACCCCGCCAAAGGTGCATTCCCTCCCTGTTCTCAAACATCGGCGGCAAGGCGGCTCTGAAGGCGAATCAGGATCTCCGAGATCGCATCGCAACTTTGACGTGCGACACGCTTTGCACGCTTGATATGTCCTTTTGTGTGTGATAGGTGTCTGAGACGTCCCTCTTGAAGAAGAGACTTCACGAGGCATGCTGATGTGAATAGGTGATGAACGTGCAAGTTCGGATCTCGTCGGCTGGGTCCGGTCGTTTCATCTTTGAGCTATACTCGTTTGTGTCGGAATTTCTCGTTCCTCCCTGACGCGGGGAAGTCTCAAGGTGCCGAACGTCTTTAGCGCCATTGTAATGACAGAGCGACAAGACGGCGTCTTTGTGTCGCGGGCGTCCTTTTCACAGGCTGGACCGACGGGAGCCGAAGTCAGCCGAGTGCTTTCTTCTGCCTGCTTTCTCAGCAGTCGCGTCGTGCTTAACAGCACTGTTGCATGGAGGACCCCTAACGCTCGTGACCCCGCAACGCGCTGCTCCTACAGAGCGCTGACATTCTATACGGTTCTGAATGGCGCGCCGTAGCCGTTACTCATTATGCATACACTATCCGCTTCTAGCTCCAAGGCATCCACCCGTCCTTTCCTCCGCTCCCGCTTAGCTCGTTCGTGATACTCTTATGCGCAGCCATTAGGTCTGGCATCAGTTTTGACACTTCGAATCCTGCTGATATACAGAGCCAAATCACTTACAATCCGTATAACTCAGCGCGTCGTTATTGCTATCTTCGATCAAGCTGTTCGCGAATTCGATTTCCATTCCGTCCATGTTCTGACGGACGATTGTCACTGGTAGACTGTGCCCCACAATCCCTTCGAGATGAGTGAGAATGTTTCGGACTTGCGTCGAAAGCAATGTGGGCAGTCTTGGTAGCCGAGACTGTATGTAAGCTACGCCAAAGGGCAATGCCGGGGACTTGCCATCCGGATATCAAGCTCTTCGACCGACTCGACGCCGTAAAGGTCGTCAACGATTTGCGGAGACACAGCGCCGCCGAGCCAGATCATCGCGCTTTCACCGTTCGCTGCGTGTGAGTGGAGCAACGAGGCGGATCGCGCAACTTACACATCAGGTACGCCCCTTCCGCAACCATCCAGCTGTAGCTTGCGCGCATGAAACGGCCCATCTTCAACCGTCCATTCGCAGCCGGGAAGCCGACTTCGTCTGACAAGTCGTGGATGGCGAGAAGTCGAGGGTAAAGGAGTATCATCGTCTGAACGACGGATAGCGACCGTATGTTTCGCATGTAGTGCGCTCGGACATCGGATGCTACATTGCCGCCTAGTCGTAAGCTGCCGTCTCCAACTTCGAGGCGAGTCAGCTCACCCTTCAGCGGCTTGCACTTTAGGATGCAGAGTGTGTATAACGGAAGCAGCTTGAAGCCTTCCGGCAGAATAAGCTGGAAATATTAGCTTGAACCTCGAGCTCGTGGCAACAACTCACTTGACCCGCTTGAACAGCGGGAGCACAGTGCCGTCGGTACATGAACAAGACCTTGTTGCTCTTATCGGCAAGGGTCTTTCGAATGTCCTTCAGATTCTTTGTGCCCATTTGGCTGATTGCTGAACGTCAGCTGTGGTGATTGTCTAAATGATGTTGCTTACCGTCTTTCAAGAATATCGTGACGGCCGCGTCGAGATCTGCGAACCTGAACACATTGCCGATCAAGCTCGTCACCGTAAAGGTCATGTTCAGACACCTTACCCTCCTCTCCCCATTCGAACTGGTGTAAAGCACAGCCACCTGCACGAACGCCGGCTGACGGTCATCCAGTCTACCGTCGTGCTTGAGAATTGCCGCGAAAGCCTTGGCATCGTCGATCGTACCGAATTCCAAGTCGGTGAGACTTCGCTGATAGAAGTTGCCAATGTGATCGGCGACTCGTAACCCGTTCGAACATCGAATCCTGATAGTCGCGTTGTAAGCCGTCTCGCGTGTGAGTGTCCGCTTGATCTCGTGGTGGAGTGTATCTCGGTCTCGCACCGGAGTGAATTTGGGGTGGAAGAACAATTCACCTCCTGTTAGTGAGGCCAGGGTACCGATCGAAGCGACATCGGTGTATTGATCTGGGAAGAAAAACACGTTTGCACCGACACCACACTCGCATAGCTCTTCGGCAGTCGTGCGCCAGAAAGGGTTGGCAGGGGTAAACAACGCCTTCTCCTTGTCCGTGTTGTAAGCGGTAGGGTCGTCTCGAGCAGCAAGCTTGCCGAGACCGACGGTAGGTAAGCCAGACAAGAAAAGATTTATTTGCCCGCCCATCAATCGCTACTGGTCAGTATTGTCAGATGACGTCGACTTACCAAGCCGGCGAGAGCTCCCTTGACGGCGGATCCAGCGGCGATTCGGTTACCATCTGGTTGATTGCCCATCATCACGGGAAGCATGTCCAGAAGCTTTTCGACCTGTGCTCTGCTTGTCAGCTTCATTTCATAGGTCAGCCGCGGAACTCACCTAGAAGCGACAGGATCCACCAGGAACCCACCCGCAAGTGGGACATACATGTCCTCCAAGTCTGAGACGACCATGAGAGATGGACCTGCGGAGCCCGCCTTCCGGGTCAGCTTTCGAACGACGCATGGAACTCACAGAGAGGTTCCAAAATCCGATACTCTCGGCCACCGTCATGATCGCTATTCGCTCTCCTCTTCCCAATCCGACGTCCTCTTCCTCCGCATCGTCGCCATCCTCCGCTTGCTTTTTGTCCCCATAGACTGCCCGCCGGATTCCTTCGCAGATCTCGCTGAGGATCCCTCTTCCGACGCTTCCGGACGACACATCGATCACAAACACCCTCCCAAGTCCTTGAGGCTTTCGTAATCTTTTCTCCTCCTTCTTCCTCTCCTTTTCCCGTTCACGAGCATTCGGCTGCGGCGTTGATGCCCGAGATTTTTCCTGACCTAGTGAACTCTGCAGACCGCTGAGTAGATCCGAGGCAGTAGAAGTAATAGCGTCGCTGGTGTTATCGATAGCAGTGTCGATGAGAGATCCAGTGGGAGGTGGCTGAGGTGCCCAGTATATCCGTGGCACAAGGAAGTCCACCGTTCCATTCTGCATCTCCGGGCGGCTTTCATGATCCATCCTCTGACCCGTAGGAGCCAAATGGCAAAAGTAATTATCGGGCACTACAGTGAGCTTATTGAATCTGTCACGCCGTCAGCCAACTCACCAGCATTCGAAGTACCACACAAATTGCATCCCCATTTCCTGCCTCCGTCTGACCACCTGACCCAGGGGTTTATGTAACCCCTACATCGCTCACACCTTGGCGGACCGCCTTCTTCGCCGTCCGCAAAGTTGGGCGGATCGAAGGCTGAGCCGCCTGTAACGAAGTTTGAAACAAGAGGAACGGGATTTTCATCATATCGAAGGGGGGCGAAAGGTTGAATCACCAAACCGAAGGGTAGCGCAGTCGTGTCGAGTAATTGCGAATTTGACGGGATTACTGGCAACGTCGATCTCAAGTGCCTTGGCAAAGAGTTACCTAAATGTTAGATAGTCTATCTCGACAGGCCCGGCTGACTGCCGCCTTTCTCACCTTGATCGACACCTCGCCAGTCGGTACCTGCCAGTGGGATGACACCCTTCGTTTGACAACTCATGAAGTCCTCGTCATCCCATAAGTTCTGATCCATTTCTTGCGCCTCAATAGGATTCGGCATCTGACTTGGGTCTATCCGGACCCGGGGCCCAGACAAAGCTGGTCCGGACGAATGAGGGGGCGCTGGGATGTGGTTGACGGGCGGGGCAAAAGACGGGTGTTGTGATTGAGGGTGCGCATGTTGCTGCTGTTGGTATTGTGGTTGCTGCTGATACCCGTCTGCTGGAGCCTGTGAAGGCGCATAATTGCCCGACGGTGGAGGGGTCCTACGATCCGAGACCTGGTGAAGCTGGGCATCCTGATTCAGAGCCGGATATGGATTTTGCTGCTGATATTGCTGCTGGTGTCCCTGCTGCGGAGGCTGAGCCGACAGACTGGGATCGACAGCATATCTTGACCGAGGCGGCATGGCGATGCACGGACAGGAATGCGTATCGGTATGAGGAATAGCCTGGATAACTGGTGTGTCCAAGTGGAGGAACACGTTGACCGTGACCGTTAAGCGGGATCAAAATGGCATTGACGCGACTAGGCTCAGCGGTGATCGCCGAATGCTAATTGACTGTATTTACGTAACTGATATGACGACGGGATCCGACGCCGCAACGCCTAGCACCGCACTTTGTGGAGAGTTGCCGTTGCATCTCCAAATATATCTCCAATCCTCGCAACACGTATCGAGTAGGCTTAGCTTTGTAGGACTCTGATTCGAAGTATCAAGGCGCATGAAGTTTCTCGAAAGCTTCGGTGACGCCAACATGACCGCTACTCGCTCTCCAACGCATGTGAGTTGTCCGCCACCTGGGCTTGCGTTATCGCGGAAGGGCTAATTGTCAGACACGCTCATCTTCCTCCACCACAGACTCACTAGTTCACTTGGATCCTTCTCAAGCTCGAAACCGGCAATCGAGTTCCCCTTTGTCCGAATTCGAGCATATATCGAACCCCTCATCCTCCATGTCGTCGACAACAGCCTCAAAGGCGCGGCTACTGTATTGCAAGTCGCACGTATCGATTCATCCGACACAGTTCAACAAAGATAACATCTCGGGATACCTCGCATTGGTGGAAGTGACCGGACTGGGAAGCGTGAAGACGGATGAAGAGGGCAATCCAGGTCGAGGGGCGAAGGGGCTCATCGTTAGTTGGGTGCCGGATGAGGTACTGCAGAGGATGGACGAGGAGGACAGGGCGGGATACAAGAAGGTTGAAGAGAGGACCAGTCAACGGACAATAGACGAGGAGGAAGATGGTGAGTAACTTGTCGTCCGCAACACAGTCTGGGTGCTGACAAGAAGGCTTCGTCTTCGTGTCCATTCCGCCACCAAAAGGCGAGAAATATGCCTTCTCCGTGCCCTTGTCCAACCTCTACAGCATACTAGTGTATCCTGTGAGTCTATCCCTCCGTTAGTACCAGTCGGCGTCCGCTGATATCCAGCCAAGCCTGCAGCATTGGTATGGCTCTGCGACTTTCAAGTAGGTTCCACATCGAGGACAAGACTGACCGCAGTCTCATGGGCGGCATATCCCTACCAACACTCTACTTCCACGACGATGAATCGCCTCTCCTGCTAACCAGTCCGACCCAGACACCGCCCAAACCACGATCACAGTGGGGATTCCCACCTTTCCTGTCACTACTGCGGACGAGGTCGACAATGCTGCGTTCACGCCTCCTCTCCTCGAAAGGCAACAACTCGGCAGAATTATGGCTGGTCAACCCTTCAAAAGCTGATCGAGAGGTGCACGACGCCGAGGTCGAAGACGACCTCACTCACCGACGTTCTGCGTCTTCCAGTAGCGCCGAGGCGTATCCACCGAAGGCTGGATTCCCGGATACCAAGACGCTCAACAGTCAGCCAACACCGAAGCAGACTTTGTTGTCCGGCTTGTCGAACATCACCAGTTTCTCGCGGCGCCTATCGCAGCAGATTTTGGCCCATCCTCTGGCGCAAGAGGTCGTTCCACACCTGCCCCCTGCGGTCAGGTCGCTCGTCAATGCTCCTGGCGAGTGGGATAGGTCTGGCAGATCAAACGGAGCGAAGAAAGGCAGGAGCGATGTTGCCAGCGAATTTGAATCGGCTAGACTTTATCTCGCAAGATGGGCTCGGGTCGTCGCTGAGGAAGGCGAGCGAGCGAGACGGAACGAAGTTGCGAGTCAGGTCGGCTCAGGACAGCACTCCGACGTGGATGACATGACGAGCTCTTTGGGAGTCTTCTCGCTGCTCACATCCCCGGGCTCCAAGCGGCCTGTTCCACATCCGACAAGGTCACCGCAGACACCAATCAACAGCCGTGATTGGGAATCCTTCGCCGCACAAGGCCGAGATGAGCTATTTGTTCGAAGAGAAATCTTCAAACGCGGATTCGGCGACTCGTCGGAGCATGCTGAGCAGAGGACGAGGCGGGAAGGGTGGGAGGTTCTATTGGGTATCATCCCATGGGCTGTCGGTGGACTAGGAGGCGGCGAGGCAGGAAAGGAAAGACGTGCAGCCGCTCGAGACCAGACGCGCAAAGCGAAGAGACAAGAATACGACACGCTGAAGAGTCAATGGCGGGACGACAAGAGCATGTTGGAGACCGAAAGCTGGAAGGAAGAATGGCACAGAATCGACGTGTGTCCGCTGCTGTTGTGAAGTGCGCCAGTGCTGATGTCAGGTGGACTGTCGCCGAACCGATAGAACGCTAGCGATCTTCGCGATCCCTACCGAACCCAGGAAGCAGAATGATCAGGAGAGCAAGACGACCATAGGGAATGACTGGGACGGGGCGAAAGAGGACGAAGAAGGAAGTTCTACGAGGCTCAATCGTATGTTACTCGAAGAATCATGATTCCAAACGCTGACGTCCAGCTCATATTGCTGCGCTGCGGACCATTCTAATGACATACCACACGTACCATCCCGAGCTTGGCTACGTCCAAGGTGAGTCCTCGTCCACGAGTTCTATTTCCAAACTGACAGTCCAGGAATGTCAGATCTTCTGTCTCCGATCTACTATACCTTCGACGCAAACGAAGCGGACTCATTCTGGGGTCTCGTGGGTGTGATGAAGATGATGGTTGGTTTGACTTCAAAAGCAAGTCCCAGCTGGCTGACATACAGGAATCCAATTTCTTGCGTGACCAAAGCGGAATGAAGAAGCAGCTGTCCACCCTACAGCAGCTCATCCAAGTCATGGATCCTGAGCTGTACTCGCATCTTGGTGAGCGGGCTTGTGTATGCTGATGAACATAGCTCATTATCAGAACGGACCGGTTCACTCAACCTGTTCTTCTGTTTTAGATGGATTCTGATCTCGTTCAAGCGGGAATTCAAGTTTACCGACGTGATCAAGCTGTGGGAGGTGAGGTTAACTCCATTATAGCGGACAGAAGCTGAGACTCAGGTACTGTGGACGAAATACTACTCCGATCAATTCGTCCTATTTATCGCGCTCGCCGTGTTGCAATCCCATCGGGACGTGCTCATCCGGTATTTGACGGAGTTTGACGAGGTGTTGAAATACGCCAACGACCTGTCCGGCACGGCAAGTCAACTTATTTCGAACGAGAATGTAGCTCATATCAGATTGACCTGGACACGACGCTAGCCCAAGCCGAGGTGCTGTTTATACAGTTCAAAGGACTCGTTCAAGACGTAGACGAGGCGAAGGCGAAGGAGCACGCCGCAGGAGAAGGACTGCGTCAACGCCGTGCGTCAGGGCAAGGGCTCGGAGGGGGTTTGCTCGTCAAGCCAGAGACGAAGGGGGTTTCTGATGATCTGCGCGAATTGTTAGACTGCTTCGGGGGCAACGAGCGGAGTGATGATGTCGCTAGGGGATCTGCGGCTGATCAAGGTGACGCACGAAGAGACGACGAAGCACGTGTGCGAGGCGTAGAGTGGGCGTGGTCGTGAAGCGTTGGCATGCGAGCGCGTGGGTGATCTTGACGAGTTGTACAGTAGTATAGACACACGACATGGATGATACATGCTAGATACAACTTCCGCCAATCTTCAGCTGCCACCTGCTCCAGCGGGTCACTTCCTCTTGATCATCATCATGACCAAAGGCCAAGCGACCTCGATCTCGTTCGTCCCCTGCGCGGCTTTGCCCGGAGAGGAGCTCTCCGCACGTACCTCCCGGATTTGCGCCACGAGGCGGTCAACAATATCACCATCTTTCCCCCCTCCCTTCTTCGCGGCGTCAGAAGGATGCGCCTCGTGGTACGCATGCAAAGAGCTCCATGTCCGGAGATACTCCTCCAAAGACTCCCAGCCCAATTTTTTGGACATCAACCACCCTCCCCCATTAGCACCCAGTATCCGCAGGGCCGATGCGCCGTCCCAGCAGGCATCCAACGATCCAGGGGAAGAGTTGATAGTGGTGATATCGTTGGTGAATTGGGTATTC
>Ga0308160_10007939_pt1 | contig 10406 bp, 13 predicted proteins | sample PhyFR1_FD_201036 | JGI IMG/M metagenome (GOLD analysis project Ga0308160, IMG submission 201036) | Phyllosphere microbial communities from UC Gill Tract Community Farm, Albany, California, United States - DLSLF.R1 | ecosystem: Host-associated > Plants > Phyllosphere > Unclassified | place: USA...
TGATCGGCGTCAGCGCCGCCAACCGCGCCCTCACCGGGGTCTCCGGCGGCGACACGGTGGAGGTCGACGTCGAGGTGGACACCCAGCCGCGCGTCGTCGAGGTCCCGGAGGACCTTGCCGCCGCCCTGGAGGCGGACCCGGAGGCGAAGGCGTTCTACGCGACGCTGAACTACAGCAGCCAGCGCCGGTACGTGGAACCGCTGGCGGACGCGAAGACCGCGGAAACCCGGGCCCGCCGCATAGCCAAGGTGGTGGCCGACCTCCGGACCGGGAAGAAGTAGCTTCCCCGCTGGTGGCGGTTCCCGGCAGTGGCCGTTCCCGGCGTCGTCCCGTTTCCTACCGGTCCCTAACCGCCAGGCCGTAGCGCTGCTGCCTCCGCACGGCTTGGAAGGCCGCGTCCTCCGAGGCGGCAGAGAAGGGGCCAAAACGCCCCTCCACGGCCCAGCGGGTTTCTTCGTCGATGAGGTCCGCATTGATCCGGGCTCCGCTCATGACGCCATCGGCTGCGGCGGTGACCACCTGCGCCATAGGGTTCGAGACGTTGCCGGCCACGTACACGCCGGGGAGGGCTGTGGCTCCGCCCATGGGATCCGCCTCCACGAACCGGCCAACCCCGGAGGGATGCGGCTGGGGAACCAGGCCAAGGGACTCAAGAAGGTGGGACCGCGCCTCCAGCCGGGACGCGACCGCCAGCGCCTGCACGTCGAAGGAGTGCCCCGAGCCGAGGGTGACGCCTCGCAGGACGCCGTCGGCGGCGTCGACCGAGGCCACCGCACCATCAACCACCGTGATGGACCGCGCTGCCAGCTTCACCCATTCCTCGTCGGTAGGCTCCACGGTGTCATTGAGGAACAAAGTGAGCTCCGGCGACCACTGGCGGAACAGCAGGGCCTGATGGACGGACAGCGGGCCGGTGCCCAGCACCCCGATCCGCTGTTCGCGGATCTCCCAGCCGTGACAGTAGGGACAGTGCACCACGCCCTTGCCCCACTGCTCCCGGAGCCCCTCGATCGGGGGCAGCTCATCGGTCAGGCCGGTGGTGACCAGAAGCCGCCGCCCCGAAATCCGGCGCCCGTCGCCGGTCATTACGTCGAAACCATCGGGGGTGCGCCGGGCCGAGACCGCCTCGCCGTCGACCAGCGTGCCCCCGTAGGAAAGCACTTCCTTTCGTCCGGCGGCCAGCAGCTCGCCGGGGCTGATCCCGTCTCTGGAAAGGAACCCGTGAACGCCCGCCGCCGGCGCATTGCGGGGGGCACCGGAATCAATAACAACCACCGAGCGCAGGGCCCGGGCCAGGGTGGTGGCCGCGCTGAGACCGGCCGCGCCGCCGCCCACAATCACAACGTCGCATCGCGTGTTTTCCATTCTGCTGAGCCTCTCGATCTGTCGCAAACTCTCCCCGTCGCCGCGGGCGGGGGCATAGCAACAGCCTGATACTCATCCGCATCAACTGGCAAAGAAGTTTGCCATTCTGGCAAACTTGCAACATGACCAACGACCTCGATGCAGTCCTCGGAGCGGTGGGCCCGCGGCTCAAAGCACTTCGGGTTGAACGAAACCTCACCCTCACCGGGGTTGCCGCGGCGTCCGGGGTGTCCGCCAGCACCCTGTCACGTCTCGAAGCGGGACAGCGGCGGCCTAACCTGGAGCTCCTGCTCCCCCTCGCGCGGCTCTACGGGGTGCCCCTCGATGACATGGTGGATGCCCCGTCCACCGGAGATCCGAGAATCCACCTGAAGCCCATCACCCACGCCGGGATGACGGCCGTCCCGCTCACCCGCCGGCCGGGCGGTTTGCAGGCGTTCAAGATGGTCCTGGAAGGCGACGGCCGCGGGGAGGAACCGGATCCGCGCGTTCACGAGGGCTACGAGTGGCTCTACGTCCTCAACGGCAGGTTGCGCCTGGTCCTGGGTGACAAGGACTTCGAACTGCGCCCGGGTGAAGCCGCCGAGTTCGACACCCACACGCCGCACTGGTTTGCCAGCGCCGACGGCCGGCCCGTGGAGTTGATCAGCCTGTTCGGCCAACAGGGCGAGCGGATGCACGTCCGCGCCCGGCCGAAGTCCGCGTCACCCGGGCACGGGCGGGACTAGTCCGGTAGCGGGTTCCTGAAGGTTTCCTGCGCGTCTTAGCTGTTCAGCACCACGTTGATGGGCGGTTCGCCGGCCAGCATCAGGTCGATCTGGCGCTGCAGCAGCTTGCCCATCCGGGGGCGCATCGCGGCGGAGGCGCCGCCCACATGCGGTGTGATGATGACACCGGGGATTTCCCAGAGCGGGTGGTCGGCGGGCAGGGGTTCAGGGTCGGTGACGTCGACGGCGGCGCGGATCCGGCCTGCGGAGGTGTGCTTGACCAGCGCGTCGGTGTCAGCCACCGGGCCGCGGGCGATGTTGACCAGCAGGGCGCCGTCGGGCATGGCGGAGAGGAACGCGTCGTCGATCAGGTGCCGGGTTGAGTCGCTGAGCGGGACGCCGACAATGACGATGTCGTGCTTCGGCAGCAGGTCGTGGAGTTCGTCGATGCCGTGGATATGCCCGCGGTCATCGGTCCGGGCGCGGCTGGCCACGCGGGTCACCGAGGTCTCGAACGGCAGGAGCCGGTCCTCGATGGCCTTGCCCACACCGCCGTAGCCGACGATCAGCACGCGCTGGTCCGCCAGGCTGGCGGTGGGACGGCCCTCCCAGCGGCGTTCCCGCTGGTTCTGCAGGATGCGGGGAAACTCGCGCTGGCTGGCCAGGATTAGTGCCAGGGTGAGTTCCGCGGTGGAGGTCTCGTGCACGCTGGCGGCGTTGGCGAAGACGTGCCCCGCCGGCAGGAACTCCGCCACGCCGTCGAACCCGATCGACTGGCTCTGCACGAGCCCCGTCTCGACGCCCCCCAGGCCGCGCAGCACCGCCGGGCCGCCCATGTACGGCGGCACCACAATGTCGAGCCGCGGCAGGGGCGCCTCCCCGGAGAGGTCCCACTCCAGGATCGTGACGTCCGGGTCAGGGGTGAGGTAGTCGCGCAGGGTGGCATCCGGCAGGGAGACAGTGATTTTCCTAGGCATGGCAGCCAGCCTAACCGTACGGTCCGACCACGGCGCGCAACGTCCGCCAGGCGGGAAGCTGGGAGTTTGCCCACACCCGCCGGCCGGGCCGCGTGGGGCGTGGACTTCACCGCCACCCGGCCCTAGATTCGAGGCATCCCCACCGGCCTGCCGCCCAGGCCAGCACGTGAAAGGCCCCGCACCATGAACTCCCCCGCAGCCGGCAAGCCCGAACCGGAAAGCTCACGGGTGGGTAGCGGGGGTCCTGCGGGCAACGGCCGGGTCGGCCCTGGGGTCAGCCCGCGCGTCCGGGCGCGGCGCCGGATGTTGGCGGTGTGGTCCACCACGGCCCTGGTCCTGGCCGGGGCGATCACCGTGGGAACGGTACGCACCGGGCCGGAGCCGAAGACCGACTTCTGGGCCACGCTGAAGAGCCAGCTCCAGCCCCTGCCCGCCCGGGACGTCAAGGTGAACACGCCACCGCCCGCCGCCGTCGACCTCTCCAGCGAGATCAAGCGGATCCTGGCCGAGAATCCCGACTACCGGATCGGCGTCGTCGTGCAGGACACCAGGGGCGGCGAGCCGCAGCGCTTCGGCGACACCGCCGATTACACCGCCGCCAGCACCGCCAAAATCCTGACGGCGGTGGCGTATTACGCGCTCGTGGAGCGGGGTGAACGTTCACTGGACACCCCGCTGGGCAGCTACGACGCCGGTTTCCAGATCCAGGCGATGGTCAACACCAGCAGCGACGACTCCTGGCTGCTGCTGATGAACGACATCGGCTACCCGGAGCTGATCAAGTACGCGGCGTCGATCGGCATCAGTTACGACCCGGAGAGGAACCTGCTGACCCCCGTCGAGATGGCGTCACTGCTTAAGCAGCTCTACGCCGGGCAGTTGCTCAGCCCCGAGCACACCGAGGAACTGCTGGGCTTTATGCAGCACACCAACGACGAGGAACTCATTCCCGCCGCGGTCCCGGAGGGCGTGACGGTGAGCCACAAGTACGGCCTGCTCGAGGGGTTCGTGCACGACGCCGCCGTGCTCAGCTCCGGGAACGCCGCCTACGCCGTGGCGATCTACACCTGGGGCGGTTCCGACGCCGACAGCCCGGAGCGGATCGAGGTCTTTCACGAGCTGACGACGGCGGTCACCGGGGCGCTGTTCCGGCGCTAGGGGCGGGTGCGGCTTGCCTGGTGCGGGCGTCCGGTTCAGGGGCGCCCGGACCGGGGTCTCAGCGGCCGAAGAGCTTGGCGAAGAAGCCGGTCTTGGGTTCGTTCTCGTGGCCCCTGCAGCGGTCTGCGGCCTTGACGCCGCGCATCACCTGGTCAACGTGCTGGCCACAGCCGGCCCAGGTGGTCTTTCCGCATTTCTTGCAGGTCACTGCACGGCACATTCGCTACTCCCTTGTTGTAGGTCTTCGTAGCTTCAGTATACCCCTAGGGGTATTTTCCGCAATGTGCAGGAACAGTCGGCCGACACCGGTCGTTGATCCCCTTCAGCGGGCGCTTCCCTCCAGCGGCGCAGCTGCCCGCAGAGACGTCAGACCGTACAGATCAGAGCACGACAGTACCGAGAGGACCGCTCCATGGCTTACATCAAGGTTGGAACCGAGAACACCACCGACGTCGAGCTTTACTATGAGGATCACGGCAGCGGGCAGCCCGTCGTCCTGATCCACGGCTACCCGTTGGACGGCTCATCCTGGGAGAAGCAGACCACTGCGCTGCTCTCCGCAGGCTACCGTGTGATCACCTACGACCGCCGCGGCTTCGGCAAATCCAGCAAGCCCACCGACGGCTATGACTATGACACGTTCGCCGCCGACCTGGACACCCTGATGAACGGGCTGGACTTGAACGACGCCGTCCTGGTCGGCTTCTCGATGGGCACCGGCGAGGTTGGCCGGTACCTGGGCCGGTACGGCTCGTCCCGGGTGGCGAAGGCCGTCTTCCTCGGCTCGCTGGAGCCCTACCTGCTCCAGGCGGACGACAACCCCGACGGCGTGCCGCAGTCCGTGTTCGACGGCCTGCTTGAGGCGGTCACCGCGGACCGGTACGCGTTCTTCACCGACTTCTTCAAGAATTTCTACAACAGCGACTCCTTCCTGGGCACCCCGCGGCTCAGCGAGGAGGTCATGCGCGCCGGCTGGAACCTTGCCAGCTCGGCGGGCCCCGCCGCGTCGGTTGCCGCCCAGCCGACCTGGTTGACCGACTTCCGCGCCGACGTCGCCAAAATCGACGTCCCTTCCCTGATTGTGCACGGCACCGCCGACAACATCCTGCCGATCGATGCCACGGGCCGTCGCTTCGCCAAGGCGCTGCCAAGCGCGAAGTACATCGAGATCGAGGGCGCGCCGCACGGCATGCTCTGGACCCACGCCGCCGAGGTCAACGAGGCAGTGCTGGGCTTCCTGGCGAAGTAGCCTCCGGCTCTCCGCGCCGGTTCCCGCATTCCGCGACGGTTTCGGACCGGGGCGCCCCTGACCCGGGGTGCGCCGGTCCGAATCCGCCGTGGTTTTCCGTTCCCGTGGCGGAAAGAGGGCCCGAGACAGAGTCAGAACAGGGCGCCGGTTACCGCGGAGGTGATCTGGTGGATGATGTCGGTCCGTTCGGGGACGCTGTCCAGGTCGTCGCCCTTCGTGTAGACCACCAGGGCGTAGGCGCGGCCGTCCTTGGCGAGGATACCGGCGTCGTGCAGTTCCCCGCCGAGCAGGCCGTACTTGTGGAACACCGTGATGCCGGCGGGGACCGCGGCCGGAATGAGGGTCTCGTCGTTGGTGTCCTGCATGGTGGACAGCAGCTGGGAGGTGTCCGCGGGGTCAAGCAGCTTGCCGGAGTAGAGGTCGGTCAGGATGCGGGCCGTGTCCGCCGGCGCCAGGGTGTTGCTCTCCGGGGCGTACTGGATGCCCAGCGCGGACGCGTAGTCGGAGAGGTTGCTGTGGCCGATCGCGTCCATGATCAGCGACCACGAGTCATTGTCGCTCTGCTGGATCATCGCCTGGAGTTGGAAGCCGGCGGAGTAGGCGCCGAGTGTTCCGGTCAAGGTTGCCTCGCCGGTTTCTATCAGGTGGTAGTACGCGGCCGCGGCCAGGACCTTCGCGGTGCTGGCGGCTTCGAACTGCTCTTCCACGCCGTATTGGTGCACCGCGTCGCCGGCCGTGATGTCCTGCAGCGCGACGCCGATTTGGTACTCCGGGTTGGCGTCGATGATGGCGTTGATCTTCGCGTCGAGGCCGGCGTCGATCGCGCCCGCAGTGTTGGCAGTGGAAGCAGCAGGGGCGGCTGCCGGGGCGGCGACGGCGGAGGTAGGCGCAGGAGTTGCCGGGGAAGCGGGGGCCGGGGCGTTCACCGTGGGAGCGGCCGCAGCCACGGGCGACGACGGCGCCACGCGGGAGTTCGCGAGGGCATGGATACCTGTGGTCAGCAGCGCGCCCAGCAGAAGGGTCGAGCCCGCCAGGACGACAGCCCGTCGGCGCCGGAAAGTCCGGGAGGGCGTCGGCCCGGGTCTGCGGGCCGATGGGGTGGTGCGGCCCTGCCGGGACGTGCTGTCTTCCATGGGGACAAGCTAGCCCTCGAAGCTATGCCGGAGCTTTGAACCAGCTGGGGTCTGGCCGCCCGAGCCAGCCGGGTGTCGGCCCGGACTCACACCTGCTGACCGGTGGCTAGATCTCGTCGTCCCAGGTACCCTCGGCCGCGGCGTCCTCGGGCTTGTCTCCCTGGCCTGGCTCTCCGGGGCCGACGTAGGCGGCCGGGACGGTGCCTGCGGCCTGGGTCATCTGCTCCTCGCGGATGTTCCCTGCGGCTCCCGCTTCCGGCTGCGGCTGTTCCTTCCGGGCGGCGTCCGGGTCGCCGGGGCCTCGTAGGCCGGCGGGCTCGGTTCCGGGCTGCTTCGGGTCGCTCATGGTGTGCCTTTCGTCCGCGGCTGGCGTTTACCCCACCCTAGCCCCGTGGGCCCCGGGGCGGGCGGCTACCGGGGCATCCCGGCGTCGAACACTTCCTCCAGCCCGCGCTTGAACTCCGCCCGGCCACCATGGGCTGGGTGACGGATTTTAGGGGCGTGGACGCCGCTGCGGAGCAGGCTCCGGTGGGCGATGTTGCCGACAGCCACTACCGTGGTGATACCGAAGAGCGCCATCAGTTCATCCCGGAAAGGGATGCCCGCCGCCGCCTCCGCGGCCGACGGGGTGCGGTTGGACTGCGGTTGCCCCGGCCGATGGGTGTGCCAGGGGCAGGCGCTCCAGAGCAGGGGCAGGAAGTCGAGTTCGGCCAGGACCTCCCACATCACGGTGGCGGTCGGCTCGGCGGCAACCCCCGCGGCCTCCGGCGGGAGTTCGTAGCCCTGGTCCTTGCCGAACAGGCCGAAGTGGTTGGCCGCTCCGGTGAACATACCCCGGTTGGTGAACGGCACACCGGTGAGCCGCATGCCGCGGAAACCCGGCGCCTCACCCAGCAGCAACACCGGTGGCCGCCGGTCGAGCAGCGCCTGCAGGTACAGCTCCAAGTTCCGACGCCGGACAGCGTTCGCGGGAACGGTGTCGGCGAAGAAGTTGTTGCAGCTCGGCCCCGTTTCCGAGGCAGCCAGCCGCCCCACGAACCGGCTGATTGCCGCCGTCGTCATGGGCACCCGCCCAAAGCGTGCGCGGGAGCTGGGCCTAACATGGGGTCATGACGGACACGACCATCTTCACGGTGGGCCACTCCACTCATCCCGTCGATGACTTCATCGACATCCTCAAAGCCCACGGCATCAAGAAACTCATCGACGTCCGGACCGTCCCGAAGTCGCGGCACAACCCCCAGTTCAACGCGGACGAGCTCGCGGCCAGCGTCCGCGCCCGCGGAATCACGTACCGGCGGATGGCGTCGCTCGGCGGCCTCCGGCACACCGCCAAGGACAGTCCCAACGGAGCCTGGCGCAACGCGTCGTTCCGGGGCTACGCGGACTACATGCAGACCCCCGAGTTCGGCGCCGCCGTCGACGAGCTCCTCGAACGGGGACGGCACAGCGACGCGGCGATCATGTGCGCCGAGGCGGTACCGTGGCGGTGCCACCGCTCCCTGATCGGCGACGCGCTCCTGGTCCGTGGCGCCGCGGTTCAGGACATCATGTCCGCGACGTCCGCCAAGCCCCATTCGCTTACCTCCTTCGCCCGGGTCGAGGGCAGCCGACTCTGGTATCCGCCCGAGTAGCCGTTACCAGCGCGGGTGGATCGCCGCCCGGAAGTAGCGGTCGTAGATTTCGTGGACGCCGACGTCGAACGTGGCGTCAATGCCTCGGACGGAGGCAGCCTCGGCGTTGGCGCGGGCCTGTTCGACGCTGCGGGCGCCCGGGATCACCGTGCTCACGCCGTCCTGCGCCGCGACCCATGCGAGTGCCGCCTGGGCGGTGCTGACGCCGTCGGGCACCAACTGCTCGAACTCCGCCACCGCCTTCAGCCCCTCCGCGAAATCCACGCCGGAGAACGTCTCCCCGACGTCGAACGCGGAGCCGGTCCGGTTGTAGTTGCGGTGATCGTCCGGGGCGAAGGTGGTCTGCGGCGTGTACTTGCCCGAGAGCAGCCCGGATGCGAGCGGCACGCGGGTGATGATGCCGACGCCCGCCGCCTGGGCAGCCGGAAGCAACTCATCCAGCGGCTTGAGCCGGAACGCGTTCAGGATGATCTGCACGGTGGCCGTGCCCTCGTGTCGAAGCGCCTCCATGGCCTCGTCCACCCTCTCCACGCTGACGCCGTAGTGACGGATGGCGCCCTCCGCCACGAGCGTGTCCAGCGCGTCGTAAACCTCGGCGTTGCTGTAAACGGCCGTAGGCGGGCAGTGGAGCTGGACCAGATCCAGCTGGTCAACGCCGAGATTGCGGCGGGAACGGTCCGTCCACGCGCGGAAATTCTCCAAGGTGTAATTTTCCGGCCGCTGCTCCACCCGGCGGCCCATCTTGGTGGCCACGGTGACGTCCAGGTCCGGATTCGCCGCGAGGAAGGCGCCGATCGCCTGCTCGCTCCGGCCGTCCCCGTAAACGTCCGCGGTGTCGAAGAACGTCACGCCGGCCTCCGCCGAGGCGCTGAGAATTGCCTGCGCTTCCGCCGTGTCAACGGTGCCCCAGTCCGCACCAAGCTGCCAGGTCCCCAGCCCGATCACCGAGACATTCCTACCGGTCTTGCCCAAGAGTCGCTGTTCCATGGTCCGACTATAGGCCCGGCCACCGACAGTGGAACACGTCGGCCACCGGCCGCGGGCTTGCTAGCCTGAGCCTGTGAAATACGAGTCGCTGTGGATCGGGATGCTCATCGGTGCGGCCATCGGCTATGCGGTCGGGGTAGCCACCGCGGACAAGCCCTTCACCGGGCTGCTGATCGGCGTCGCCGTCGGGGCCCTGGTGGGCCTGGCCGCGCGCCGCGACCCGCGCAAGCGCCGCTAGGAGCACCGCCATGACGTTTACCGTGAACTGCTCGATCCTCCTCACCGAACTGCCGCTGCTGGAACGCCCGGCCGCGGCGCGGGCCGCCGGCTTCGACGCCGTCGAATTCTGGTGGCCGTTCGCCTCGTCCGTGCCCGGCGACGCCGAAGTGACCAGGTTCGAACGCGCCATCACCGACGCCGGCGTGCAGCTGACCGGACTGAACTTCAATGCCGGGGACATGCCCGGCGGGGACCGGGGCCTGGTCTCGTGGCCGGGCCGGGAGGCGGAATTTCGGGACAACGCCGACGTCGTCGCCAGCATCGGCGGGCGGCTCGGCTGCACGCTCTTCAACGCCTTATACGGCAACCGGCAGGACGGCCACACGTCCGAATCCCAGGACGACCTGGCCGTCGCGAACCTCGCCGCGGCGGCCGCGGCCGTGGGCCGGATCGGCGGGACGGTGCTGCTCGAACCGGTCAGCAACGCCCCGCACTACCCGCTGCGCCGCGCGGCGGACGCGTTGGACGTGATCGGTCGGGTGCAGAGGGAAACCGGGGCCGGAAACGTCCGGCTGCTGGCCGATTTCTACCACCTCGCCGTCAACGGCGACGACGTCGACGCCGTCGTCGAGGAGCACGCGACGGACTTCGGCCACATCCAGATCGCCGATGCTCCGGGTCGCGGCGCTCCGGGCACCGGCAACCTGCCGCTGGAACGGTGGATCGGCCGCAGCCGCGAACTCGGCTACGGCGGCCGGGTGGGACTGGAGTACACCGCCGCCGTCGGGTCCGCCTTCGACTGGGCGCGACGGCAACCGGACTGGCACACTCCCTGAGGCTGTTCGGCGCTGCGGAATAGGGTCCCGGCGGCCGGTGTTGTGCACCACAGATCAGGCCCAACCGACCAAAGGAGCTCCCATGAGCCAGGCCCCCGTCAAGCTTCAGCCCGGAACCCCGGCCCCCGAATTCACGCTGCC
>Ga0308160_10007940_pt1 | contig 10405 bp, 12 predicted proteins | sample PhyFR1_FD_201036 | JGI IMG/M metagenome (GOLD analysis project Ga0308160, IMG submission 201036) | Phyllosphere microbial communities from UC Gill Tract Community Farm, Albany, California, United States - DLSLF.R1 | ecosystem: Host-associated > Plants > Phyllosphere > Unclassified | place: USA...
GGTCAAGTGTCCATAACAGACACTTGGTTATCCGCTATATATATACTTTAGATTTACGAAAATAATGACAGACGCCCGAGAGTTAAGTTCTTGCAACTGATCCGGCACGCTAGATACATTCCCCAGGGCAGTTGCTCCCGCTACTTATGTGGAGTCTGTTGTTCATCGTTCATCCGCATTGACCAGACAGGCGTTGCGCTTGTGACGCGTGACCTGGTCCGCAAGCTCAAAGAGGCAAGACGCCACCAGAAGAACCACCAAACCGGAAGAGTTGTTGCGTCGTGCCTGAAAGGCAGCAATACTGTTACGACCTCCTTTGAGCTTGCTGTTATATACACTCTTGCCATTCCAAGACTTGAGTGCTGTCCGCACCAGTCACCATGAGTATTCAGCAGCCACGCATCTACTATCGAATTGCAGCACATTCAGATAGCCGGTCGCTCGGCAAGGGGCATCTTACAGCTCTTGACGGTATGAACGTCAGTTCGAGCCTTCTGTCAGCGATACCAAAGGATGTGTCAGCGACCTGCGATTTCCAACACACACCCAATTTGTCTGTCTGTGTGTGAGTGATAGTCCGACTGATCAACATTATCTCCCGTTCCGGTCGATCGAAGAGTCAAAGGAGACCTGGAAGTATATATACTTTGAATTAGGGGGATTCGCGTCCATCAGCTTCTCGCCGACGGCGTGACAGGATTAGTACAGCGCTCATGACCCAAGTCACGCTTCCATTGACAATCTCGCTTCTTGCTCCGCCAAGGCCGCTAGGCGATCGATTGGTAAATGAGGCTTGACGCTGTCGCCATTTTGACCGATCAGACGATGGCGAACAAGGTATAAAAAGGGGCGACGAGAATGTCGTATTACCGCAACTTCTTTCCCCTCCAACCATTTCTATATCTCTGACTGGTCACTCTCTTTTACTTGACCGACCTACCACACGTTCTTTCAATATGAGTCCAAGAACCCATACCCCTCAAGTGAGTATACTTAACACCCGTCTCGATGTTGAAGCTGACTTCAGCCCACCAAGGACCTCGATATCGAATCGAGGTCTATCTTCTTCAAGCTCTATACGATGTGGCAGGAGGTAGATGCCGATCTGGAATCCGCAGGTCTGGGAATGCCATCAACTTTTGCCGATCATATCAGTCGAATCAACTCAAGCTCGCAAGCCGTCAGGGATACCGAGAAGGCTTGGTTTGAAGCATTAGTAAAGTCGACCCAAGAGTGAGTATCGTCACGACCGAGAACGTCTGAGCTGACAGCTAATAGGCTCACTGAGCACCAATTCGAAACGGTAGATCCCAACCCCGAGCCCAACGGTTCGCAGTACATCCCCTCAGCTACTGGACCTCGCAACAAGATCTTTCCCACCTACTTTATGAATGTCGATAAGCCTGCAATCCCGCGATTGCGACCGTTCCGAGCTGCTAACATGCCTTATTTCGATACGCCAAATGGCCATGCGCCTCGCCTCGAATTTGGCTATACAAAGGAGCAGTTGGCACATTGTATTCGAGTAATTGCTTCCGTGAGTCAACTCTTATCCAGTATCCCGCACAAGAACAAAATCTCGCACAGTGCGGCGCAGAGTGCGGGAGTCTCATAGGACCCTCAGCTGATGTACAGGTCAGCCCCTACGATACCCTCCACGGCTCATCGTCAAACAGGGACGCTTGTATCAAGAAGCTTCACAATCACCGACCTGGCTGGACCGTCGCCCAAATTTGTCCTGACCTCGTTCCGGGAATTATTTGTGGAAGTTGTAACGCTGAAGGCCTCGTCACCGCCAACTCCATCATGGCTGGGCTCGGTATGACTGGACGAGCGCACAAGAATACAGTCCCCCCCGCCCTCCTCTAGCACATGGCTAAACATTCCCTCCTGTGTCCCATCAAAATACCATTTGAACACTTCATTTGGTCTTTCGCCGCCAACAGCTACGCTACTGATCAAGACATCAATGGGTGCGAACATCGAGCATGGAATGTCCTGCAGAAGGAGAGGTCCTTTAAACAGATGAAGTCCTGGACTCCGACCACCCCGACTAAGGCTGGTAAGTTAAAATCTCTCATGTTGGATATTGTAAGCTCATGTCAGCTTTTAAGAAGGAACAGGATCGATTGGCGAGGGTCAAGCCGGTTGTCAAGACTGAGGTTAAGACTGAGGTAAAGGTGGAGGATAAGGGGGAAAAGCGAAAGAGGGACGCTTAATGGTTCTTCCGCGAGAGGATCTGCGCTGGAGTATGGTGTGAGGTAGTGTTGTAGATACCTTCGGTAGTTTTGCGTTCGGTTTTCGTTGTCTGTTTGGTAGTCTTTCCGGGTTCTCATGCATGCTGGTCATGTTAAAATAAGCTACTACTTGGGCGATACGAAACACCACTACAAACTGTGAAGCGTGCCTGTAACGAGTTTCTATTGTTCTTTGACGTTGATCTCGTCTGCTTCTTCCTTGACAATTTTCAGCTAGAGCGATGTGTGACTACCACGGACTATCGCAGCTCCATCATGCCTGAGGAAAGTGAACGCAAACGCCCTTAACTCACGCTTCGGATCGACGATCACACCTCCGTCGACTTGTTGAATCGGCCGTCAAACAATTCCCCCCTGTTCTCGAACCTATACAACAATGCCCTCCTGGCGCGTCATCCGCTACTACGACCTCTGGTGGACAATTTGAAATCCTCCCGGCCTGCAGTCAGGATATGGGTGGATGCCTCTGGGAAAGGCTACGGAGGTCATCTCGGTCCCGCCGATCAACCCATCGCGCTGTTTCAGCAAAAGCGACTGAGCTCACTCCCTTCACCCGTGGGCCAGAAGCGTCTCGACATTCAAACGGACCTCGTATACGTACGCGAAGCAGCGGCGCTGTATCTCAGCCGTCATCACTTTAGGCCTTTACTGCGGGGCGCGACTGTCGTAGCGCATACCGACAACTCGTCCGTTTTCGAAGCATTTCGCAATGGGGGATCCAGAGCGGCCCATAGAGCCATTTGGACCATCGTAGACGCCGTCAGGATACTAGTTGGAGCGGACGACATCAGCCTAGAAGTGAAATTGGTGAAGGGCAAAAAGAACCGATTGGCGGATGCGTAATCGAGATTCGCGCGAAGCGACAGTGCCAAGTATCCCGAAATCATCAAGTCCATGAGGGAGGACCGTCTCGAGGGCTCGAAGGCGGCCAGAGAATTGATCAAGAAGATTGCCGCGGCCAGTTTGATCTACAAAAATGCGCAGGACGAAGAAATCTCTAATACCGCCGTCCAAGATAAGCCGGATCAGGAACCTCCACCGATGGAGACGGTGACTGGCGATACGTCTACGTGGGAACTTGTGGAGAAGGAGATCTCGCCCACTGAAATGACGGTACATGTGCTACCAGTCAGCGCCCAAAGCGATGTCAGCGGGACTTCGCATACGGACCGATCGGAGCAAGCGGAATTGCCTACAGAGACAGCACCCGACGATTTGATCCGTTATTTCGAGCTATGGACAACCTTTTGGCGGCGAAGGACAAGAAGGCCAAGGTCAGAGTGAGGGCGTTCAAAACGGCAAAGGTGAAAGCAGTGAAGCCTTTGGTAGCAAAGGACGGGAAGGTGGAGGAGGCTAAAGCGGAGGCGGTGATGACACCGTGCCAGGAGGAAGAAGCGATTCCGATGGCTACCTCGACAAAAGAAACGAAAACGACCAAAACCATACCAGACACCTCGGGACCGGCACTTATAGAGGCAGCAGAGCACCTGATCAAGCAGGCGCAGGAGCTGGTCAAGGCGGCGAAGAAATTGGTCAAGGCTGCAGGGAGGAAGAAATGATACTATCGCGGGGGAAAGGTGGGATCAGGTCAATTTAACGAAATAGAAGGACGACATAACACCATTTCACGATATCTTGATGTACATATATAGAAGTACCGTCTCTGTATCACCATTGCTTAGAAAACGTTGTACCATACTCGTTAGAGGATACAATGCACCACTCATATTGCCAAGACAGCATAGCACACCCGCCGGATTCCCACAGCCGGAGATGGTGCGTGCCTGGAAAGTGGAGGTGGGTCAACGTTGATCGCTCTAATCGTCGTTCATCATGTCCTTCACACCTTCTGGCTCGAGGTACGACAACAGGAGACCGGGAGTCTCGACGTGTTTATCCAATCAATCGACTCTCAGACTCGTCAAACCCATCCCCAAGTGTTAGGCGTTCAGACCAACGATCATGCTGGACTACTACAATATCCTCCTACTCTCTCGTCATCCCATCTTTCAGCCTTTCCGAAAAATCCTCCAGCTCTCCCGCCCGACATTCCAGATATGGACCGACGCCTCTGGACAAGGATATGGAGCCCACCTCGGCCCGGCAAAACGACCAATAGCTCTATTCCAGCATAAACGTTTACCATCGATACACCTCCTTCCTCCCAATGCTTTCCATTCAATCAAACTCCCACCGGCGAATATCCAAATGCACGAAGCGGCAGCCTTGTATTTATGTATACATCATTGGAAGGGGCTGTTGAGAGGCTCGAATATCGATGCGTATATGGACAATTCGGGTGTGTGTGAGGTTTATGGAGGTCAGGCAAAGGGGACAAAGGAAGTGAGGGTTATGACTGATGCTATCAAGGAGCTGGTCAAGGCGGAGGATATTGATCTGACAGTGACTTGGATTAGGAGGGATAAGAATGTAGTGGCTGACGGATTGTCGAAATTTGCTCAGGCGGATGATCCGAGGTATACACGTGGGGCACAGATGCTTATGGAGATGGGCAAGAAGGAAAAGAAGGTGGTGAAGCTTGTCAAGAAGATCATCGCGGCGGACTCGATCACTCCAAGTGTTTGAGAGGAAGGGACCGGATTGTATTACTAGAAACTATCATTCATGGAGAAGAGAGAGGGGACAAGGAATGAGACGGCGACATGGCTTGCGGTCGACGAGATGGTCTCGACATCTGTGTTGTTGATACCTGTTGTACTTTTATATACTATCGTATCGTCATACATTGCACAATAACAAGACAGGTGAATACAGAGACGCCTTTTTCGATGTCATCGTCATCAATTTCCCAGGTTGCGATGTGCTCGTGCTGACGAGTGAAGTGTCGGCTAATGAATGAATATACATGCAAGCACGCTCAAGCCTGAGCATCTACCGACCCTTCAGACCACCCAGGTCGTCTCGTCCGCGGAGAACCAGCATCGCAGCCTCCGACCGACCGGACTATCTCCATTCCTCTAAGCCTGAGCATCGACCTCAAAGAGCTTATCCAGCCCAACCTCAACCTCTGAAATCTTGTCCAGCAGAATCGAGATTGCCTCAGGAATCAACTCCTCAGGCTTGTACTGACCAGCGGACTCGACATTATCTACTCGTCAGACAGGTCAACTTTTGTAAGAGGACGTACATAAGAAATGATCCCTTATCCTAGATAGCTGAACCAAGTCCTGGAATTCTGGGTGTCGTAGTACTTCTCGCGATACTGTATCTTTCCTTGGGTTCTTGACTATACATTGTGGATTTCCGTTACTGTCATTCTCGATTGAAATGACTCCTGGAGGGAAACAATCTCTGAACTTTTCTTGGTGTTCTTGAGGAATGGGTGAACGGATGGTGATGTGGGGTAGGAGTCGGTAGGAAGCGGTTGCTGGACTGTCAGCTCGCCCCACATCAGGCAATTGGTAGCTTACCGACCGGAGACCATTTCGAGTGATCTGCTCCTGTTCCCTTTCGTGCGAAACAGTGCATATCCACCATCTGGATATTAGCTTCTTTTCCAGCTGAATGGAGTAGGGACTCACCTGACCCGGCCTCAATTTCGTCAACAAGACATCATCCACAACTGGCCTAGGTTCATCCCCACTAAACGTCTCTTGCTGCTGATTGACCGGACTCCATTCCAACATCCCCGAGTACACATTCGAGTCATAGTATAATTTCCTAGGATCCGTCTCTCCCTTCTGAGCATCTGGGCGTCTATCACATCGGACTCGGAGATCCATGATGATTGTATCGTTGTCGAGATGTTTGTTGGATCCTGGTGCTACTTTATCAGCTTACCTCTGTGTAAATTTGAGATGACTTACGGGGAAAGACGAGTTTACGAGGATCCACCTTTAGGGGTATTAGGCCAAGACGATGTGATAGGACTTCATCTTGCATGATTGAAGTGTTGTTCCAAACGTATACCTCTTCGATAGCTACTGTTGGGATCTGGCATCAGCATTTATCCATCAAACTTGTTGATGACTGACCTCTGCAATCATGACTCGTCGTAGTGCATTTGCTATTGACGCATCCACTCCGACCAAGTCAAATTCGATGGTAGATGGCGTCAGTCTCTGTACTGATACCACGAGGTCCTGAATATGAGCTATAGTCTAGACTGGAATAAGCAGCTACTTACATCCTTAAATTTCTCCAAATCCCAAGAGTGGTTCTCTCCGGGATAATGACCTGGGAACTCAGATCCAGCAACCTGATTATTAGCGACCATTCATGAGAGCCTAAAACCATATTAGGGAGACCAAGACGTACGGCTCCTATACGTTCAGGAAGCACCTGAACTTGACGACGCTCATCCTCGTTTGACCTGGGCATTGTGGTTGATAAGTGGGCCGACTTGGTTGAAATTTCTTTTGTCTGACTATATCCTATTGATTGCTTCACAAAGGTTGGCGGCACTGTAGCTGTTCTGCGGCTAGGACGGACGGCGTTTGGCTTAAGTATTAGGTGAATGCAGACAATTGATGCTAGCTTAATTGACAGAGCGAAGATTCAACTTTTCTGACACGTGGTAAATTACGTAATACACCAGTTGACGCGACCGATTTCTATCGCCACTCATGTCACTATTGAAAGATATAAAGATCGAAATCAACACTCTATTACACTATACTCATATCTTGATACATCATGCTAAGACGATTACCTCAATCCAAACCAGGAGATCAACCAGTAACATCAGCAACATCAGGTGGATATGGGATAGTATCAAAACCATATAAACCACCATCAGCATTAGCTCCGACGCGTACATTGGCTATACCAGGTCGGAAACGGAAAGCTGTTTCATACAAGGAACAAGGAGGAGGAGGGAAGGATGATGATGATGGAGACGCTTCTGATGGAGAGCCAAAGAAGAAGAAGGGAACGTTTGAAATGGGGAATAAAGTTTATGGCGATGATGGAGTGCTTGGGGATATGGCAAAGTGGTGTAATCGGAAGTTTCCAGTGTTTGGGAAGAAGGATAGGACAGTGGTGTTTGCCAAGGGGTAAGTCAGCTGAAGAGTCCGAATCTTATAAGCTGATGAGCAGATTCTCAATACCGGTCATGATAAATCCCAAGACATCAGAGCAAATCATTCACACCCTCTCCCACGCGTCACTAGGTGCCCGCCCGCACCCCTCTCTCGCTCCACGGCCCCTTTTCGACCCCATGGCAGACCACGCAATCGTCTTGTATGACCCTACAATAGATGACAAACCAATTATAGAAGTCATCGACGACGAAGCAGCAGAGGCAGAACGTAAAAAGAGGGAAGAAGAAGCGAAAGGACCTCACAAGTCTCTGAAGGCGATTCTTGGTATAGTGGACGTCAAGAAGAAACAGGAGATCAAAGTCCCCGTGGTTATTGATCCGAGGTTGGCAAAGATGTTACGACCACATCAGGTTGAGGGTGTCAAGGTATGTCTCCTGATGATTTATAAATTCTGCCCGAGTTTGACCTCATGGTAGTTCTTGTACAAATGTACGACTGGATTGATGGCGGATGGTGCTTGGGGATGTATCATGGCCGATGAGATGGGTCTTGGTGCGTCACCTCTCCTGCCACTGGGAACATGCTGATGTACTAGGCAAGACATTACAGTGTATAGCTCTACTATGGACATTGCTCAAGCAATCGCCAATAGCGGGAAAAGGGACATGCGAGAAAGCGATCGTAGCATGCCCAACATCCCTGGTGGGTAATTGGGCCGCCGAGCTCGGTGAGCTTCTTCTTCCCCGTATTCACGAGTCAAGCTGATGAATAGTCAAATGGCTAGGACCTGGAGCAATCAACCCATTTGTGGTGGATGGTAAAGGAGGAAAAGCAGAGCTAGTCCCAGCTGTCCGTAGGTGGGTTAATGCACATGGCAGGAATGTCACTCTACCTGGTAAGTCCAGCTTGCGTAGCCAGTCAGTCCCGCAAAGCTGACTAGCAGTGATGATTGTTTCCTACGAGACTCTCAGGACATTACAAGATGAACTTGCTGGTGCGCCAATTGGGCTGCTTCTCGCCGACGAAGGCCACCGTCTGAAGAATGCCGGTAAGCTTGCAGGCCCACTTCAGTACCTAAGCTGACTTCCAGACACGTTGACCTTCCAAGCCCTCACCGCTCTGAATGTGCAAAGAAGAGTCATCCTGACTGGTACACCCATCCAAAACGATTTGTCGGAATACTTTGCCCTACTCAACTTTGCCAACCCCGAATACCTAGGTTCCAAGCTAGATTTCAAGAAAAACTTTGAATCCAAAATCTTAAAAGGACGAGATGCAGATGCATCTGAAAAAGACAAGTTGGAGAGTGATGTTAAATTGAAAGAACTCGGTGGGCTGGTTTCGAAGTTCATCATCAGGCGTACGAATGATCTTCTTTCGAAATATCGTAAGTCTTCCAAGCAGGAATGATGCAGCACTGACGAGTAGTACCAGTCAAATACGAACATGTAGTATTCTGCCGTCCCTCGAAACTTCAAAAGGATTTATACAATACATTTGTAACATCCAAAGATGTCCAGCGATTACTCCGTGGTAAAGATTCTCAACCCCTCAAAGCGATCGGTCTACTACGTAAATTGGTGAATCATCCGGATCTACTTCAATTACCGGAAGATTTACCTGGGAGTGAGAACGTGTTACCTGCCGATTACCAGGGTAAAGGACGGGATAGGAGTGTGAATTGTTCGTACTCTGGGAAATTCGTTGTTCTTGAGAGGTGAGCTTCCATGCTCTGGACGCGATGTAAGCTGAGGATATAGGATGTTGGACCACATCAAGCGGTTTACAACCGACAAGATTGTCTTGATCAGTAATGCCACCCAGACGCTTGATCTCATGGAGAAGCTCTGTCGCGCTAAAAAGTAAGCTACACCTCTAGAACGCATGTGCCAAGCTGATGATCAGATACGGTTGTGTTCGATTAGACGGAACGATGAATGTCAATAAACGTTCGAAAATCGTTTCCCGATTCAACGATCCAGAAGGGAAAGAATTCGTTTTCTTACTCAGTTCAAAAGCTGGTGGATGTGGAATCAATTTAATTGGGGCGAATAGGTTGATCCTCTTTGATCCTGTACGCATTTATACTCTTCGTCTTTTACTTGAGCGGGTCGCTAATGGGCAGGACTGGAATCCAGCTAGTGATCAACAAGCTTTAGCTCGAGTATGGCGAGATGGTCAGAAGAAGGAATGTACGTATCTCCCCTCACTCATTTGACGCAGCTGAAGATCAGGTTTCGTATACAGATTCCAAACAACAGGAACGATAGAAGAAAAGATCTTCCAGAGGCAGTACGTCCCTTTCCTCCCACCTGCTGATCATCGTCGAGGAAGTACGGCTGATGCTAGGTGTCAAAAACAGAACCTATCAGCATGCGTGGTAGATGAAGCAGAAGATACAGCTCGTCATTTCACCCAAGATGACTTGAGGCAATTATTCGAATTCAAAGATACCGAATGTGATACCCATGATACATTTAAATGTAAACGATGTAAGGGTGGGAAACAATTTGTTAAAGCCCCAGCGCTATTATATGGGGATTCAAGCACGTACGTTGAGTCCCTTTCCTCTTCTTCTTTCCTTCATTCCTTCCTCGTTTCATGCTTTTGTTCCGCCCTTGAAGCAGTACTTACTTTTGGCTCAGAGCTGATAGACAGATGGAATCATTTCCCGAATTCTGAATTGGGCAAGATGCACGATGATCTCCTGAGGGCTGAACTGGGGTTACCGGAGGTATCGTACGTATTCCAGTATATCTCCCACTGAGCTGGTGAGACGACAGCTTCTGGGTGGACTTGGGTCATTCATTATCTTGGGGATTTAGACAAGGGTCATATCATATATTTGTAGTCATAGTATAAAGTAGCATGTTGTTGGAAATGTACCCCATAATCATTGACCTCGTTGTGTCTCGCATACATGCCAGCCTGGGTAACTGAACAGTGGCATTGGATATACAACCGATACATGCGATATTATAGTGATAATGAACAACACACAAAGAAAATGAATCTCGAATTTACCTCCTCTCTCTCAAGAAAAACACTACGACTAGAACCAACAAGATCCCATGTCCAGCAATGAATGCGAATAAGACGAGAACATCCCTGATTCGTTAGCCTACTAGTTCTCCCTTCTTAAGA
>Ga0308160_10007941_pt1 | contig 10404 bp, 8 predicted proteins | sample PhyFR1_FD_201036 | JGI IMG/M metagenome (GOLD analysis project Ga0308160, IMG submission 201036) | Phyllosphere microbial communities from UC Gill Tract Community Farm, Albany, California, United States - DLSLF.R1 | ecosystem: Host-associated > Plants > Phyllosphere > Unclassified | place: USA...
TCGTGCGCGGCCTGCGCGCCGTGTCCGACTTCGAATACGAGTTCCAGATGGCGGGCATGAACCGCTACCTGCTGCCCGATGTCGAAACGCTGTTCCTGACCCCGTCCGACCAGTACCAGTTCATCTCGGGCACCATCGTGCGCGAGATCGCCATGCTGGGCGGGGATGTCTCCAAATTCGTCTTCCCTTCGGTCGACCGCTGGCTGCAGAAGAAAATCGCGGCCAATGCCGCTGCAGCGGCGGCGGCATCGACCGCTCCGAAGGCATAACGACCGAGTTATCCCATGGCTTTGCTGATTACCGACGACTGTATCAATTGCGACGTGTGCGAGCCCGAGTGCCCGAACGACGCAATCTCGATGGGCGCGGAGTTTTACCAGATCGATCCGCACAAGTGCACCGAATGCGTCGGCCATTTCGACGAACCGCAGTGCCAGCAACTCTGCCCCGTCGCCTGCATCCCCTTCGATCCCGCTTGGCGCGAAAGCCGCGAACAACTCCAGGCCAAGTACGAACGCCTGACCGCTGCCAAGGCAGCCTGAAGCTTCAAAGCATGCCGGTCCTTCGAGGCCGGCATTTTTTTGTCTGCCGTTTTCGCTATCGATCCCGGGTCCGCTTCATGCAAGCTGAATAACCATGCCGTATTTGATTGCATACGCAATTTATGTTTGATTGCGCTCGCAATATACGAGATATAAAAGGGTTTCTTGCTTCGTGCTATGCTGGTTCCATGAAGGACGAAACCGACCAGCACTCCGCGCTGCCGTCTTCGGTCAGCGAAAACATCGGCACCATTGCCGATTTTTATGCACGGCATGAAGAACATGTCACCACCACCCAGCGCCTCATGGAAAAGGTCGCGCTGTTCCTGGGCAGTCCGGTTTACATCGCCGGCAACATCGGCTTCATCCTGTGCTGGATCCTGATTAACATCACAGCCACCGACCTGCATTTCAAGACCTTCGACCCGCCACCGTTTTCGCTGCTGCAAGGCATCATCACCCTGAACGCCTTCGTCATCTCGACAACCGTGCTGATCCGCCAGAACCGCATGTCGCGCCTGGCCGATCATCACGCCCACCTCGATCTGCAAGTTAACCTGCTCACCGAAGAAAAGACCAGCAAGATCATCGAACTGATCGACCAGCTGCGGCGCGACCTGCCGAATGTCCGCTCGGAAGTCGACCGGGAAGCCGAGGAACTGGCCAAGCCGGCCGATCCGAAAGCCGTGCTCGAAGCGATCGAGAGCAAAAACGACGACCCCTACGGCGAAGCAGGGGAGCGCACCCGCAAGTCCGACGATTGACACCAAGGTGTTGCCGATTGGCTGCGCTGTGGATAGAGTGCGCTAAAGCAGCATTTTGCTTGCTTGAATTCACTAGAAGGAGACACCCCATGCGTTGGATGCATACGCTCGCCGTCGGCGCCTTTCTCACCGTGACGATGGCCCTGCCTGCCGCCGCTGCCGTCGATGTCAGCGGTTATAAATTCGAGGACACGAACAAGGTCGCGGGCAAGGACTTGAAATTGAACGGTGCCGGCATGCGCACCAAGTTCGTCATCAAAGTCTATGCCGCCGGCCTGTACCTGCCGGAAAAATCGAAGGCGCTGGCCGAGATCCTGAAACAGGACGGCCCGCGCCGCATCACCCTGCAGATGGCGCGCGACGTCTCGTCCGAGGATTTCGGCAAGGCCTTCATGGATGGCCTCAACGATAACGTCGACAAGGCCGAAAAGCAGAAGATCGTGGCCCAGATCGGCAAGTTCGGTGAAATGTTTGCCGGCGTCGACGGCCTCAAGAAGGGCGACGTGCTGCACATCGACTGGATTCCGGGCAGCGGCACCGTGTGCGAGCTGAACGGCAAAAAACTGATCGAAAACGTCCCCGACATCAATTTCTATAACGCGCTGCTACGCATCTGGCTGGGCGACAAGCCGGTCGACCGCTCGCTCAAGCCGGCGCTGCTGGGCGACGCCCGCTAGGCTTTACTTTTCCCTTCCAAAACGCGGCCCCGGGCAACCGGTGGCCGCGTTTTTTTTCGTCCCGGTTTTTTGACTGCGCGACTGCCATTTTTTCGGGGTAGGGGTCCCCCGCATCCACCATGCCGACGCCACTGGCGAGCCCGATCTTCGATGTTATCGAAAGTAACCGTAGCTCATCCATAATATGCAACTTACTATGAACTTCATTCAAACTCTACGATTATTAGCCGATGCCTCATCTATATTACTAGAATTGCTCTTATCTATGATTTTCAGATAATCGCAAACGGGAATACCTTCCAAACAGCGATAGCTGATCAATATCGCGTATTTTACAAGTATTATCTTCCATCAATCATTCATCTTTCGATTTATCACATAATCGAATTTATGCATACTACATCGTGTATCGACTAATTGTTAAATCAACCGACCGAAAAAATCCACCAAAACCCGGGTAACCGGAAATCAGCGGTGGATGACGAGAATGGCTTACCCTGGCCGGCAGACGAGGGCGAATGGCGGCAGGCTAGACAGAGGATGGGGACGGCGCGGACAGGCGAAAAAAAACGGCGCCCGTTACCGGACGCCGTTTTCTTGGAGGAAGCGGGTAAATTCTATCAGGAGCGCGAACCCATGGCCCGCACGCTTGGGGTGTCGAGTTCGAGGTCGGCTTGCTTGGCCGCCTTCAGCTTGCGGCGCGCTGCCAGCTGGTCCTTGGTCGGGCGCGGGCGTACCACCAGCACCAGCGCACGGGCGATGCCGATCAGCAGCGGGCGGAAGAACATCAGCACGGCGCCCAGCACGGTCAACTGGACCATGCCGGTCACCAGGTGGGCAAAGGGAACGGCAGTCAGCGGCGCTTGGAACAGGGTGTCAGCGAAAGACATGGCTTATATATAGGATATCGATGAGTTCCATATCACTATAGTGCAACGCAACATATAAATCTAATTACGTTCCCTGATAGCGCTCATGCTGTTCGTGAATGGGAAATCAGGTACACTGTCATCACCTTGTTTACCCTTTAGCGCCGAATCGCCATGAGCTTTCTTACGCTTGACCTGAACCTGCTCCGTGTCTTCGACGCTGTCATGACCGAGCAAAACCTGACCCGGGCCGCCGGCCACCTGGCCATGACGCAACCTGCCGTTTCGAACGCCATCAAGCGCCTGCGCGAGAGTCTCGGCGACGAATTGCTGATCCGGACCGCCTATGGCGTCAAGCCGACGCCGCGTGCCGAAGCGCTGTGGCCCTCGGTGCGCCAGGCGCTGGCCGCGCTGGAAGCGGCCGTGATGCCGGAAACCTTCGACGTCTCCAAGGCCCAGGCCACGTTCCGCCTGGCCATGGCCGACGCCACCGCCGCGCTGTGGCTGCCGTCGCTGGTGCGCTCGATCGAAAAAGAGGCACCCGGTGTCAACATCCGCATGGTGCCGCTGACCACGCGCGAACCGCGCCCGATGTTGCTGCGTGGCGACATCGACCTGGCCGTCGGCTTCTTCCCCGGCGTTGCCGCCCAGCTGTCCTACGAGACCGGTTCGCCGATCCGCCACGAGCGCCTGTATTCGGGCGAGTACGTGGCCGTAATGCGCAAGAACCACCCGCTGGCGCAGGGCAAGCTTGAACTCGACAGCTACTGCAAGGCCGACCACCTGCTGGTGAGCTTCTCCGGCCGTGCCCACGGCCTGGTCGACGAGGCGCTGGCCCAGATCGGCCGCGAACGCCGCATCCTGCTGACCGTCAACCAGTTCTTCACCGCCGGCCGCGTGGTCGCCAACTCCGACCTGGTCACCGTGCTGCCCAAGCACCTGATCGCCTCCACCGGCGCCGCCGACGCCTTGGTGTGGCGCGAACTGCCGTTCCAGCTGCCGGCCGTGCACCTCGACATGCTGTGGCACGAACGGGATGGCCGTAGCCCGGCCCACCGCTGGCTGCGCAACAACCTGGAAAGCATGTCGGCCTCGGCCCAGAAGACGCTGCCGCAGAAGTCGGAGACGAATGAGCGGATGGAGAAGGTGGCGTAAGGCGTATGCGCTGAGTGCTCGTCACGCTCGCTACGTCCATGTAAACGTCGCCCCTGCGTAGGCAGGGGTCCAAGTTCAACGCGTTTCGATAGCTTATGCAGAACTTGGGTCCCCGCCTGCGCGGGGACGACGTAGTTGGCTATTTGATCGGCAACTTGGTCGTATTCTTGACCTCTTCCATCACCGCATACGTGTGCGTCTCGCGCACCCCCTTCTGCAGCAATGTCTTACCAAGGAACTCGCGGTAAGCTGCCATGTCTTTGACACGCGCCTTGACCAGGTAGTCGAAACCGCCCGCCACCATGTGGCACTCGAGCACTTCCGGAATCAGCTGCACGCTCTGTTTGAAGGCGTCGAACACCTCGGGCGTCGTGCGGTCCAGCACCACTTCGATGAAGACCAGCAGCGACACGTCCAGCAGCTGCGGATTTAACTGGGCCGTGTAGCCCATGATGTAGCCGGACTCGTGCAACTTGCGCACCCGTTCCAGGCAGGCTGCCGGCGACAGGTTGACCCGTGCCGCCAGTTCGACGTTGCTGATGCGTCCGTCGCTCTGTAGCTCGGCAAGGATTTTCTTGCTGATCTTGTCCAGCATCTTGGTTCACTCTCCACTATAAATATTATTTGGTGAAATTCTCTCACCAAAAACTATCTATTGCTAGTCTTCTGTAAAAACAGAATTAATCAAGAAGAATTCTCTCTACAATCGAATCATGTTTCCGCATTCCGACTCGCGCCGGCCGTATTTACGGTGCGGCGCGTTTTGCCATGCGCAGCCAGCCCCTGATTGACCCCGATTCTTCACTTTTTTTCGAGTTTCCATGAACATTGCCGCCGCCCCGGCCACCACCTTCGTTCCTTTCGACGCCCTGCAAGCCGAGACCCGCAGCGCCCAGGCGCCACTGCGCGCCGCGATCACCGCCGCCTACCGCCGCGACGAGACCACCGCGGTGGAATGGCTGCTGGCGCAGGGCGCGCGCGCGCATGCGGACGCGCACGGCCTGGCGCATCGCCTGGTGAGCGCGGTGCGTGCCAAGCGCACCCGCGCGTCCGGCGTGGATGCGCTGATGCACGAATTCTCGCTGTCGTCCGAGGAAGGCGTGGCCCTGATGTGCCTGGCCGAAGCGCTGCTGCGCATCCCGGACAGCGAGACCGCCGACCGCCTGATCGCCGACAAGATCAGCAAGGGCGACTGGAAAAAGCACCTGGGCGAATCGCCGTCGCTGTTCGTGAACGCCGCCACCTGGGGTTTATTGGTCACCGGCAAGCTGGTGGGGTCGAGTAGTGAAAAAGGCCTGGGCGCCGCGCTGACGCGGATGATCGCGAAGGGCGGCGAACCATTGATCCGCAAGGGCGTCGACCTGGCGATGCGCATGCTCGGCAACCAGTTCGTGACCGGCCAGACCATCGAGGAAGCGCTGAAGAACAGCCGCGACAACGAAACCCGCGGCTACCGCTACTCCTACGACATGCTGGGCGAAGCCGCGCTGACCGAGCTCGATGCGCAGCATTACTATGCCTCGTACGAAGCGGCGATCCACGCGATCGGCAAGGCGTCGAATGGCCGCGGCATCAAGGACGGTCCGGGCATCTCCATCAAGCTGTCGGCGCTGCATCCGCGCTACAGCCGGGCCCAGTATGCGCGCGTGATGGCGGAACTGCTGCCGCGCGTGCGCCAGCTGGTGCTGCTCGCCAAGGACTACAACATCGGCATCAACATCGACGCCGAAGAAGCCGACCGCCTCGAGATTTCGCTCGACATGCTGGAAGCGCTGGCCTTCGACCCCGACCTGGCCGGCTTCGAGGGCATCGGCCTGGTGGTGCAGGGCTATCAAAAACGCTGCCCGTTCGTGATCGACTTCGTGGTCGACCTGGCTCGCCGCAGCGGCCGCAAGTTCATGGTGCGCCTGGTCAAAGGCGCGTACTGGGATGCCGAGATCAAGCGCGCCCAGGTCGACGGCTTGCCGGGCTACCCGGTGTACACGAGGAAGGTGTACACCGACGTTTCCTACCTCACCTGCGCGCGCAAGCTCTTGGGCGCGACCGACGTCATCTACGCCCAGTTCGCCACCCACAATGCCCACACCCTGTCCGTGATCTACACCTGGGCCAAGGCGGACAATGTGCAAAATTACGAATTCCAGTGCCTGCACGGCATGGGAGAGACGCTGTACGACCAGGTCGTCGGTGCCGAGAATCTGGATAAAGCCTGCCGCATCTATGCGCCGGTCGGTTCGCACGAAACCCTGCTGGCCTACCTGGTGCGCCGGCTGCTGGAAAACGGCGCCAATTCGTCGTTCGTCAACCAGATCGTTGACGAAAGCGTGCCGATCGACACGCTGCTGACCGACCCGTTCGACGCCGCCCGTGCCGCCAACTGCCTGCCGCATCCGCGCATCCCGCTGCCGCAGGCGCTGTATCCGGACGGCCGCAGGAATTCCAGCGGCCTGGATCTGGCCAACGAAGACGTGCTGGCGGCCCTGGCAGGCGAACTGGGCAGCGCGCGCCCCTACGTGGCAGCGCCATTGATCGATGGCCAGCACCAAGCGGCGGGGGCGCTGAATATCGTGAACCCGGCGCAGTCGGCCGATATCGTCGGCCAAATTACCGAAGCGACAGTCGGCGACGTCGATACCGCCCTGGGCGCCGCCGTGGCCGCCGCAGCGGCGTGGGAGGGCCTCGGCAACGCCGCGCGCGCCGACATCCTGCTGCGCGTGGGCGATCTGTTCGAACGGCACCAGGCCGAACTGATGGCGCTGGCCGTGCGCGAAGCCGGTAAATCGCTGCCCAACGCAATCGCGGAAATCCGCGAAGCCGTCGACTTCCTGCGCTATTACGCGGCCGAGATCCGCAGCGCCGGCACCAGCCGGGCGCTGGGACCCGTGACATGCATCAGCCCATGGAACTTCCCGCTGGCGATTTTTACCGGCCAGGTCGCGGCCGCGCTGGCCGCCGGCAACACCGTGCTGGCAAAACCGGCCGAACAGACGCCGCTGATCGCCTTCCGCGCGGTGCAGCTGTTCCACGAGGCCGGCGTGCCGGCCGGCGCGCTGCAGCTGCTGCCGGGCCGCGGCGAAACCGTCGGCGCCGCGCTCACCAACGATACGCGCGTAAAAGGCGTGATTTTTACCGGGTCGACCGAAGTCGCTCAATTGATCAACCGCACGCTGGCCCAGCGCGCCGTGCGCGAGGGCGGCGACATTCCGCTGATTGCGGAAACCGGCGGCCAGAACGCCCTGATCGTCGATTCCTCGGCGCTGCCGGAACAGGTGGTGCAGGACGTCCTGAGCTCGGCCTTCGACAGTGCCGGCCAGCGCTGCTCGGCGCTGCGCGTGCTGTTCCTGCAGGACGATATCGCCGATAAGACGATCCGCATGCTGAAGGGCGCGATGCAGGAACTGCGCGTCGGCGTGCCGGACCGCCTGGCCACCGATATCGGCCCGGTGATCGATGCCGAAGCGCAGGGCAACCTGCTGGGCCACATCGAGCGCATGAAGGCGAATGCGAAACAGCATTTCTCGCTGTCGCTGCCGGATGGCCTGGCGCAGCAGGGCACCTTCGTGCCGCCGACGGTGCTGGAAATCGGTTCGCTGGCCGAGCTGCAGCGCGAAGTGTTCGGCCCGGTGCTGCACATCGTGCGCTACCGCCGCGCCGACCTGGCGCAAGTGGTCGACACCATCAACGCCACCGGCTACGGCCTGACGCTGGGCGTGCATTCGCGCATCGACGAGACCATCGACTTCATCGCCACGCGCGCCCACGTCGGCAACATCTACGTCAACCGCAACATCGTCGGTGCCGTGGTCGGCGTACAGCCCTTCGGCGGAGAAGGCAAATCCGGCACCGGTCCCAAGGCCGGCGGTCCGCTCTACCTGAAGCGCCTGCAACAGGATGCGGCGCCGCTCCTCACCCACGAGCGCCGCAGCAATGCCGCGCTGGACGCGCTGCTGGCTTGGGCGCGCGCCAACGGCCATGCCGCGCTCGCCACGCTGGCCGACGGCTACATGCAGACCACGCTGGACGGCATCGAGCTGGAATTGCCGGGTCCGACCGGCGAGCGCAACCGGCTCGCCTTTGTCCCGCGCGGTACGGTCCTGTGCGCCGCCGCGTCGACCGCCGGCCTGCTGAACCAGCTGGCGGCGGTGTTCGCCACCGGCAACCGTGCGCTGGTGCTGGAAGAGGGCCGCGCGCTGCTGCCGGCCAACCTGCCGGCCGGCGTCCAGGCGCAGCTGCGCGTGATCGGCGCCGCCAGGCTGGAAGGCAGCGATGTCGCGATGGCGCTGGTCGAGGCCGGCGCATCGAACACACTGCACGACCGGCTGGCAGGCCGTCCGGGCGCCATCGTCGGCATCGTCGACACGCGCGAGAGCGCGCCGGTCGCCCTGTGGCGGCTGGTGGCGGAACGCGCACTGTGCGTCAACACGACCGCGGCTGGGGGTAACGCAAGCCTGATGACGCTGGGAGTGTGATCATCCGGGAGCCCCGAATTCTGTAGTCCCCGCAGTATGCAATGCTACCTGGAGGAGAAGACATGCTAGTAGGCGTTCCCAAAGAAATCAAAAACCACGAGTACCGGGTCGGCCTGACGCCGCCCAGCGTGCATGAGCTGGTGGCGCGCGGCCACCAGGTGATGGTGCAGACCGGCGCCGGTGCCGAGATCGGCCTGACCGATGCGCAATACCAGGCGGCCGGCGCCAGCATCGCCGGCGATGCGCGCGCCATCTTCGCGCAGGCCGACATGATCGTGAAGGTCAAGGAACCGCAGCCGGGCGAATGCGCCATGCTGCGCCCTGGGCAGATCCTGTACACCTATCTGCACCTGGCGCCGGATCCGGAGCAGACCGCGACGCTGATCGATGCCGGCGCCGTCTGCATCGCCTACGAAACCATCACCGGCCCCGGCGGCGGCTTGCCGCTGCTGGCGCCGATGAGCGAGGTGGCGGGGCGGATGGCGATCCAGGCCGGCGCCAGCCACCTGGAAAAGTCGAAGGGCGGCATGGGCCTGCTGCTGGGCGGCGTACCCGGCGTGGCGGCCGGCCACGTGGTCGTCATCGGCGCCGGCGTGGTCGGCACCAATGCGCTGCAGATGGCGGTCGGCAGCGGCGCCCGCGTCACCGTGCTCGATAAGAACGTCGACCGCCTGCGCCAGCTCGACCTAGTGTTCGGCAACCGCATCTCGACCCTGTATTCGAATGCGCACGCGATCGAGGAAGCGGTGCTGTCGGCCGACCTGGTGGTCGGCGGCGTGCTGGTGCCGGGCGCGGCGGCGCCGAAGCTGGTCACGCGGGCGATGGTGGCGCGCATGAAGAAGGGGGCGGTCATGGTCGACGTCGCGATCGACCAGGGCGGCTGCTTCGAGACCTCGCACCCGACCACCCACGCCGATCCGACCTTCATGGTCGACGGCGTCGTCCATTACTGCGTGGCCAACATGCCGGGTGCGGTGGCGCGGACCTCGACCTTTGCGCTGAACAACGCCACCATTGCGCATGCGATCGCGCTGGCCAACAAGGGCTGGCAGGGGGCGCTGCGCGACGATCCCCACCTCAAGAATGGCCTGAACGTCTGCCAGGGCAAGATCACGCACCAGGCCGTGGCCTGGGACCTCGGCTACGACTACGTGCCGGCAGACACTTTATTGGGCTGAACGCCGGCCCCCAGCTGCCGGCAGAACTGGCGGACGATACAAAACGCATAACGCGCGGCAACCGATTTCACGAAGCGCATGAAATCGGTGGCCGCGTTTTCATTGGCATTGTCGGAAATCGTGCGGATCACGCCGAACGGTATGCCGAGCTCGAAACACACCTGGGCCACGGCAGCGCCTTCCATCTCGACCGCCAGCAAACCCGGCAGAGCCGCGCCAAGGGCCTGTATGCGCTCTCTGCTGCCCACGAACTGGTCGCCGCTACCGATGAGGCCACGATGGACGCGCGGCGCCTGGAGCGCGAATACGGCCCGTTCCTGGGCATCGATGCTTGTGACCAGTTCGGCGTCGAGGAAATCGCCGGCTGCCTGGAGCAGTTGCAGCGCCATGGTCTGGTCCGACGCGAAGTGGCTGATCCCGGTTAACGGCACTTCATGACGTGGAAACAAGGGACTCGCATCCATGTCGTGCTGGACCAGCGATTCCGCGACCACGATGTCGCCAACATGCACCGATTTGTCGGCACTGCCGGCCACGCCCGTGAACAGGATGTGGGTAACACCGAATTTTTCCACAAGCAGTGTCGCCGTCATGGCAGCGGCAACCTTGCCAATTCGCGATAAAACGCACACAGCGTCGATTTCCCACAGTTGTCCGACCCAGACCTCACGCATGCCATGGATGAGCTTGTAGGGGCTCTGCATGGCTTCCACGAGGCCCTGCTGTTCTTCGTGCAAGGCGCTGATGATG
>Ga0308160_10007943_pt1 | contig 10402 bp, 10 predicted proteins | sample PhyFR1_FD_201036 | JGI IMG/M metagenome (GOLD analysis project Ga0308160, IMG submission 201036) | Phyllosphere microbial communities from UC Gill Tract Community Farm, Albany, California, United States - DLSLF.R1 | ecosystem: Host-associated > Plants > Phyllosphere > Unclassified | place: USA...
CGACCTCGCCCTCACCGCCCCGGCAGCACCTGCCGGCCGCCACCTGGAATCGGCGCCGCTCTACCGGGAGCCGCTGCGCCTGGTGGTGCACCATACCCACCGCCTCGCGGGCAGGCCGACGGCGGAGCTTGCCGACATCATGACGGAACCATTCGTGGCCCTCGGCTCCGGATACGGGCTGCGGTCCCTGACTGACGCGCTGTTCAAAGAGGCCGGCTACCGGCCCCGGATAGCATTCGAAAGCCAGGACTCCCACACGGTCCGCGGGCTCGTCTCGGCCGGACTCGGCGTCAGCATCCTGCCTCCAGGCGGTGACGCGCCCGGCCGCACCGTGAGCCCGGAAACCGGCAACCTCGGGTGGGTGGAAGTACCGCTGGGCTCGGCGCTCGCCGTTCGCGAAGTGGGCCTGTCCTGGCGCCGGGCCAAGGCCGACGCCGAACCTGCGTCCGTGCGCCTGTTCCGGGAGATGGTGGTGACCGAGGGTCCCCGGCTTCTGGCCGGCCTGGTAAGGCACCACACCGAACACTGAGAGCATCGGCAGTGACATTCCCGGTATGCCGCAGCTGCCTCGCTGCCCGTTCCGGACAGTAGTCTTGTGACGTGCAAAACAGCGAACAAACCCCTGCCGCTCCCGCCCAGAAGTCCGGAGTGCCCGGCGCCGGCCCGCTGGCCGGCATCATTATCGGCCTCGACATCGGCGGCACCAAGACCCGCGGAATCCGGTTCGAAGACGGGACGCCGGCGGCTGACGAATCCGTGGGAAGCTCCAACGTCCAGAACGTCAGCCGCGACGAGGCCGCACGCAACATTGCCGAGCTGTTTGCCCGGATCGGTAAGGGGCCGGTGTCCCGCGTCTACGCCGGCTCCGGCGGCATCGATACCGCCGAGGACGCCGAAGCCCTGGCCGCCCTGATCAGGCCGCACGTTCCCGGCGCCGTAGTCACGGTGGTGCACGATTCCCGCCTGCTGCTGGCAGCCGGACGGGCCCGAACCGGAGTGGCGGTTATCGCCGGCACCGGCTCGGCAGCGTGGGGGAAGAACGCCGACGGCGCCGAAGCCCGGGCCGGAGGGTGGGGTTACCTGCTCGGCGACGAAGGCAGCGGATACTGGCTGGGCCGGGAGGCGGTCCGCCACAGCCTCCGCCGGATGGACCAGGGACTGGCTGTCGATGCGCTCACTGCAGCGCTGCTGGAGTCATGCGGAGTGGACCACCCCAACCGGCTCATTGCCATGTTCCACTCACCGGACACCGGCCGCAGGTTTTGGGCCCAGCAGGCACGGCATGTGGTGGAGGCAGCCGCCCGGGGGCACCAGGAAAGCCGGGACATGCTGGACCAGGCCGGCAAGGACCTTGCAGGCCTGGCCCTCCAGGTCCTTCGCCAGCTGGGAATCAACGGTCCCGTTATCCTCGGCAGCGGCCTGGGCATGAACGTGGTACCCCTCCAGGAGGCGTTCCGGCGCCACCTCGCTGAAGGGGGCGCGGCCGACGTCAGGGTGCTGGACCAGGAACCTGTTTTCGGGGTGCTCCAGCTGGTGGCCGAGCCCGCCTGACGGCCAGGGCCGCCCGGCATCAGTCCCGGGCGGTCCGCTTGCGCGGCGTCAGCCGGACGCCTGGAAGCGGCGGAGCCGGTATCCGGCCGGCTTCAGCGCCGGCGTCCGGACCGTGGCCGGGAACCAACCCGTAGCGTGCGGCTGCCGCGTGGTCACCGGCCAGGCCTGCTTGCGCTTCCCAGTCCCCGCGTGCCTGTTCCACTTCATCATGGGTGCGGCCCACGAAGTTCCACCACATCAGCAGTTCCTCCCGGAATGGCTCCCCGCCGATGAGCAGGAACCGGGTACCGGGATCAGCCTGCAGCCGAAGCTCCTTTCGGCCCGTACCCAAGTAGCCCAGCGGCCCCGGCGGAAGCTCCTGCCCGTCCAGGCGCAGCCCGCCGTCGAGCACCAGGATGCCGTGTTCAAACTCCGGCTCCAGCGGCAGGACGGCATCGCCGCCGCAGGAGACGTCAGCCCCAACGATGGGTGAGAACATCGTGGCAGGCGAGGACACGCCGTCGAATGTTCCCACCATGACGGTCGCGGTGAAACCGGCGCCGGTGGCCCGCGGCAACTCCCGGTGCTGTTCAAACGCCGGCGCGCAGTGCCGGTCCGCGTCAGGAAGCGCCACCCACAACTGGAGGCCGCGCTGTACAGGCAGGACGCCGTCCTGCGGCAGGACCGCGAACTCCGAGTGGGAAACGCCGTGGCCCGCCGTCATGATGTTCAGTTCACCGGGCCGGACCACCACGTCGCTGCCCACGCTGTCGCGGTGCCGGATGTTCCCGGCCAGCGGCCAGGTCACCGTCTGCAGCCCGATGTGCGGGTGCGGCAGGACCGACATGGCCGTCCGGTCCGGGCCGAAGCTGTCCAGGAAGCACCAGGCACCGATGGTCGGCAGGCCGCGCTGGGGGAGGGTCCGCCGGACGTTCATGGCGCGCACCCCGCCGAGCGGCACTTCCCGCTCAGGCCACAGCTGCAGGCACGGGCCGGACGGACCCTCTGCGGCGGCCGGGGGACAGACTTCCTGCTGCGGCGATACTTCCAAGTTGGTCACCCTCCCACTTTAGGGCCGTGGCGTGTTGCCGTGCGGCAGCGGTGTCCCATCCGAACCGCGTCCGGCTGCGAATGGTCACAGTAGGGATTCCTTTGTCCGGATCCGTGCCGCAAACTGCTGTGCGCCGGGCCGGCTTGGGCTACCGTAACTATCAGCGTGCTGATGACCATGTCACGTCGCTTTCAGTGGCATCCGAGCAGAACAGGTAAGTCCGCACCATGGACACATCGATGATCGAATTCCAGAACGTGACCAAGAAGTACCAGGGCGGACAGCCTGCCGTGGACGGCTTGACCATGTCCATCCGCAAAGGCTCCATCACGGTCTTCGTGGGGCCATCCGGCTGCGGAAAAACCACGTCGCTGCGCATGATCAACCGGATGGTGGAGCCCAGCTCCGGAGTGATCACGGTGGACGGCAAAGACGTGACTTCGGCGCCCGCCGCCGAACTGCGGCGTTCCATGGGCTACGTGATGCAGTCCGCGGGGTTGTTGCCGCACCGTTCGGTGCTGGACAACATTGCCACCGTTCCGCGGCTGAACGGCGTCTCGAAAGCCGACGCCCGCAAGCGCGCTGAAGAACTTCTGGACGTCGTAGGCCTTGCCCGGTCCCTCGGGAAGAGGTACCCCGCCCAGCTGTCCGGCGGCCAGCAGCAGCGCGTGGGGGTGGCGCGCGCCCTGGCGGCCGACCCGCCGGTCCTGCTCATGGACGAGCCGTTCAGTGCCGTGGACCCCGTGGTCCGGGAAGAGCTGCAGCAGGAGCTCCTCCGCCTCCAGAAGGACCTGGCCAAGACCATCGTCTTCGTCACCCACGACATCGACGAGGCCACAGTGCTGGGCGATATGGTTGCCGTCTTCGCTGTCGGCGGGAAACTGGCGCAGTACGCCACCCCGGAAGAGATCCTCCGCGCACCGGCCAATGACTTCGTCGCGTCCTTCGTGGGCAGGGACCGCGGGTTCCGCCATCTCGGGTTCACCCCGTCCGACGGCGTCGCCATCCATCCGGTGCCCACGATCATCCGGGGGGCGGCCGGCACCGAGTCCGATCCCGGTGCCGCAGGCGGCTGGCAGCTGGTGGTGGATGCGGACATGCGCCCTCTGGGTTGGGCGGCGCCGGGCACAGACACCGGCCTCATTCCTGGCGGGTCGCTGTTCCGGCCGGGAGAAAGCCTGCGCCGTGCCCTGGACTCGGCCCTGTCCTCGCCTTCCGGCCTGGGCGTAGCCGTTGACGCCTCCGGCAAGGTGCTCGGTGCCGTCCGGGGCGGTGAAGTCCTGGCCCTGATCGAAGAGGCCCGCCAGGTCAGGCAGGCAGCGCTCTGATGGAATGGTTCCTGTCGAACAGCGGCATGGTCTTCGAAAGGGCCGGGCAACACCTGGTCCTCGCCCTCGTCCCCATGGTGCTGGGTCTGATGCTGTCCATCCCGCTGGCGCAGCTCGCACGCAGGAACGCCGCACTGCGGTCCGTGGTGCTGACGTCGAGCTCCCTGCTCTACACCATCCCGTCGCTGGCACTGTTCATCATCCTGCCCACCATCCTGGGCACCCGCGTCCTGGACCCCCTGAACGTGGTGGTGGCCCTGACCATCTACGCGGTGGCACTGCTCGTGCGGGCCGCGCTGGACGCATTCGACTCCGTGGACCAGGAAGTGAGCCAGGCCGCCGTCGCCATGGGATACCGGCCACTCGCGAGGTTCCTGCAGGTTGACCTGCCGCTGTCCCTGCCCGTCATGTTTGCGGGATTGCGGGTGGTGTCCGTCAGCAACATCTCCCTGGTCAGCGTTGCTGCGCTCCTGGGCATCGGTAACCTGGGCATGCTTTTCACCTCCGGCCTGCAACGGGACTTCGTCACCGAAATCGTGGTAGGCATCGTCGCCATCCTGGTGCTGGCGCTGCTGATGGATGCCGTCCTGGTTCTCCTCGAAAGAATCCTCACGCCCTGGGAACGGGCCGGAAAACACACCCGGCCGGGCCCGGATGCTGCCGGTGAACCGGCCGATGCCGCCCGGCGCCTTTCCCAGCCGCAGGCCGGAGGGGGCAACGCATGAGCAACGTCTTCACAGATACCTTCGCCTGGCTCGCCGACCCCCTGCACTGGTCCGGAAGCATGGGGATCCCCGTCCGGCTGGCCGAGCACCTGCAATACACAGGCCTGGTGATGCTGATCGCCACAGCGATTGCTGTCCCCGTCGGCCTGTTCGTGGGCCACACCGGAAAAGGGCGGGTGGCGGTGGTGGCCCTGGCAGGCGCCCTGCGGGCGCTGCCCACGCTGGGCCTCCTGACGCTCTTCGTCCTGCTGGCCGGCATCGGCCTCATGCCGCCCGTCTGGGCGCTGGTAATCCTCACCGTTCCGCCACTCCTGGCCGGAACCTATGCCGGAATCTCCAGCGTGGACCGCAACGTCGTGGACGCCGCCCGCGCCATGGGCATGACGGAACTGCAGGTCCTGTTCCGGGCGGAGCTGCCCAACGCCCTGACCGTCATGTTCGGAGGGTTCCGCACGGGCGTGCTCCAGGTGGTGGCCACCGTCTCCGTGGTGGCCTACATCAACCTGGGCGGTCTGGGACGGTACCTCTTCGACGGACTGGTCCTCAGCGACTTCCCCCAGATGCTGGGAGGCTCGTTGCTCATCGCTGGGCTCGCCATCGCCGTCGACCTTGTCCTCGCCCTGTTCCAGAGGCTCTTCCTCACACGCGGGGCCCCGCACAAGCCACGCCGCAGCCAGCAGGCCGCGGCAGATCGTACAGACCCCGTCCCTGCGGAGACTGTCCTACAAGGAGGTAAGTCATGAAAGAAAACCGTCCACTCGGCCTGGGCCGGAGGAGCTTCGGCGGCCTCGCGGCAGGGCTTGGCCTTGCCGTTGCGCTGTCTGCCTGCGGCGGCTCATCTGATCCGCTCAGCAACGCCCCGTCCAGCAACGCCGGTTCCTCCGGTGGCGCAACGTCCCTGACGGTGGGCTCGGCCGACTTCCCCGAGAGCCAGATCATTGCGGAGCTGTATGCCGGTGCGCTGAACGCGGCCGGCGTCACCGCCACCACCAAGCCCAACATCGGTTCGCGCGAGGTCTACTTCAAGGCCGTCCAGGACGGTTCCGTTGACGTGGTTCCGGACTACACCGGCAACCTGCTGCTGTATGTGGACAAGGCAGCCACGGAGGTTTCCGCCGACGACATCTACAAAGCCCTGCCGGACAAGCTGGCCGACGGCCTCGCCGTAGCCGATGCGTCCAAGGCTGAGGACAAGGACGCCATGGTGGTCACCAAGGCCACCGCCGAGAAGTACCAGCTAAAGTCCATCGAGGACCTCGCCAAGGTCTGCAGCGAGATTGTGGTGGGTGCCCCTGCAACGTTCGCCGAACGCGCGTACGGACTGCCCGGGCTCAAGAAGAATTACAACTGCGAGCCCAAGAAGCTGGAACCCTTCAGCGACGGCGGTGGTCCCGTGACCCTGAAGGCGCTCCTCGAAGACCAAGTCCAGGTTGCGGACATCTACACCACCACGCCGTCCATCGCGGACAACGACCTGGTGGTGCTGGAGGATCCGAAGAACAACTTCATTGCCCAGCAGGTGGTACCGCTGTACAACGAAAAAAACATGACGGACAAGGCCAAGGAAGCGTTGAACTCGGTTTCCCGCATCCTGACCACCGATGACCTCATCAACCTTAACCGCGCAGTCAGCGGCAGCCAGAAGCAGAACGCCAAAGACGCTGCGGCCGCCTGGTTGAAGGACAAGGGCATCGTCAAGTAGTTCCCCCGCCCTCAGGGAAGGCTTCGCCATGGCGACGGCGGCTGCCGGACTTCCAAAAGTCCGGCAGCCGCCGTCGTCCGTATGTGGGCGAGGTCTCAGCGGCTGTCCATCCTTCCTGTGGCATATTTGAGGAATGGCAGAATTCAGGCAGTCCACGAAGCTCAACAACGTCCTTTATGACATCCGTGGACCCATCCTGCAGGCCGCCCAGCAAATGGAAGCGGAAGGCCACCGCATCCTCAAGCTGAACATCGGCAATCCCGCCCCGTTCGGCTTCGAGGCCCCCGACGCCATCCTGGTGGACATGATCCGCCACCTCCCGCACGCCCAGGGCTACAGCGATTCCCGTGGCATCTTCTCGGCGCGCACCGCCGTCTCGCAGTACTACCAGACCCGCGGTATCCAGAACATCCACGTGGATGACATCTACCTGGGAAACGGCGTCAGCGAACTGATCACCATGTCGCTGATGGCCCTCCTGGATTCGGGCGACGAAGTCCTCATCCCCACTCCGGACTACCCGCTGTGGACAGCGTCCGTGGCCCTGGCCGGCGGCAAGCCCGTGCACTACCTCTGCGACGAGGAATCCGGCTGGCAGCCCGACCTTGAGGACATGGAAGCGAAGATCACGCCCCGCACCAAGGGCATCGTGGTTATCAACCCCAACAACCCCACCGGCGCCGTTTACCCGGAAAAGACGCTGAAGCGGATCGTTGCCCTGGCCGAAAAGCACGGCCTGGTGCTTTTCGCGGATGAAATCTACGAAAAGATCCTCTACGAGGATGCCGTCCACGTGAACATGGCCGGACTGACCGGCGACGACGTGCTCTGCCTGACCTTCAGCGGACTGTCCAAGGCCTACCGGGTGTGCGGGTACCGGGCCGGGTGGATGGCAATCTCCGGCCCTAAGAAGGACGCCGCGGACTACCTCGAGGGCATCAGCCTCCTGGCCAACATGCGCCTGTGCGCCAATGTTCCCGCCCAGCACGCCATCCAGACGGCCCTGGGCGGATATCAAAGCATCAACGACCTCATCCTTCCCGGCGGCCGGCTGCTTGAACAGCGCAACAAGGCCTATGAGATGCTCAACGCCATTCCCGGTGTCAGTACCCAGCAGGCCAAGGGGGCCCTGTACCTGTTCCCGCGGCTCGACCCCGAGGTCTATCACATCCGCGACGACGAGAAGTTTGTCCTGGACCTTCTGCGTGAGCAGAAGATCCTGGTATCGCATGGCCGCGCCTTCAACTGGGTGCGGCCGGACCACTTCCGGATGGTCACCCTGCCCAACGTCAAGGACATCGAAGAAGCTGTCGGCCGGATGGGGGACTTCCTCAGCAGGTACCAGGGGAACTAGCCTGTGCTCACGGGCTCAGCGCCCGTGAGCACAGCGCGAAAGGAAACCCATGGCCGGCCCCGAGACATTCGATGAGCATCCGTCCGAGACGCTTCGGGCGGGGAAGGGGTTCGTCCTCGCCGACGTCGACCCCGATTCCACCCCTGGTTACACCGGAACCAAGGAAGACGGCCGGGCGCTTCTGGCCGGGATGGACAGCACGCTCACCGAACTTCAGGAAAAGCTGTTCGCCGCCTCCCGTTTTGGGAGCCGCAAGAGGGTCCTGCTGATCCTCCAGGCCATGGACACTGCCGGCAAGGGCGGGATCGTCAACCACGTGATGGCGGCCATGGACCCGCAGGGTGTCCAGTTCAAGGCGTTCAAGGCGCCCACGGCTGAGGAGAAGTCCTACGATTTCCTCTGGCGCATCGAGAAGGAAGTGCCGGCAGTGGGCATGGTGGGGGTTTTTGACCGTTCGCACTACGAAGACGTGCTCATCCACCGGGTCCACCGCTGGGCCAGCCCAGATGAAATCAAGCGCCGCTACGTCGCCATCAACGAGTTCGAAGCACGGCTGACGGACTCGGGGACCACCGTGGTGAAGGTCATGCTCCACATCAGCGCGGACGAGCAGAAATCCCGGCTGCTGGCAAGGCTGGACGACCCCTCAAAGCACTGGAAGTACAACAGCGGGGACCTTACCGAGCGGGCGTTCTGGGAAGACTACATGGCGGCTTACCAGGCGGCCATCGATGCGACAAGCACGCCCGAGTCACCGTGGCACGTGGTGCCGGCGAACAAGAAGTGGTACGCCCGGATAGCGGTCCAGCAGCTGCTGCTGGGCGCGATGGCCGGGTTGAACCTGGATTGGCCTAAGGCAGAATTCGATGTCGCCATGGAACGCGAGCTGGTGGTCCGTTCCTAGGCGTTCCGACGGGAGACTTTGGAGCCTACAGCGGCTGGTCCCGGGCAGCGGCGAGCCGCTTGCGGGCGCCTTCCAGCCATTCCTCGCAGCGCGCCGCCAGGGCTTCGCCGCGTTCCCACAGGGCCAGGGACTCCTCGAGGCTGGCGCCGCCTGCCTCAAGGCGGCCAACGACGGCGATGAGCTGTTCGCGTGCTTCCTCGTAGCTCAGTGCGGCGGTGCCGGTTTCCGACGTCTGCTCGGTCATGTTGTTTCTCCCGTATCCGGATGGTGCTGGTCAGCTGCTGGTGGATTTTCTTCAGGACTGCGGGTGCCTGTGGACGTGGCGCCGAAGCGGCCTTCGGCGACGCGGATGGCCAGTGGCTGCCCCGCGGGGGCATCGGCCGGACGCCGCACCACTGCGTGGCCGGAGCCTGGGGACGCCGTGTGTGCCCCGGCGAGCTCCACCACCGCGTACCCGCGGTCCAGCGTTTTCTGGGGGGACAGGGCACGTACCTGGGTCCTTAGGTGCTCCAGCCGGTCACCGGCACGGACCACCGTGGAGTTCACGGCCGTGGACGATCGCCGGAGCAGCCGTTCGATTTCCTCGCTGCGGACAGTGACCAGGCCCTCCGGTGACGCCAGGACAGGACGGGAATGGAGGGAGGCCAACCGGTCGGATTCCCGGTCCACCAGCCGTTCGATGCAGCGGCGCAGCTGTTCCCGGGCCTGCCGGACACCGGCCAGCTCCTCGGAGACCTCCGGAACGATCCGCTTGGCGGCATCCGTGGGAGTGGACGCCCGAAGGTCGGCGACGTCGTCGAGCAGCGGCCGGTCGGCTTCATGCCCGATGGCGCTGACTACGGGCGTCGTTGCCGCCGCCACCGCCCGCACCAGCTCTTCGCTGTTGAACGGCAGCAGGTCCTCCAGTGCCCCGCCGCCCCGGGCGATGACAATGACGTCGACTTCCGGGAGGCCGTCCAGTTCCCGGAGGGCGCGCACCACCTGCGAGACGGCGCTGTTGCCCTGGACCGCCACTTCGCGGATCTCAAATTCAACGGCCGGCCAGCGCAGGGCGGCGTTGCGCACGACATCTTTCTTGGCATCCGAGTCCCGGCCGGTAATGAGGCCGATGCGGTGCGGCAGCAGGGGGAGGGGTCTCTTCCTCGAATCAGCAAACAGGCCCTCCGCTGCGAGGGCCTGCCGGAGCCGTTCGATGCGAGCGAGCAAGTCCCCCAGGCCTACGGGGCGGATATCCCGGACCTGCATGTTCAACCGGCCGGTCTTCAACCAAAACTCTGGCTTGAGCAGGGCCACCACCCGTGATCCGCGCTCCAAGGGAAGATTCTTGCGTTCCAGGACCTTGGTCCACACAGACGCCGGCAGCGACACCTCGGCATCGACGTCGCGCAGGGTCAGGTAGGCGTTGCCTCCCCGGCGGTTCATCTCGATAACCTGGCCCTCCACCCAGGCAGACGGAGTACGGTCGATGTGGATTTTCAGCTTCTGCGAGAGCAACTGCAGGGGCCACGGGTTCTCCGGCGTGGTTTCAGCGGCCGTGGCCGGCAGGGTGGTCGGCGCGGTGTCCGGCAGGGGAGACTGCTCAGACATGCGGGTGCCCCTGCGGGACTGGAACTGCGGGCATGGGGTCCTTTGGTGGCTGTGAAAATCAGGCTGTCAGAAAGTACTGCGTCAGAAAAAGCTGCGTCAGAAAAAGCTGCGGGTACCGGTTCTTCAACCTTATCCATAAGCAATAGCACGCGGGACTGACAGAGCCCGGTCAGGTTACCTGCCTAGGATGGGGTTACCGCCATCAACCTGAAGGACCTGCT
>Ga0308160_10007944_pt1 | contig 10402 bp, 10 predicted proteins | sample PhyFR1_FD_201036 | JGI IMG/M metagenome (GOLD analysis project Ga0308160, IMG submission 201036) | Phyllosphere microbial communities from UC Gill Tract Community Farm, Albany, California, United States - DLSLF.R1 | ecosystem: Host-associated > Plants > Phyllosphere > Unclassified | place: USA...
GTATATTGGCACTCTACCCGGAATACCTGGTGGCACCGTCAGTACCCCACTCTCACTTCATTACCAAAGCTGACGAGAGTAGATTCAACGCAAGGTCCTGAGGACGAGACTTCGTTGTATCGATCCACTCCATGTGACCAAGTGGGTAGGATTGCTATCCTGTTGTTTCGCAATCTTACAAACGCCATTATCGTCGCTCGTACCGACACTCTCGTCACCAAACCCGACCGCAGACTTTTTGATTGGCTCGTATCCTACTACAATCCACCCCGTCCTGGTCCTGGCTCGCTACCGACACCTCCCGTTTCTACAGACACACGCCATCTGGACGTGATATATAACGGCATTCACAAAGGCTGGCCTTCCTGCCTCACCAAACCGATGCACCAATGGAACAACACCCATGTCAAAACTACTCGCTAGTAGCGCTGTGCTTATCAAACATGTACAGTAGGTTATAATAGGACTATCAAACAACTCGCCGATACGCCACATCTGTGCTTATCTCGACCACTGCCTCGACCCCTCGCTTTGCCAATTACTGCCCTAAATCATACGATCCTACAATCATAAACACTCGCTCGTCATCGAACGCTATATATCCTGATACGTCTACTGCGCCCAAACCCAGACTCGAGACTTGGCCCAGCTTGTCTCGAGATTGATCAATTGGATACCTCATCTATCATCTCGTCAGTTACCGACGACGTCACCACATGATTGGCTCTACCATCAGCACCTTTGGATTATGATCTGGAACATGCGAAGTGTTCACTCGGATAAATCAGGGACATTTTCTTACGAATCGAGCAAAGAGGATATCGCTCAAAGCTACATGTCCTCGTAGGATCGAACCAAGTATCTTTCGAGCACGATGCAAAGCGGCTTCGGCAGACGCTTCGGATCCGGTTCGCCCCATCAAGGCTTTCGATGTGTGGGAGAGGAGGTATGCGTAGGGTATGGGCGTCTAGCACCAAAGCAGCTTCGGCTTTGGCGGCGGGCTTCGGCTTGGTTGATCGAAGCTTTAGACAGGTGGGAAAGGAGGTAGGCGTATGATTTAGGTGTGTTGGCGTCTGGCACACAAGGTATGACCATCCGATAGACACGTTGATGGGCGCTGATACGTACAGCATAGTGCAGTTTCGAGTCGAGAAGTATCCATCACCACCATCACCAGTCTGCTTCGAGATAGCGATTTCGCAGAGTCTCTTGTCCTGTGACGACTGGCAGTGGTTGTTGGTCAAGCCATCGTAGGTCATTTGAGACAGAGGCTGAGCTGACACATAGCCCTAAAGAATGCCTCTGTGAAGACTTAAACCGCTTTCGTGTCGCTCGATAGGCGCTGGACGTTGCGGAATCGGTTCCAGTAAAACTGTTGATTCAGCTTGGCTCGAAGTGTTCGTGTGAAGATTGTCTTACGTCCGCAAGCATCGAATTCGCCGTTTTGGCTCTTCAGCGGTCTTCGGACGATTAGTTTCGAGTGGTCTTGTATCCGGAAGCATCGAATTCGACGTTCTGGCTCTTTAGCGGTTTTCGAAGGATGAGTTTGGGGTGGTCTTATATCCGGAAGCACCGAGTTTCGTCGTTCTGGCTCTTTGGCGGTTTTCGAGAAACCGAGCGAGGTGGTCGAACAGGAGATATCATGGACCGATACTTGTCGAGGAATATTGTTTGGGTTGATGGATGGCGGGGGACTGATGGTGAGGTTGGGTTCGTCGGAGGGGTGTGGGAGATCCATTGGAAAGAAGAGAATACGCATGGGCACTTCTTTACGACCCGATCGTCAATCCTCCTTCGTCGTTCCTCGTGCGCTCGGCACTTACCTTTGCTTTCCTCTGAACATCGCCGCCCGACTCGAGCAAGGTGATGAGGGCTTTTATGCGAGTGACGGAGCGAGTGACGGAGGAGCAAGCCATGGTTCGTCCGATCCCTCGTGATCAAGACGAGAGCTGATCATCAGAGGGAAGGCCGTATATCCGCAAGTGATCGCCGAGCCCAATTAGTATCAGCATCTTCATCACCTACCTTCTACAATCACCCAAATCAATCCCGAAATCTCATACTACGCAACCCTCATCACGATGCCCTACAAGTCAGGAACCCCACTCAAAGCCCAATCATCTAAATGGCACAAAAGCAGATCATTACTTGCCGGCACTGTATTCCAGCCTGCTTCATTGAAGCGCAGAGCGGACAAACCACACTGCGCCGCGATCGATACAGACTCGCCAGCATCTCTGGCACCACAAATAGCTGGATAACAGACCCTTCATCAACGTACCACTATCGTCTGTGTCTCGTCCCGATTTCGACCCTCGGAGTATTCCAAGCCGCTCGACTTCCATTCCTGGAGGACTAGACTCAACCTCTGCCTCGCTGCCTCGCTGCTTCCCCATCTCCCTTGATCTTCCCACCTTCGACCCCTTTATGACGTTCAGAATCTTGTCCAGCTGTCGCTGGCCAAATACCTGTACGGCATGTCGACCTAGGAGCTCAATCCAGGCAGTAACGAGGTGGGGTCCTCATCACCAAGTGTCTTCAGACATCGCTCCCGCCTCCCAGCTCGCTAAGCATACGACGACAATAGCGACGCCGACCAACATCGATGGCGCAACTCACCGCGCTCATGATATATACAAGGTCGACACGAGACGTCCAATCCCGGACGACGGCAGCTACGCCTCAAAAGAATTCGAGCTCGACAAGCTACTGCGCTGCCGAGACAAATGCTCAGGCGGTTCAAGTCACTGGCGCCGAGAAACGCGAATCCGAAGCCCGAGCTGCCGAAAAGGCAAAAGCCCAGCAGCAGAAAGAAGAGGAAGAAGCCATAACGGGAGCTGCGGCACAAGAAGTGCAAGCTCAACGTGCTACGGCTAAGAATGACGAGCTACGGCTAAGTTCGACGTGCTAGTGCTGTAAAAAGGGCCAAGGAGAAGATGGAGAAGGACAGGCTAAAGCGGAAAAGACAAGAGTGATGTGTTGAAAAGGCCAGGTTGACGGAGACCAAGGCCAGAGGTGGCGGCGAAAGAGGACAGGACAGGAGCGATGCAGTAGGGGGGCGAGATTGGAGGAGAAGAAGGTGGAATCGGCCAAGAGGGGTCAGACCAGTTGAAAATCGAAGACCTGGGTGGATAAGCAAAATTGGATGAAGAGCGAGGTGTCATCAAGGGACAAGGTTGAGATCGACAAGGAGATTGATGAAGCGGAATCTACTTGGCGGTAGGTCTTGTTGTCGGATATTCTTCTCCATATTCTGCCATCTTTCATGACCCTTTATTGACCTCAGATTCGAACTACTCTACTTCCTGGCCGCTGTTATGGTCTGGTAGGGGCAGGCGTTCGGCACGCCGCTGTGCCAGTCCAGTGGTGTATGGTCTCGCCCGTTCACAAAGATAGCCAGGGAGGAGATGGAGGAGGACAGGTTGGACGCAGCAGCGAAGGAGCAAAAGAGTGGAAGGACTGGGTGGATAAATAGAATTGAATGAAGTCCGAGGTCATCAATGTTGTCAGGGCGGCGAATCCGACAGGAAAAGTCATATCTCAACTTTGTTAAGCGGGTGTTCACGCCATTCAAACATTGAACGATGCCATCATGTGAGGACGACCGGATTCGCAACAACGAGCCGTATACGAAGAAGCTGATGATAGTCCCAATCTCGCGAAGAATACGAAAGTCGGCATGTCAAGGTCCAGACATGCTGCACTGGGTGATATTCTCTTTGCTCGATTGGTAAAGAAGACTCGTAAAAAAATGTCCCTGGGTCGTCCCTTTCTATCCCAATAAACAACCAGTAAGTCCGACAACGAGATGTATGCAAGGGTGCTGATTGTAGAATCAATCACGAGAAGAGTATGAGAAGTCTACTGGTTGAGGTTCCGACGAATCAATTCCAGACTATATCGCTCGAATGGGTGGGATCGTCTCACTGTATTTTGCGATTCTATAAACACCCATAGCTTCCCTAGCGTCCCTCGTACCGACCCTCCAGTCAGCAGCAGACACGCCCGCTGTAGACCAAAGCCCACCAATTCCACGGACTAGATCGCTCAACTGCCGGTTCGACTAGCCAGCCCACTTCGGTTCACCGCATCATGGTCCGTTCCAGCAAAGCCGACAACATATTGCCAGTCCTGCCAGCTGGCCCATCACCAATCACCGCATCTTTCGCGATCCCACCGAATCGGAGATGATGAGGATGGGTGGGATCGCTCCACTGTTTCCTGCGATCCTACAAACACCCCTAGCGTCGCTCGTACCGACTCTCTCGTCAGCAGTACCCACTCCCGCACAATTCCCAGTATTGTTCGCCAGGCCATTACGATTCACCGGTACTGGTTCGGCTCGCTACCTCCCTCCACGGATTATGATCTTCGGCGGATTCCAATCCGATATGGTGAGGGACTGTTCTTCGTATCGTGAGTCGCTACCACCGCTGAGGGATGATGTGCTAATGGGTAGACCAACAGTATACACCAAGCATTGTCTGAGCAGCTTCCCTCGCCCCATGTTCCCCCATGGTGCTAGACGCCACCACTCCTAAATCTTACGCCTACCTCCTCTCACATCTATCCAAAGCCTTGATCGAACAAGCCGAATCCGAGGTATACTCCAAAGCCGAAGCGGCTTTCCTCCTCGCTCGAGTCGTCTTGGGCTGGATCCAGCGGGGACACGCAGCACTGAGCGATATCTTCGATGCGCATGCGGTCTTGAAAGAGTGTTAAAGGCATGTGGGGACACTCCAGTCCGATCTCGATGTCCTATCTCGCCTTGAAAGTTCTCCATGCCTTTGGTCAGGTTTAATCGATATATAAATCGACTATTCGCTCCCTTCGACCGCCCGATCCGTGCGTATGATGTTCGGACAGATGCCACCCGAGAAGAGACACTCGGAGCCGGCTCCCAGTACTCAACGATTGTGTCTCGGCTCCGATGATTGGATGTACTTCGCTTCCGATCTCATGCGACCTGAAACGCGAAAGCCAAAACAGGCTCTCGGTACATCAAGGGCTCGAGGGCATCTCAGACTCATCGGACCAACAAAATTGGGCTTTCGGTACCACATGATTACTTGCCGGCATCCCTCCCCTATCTGCAGCCGGTTCTTCCGGTATTGCCATTTTATCCCACTCTCGACCTTTGGAATACTCCGATCCACCGAGTTTCCATTGCTGAAGAGCTCAACTCAGCGTCTGCCTGGCTACTTCATCCCAACAGATCGACTTTCCGAATATCCCAGACGACTCGACTTCCTGGCATAAAAAGAAAGTCCCGGATCGACCCACTTGAGAAACTCGCAAACTCTCTGGCGAAATGGCCAAACCCTCGATTTAAGGAGTTTCAGCACCAGATCTGGACGTACCGCATGGGTAGAAGATACTCCCCACTCGAGCAAGGTCATGAGGGCTTTCATGCCAGCAGTCTCTCCCCCCTTCGATTCTCCCACCTTCAGCGACAATGCGGTCGCGGCTTTGGTTGACTGCAAGCCACCCGACTTCCGGGAGGACCACCTCAACCTCTGCCTAGCAGCTTCTCCGTCTCTATGGATCTTCCAATCTTTTTCGGCAATACGGTGTCGATCCTTGGAGTACTCAAACCCACCCGACTTCCACTTCTGGAGGATCAGGCTCAGTGTTTGCCGACATCATCAATCCTTTTGATCATTCCGCCTTCAATCCGCTGTAGATGATGGACCTGTTATTCGGTCGTGCCGTCCCAAGATATTCGATATCGTCTCCGCCTGGATCGCTTTCTTCGTCGGATTCGTCGGAAATAGTGATAAAATCGTGGATCTTGCGTCCTGGACTTGAGGCTGGCTCCGACATTCCATATAAATCAGGGACCAGCATGAAACTTAGTAGATGGTCATACCTGGGTGCAATCTCATAATCGTGAGTCGCTGATGAAATGATTGATGAAGTGTCTGATTGATCAGACTCATCTCTTGCTTCGACCATCTTGGGCTGGATTATGTATTGCTTGTCGCATTTCATGTAGAACAGGTCTTCTTTCTCCAGGTCGATTGGGAATCTCCTCGACTTCGGAAGTGGAAGTGGACAACTCTGGTGGTCCTGCAGATTGCGAAACTTGATGTCGCCATTCGGCGAGACCATCATCGGCGCCCCAAACTTGTTCGTTGTTTTCGCCATCTACTTCCATGTTGTTGACGAGGGCAGCTCCAGCGACGGCAATCAGAGACGGCAACTTGGCCCAACACCCCATCGTTGTGGATTGACGGCGTCGAGGACGGTCGGATCGTGCCATGGAGCTTGTGATTGTCGGGAGGTGGTTGAAAATAGACCTACTCTTGGGATACAAGGAGTGGGAGAGTGGCTGTGACTTGTGACGAGGGCGGCGAGGGATCATCATTGACTTGAATGATGTCTGGTGGAGGCCCGATTGGAGTAGGCTCGGAGGCGGGACTGGTAGAATCTTCTTCTGGTTGACTTTCCACGAACCTCACTCTCGACAGAGTCGAAAGCGAAGGTTCCTGCTTTGTCAGCTACTGACTCGAAGAAGTTGCTCAGGTGAACTCACTTGAGACTCTTCACCCGGAGACGCTGTAGCACTCTCGAGATCGATCGGCCAGTGGTAAGATGGTTGGTCTACACAGCTCGGCAAATGTGGTCACTACCGGTGCCCGTATTCGACTCTTCTCGATCCATGGCAAAGGCGCCTTCGCAAAGACTCGACGAATGATCAATATTCGCCATATCACCGCTTCAAGCTCAAGACCGGATTCTGTCAAGCAGGATGATTCCACTTGGGACTACACTTGCGAAACCTTCAGCTCTAGTAATCGGACGATATCCGAGTTCCTTCGCCTACCGGCGTGGAGTGTGATATCCATGGGCTACTGTGACCACAGGGAGGCGCAATATCATCCAAAATCTGGCTTTGTATCACCCCACTTTCTTCAACATGAACTGTCATCCGGGACCATGCTTGGGTGGGATCATGTAGGGTTATCAGAGAGTCAGGAAGGATGATTGGATAAAATCAGCAACTCAGAGCAGGAAAGGAGGGACGAGGTGGCATTGTGAGGATTCGCCGTATTGGAGGTGGATCATGAGGTGCGTCAAATTAAACCGATTTCCTAATCACATCCGGTCATGCTGACTCTACAGCCATTGTTTAGCAAGGGAGAGGCTTATAGCACAGCACAACTCTTACCCTTGCAAAATATATCCATATGGATATGATTACATAATGACTCTTACGCGGCTGATTTCAACCTCCACCTTTCTCCCCCACTTACCTTCACAAGAATTCCCTTCCTCTCGTTGATTGACTTTCTGATCTACGTATCATCTAGCTGTACTCTAGACAACCTACATCGATACTTTCTTTTTCATTAGTAACATAAAATGAATGTGAGTACCCGGAAGCGTTCCCGAACCTCCAAGGCTGGCTGCTCCATCTTGCTGCTTGTCCAATTTCTTTTCCTTCTCTTCCTTCCCTTCCTTCCCTCTCACCAGCCTCCCTTACCGTCTCCACCCCACCTCACACCATAATTTCAGATGTTCTATCTTAACCATGACGAATCAAGTCGCAGTTCTGATCCATGCTGCTTGCAATGTCTTGTATACGGAAGAAGGAAGGGAACTTGCTAATGTCCAGAGACCTAAGAGGAACGTCAAACCACCGCCCAAAGATGCTTATTTGGAAACCGTCCATCCTATGGATAACCGCTATGCTCCCTCCCGATCAGCGAAGACCAAACCCCTCCCCCGACTCCCAGCACCTGCCGCGGCGGTAGTCGCCCCTCCTCCGCTGCCGGTGGTACCTCCTCCCCCCCCGCCTCAGCCCACCGCCGGTCCTTCGAGGCCAGTTCGAAAAGCGTGGAAACCGATCGATTTCACGCACCACGAACTAGACGACTATGACCTCGATAGAATGGTCATACCAAAGAAAAGACGGGTAGCCTCTCCCATAGAGGCAGCTCGGAAAGAGGTGCGAGGGGAGGAAATGGAGATTGATGACAAGGCTGCGTATCTTGGAGACGACATCCAAATGGACGAAGCACCAGTATGTCATGCCCATACATTTGCGAGTAGTGCTGACTGCGAGCAGATAGCTCCAACACCTCCACCCCTCGATTCGCTCGAGCCTCGACCTAGATTCGTGGTGAGTAAAGTCTCGTCCGATGTCTGCAATACTAAGTAATGTAGGGATGGCCACATTTCGTCCTCTCCGAATCTCCCGAACCGACATCGCCAATGGTTCAGGATCGAGATGAGGAGGTTGTAGAGGAGGGAATGGATACGGAAAAGGACAAGGATTCATGGTTGCCTCCCCCACCAAGATCTGTTGCCCCTGTCGCCGCCATCAATCCCAGCGTACGTATCGTGTAGTTGTCCTTGCTGACTGGCGTAGGGTCGTAGAATCTTGGTCAGACCTCCCCGACCTCGCTATACGGTAGCCTCTGAGATACAAGCCCCTAAGCGTGAGTGTCCATTGTCCCGGTAGCACAGCGACTGACGCCCTAGAGCCCAGCTCCCGCCCACCACCACCTCCGGCCCCACTCCAGGTCTCGGCGTCGACCTCATCTGGTGAGCTCTCGCCTGGAAGTCTATCAACGAGTGAGCTGACGTCAAAGCATCGACTCCGCTGGACGTGTTTTTGTCGTCCAAGCCGTCATTCGACCTCACGTCGCTCTTCCTGCCTCGTGTATCGACGACGATGCGGACGACCAATGACCCCGGACCTCCCATGACCTGGCACCGGTGAGTGATCTCCATTCATCCTCCCGGACCCCAAAGTTATATCCACACACTTCTGCTGTATCCAAACCTTTCCATTTCCGCTCTCTCCCTTTCCTCTCCTTTCCTCTGTTTTGCTATACTATCATGTATCAACATCATTAGCCGTAAACCTCATCTGGCCCGCTTAACATTTGACTTCGTTCGGGTATGAGGTCATAGTGTCGCTGATCAGGTTGGAAAGCAGTATTTACTCACACCGTATCAGCAGTAAAGTATTCATCAGTGATAGTCTGGATCGAACGAAGGTGGAAAAGTGTGCGACTGTCTGCACAATTGAACGGTCGATGCATGGTAAGGTCCAGACTATGGTACATTGATGTTGACTTATGATTCTTTATGATACAGTATTTACATTGGTTCTAATTTAGCGGTGTGGCGGGGATGAGAGGATTGGAAATATACAATGGATAGTGGGGTGGTAGTAAGTAGGAGGTAGGAAGTGTGGGGTAAATAGTGTTTTGGTCGGTTTGGACAAACCTAGACGTGATCTGGATCTTGGCAGTGACTTACTTGGCGTACAGGTAATCAAATCCAAGAATCATCGTCTTCGGCGTACAAATCCCAATCGATTTCGTCAGATTCCATTTTGGGCGGGAATCCTGTCGGACCTGATGCCACCGGGGATGAGGGTAGCGGTGGGGGAGGAGAGTCGGGCAAGGGCGGCAGCGACGATGGAGGGGAATCGGGAAGGGGAGGTAGCGAAAGTCCAAGCGAAGCCATCTCGGGGATATCTACGTCCATTGGCGACGTTCTATCGACGCGAAGTGATTTCATTGGATCTTCTTCTGTCCATCGTGGAGCGCACGATTCCGGATATCGGTCGATACCTAGTCGTAAGTTCTTATGGTCATAAAAGATCTTGAGACATGGTAGCTCCGTCGATCCCGGGTTGTCGTCTCGGTAGGCTTGCTCCTGTGCCGCTTGGGATACGCCAACCAGCATGATCGCATCGTGTCGTTCGTGGACCTTGTGTGGTCCATACTCGACAATGGCCTCTCGTACACCGCCCGACTCGAGCACTCCTGGAGGGACAGAAGGAGAAGATCGCGCCGAACCGATGAGATCGTACGGGGCTGTGCGAGCCCATGTGGATCCAGTCTCCTTGAAGAATTCGAGGCTCCGACCATAGATCTGGATACCCATGATCTTGTCAACCGAACTGAGTACTCGGCTACACGCTACCTTCTCCTTTCTCCAAGCGATCTTTCCCTCCTTCAGCTGCTTATCGATCGTGAACTGACTGTTACGAAAGTGCGTGCCGAAGTAGTCTCGGGAGTCGAACGTTGATGTCGGTTCTGGCATGGCGGTGCTGGTACCACGGATCGGGAGACTCGTAGCCTTCGCCTTTTCGAGTTGTTCTGGGCTGGGATTGAGCAGGCGAGGGGCTGAGGAAGGGAGGAAGAAGAAGGTCCTGGTACGCTCGGCTAGATCCATCGAGGCGAAAGGTTTACAGACTGGAGGGATCACAGCAGGCAGAGTGAGGTCCGTCTGAATCAGCCACAGGTCGGAGCCATGGGGACGGATTCGGTTGAGTAGGGTCGATCGAACTGAATCCGATCGGTTCAAGCGAAGTCTCCGAAGTTCCGACAGCTGGGAAGCGGGAGCTACGCCCTGATATCGTCAGCTCATTCCGAAACGG
>Ga0308160_10007945_pt1 | contig 10401 bp, 10 predicted proteins | sample PhyFR1_FD_201036 | JGI IMG/M metagenome (GOLD analysis project Ga0308160, IMG submission 201036) | Phyllosphere microbial communities from UC Gill Tract Community Farm, Albany, California, United States - DLSLF.R1 | ecosystem: Host-associated > Plants > Phyllosphere > Unclassified | place: USA...
CACCGAACTGGATTCGGTTGATCAAAGCATCCCGCTTCTCCTTGTTTCCGAGGACTTCCTCAGGCTAGGCGTCAGCTAGTTTCTCCAATCGAGCGACTGGAGTAGCTTACGATAGAGGGCTTGGACTGAGTCAACAAAGGAAGGATGGTTACACCAGAGTGACCACCAACGACGGGGATCTTGTACTTGTCGGCCTCGGTAGGCTTTCCAACGACGGAAGAAACGAAAGTGGAAGCTCGGACAATGTCGAGATGGGTGACACCGAACAACCTACTTGTTAGCTATGCGATCAGCGAATGAGTCGATCCAGCTTACTTCTTGGGGTCAAAGACACCAGCCTTCTTGAGAGTCTCGGCGAAGACTGGGACGGTCGAGTTGACGGGGTTGGAGATGACTAGGATGAAAGCCTTGGGGCAAGCGTTGGCGATGGCCTGGGCGAGCGTGGCACAGATACCAGCGTTGATCTGGGGTTAGTTCCCTCCAATCACATTATGTTTGGTCTCACTTTCTGTATGGTCAGCTTTAGCACATGACTAGTACTTGGGGAGCTCACGAATAGATCATCTCGGGTCATACCAGGCTTCCTGGGGACACCTGCGGGGATGACAACAATATCAGCATCCTTCAAAGCCCTCTCAGCTCCATTATCAGCAGGCAAGAACCCCTCAACCTGAGCAGGACTAGCAATGTGGGACAAGTCCGCGGCGACCTAATCACATTAATTACTGTGATCGACACAAAGTAAGGAGTAAAACATACACCAGCGGCATTGACGACATCGTAGAGGGATAGCTCTGTGATCAAGGGGTTGAGCTTGAGGAGGAGGGATAGGGGTTGACCGATTCCACCTGGATCGAGGGTTAGTGTGGGAAGGAAAGAGTGGAGTGGGGGGACATACCGGCGGCACCGCAGACTACAGCTTTGACCATTTTCTGAGAGTCAGCTATAGCGCCCCCAAAAAGCAGGTCCGGATAGCTTACTATAGATGAGTGATTGGGTAGAGTAGAGGGTATAGGAGTAGGTGTATGAATGAGAAATGGGCGAATGAGGGCTAGATCAATCAGGATACTCTACCAGGATGTGGGGTCGGGAGATATCCGGATAGACAGCCGAAGACCGTGCGCGCGGAGATACATGACGTGGCTTAAATTCCCTTTCTGTATCCCTTATCACCCATCCCTTCCTCCTAGCCGTTCCGCCGTAGATCCCCCTTGAAATCTAAAATTATTGAAACAGTGACCATACAGCAATAATGGACACCTATCAGACCCCCCTATCCTCGTAAGCTGACGCTACCTCAACCGACTAAGCTGACATTCAGGCGATATGCATCCAAAGAGATGTCCAAGCTTTTCTCCAATGGTGTACGCTTTAACCCCGGCGTTCCGGCTTAATATGCTAATGTGTAGACCAGGTTCGGTACATGGAGGAAGCTGTGGCTAAACCTTGCTATCGCCGAGAAGGTACATCCTAGCTGTCGTGTCCACCAAACAGTCAGCTGATATTTAGGAACTCGGTCTACCTATCCCCGACAAGGCCATTGAGCAGATGAAAGCCAACCTCGAGCTTGATGAGGAGCAGATGAAGATTGCTGCTGAGGAAGAGAAGAAGAGGCGACGTAAGCCTCATGTTGTGGGAGGATTCAAGCTGATGATTAGACGATGTTATGGCCCATGTCCACACCTTTGGAGTTATGGCGCCTGAAGCTGCTGGTATCATCCAGTAAGCTATTCAGGCCGTTTGAGTGGGCGTAGCTGATACCCAGTCTCGGCGCTACTTCATGTTACGTTACCGAGTAAGCTAGACACCACTTTGAAGTACCCAAAGCTGATAGTAGTAACGCCGACCTAATCTTCCTCCGAGAAGGACTCGACATCCTCCTTCCCAAACTCGCAACCGTCATCTCCCGCCTAACAGCTTTCGCAAAGCAATACAAGGATCTCCCAACTCTTGGATTTACCCATTTCCAACCTGCTCAATTGACGACTGTTGGAAAGAGGGCTACTCTATGGATTCAGGAATTACTTTGGGATTTGAGGAATTTGGAGAGGGCTAGGAACGATTTGGGTTTCAGGGGTGTCAAGGGAACTACCGGTACTCAGGGGTCTTTCCTTGCCTTGTTTGATGGTGACCACGACAAGGTGCGCTATATGGAGATCAAAAAGTGACCAACACTGACAAACAGGTCGAGGCTCTTGACAAGCGAGTGACTGAGCTATTCGGTTTTCCATACGCCTACCCCGTTACTGGACAGACTTACTCGAGGAAGATCGACGCAGATGTCCTAGGTCCCTTGTCAAGTTTCGGAGCAACGGTCCACAAGATGGCCACTGACAGTAAGCCTCTACAAACCTCTGGTTGAAGCAGTGCTGATATCAGTCCGTCTTCTTGCCAACCTGAAGGAGATCGAAGAACCATTCGAGAAGGATCAAATTGGATCTTCCGCCATGGCTTACAAGGTTAGTCTTTCTGTCCGAGAGAGGATGGTGGCTGACGAGTAGCGAAACCCTATGCGTTGCGAGCGTGCTTGTTCCTTATCTCGACATTTGATGGTTATCTACCAGAACACACTCATGACCGCCTCTGTTCAATGGTTAGAACGAACCCTCGACGACAGGTAAGCCCTACTTCATATACGTTGTGATAGCAAAAGCTGACATTCAGTGCGAACCGACGAGTAACCCTACCCGAGGCCTTCCTTACTGCCGATATCCTCCTCACAACCCTCCAAAACATCTGCGAAGGAATGGTAGTCTACCCATCCGTCATTGCCCGTCGTATCTCCCAAGAACTCCCATTCATGGCTACCGAAAACATCATCATGGCAATGGTCAAATCCGGAGGAGACAGGCAAGAATGCCATGAAAAGATCCGTGTTCTCTCCCATCAGGCTGGAGCTGTCGTCAAGGAGCAAGGTGGAGAGAATGATTTGATCGAGAGGATTCAGAAGGATTCTTACTTTGAGCCTATTTGGAGTCAATTGGATGAGTTGATGGATCCCAAGACTTTCATTGGGAGGGCACCTCAGCAGGTCGATGGGTTTGTCAGGGATTGGGTCGAGCCCGCTTTGAAGCCTTATGAGGAGGCTTTGAGCCATATCCAGGCTGCTGAGTTGAGCGTATAAGCGCCTCTCAGATCATGTGCTCTTTGTAGATCGGATATGCATACTGTCTTGAGCTATGACTTATACAGAAGACAAGATTAGTATAGGAGATGAGATTAGGCGGAGTATGACGCAAGAATCGATCGCCACAGAATTAATCAAAAGTTCAGAATTGTCGAACTATTGATCTTAATTCACCTAATCATCAATCGCAATGTGGCCATTCACTTCATCCTCAAAAGCAAGCACTTCGCAAACAGTAGCTGCCGACCTAAATCCAACCCCAGGTCCATCAACTCAAGCAACAACAACCCCAATCCCACCAACACCTGTAAATAACGGTCGATTAAATATCCCTTCTGGAAACTCCCCCATCTCACCAACAGTAATTAATGTCGAAGGGGATAAATTAACAGGAGATAAATGGACAGATTATAAAGCTGCTTTTGAGGTGCGTGGCCTAATATATGAGAGATATGGAGGGAGTGACTGATGAATAGAGGATATCGGTTAAAGATGATTTAAGCCATATTGGGGATTTCCCTTGTGCTAGGAGTAGTTTGTTATATGGTATAGGAGGTGGATCGGCGATTGGAGCTGTGAGGTATATCGGTTCAAGAAGTATGTCCCGTCTGTCTATCGCATTTGATGATATGGCCTCGGAGAGGAGATTTGCTGATGGTAGGTCCTAAAGCTGGAGCTAACTGGGCTGTATTGGGTTTCGTCGTTATTGCAATCACTCAGTGGTATGTCCTCGCCAGTCACCCCTCCTGTCTACTATCTCTCCATCTCGAGGACCTGCTGCAGTGACACCAGATTGCTCTGATCGAACACATCACTTGACTCGTTCGATTTGTGCGGCTTGAGCTGAGCTGATGAACAGGGAAGTGTGCACTCGAGCAAGAGCAAAGGAGCTGGCCCAGATGAAGCTCATCCAGGAGAAATTCCCACATCGACATGTCTCCACATTACAGCGTGATAATTCAAAGCCCGTCTAGACTAAATAGAGTCCTTCAAACACCATAGACCTCTCATAGTAAAACCAGAAGCAGATAGAAACCAAGAAATGCAGGTACTTGATGCACATGGTAACCGACGTATCTATGGACTACCTCGTAACATTCGTCCCACCCATATCCTTTTCTAACCACTTCGTAAACATTCGACATGTACGTAATCTAGAGATCGGGGTCATCCTATACTGTCAGCATCCTATATAGTTAATATAGAGGTGAACTGACCTCATCGGGGAGAGGGGCGGCAGCGGCCTGCTTGAGCTCTTCCTCGTATTGGGCAATGAGAGCCTGGTCGATCTGGACCTCTGGGGGGGCGAGAGCGGGGGCGGCAACAAACTCGAGGCCTTGGTTACTGTTCGTTAGCTCTGAAACTCTTGGGCCGGGAGCAGCTTACCCGACGAGCTTTCGTGCGAGCCATAGGAAAGGCTTCTCGAAGTTGTACTGTAGGTCAGGATTATGCACTAGCCATGTCTAAGTGGCGTACGTTGGACTTGGCAGAGATCTCGAAGTACTGGAGGTTCTCTGTTCTGTCAGCTGCTACTCCATTACAGGAAAGGTTAAGCTTACTCTTTCGGTGGAAAGTGACGTTTCCGGTCTTGACCTTTCGCTCCTACCCACATCAGCCTCTTTTTCATCTCTAAACAAGACGCGACTAACCTTAACATCGACCTTGTTTCCACAAAGGACAATGGGAATGTTCTCACAAACCCGCTCCAAATCTCGGTGCCAGTTAGGAACGTTCTTGTAGGTGATTCGGGAAGTAACATCAAACATGATGATACCACATTGTCCCTGGATGTAGTAACCATCTCGGAGACCACCGAATTTCTCTTGTCCAGCGGTATCCCAGACATTGAAGCAGATGGTACCGAAGTTGGTGTGGAAAGTTAGAGGGTGGACCTCAACACCGAGAGTGGCTGGATTGTTAGGTGGAATCCGGGGGAGGAAAGGGGAGTAAGCTGACCAATGTACTTCTTTTCGAATTCACCTGGAGGTCAGCTCTGCTCCAACGACTGCAGGGTGAGGAGCTTACCAGTCAAATGTCGCTTGACGAAGGTGGTCTGTCTGTCAGCTTGTGTTCGACGCGAATGTAGAAGCTGTACTCACTTTACCTATAAAACGAGAAGAAGGTGGTAAGCTAAGCACAGAAGTTTACAATATCAATACATACCCTGCGAGTCAGCTCTAATCCTCTATCGCAAGCTGTGTATCCACTCACGGTACCTCCGTCACCACATAGGACCATTTTGAAAGTAGCTTGGTTCTCCATTGTTGGTTATTATAGAGTGTAGTAGTAGAGAGTGATAGAGAGTAGGTTGTGGAATAGACGTTGGTTGTGTTGCTACTCTAAATATTTAATTCATTCATTTAATTCAATTTATCCCATTTATATCATGGCAAGCATGGAGACCCCAGCGAGACGACTGAGGCTACTACTACTACACCATACACTTACCATACTCTCTTTCACTCACTACACATATGTTCACATAGCATAATATACCCATATCAAGATGGCAGACGATTCCGTATTCGCTAGGGGATTCTCACTATAAGTTCATTCTCACTCCTACTCCTACAAATGAGCTAACTTGAGCACATCTCATCAGCGCGTCGCGCTTGATATCGATTTCGAGGGTCGCTTAACAGTAAGCTCCCAGGTCCAGATAGACCCCAGAGCTGACATCGAAGGGAACAGCATGCCTGATAATCTACCCAAACAACCCCTCACTACGATGTGTGAACCTCCACGCCTCTCCTCTACTCGATATTCGCTCAGTAACCCTCTCATCGCCTACGGACGAGGATGCATTCCTCCCTACCCCAGCTTCATTCTCTCATACCGCCCCTGCTCAACCTTTACCCGTCAGAGACCCCCCTGTCGAGCTCACATCTCACCCGGAGATCAAGAGGAAGACATGGGCGGCTATGGGTGAGCAGGATGAGGGGGAATTAGCGATTCTCGTATCGAATGGATGGGTTCGGTTGGTCCAGAAGGGCGATACTGTTGAATTCGCTCCTATTCATATTGAAATTGAATACACTCTCAATCTTGGAGGGGAGATTACGGAGGGGATCGTGTTTAGGCGAGAATCCCAAAATGAGGTGAGTCACCGTATTGGCAAAGTGGGTGGCTGATAGCTGATGGGTAGATCCCACATATGTTCCTCTCACCAACATCCCATGTCGCTGCGCGAATATGGACACCATGCGTCGATAGTCTGTGGGAACGATGTACCTGGGAACTAGAATTTACTGTCCCCCACACTCTTCCCGACAGGATCGATCTACCCCCATTCACAGTCGTCAGCAGTGGCGAGCTCATGGAACAGGTAAGCTCTGAGAACCTCACTCCGAGCTGATGCCAGATAACCCACCCTCACAACCCAAACAAGACAATCTTCTACTACCTCCAAGCCAGCCCGACAACTGTCCAGCATATCTTGTTCGCAGCCGGTCCATTCGAGATGCAGCTCATCCACCAAGAAGAGAAAAAGGCAATGATCGGGTTCTGTCTCCCAGGCGATCAAGGGGATATGGAGAATTCGACGGCTTTCATGTCGAAAGCCATGACCTTTTATTCGACCGAATTTGGTGTTTACCCATTCTCGGATTACAAAATGGTTTTCGTTTCCGAACCTCGTTCAGATCATGCGGTTGGAGCTACGATGTCGTTATTCTCTTCGGAGCTACTACATCCTCCCGACATCATTGATCAAGTCTTCGAAACGCGTCAAGTCTTGGGTTTAGCACTCGCTCAACAATGGCTCGGAGTCAATATCATACCCAGAACACTTGCCGATACCTGGGTGGTGAATGGTCTATGTATCTACATCTACGGACTTTTCCTACGCCATCTACAAGGGAACAACGAATACCGATTCCGGCTCAAACGGGAGATCGACAGATGCGCACGAATGGATCAAGGAGATAAAGCCCCAATCTGTCAACCTGGAACACAAGAGATTGATGTGGAATTCATCAACCTAAAAGCTCCACTGGTCATGCACATCCTAGATCGATACCTCACCAAAACAGGAACTTCATCAGGTCTATCACGAATCATCCCAAAGATTTTCCTCGCCGCCTTATCGGACGAGTTGCCGGGTAATACGATATCTACGCAAAGTTTCTTCAAATATTGTCGGAAAGCTTCCGGGTTGGATTTGGGAGCTTTCCATGATCAATGGGTATTTGGGAGTGGATGTCCGAAAATGAAGGTCCAGACGAACTTTATTAGGAAGAAGTTTGTGGTTGAACTCACGGTTGAGCAGACTCAGCCTGCTGCCAAGAGTAAACTTCGGCCGACTCAGTTCTTCGAGGTAAGCTGTCACATAAAGACCCGAGCTAACGATGCAGGGCAGCTTGACAATCCGTATCCACGAGGCAGATGGTGCGCCCTTCGAACATTTGGTCGATGTGAAATCCTCTTCCAAAACCTTCACTCTCCCCTTCAATACAAAATACAAACGAACCAAACGATCAGGTCGTATCGCCGCTCGATTCGATCACCTCCGAGATCAAATGCAAGCAGACGAGACCGACGAAGATGCATTGCGCGATACGGATCGTACCGATGTATTCGCTTATCCACCATGGGACAATGAGCGTGAGAGGGCAGATTGGAGAGTTGCAGAATGGACCGAGGATCAGGCTGATGCAATGATGACTGAGGGGAGTGGGTATGAGTGGATTAGGATTGATCCGGATTGTGAATGGTTGGCGTTGTTTGAGTTCCCAGAGAAACCTTGGTATTGGATCAGTCAGCTTCAGGGTGATAAGGATGTTATTGCCCAGCTTGAGGTGAGCAGCTTCCCGTAGCGCATAGTTTAGGCCGAGCTGATCGATAGGCTGTTCAGAATTTGACTGCCTACTCCTCCTATCCTGTGGTAGCGAGTGAATTGGCCAGGACAGTGCTGGTCTCGAACTACTTTTACCGAATCAGAACAGAAGCTGCAAAAGCCCTCGTCTTCGTACGTCTCCTATAGTGACCCAACTGACATCAGCTCGATACGACAGACGCCCAGCATATGGGTTCATTCCTACTTCTCAAACTCCTCGATCACCTAGGTCCGGACGGAAAGAACGATTTTTCAGATATCGCACAATATTTCGTTTTGAAAGTGAGTCACCCCTACTTCATTCACTGATAATCAGAGTGTCATATCTGCTGTTTCCAACCTCCGCGAGCCCGCCAAAGCAGGAGAGACGGTCCGGATGGTTCCCCTCCGCCGTGCCAGGGATGCTATCATCGAATTGCTCGATCATAACGATAATACCGATAACCGAGTATGTCTCCCCAACATGCGAGGGTCAAGCTGATGATTAGTATTCTGATTGCTCTTATACTGCTACCCTCATTTCTGGACTTGGGAATATGTTGGGCACAGCTGGCGATGTTCGGGCTGCTACTGCTATTGAAAAAGCTATAACGCTCGATAGACTGCTTCCTAGTTTCGGAAATGTGGTCACGAAAGCCGGTCTCGAGGCACACTTGAAATCGATCACGATCGGGCAAATCACCAATGATCCCCGACTGTTCCTGGGATATACTCGGTAAGCTTCCCCGCCCATTTCCAAGGCCAAGCTGACATGCAGCGAGGGCAATCTGCGCTCACTCCGCCTCCTGGCATTTGACGCTTTACTACTTTGTAAACCCCTCGGTCGAAGTCAGCCACTCGCAAAGTACCTCCTCAACATCATCACCAAAGACCCATCTCTCGTGGTCAGGCGTCATGTGGCAAGAGCCATGTCGGAATCTATATTAATGGCACTCGCCTTTGGGGATATCATCAATGCCTCCGCTAGGGTTATTGATACCTCTGTCGATGAGGTTGTAAGGCAGAAGGAAACTGATAAAGCCATAGTGAAAGCTCTGAGGCAGGATTATGAAAAGAAACCAGAGGTCATGGGATGGATTGGGGAAATTCTCAAGTGAGTCCCAACGCGTCAAGAGTGAATGGAGCTGATGATGCAGGACCAATTACGCTCAATTCGATGATGCGATTCGATTCGCGTTTATCAAAATAGCAGAAATGACTACCCAAAGTCTACCCGAACCACAACCAGGAAATATCATTAAACTTCATACCCCAATCACAGAAGTCCCACCAACACTCCCCACAAAGATCCGACTGAGTCTACCCGGTTCAACGGTCCCGGAAGGATTCTCGAACTTTGGTGGTAGTCAACCTCTGAAACTTGTTATTCCTGGCAAGAAGGTAGTCCCAGCTCAGAGAAGGGGATTACCTGAAGCGGATCTGAAAGCTATCAACAATGCTCTCAATAAACTCGTTCGTACTATCATTCCATGATGAGCAAAGGCTGATGGTAGACATCGCATGTGTGTAGTGAATTCTTCAGAGCCCCTGTCGATCCGCTTCGAGACGGTGCACCAGAGTAAGTTCCCATCTCCCTGGCAAAACGTAGCTGATGGTATAGTTACTTTACTATCGTAAAAGAACCAATGGATTTGGAAACTTCACGAGCGAAATTATCAAGTGGTCAATATACCTCTCGACAAGAGTTCTTTGATGATATGGAGAAGATTGTACGGAATTGTATAATGTACAATGGCGAGCAGAATGATATAGGCCGAGCTGCGAAGCGGTTCAGGAGTGTCTTCCATCAATGTAAGTTTCTACTTTCCCTTCAATTTGAACAAAATCGTGGCTGACAAAAAGTATGGACCAAGACGGAAGCGACCCTGGTGAAGCGAGATCAAGATACTGCTCCCCAACCTCCCGCTCCTGCACCTACACTCGGACCGGCGTTCTCACCCGCCCCAGCCTCAACCCCCAGGGCACCATCAGCAGAAACACCCGAGCCCCGAAGCTCATCAATCAAATTCAAGATGCCCGCCCCAGTTGTCAAACAAGAACCAACCACCCCGGTCCTACCCATGGCCCCTCCACCCGTTCCTCAACGAAAGATCTCGATAGCTGTTCCCAACAAGAAACGACCCCGCGATTCAGATGCGATCTTAGCTGATGAGGTTGATGCTATTAGTGCTCCCCAACCGCGTAAGGCAGACATTTCTCCGGAAATCGCTACAGCCCCAAAGAAAGCTAGACGATCTCGAAGTCCGGAGAAACAATCATCTCAACCACTCAAATTGAAAAAGAAGAAGGAAATGGATTTAGACGCTTACCTCGATACACCCGATACTCCCGCCCCAGTACCTACACCTACACCTACACCTGCAGTATCGTCTTCGCCAGCTTCATCTGTAGTATCTGCGCCTCAGTATCGATTCGCGAATGAACCGCCTGCTTCGAGGAG
>Ga0308160_10007946_pt1 | contig 10401 bp, 11 predicted proteins | sample PhyFR1_FD_201036 | JGI IMG/M metagenome (GOLD analysis project Ga0308160, IMG submission 201036) | Phyllosphere microbial communities from UC Gill Tract Community Farm, Albany, California, United States - DLSLF.R1 | ecosystem: Host-associated > Plants > Phyllosphere > Unclassified | place: USA...
CACCCGGCACCCAGTTAATGTAGAAGATCGAGGGCCAGCCGTAGATTTCGGACAGGTAGCCGCCCAGCGTCGGACCCATGGCCGGCGCCAGCGTGGCGGTGAGGCCGAAGATGGCCATGCCGACCGCGCGCTTGGAACTCGGCAGGCGCGTCATCACGAGGGTCATCGCCATCGGGATCAGGGCGCCGCCCGTAAAGCCCTGCAGCATGCGGAAGACGATCATGCTCTCCAGGTTCCAGGCCGCGCCGCAGAGGGTCGAGAACACCAGGAACAGGGAGGTCGTGCCGATCATGTAGCGGCGCACGCCGAAGGCGCGCGCGAACAGCGCCGTCATCGGGATCACGACGATCTCGGCGCACAGGTAGGCGGTCGAGATCCAGGAGCCCTCCTCCTGGGTCGCCGAGAGCGTGCCCAGGATGTCGCGCAGCGAGGAGTTCGTGATCTGGATGTCGAGCACCGCCATGAAGGCGCCCAGCATGCCGGCGGCGACCGCGATCCAGGTGCGCGCATCGACGCGCGCACCGGCGGCGGGAGCCCCGGGGAACACGGCCGGTGCGGCCTTGGTCGTACTCGTCATGGAGCGTCCTTACTTGGCAGAGGCGGTACGAGCAGCTTCGGCCTTCTGGCGCAGGTCGACTTCGGCGACCACCGACATGCCCGGCACCAGGCGGCCCGTCAGGCGCTGCACGTCGGCCGGTGCCAGGGTGATCTTCACCGGCACGCGCTGCACGATCTTGGTGAAGTTGCCGGTGGCGTTATCGGCCGGCAGCAGCGCGAACTGGTTGCCCGAGGCCGGCGAGAAGCTGTCGACGCGGCCGACCAGGTGCTCGTTCGGCAGCGCATCGATCTCGAGGTCGACCGCCTGGCCAGGCTTCAGGCCCGCCAGTTGCGTTTCCTTGAAGTTGGCGGTGACCCAAACCTTGTCTTCGACCACGGCGACCAGCTGCTGGCCCGGCTGCACGCGCGCGCCCACTTCGACGCTGCGGCGGCCGATGCGGCCGTCGACCGGCGCGACGATGCGGCTGTAGGTGACCTGCTGCTTGGCGTCCTTCAGCTGCGCCTGCAGCACCTTGATTTGCGCTTTCAGCACGTCGCGCGCCGATTGCGCCGCATTGATCTGCGACTTGGCGGCGGCGGCGTTGTCGCGGCGCGCATTCACGTCGGCCGCGGCGGCGGCGCGCGCGGCATTCGCGGCGTCGACTTCGGCCTTCGAGACGGCCTTCATCTGCTTCGTGTAGAGCTGGCCGAAGCGCTCGGCGTCCTGGCGCGCACGCAGGGCCAGGGCCTGCGACTGGCCGACTTGCGCCTGCGCCGCCTGGGCCTGGGCGCGCACCTGCTCGACTTGCGCGTCGGCCTGGATCACCTGCTGTTTGGCGCTGGCGATCTGCGCTTCGATCTGCTCGACGCGTACATGCTGGTCGGCCGGATCGAGTTCGGCGATGACGTCGCCCGCCTTGACGTGCTGGTTGTCTTCCACCAGTACGCGCGTGACGACGCCGGCGATGCGTGCCGACACCGGGTGCACGTGGCCGGCGATATAGGCGTTTTCGGTATCGACGAAGTTATGGCTGCGGTACCACATGCGTCCGCCGGCAGCCAGGGCCGCGATCGCGATCAGGCCGACCACGACGAGGACGCGCTTGTTGGGCGGGGTCTTGCCGGGAGCGGCTGGGGCCACGGAAGGATTACCGAGCGGCTTCTGCTCGAGCGTAGGCGTTTGAGACATGGAGTACTCCGAAAAGGGAATAGGGCAATTTCCCACATTATTCGACAAGCGCTCGGGTTCGTCAAGAAATGAAACGGTTGCATTTCATTTCTGCGTGATCTACAGTGACGCCATGAGCAAATCATCGTTAGCAAGCCGCGTCCCCTGCCTGCGCGGCGCCGGCCGCCCCAAGGCAAGCGACGTCGAAGCCCGCATGCAAGACCTGATCGACGCCGCCGCCCGCCTGTTTTTGACCCATGGCTATACTCGTACCAGCCTGGAGTCGATCGCCCGCGCCGCGCGCGTGGCCGTGCGCACCATTTACGTGAAATTCGGCGGCAAGGCCGGCCTGCTCGAAGCGGTGCTGGTGTCGCGCCGTGAACAGTTTTTCCAGGTCGGCGACCTGGAACACGACCTGCGTCCCTTCCGCGAGGTTGTCGACGATTTCGCGCACCGTTTCTTCGACCTGCTCTGCGAAGATCAATTGATCGCGATGCAGCGCGTAGTGATCGCGGAAGCCGGCGACAATCCGGAGCTGGCCCACACTTTCTATGACACCGGCCCGCGCATGACGCGCGAGATGCTGGAGCGCTTCTTTGCCCGTCCCGACATCCGCGCCCAGCTGCGCACCGACCTGCCCTTCGAGCAATTGCCCGCCTTTCTCACCAGCTGGATTTCGGGCGACGCCATGCAGCGCTTCGTGTTCCCGCACGATCAGCCGGCGCATGAGGAAGCGCATCGCCAGCTGGCGCAGCGCCTCGAACTGTTCTATCGCGCGGTGCTGAAGTAGGACTGTACTGACGAGCGAATGTGCGGCATCGCACGGACCCGTTATCGATAAAAATGAGAACCTGTCTGCCTTATCAAGGAGGATGTCATGGATCTCAACAAGAACATCGATGCAGGACACTGCAAGGGGGTAGCATGAGCAAGACTTCCCGTTACGAATGGCGCGACCAGCAGGCTGCCCTGCAAGAGCGCATGAAAGGATTTCTCATGAATCCGGGTAATGAACAGCTGGAAGCTGTCGTTGCCGAAATGCGTGCCTATGCCGATGCCGCCAGGTCGGGGCATATCGATATCCCGCAAAGCTGGACCAGTTACGGCTGATTGCCGGCCCAGGCGCCTCGCGCGCCATTGTTCAAATGCCGCCCTGCGCTCGCGCTCGGCGGCATTTTCGTTTTCAGGCCTCGCACACGTTACCGGGACAACAGCGGGACATTTACGCCGTTTTTGTACACAAATCGCTGGATTTGACGAGAATAGCTAACATCACCCCGCCGCACGGTTGAAACATTGGCGATTACATCAATTCGCTTCCGGTTATGATGAATTACTAATTCATTAATTTTGTCTAACTCTTCAGCATGGGGATCGGCACATGACTACGATGACTGGACGATTGGACATCCGCGACCTGCGCGGCGATCCGTGGCAGGCCGAGCTGGCCGCCATCCGCCACGAGTTCGAGGAGCGCATGGCCCAGCTGCTGCCCGACAGCGGCAATGGCTCCGACTTGCTCACCGTCGCCATGCGCGCCGGCACCCTCAGCGCCGGCAAGCGCATGCGTCCCCTGCTGCTGATGCTGGTCGCGCGCGACCTCGGCTGCTCCTCTCCCGCGCTGGTCGACATCGCCTGCGCGGTCGAAATGGTGCATGCCGCCTCGCTGATCCTGGACGACCTGCCCTGCATGGACGATGCCAGCCTGCGCCGCGGCCAGCCGACCATCCACGTACAGTTCGGCGAAGACGTCGCCATCCTCTCCTCCGTCGCCCTGCTCAGCCGCGCCTTCGGCGTGCTGGCAACGGCTCCCGACGTACCGTCCGCGGTACGTGCGCGCCTGGTCGCGAAACTGTCCGAGACGGTCGGCACGGCCGGCCTGGTGCGCGGACAGTTCGAGGATCTGCGCGCCGGCGCCCAGCGCTCGGAGCAGGAAATCGCCACGACCAATGAACTGAAAACCGGCGTGCTGCTGGGCGTCTCGGTCGACATGGCTGCGATCCTGGCCGAGACCGACGACTGCGTCGCCCAGTCGCTGCGCGCCTTTGCCCTGGCCGCCGGCCACGCCTTTCAGATCCGCGACGATTTCCAGGACGACGTCGCGATGGACAGCAATGTCACGGGCAAGGACACCGGCAAGGACCTGGGCAAGGCCACCCTGGTCAATGCGCTCGGTTCCGAGGAAGCGAGGAAGCGCCTGATGCGCCACCTCGACGAGGCCGACCGCAATCTGACCGACGCGATCGGCAGCAAGCAGCGCACGCGCCGCTTCGTCGACACCCTGTTCGGACAGGGCGCGGGCTTTCGCTTCGCCGACACGGCGCACGCCGCGGCGGAGCGGCAGCAGGTGCACCATTGATCGTCCGCTAGCCGAGGACAGCCTATGGCCCATTTCGGCGTGGTCGCCCCGGCCTTCTACAGCCATGTCAGCGCCCTGTCGGCGCTCGCAGCGGCTTTGGTCGAGCGCGGCCATCGCGTGACCTTTCTCCAGCGTCCGGACGCGCGCGCCTACCTGAAGGATGCGCGCCTCGGCTTTCATGCTGTCGGCGTTCAAAGCCATCCGCCCGGATCGCTGGCGCAGTCGCTGCGCCGCGCCGCCAACCCCGGCAGTCCGCTCGGGCTGCGCCGCGTCATCCAGGACATGGCCGGCACCACCACCATGCTGTGCGACGAACTGCCCGCCGCCATCGAGACCTTGCGCATCGATGCCGTGCTGGCTGATCAGATGGAAGCGGCGGGCGGCATGGCCGCCGAAGCGCTCGGCCTGCCTTACGTATCGGTCGCCTGCGCGCTGCCGGTCAACCGCGAGCCCGGTGTGCCGCTGCCGGTCATGCCCTTCGACTGGGACGACAGCGAACGTTCCCTGCATATGTTCGAAGGCAGCACCCGCGTCTACGACTGGATGATGACACCGCACCGGCGCGCCATCGAAGCGGCGTCGCGCCGGCTCGGCATTCCCCTGCGCGGCGCCCTGCACGAATGCCTGTCTCCCTACGCGCAGCTGAGCCAGACGGTGGCCGCCTTCGAATTTCCGCGCCGGGCGCTGCCACCGCACTTCCACCACGTCGGCCCGCTGCGCGCAGCATCGCACGGCGCCCCGGCGCGGACCGACGCGCTGCCGGAAGTCGCGCAAGACCGGCCATTCGTCTTCGCGTCGCTCGGCACGCTGCAGGGCCACCGCTTCGACCTGTTCAAACGGATCGCCAAGGCCTGCCGCCGGCTCGATGCCCAGCTCCTGCTGGCCCATTGCGGCGGCCTCGATGCGCGGCAAGTAGCGGCGCTCGAAGGCCTGGGCGCGACCTGGGTGTGCGCCTTCGCGCCGCAGGAAGCCGCGCTGGCGCGGGCGGACGCCGTCGTCTCGCACGGCGGCCTGAATACGGTCATGGATGCGGTCGCGACCGACACGCCGATCCTGGCGCTGCCGATCGCTTTCGATCAACCGGGCGTGGCGGCGCGCATCCGCCACGCGGGCATCGGCCTGTCCGCCTCGCCCCGCTTCACCAGTACCAAGGGCATCGCCCAACGCCTGCGCCGCCTGCTCGACGACCCGGACTTCCGCCGGCGCTGCGCGCCGCTGGCCGAGAGCGTCAAACAGGCGGGCGGCAGCGCACGCGCGGCGGATATCGTCGAAGCCGCGCTCGGCATCCACACACGCAGCGCGGTGCAGCATGGATAAGCACGTCCTGTATGACCTGATCCTGGTCGGCGGCGGCCTGGCGAACGGCCTGATCGCCTGGCGCCTGCACAGCGCGCGCCCGGAACTGAAGATCCTGCTGCTGGAAGCGGGCGGCAGCATCGGCGGCAACCACACCTGGTCCTTCCACGACGGCGACCTCGCGCTCGAGCAGCGCATCTGGATAGCACCGCTGGTCGCACACCGCTGGCCGCAATACCAGGTCCTGTTCCCGAACCATGCGCGTACGCTCGACAGCGGCTATGCGAGCATCGCCTCCAGCGACTTCGCGCGCGTCATCCAAGCGGCGCTCGGCCCTGCCCTGCGCACCGGCGTGCGCGCCGATACCGTCAACCCGACCAGCGTGCGCCTGGAAAGCGGCGAGACCCTGTACGCGCGTGCCGTCATCGACGGCCGCGGCCCGCGCCCCAGCTCGCGCCTGGCGCTGGGCTACCAGACCTTCCTCGGCCAGGAAGTGAGACTGGCTGTCCCACATAAGCTGACATCGCCGGTGATCATGGATGCCGGCGTCGAGCAGCAAGGCGGCTACCGCTTCGTCTACCTGCTGCCCTTCGGGCCCGACCGCGTGCTGATCGAGGACACCCATTACGTCGACACCGGCATCTGGGAACCGGAACGCCTGCGCGCCAACATCGCCGCCTATGCGCGCACGCGCGGCTGGAACATCGCCGAGGTGCTGCGCGAGGAACACGGCTCGCTGCCGATCGTGCTGGCCGGTGACATCGAGGGCTTCTGGCAGGACATGCAGGGCCAGCCGGTGTCCGGCCTGCGCGCCGGCCTGTTCCACGCGACCACCGGCTATTCGCTGCCGCACGCGGTGCGCCTGGCCGAGCGCATCGCCGCCCTGCCCGCGCTGAATGCACCCGCACTGTTCGCCGCCATTCGCGACGAGGCGCAGCGGGAATGGCGCGACCAGGGCTTTTTCCGCCTGCTCAACCGCATGCTGTTCATGGCGGCCAATCCGGACCAGCGCTGGCGCGTCATGGAACGTTTTTATCGTCTGCCGGCGCCGCTGATCGCGCGCTTCTACGCCGCGCGCCTGCACCCGCTCGACAAGGCGCGCATCCTCAGCGGCAAGCCGCCCGTGCCCGTGGGCGCGGCGCTACGCGCCGCCTTCTCCAACCCGCAGCGCTCCAACCCCGTCAGATCAGGAATCCAGAATGAATCAAGCTAAAACGGCCGTGGTGATCGGCGCCGGCTTCGGCGGCCTGGCCCTGGCCATCCGCCTGCAGGCCGGCGGCACCCAAACGACGCTGCTGGAAAAGCGCGACAAGCCGGGCGGCCGCGCCTACGTCTACGAAGACCAGGGATTCGTGTTCGACGCCGGCCCGACCGTCATCACCGATCCTTCCTGCATCGAGGAGCTGTTCGCGCTCGCCGGCAAGCGTATCGAGGATTACGTCGAGATGCTGCCGGTCTCGCCCTTCTACCGCCTGTGCTGGGAAGACGGCCGCCATTTCGACTACGCCAACGACCAGGAGGCGCTCGACCGCCAGATCCACGACTTCCATCCGGCGGACGTGGCCGGCTACCAGCGCTTCCTCGCCTATTCCAAGGCGGTCTTCGAGGAAGGTTACATCAAGCTGGGCACCGTGCCTTTTCTGTCCTTCCGCGACATGATCGCGGCCGGACCGCAGCTTGCGAAGCTGCGAGCCTGGCGCAGCGTCTACGGCATGGTCTCGCGTTTCGTGCAGGACGAACACCTGCGCCAGGCCTTTTCCTTCCACTCGCTGCTGGTCGGCGGCAATCCCTTCGCGACCTCGTCGATCTACACGCTGATCCATGCACTGGAACGGCGCTGGGGCGTCTGGTTCCCGCGCGGCGGCACCGGCGCCTTGGTGAAAGGGCTGGTGCGCCTGTTCCAGGACATCGGCGGACGCATCGAACTGAATGCCGCAGTGGCGCAGATCGAAACGCGGGCCGAGCGCGCCAGCGGCGTGCGCCTGGCAGACGGCCGCTTCTTCGCCGCCGACGCGGTGGCCTCGAACGCCGACGTGGTGCATACCTACGCGGCGCTGCTGAACCAGCATCCGCGCGGCGAGAGCGAGGCGGCCAGCCTGCGCAAGAAGCGCTTCAGCAATTCGCTGTTCGTCATCTACTTCGGCCTGGACCACCACCACAGCCAGCTGCAGCACCACACCGTCTGCTTCGGCCCGCGCTACCGCGGCCTGATCGACGACATCTTCAAAGGGCCCGCCCTGGCCGAAGACTTCTCGCTCTACCTGCACGCGCCATGCGTCACCGATCCGTCGCTGGCGCCGCCCGGCTGCGGCAGCCATTACGTGCTGGCGCCGGTCCCACACCTGGGCAATGCCGACATCGACTGGGAAGTCGAAGGACCGCTCTATCGCGACCGCATCTTCGCCTACCTCGAAGAGCGCTATATGCCGGGCCTGCGCAGCCAGCTCGTCACCAGCCGCATCTTTACCCCCTTCGATTTCCGCGACCAGCTGAATGCCCACGTCGGCTCGGCCTTTTCGCTGGAACCGGTGCTGACGCAAAGCGCCTGGTTCCGTCCGCACAACCGCGACAGCGCGCTGGCGAACCTGTACCTGGTCGGCGCCGGCACCCATCCGGGCGCAGGCGTGCCGGGCGTGATCGGCTCGGCCAAGGCGACGGCGGGCCTGATGCTGGGAGAGCCGGCATGAGTGAAGCATTACTGGATCATGCGACGGAGACGATCAAGGTCGGCTCGAAGAGTTTTGCCGCCGCCGCCAAGCTATTCGATCCCGCCACAAGGCGCAGCGTGCTGATGCTCTATGCCTGGTGCCGCCATTGCGACGACGTCGTCGACGGCCAGGAACTCGGCTTCGGCGCCGTCGCACCGGTCCACGACCCACATGCCGAGCTGGCCCGCCTCCACGACCAGACCCGCCGCGCCTACGCCGGCGAGACGATGCGCGACCCGGCCTTTGCCGCCTTCCAGGAAGTCGCACAGCGCTGCGCCATCGCCCCGCGCTACGCCTACGACCACCTGGCCGGCTTCGGCATGGACGTCGACCAGGTGCGCTACGAGACCATCGAAGATACCCTGCGCTACTGCTACCACGTGGCCGGCGTGGTCGGCCTGATGATGGCGCAGATCATGGGCGCCCAGGACGAGACGGTGCTGGACCGCGCCTGCGACCTGGGCCTGGCCTTCCAGCTGACCAACATCGCGCGCGACATCGTCGACGATGCGGCGATTGGACGCTGCTACCTGCCGGCACAATGGTTGCGCGAAGCCGGCATTTCGCCTGAGGAGCTGGCGCTGCCGCGCCATCGGGTGGCGCTGGCAAAAGTCGCGGCGCGCCTGGTCGACCATGCGGAGCCCTACTACGACTCGGCGCTGGGCGGCATCGCTTCGCTCCCCCTGCGCTCGGCGTGGGCGATCGCCACCGCGCGCCTGGTCTACCGCCAGATCGGGATCAAGGTCAGGGCGCGCGGCCCGGCTGCCTGGGACGAGCGCGTCGGCACCTCGAAGGCGACGAAACTGCTCTTGCTGATTCGGGGCGGCGTGGACGCGCTGCTGTCGCGCTTGATACCGCTCAGGCCGCGTCCTGGCGGTCTGTGGCGGCGTCCCGGGATGGACGCCGCGGCGCCCCGCCATGCAGGGCTTGCAGCTGGCGCTTGAGAGTGGCGACGGGCGGCGCGTACAGGAAGCCGAACGAGACCGCCCCGTCCTTGCCCTCGACCGCATGGTGCATGCGGTGCGCCTGGTAGAGCCGCTTGGCGTAGCCGCTGCGCGGCGTGTACTTGAAAGGCCAGCGCTGGTGCACCAGGCCGTCGTGGGCGACGAAGTACAGGAAACCGTAGACGGTCATGCCGGCGCCGATCCATTGCAGCGGCCAGGCGCCCTCGGTGCCGAACCAGATCAGGGCGATGGCCAGGCCGGCGAAGACGACGGCATACAAATCGTTCTTCTCGAACCAGCCGGTGCGGGGTTCATGGTGCGAACGGTGCCAGCCCCAGCCGAAGCCGTGCATGATGTACTTGTGCGCCACGATGGAAAAGAGCTCCATGAAGACGACCGTGGCCACGACGATGAGGGTATTGAGCAGCATGGATGCAGCCTACCATAGGGCGCCAGCGCGCACCGCAGCACGCGCAGGGCCGGGCGCGTCAAAACCAGAACAAGGAAAATCTACATGAAACAGCTGTCCCGCATCATCCTGTCCACTGCCCTGTCGCTGGCAGCCGGTACCGCCCTGGCCTCGACTGTCGAGGTGCGTGTCTCGGGCGTCACGGCCAAGGGAAAAGTGAACGTCGCCGTCTGCGACAAGGCCCGCTTCCTCAAGCAATGCGCCTATAGCGCCTCGGTACCCGCCCAGGCCGGGGAAACGACCGTCGCCGTCAAGGATGTGCCGCCCGGCACCTGGGCCGTACTGGCCTACCAGGACGAAAACGGCAACAATGAGCTCGACCGCAACCTGATCGGCATCCCGAAGGAAGCCTACGGCTTCAGCCGCGATGCACGCGGCAAGTTCGGGCCGCCGAGCTTCGAGGACGCCGCCATCGAGGTCGGAGAAACGCCGGCCACGGCCAGCGTGCGCCTGCGCTGAGCCGAAAGCGGTCAGGCAGTCACGGACGCGTCCTGCTGCGCCGGCTGCACGCCGCTGTCGAGTACCCGCATCAGGAAATGCACCTTGCGCGGCGCACGGTGCCGCTCGTGGACGTCGCGGGTCAGGATCTCGACCCGGCGCGGCTGCACGGCCAGCTGGCGCACGTCGATGTGCTCGCCGGCCGCATCGTTGCCGGCAAACTGCGCCGCCAGGTGCTGCGCCACCGTCCCGGTCAGCGTGACCGGCAGGCCGTGCAGCGTCGTGTTGAACTCGAAGGCCCGCGAGGCGGGCAGGACGAACAGCGTCCCGACATATTCAGTGCCATGCTCTTCCATGTCAGTCTCCTGTGACACGCATTGTGCCCGTCCATCATAGCGCGGCTGCGTACAACCACAACAAGAAAATTGCTGAACGGGCGCCAGGCGGGCTGCTGTACGAATCGGCTGGCGTCCGCCGGCCCC
>Ga0308160_10007948_pt1 | contig 10400 bp, 10 predicted proteins | sample PhyFR1_FD_201036 | JGI IMG/M metagenome (GOLD analysis project Ga0308160, IMG submission 201036) | Phyllosphere microbial communities from UC Gill Tract Community Farm, Albany, California, United States - DLSLF.R1 | ecosystem: Host-associated > Plants > Phyllosphere > Unclassified | place: USA...
AAATATTTCGGCGACCAGCTTGAAGAACGCATCTTTGCGCCGCTCGGCATGACGACCGCGGGCGTGATCAGCGAATCGGACATCGTACCGGGCCGCGCCGCGGGCTACGAGCGGATCGACGGCAAGCTGCAGAATCAGCGCTGGGTGGCGCCCAGCCAGAACCGCACTGCCGACGGCACGATCCAGCTGAGCGCCCGCGACCTGGCGCGCTGGAGCATGGCGCTCGACGGCGATGCCGTTCTCGATGCCCATGCCAAGGCCGCCAGCTGGACACCGGCGCGCCTGAATGACGGCAGCAGTGCTCCCTACGGCCTGGGTTGGTACGTGGGCACCCAACAGGGCCACCGTGTCGTCCAGCATGGCGGCGCCTGGCAAGGCTTCAAGGCAGCCCTCGCGCGCTACCCGGATGACCGCCTCACGGTGGTAGTACTGGCCAATTCGGCTGCTGCACGCCAGGGCAAGATCGCGGACATGATCGCCGCGCACTATGTGCCCGCACTGGCCGATCCGCGCCCGCCGGCCATTGCGGACCGCGCGCCTGCCGACACCGCCGGCGCGCGCAAGGTGATTGGCGAGCTGGCTGCAGGACAGATTCCCGCAGGCCTGTCCGAAAGCGAACGCGGCCGATTCAATCAGCGATGGGTCACGCAGATTGCCACCGAGTTCCGTGATTACGGGCCATTACGCAACGTCGACGTGCTGGCACGCAGCAGCGAAGGAAACGGCAAGCAGGCACGCTATCGTTTCCTGTTCGAGAACGAGACCGTGCTGGTGGCGCTCGAGCAAGACCGCGACGGGCTGATCAAGCAGCTGGGCGTCTCGCTGGAATAGCCTCCCGGCGTGGGCAACGCGCAGAATTGGCACACGCCTGGTTTTGGAATGAACGTCAAGGCGCAACAAATGCGTTATCCGCAGAGTGCCATGGACGAATACAACCCGACAGCAAAGCCGCCCCCGCAAAGACAGGCAACGCAATGCCCAAGCCCCAACCGGTCAACAATGCGCCAAACAATGGCGATCCCGCGCTCTGGCCTGATGCGAGAATCAGAAACGGGATACCCAGTCCCAGATCGGGCCGATCCGGAAGCAGCCGGATGCCCTGGATCAGAAACGCGCCGGACGACGTGATATATGAAGCGCCGAACAGCGCGACGCTGATGAAAGCGAATGCTACCGAGACCGACGTGAAGGACAGGCCAATCATCCCCGCCGCCATGCCGGCCAGCGATACCCAATGAACCCGCGCAAGGCCGAACCGCTGCACGAAAACGCCCGTCATCGCGCCGGCGACGCCAGCCAGGCCAAGCGCCACCCAGATCCAGGCGATATCGGCTTGCGTGAAGTTGAATTCATCGCGCAACAGGCTGCCGCCGAATGTCCAGACTGCGGTACTCGACAAGCCCATCAAAAAGCTGCCCGTGCAGAGCGCCAGCATGCCGGGGCGCTTGAAGATGGCGAACGAGAACGGCCCGCTCGCGGTACGTTCGCGCCCCGTTGGCACCGCGTAAAAAATCCACACCGCTACGGCGCAGCTGATCGCCGAAAACAGCATATACAGTTCGCGCCAGCCACCGAATGCCATCAGGCTCGCCAGGCCTGAAAACACGATGCCCGCTGCGGTGCCCGCATTGATGATGGCATTGGCCTTCGGCCGGTGCGCATCGTCAAACTGCAATGACACCGCCGTCGCCAGTGGCGGCGATATCGAGTGACAGTTCAGTGCGGATCTCGGGCAGCAGCAGCCCGAAGGCAAAGCGGGCGAGCCCGTACGAGACGGCAGTCAGCGCAAAAGCCCCCGCCAGCAGGTTGACGTTATGCTTCACTGTGCTTGCCTGCGTGGGCCAGCAGGGCGGTGGCGGCAGACCTGGCAGCGCCGATGACCGCCGTGTTGTCCAGACTGGCGATGGCCGTGGCGCCTTCGAACAGGATCCAGATCTGGGAGGACAGCAGCGGATCGTGATGCCCCAGCGCGTGCTTGACGCGCCTTGTAATCTCCTTGAAAAACGCGGCTTTTTGCCCGCGCACCAAGGCCACGATGTCATCGTTGGCGCCCCGGTATTCATGACCAGCACGCAGCAGCAGACAACCCGAAGCACCACACGCATTCGACCATTCTTCGAGCGTATCGAACAGCGATTCCACGGTGCCGATCTTTGCATCGTCGTGCTGCAGGAGCGCCATGAACGCCGCATGCCGCGATTCGAGCGCGGCCATCACGAGCCCGTCACGCGAACCGAAGTGCTTGTACAGCGTGCGGGTGGAGGCGCCGACGCTGGCACCGATGTGATCGACGCCAATGCCGCGCAAGCCTTCGCGCGCGAACAGCTGCGCTGCGGCTGCTGCCATATCCGTTTTCTTGTTCATGGCCCGAGTGTACAACGATCGTTGTACATGTCAAGCGTGCAGCATCTCGACGTGACCTGTAGCGTAATGCGAGGAGCGTTCCGGCGGCTTACGTCGAGGCGGCCGCCTCACCGGCGAGCGCTTCGATCAGCGCCGCCGACCCCACCGGCTTGACCAGATACCGGTCGAACCCGGCGGCCAGCGCACGCGCGCGGTCGCTCGGCTGGCCATAGCCCGACAGCGCCACCGTCAGCGGCCGCGGGACCGGTTGCGCGGCGCGCAGGCGCGTCATCAGCTCCAGGCCATCGATGCCGGGCAGGCCGATGTCGCAGACGATGGCGTCGAAACGTCCTTCGAGTGCCAGTGCCAGGCCGGCGTCGCCGTCGGCTGCGATCTCGACCTGGTGGCCCTCGAGCTCGAGCAGCATGCGCAGCACGTCGGCGGCGTCGCCATTGTCTTCGATGACCAGGATGCGGCGCGTGGCGCTGGCCGTATGCACTGGCGCAGCGGTGAGCGCGTGCGGCGCAGCGGCCGCCGACAGCGGCAGACGCACGGTGAAGGTGCTGCCCTGCCCCAGGCCGGCGCTGCCGGCAGTCACGCTGCCGCCATGCATGCTCACCAGATTGCGCACGACGTTCAGGCCCACGCCCAGTCCGCCCTCGGAGCGTGCCAGCGTGCGCGGCCCCTGCGTGAACAGCTCGAATGCGCGTCCGATCGTCTCATCCGACATGCCGGCGCCGTTGTCGGTGATCGTGACCGCGATGCCGTCGTCGCAGCGCACACTCACCGTGACCTGGCCGCCGTCCTGCGTGTACTTCGAGGCGTTGTTGAGCAGATTGGTGAAGACCTGCGTCAGGCGCACGCGGTCGCCGTCGACGACGGGATCGCGCTCGTCGTGGTTGATCGTCAGGCGCTGACCGCGCTCGCGCACGCGCGGCATGATCGTTTCGGCGGCGTGTTCGAGCACTTCGGCCAGGCGCAGCGGCTCGATCGCCAGCGTGATCTTGCCGCTGCTCAGGCGCGCGGCGTCGAGCAGGTCGTCCAGCAGGCGCGCCATATGGTCGACCTGGCGCTGGATCACCGCCGTGAGGCGCGCCAGCGGCAAGGTCGCTACCGGGCCGCGCGCTAACAGGCCGGCCGACACGCTGATCGGCACCAGCGGGTTGCGCAGTTCATGTGCCAGCATGGCCAGGAATTCGTTCTGACGCCGGTTGGTGTCTTCGGCATCGTCGCGCGACGTCTGCGCGTCAACCGCTGCCAGCACCAGGTGTTCGTTGGCTTCGCGCAGGCTCACGGCCAGCGTGGTGCTGGCATCGAGCTCGCGTCGCAGCCGGGCATTCGCGCGTTCGAGCTGCGCGAGGTAGTTGTCCGGCGTGGCTGGCTCGTTACCTGGAAGCACCGGCATGGAAGTCATTCAGGCTGCGCCGCGCGACGTGGGCAGGCCGTGCAGCACACCCTCGTGCGCGGAGCTGATCGGATCGATGTGGATGCCGGCATCGTCGATATGGAATTCGCGCAGATCGTGACTGTGGCTGCTGCCGCGCACCTTGACCACCGAAATGAACCGGCGCAGCTGGCCAGCGCTTTCACCGAAGCGCATCAGGACGACCGCATCGGTCAGGTAGGCGATGTCGGACTGACTGAAGCGCAGATGCGTGAAGTCGTCGTCCATCCCCATCGTGACCAGCACCGTGACATTGCGCTTGGCCAGCGACGTGAGCATCTGGAACACGGTGGCGCGCAACTGGTTGCGTCCTTCCGGGGCCAGGTACAGCGACAGCTCGGACAGCGAGTCGACCACCACGCGGCGCGCGCCGGTACGGTCGATCGCTTCGTTCAGCGCCTCGAGCACCTCGTCGACCGTCAGGTCGATCATGCGGCTTTCCAGCACCACCACGTCGCCTGCGGCCACCAGCGCGGCCAGTTCGGCATTGCGCAGGCGCGACGTGCCTTTTTCGAACGACAGGGCCACACCTTTTTCGCCCTGGCGCGCGCCCTCTTGCAGGAAACGCGTGGCCAGGATGGTCTTGCCGCAGCCACTGGGGCCCGTAACCAGCAACGAATGCCCCTGCGGCAGCCCGTCATGCAGCAGTGCGTCCAGGTCGGGTGTGCCAGTAGGGATACGCTGCGCATCGCGGTCGGTCAACGCGCCGTCGTGGTGATCCTGCGCCAGCGGCGGCAGCATGCGTGGGTAGACGCGGATGCCGTCCCCGGTAATGCGGAACGTGTGCGAGCCGTTCATGTGCGCCTGGCCGCGCATCTTCACCACGCGCATCTTGCGCACCACCGAATTATCGTCATGCACGGGCGTCAGCGAGATCATGCCATCGGCCACCGTCATGATCGGACTGGCCTCGGCATCGCCGTTGGCGTACTCGCCGATCAGGAACGTGGTGGCCTGCCAGCTCGTCATGCGCGTGCCGAGATCCTGGATGAAGTGCTGCAGGTCGGCCGCACCCTCGTTGCCGCTGCGCGCCGTCTGCGCCACCGAGCGGAACGAATCGACGAACACGAGGCTCGGCGCGAAGTCCTCGACCTCTTTCATCATCCGCGCCAGCACGGTGCTGAAGTCGCCCGCGCGCAGGTCCTCGGCCAGGTTCACATAGCGTACCGCGGTGCCGACTTTCTGCATGTCGAAGAAACTGTACTGCTGCTGGTAACGCAGCATCTTCAGCGGCGGCTCGCCCAGCACGGTGAAGAACAGCGCTCGGCGCTCGGTCGTCGCGAGGGAAAACATGATCTGGTGCGCGAGCGTGGTCTTGCCCGAACCCGGTGGCCCGGCGATCAGGTTGAACGAAAACTCGCTCAGCCCGCCTCCCAGCAGGACATCGAGCCCTTGCACACCAGTGCTCAATTTCCCAAGTGATACTTTGTCGCTCATTACTTGTGCTCCTGTACTTTCTTCTCTTCTCCGTCAACCGCCGCGGCATCGAGCAGGCGCCGCGCGAGTGCGTGCCCGATCAGCGATGCCAGCAAGTCGGTAAACGTCTGGAGCAGGGCCGCGTGGGCCGCTTGTGCGAGATCGGGTGAGACGCTGGCCAGCATGTCGTCCAGCGCATCGATCTGGGCGGCGCGGGTCTTGCACGGCGCGGTCGTGGCCAGCCATGTGTAATCGGGGCCGACAAGGCGCAGGGCCCGGCCATACAGCGCGCAAAAACCGCTGTCGCCAATGAGTGGACCCAGCTGGTCGGCGAGACGCCGCCAGGACTGAATGAGTAACAGGTGCTCGACAGAGCGGCCGGGATCACCCTTACTCGTCATCATGTCTGGATCGGAAAACAATTGCGGCCGTTATCTTCATGAAAGGTCCATGCACGCTGCGGTGCGGATTGGTCGTACGCCCGCGTCGCGTGGTGCCCGGCGTTAGGTTGGCAACATTATATCGTGGCTTTTCACCGTTTCTTTTGAAAGCCCGTGTCAATGGTCGGGACAAAGAGCGCCGGGAAACCGCCCCGCAGCCCGTCAATACGCAGCGACGGGCAGTCTCGCATGCAGTAGGCATTCCCGGCATTCCCCGCTAAGATGGCATGCGCCGGGCGCACCTGCTACCGAGCATCATGCACACTCATGGATTGGGATTCAATGGAAAAGAAGAAGCTCAGCGCCGTCATCTCGACGGCATTCGTGGTCATGGGACTGGCCATGGCGCCAGCAGCGTCGGTGGCGGCAGCGCCTGCAGCGGGCAAGACCGCGCAGCCGACGCCAGCCGATGCGCGCTTCAAGGACATTTACACGCGGGAATGGCAGTGGCGCGTCGCCGAAAAGCTCGAACGCGATGAAGACGCCCCGGACGCCAGCCGTGGCTTCGCGCGGGTCGACGCGCCGACGCAGGAAGCGCGCCGCGTCTACTGGGCCGGCATCCTGAAACAGCTCGACGCAATCAAACCCGCCAGCCTGTCGCCCGCCGAGCGCATCAACTTCGCCGTGTACCGCGCGCAGATCGCGTCACTGCACGATGCGCAGGTGTTTCGCGAGTTCGAGCAGCCGGTCAATGCCGACAGCGCATTCTGGACCGGCGTCACCTATAACGCACGCCGCCCTCTCAAGACCACGCAGGCCTACCGCAATTACCTGGACCAGCTCGAAGGCATCCCGGCCTACTTCGACGAGGAAATCGGCAATATGCGCGCCGGTCTGGCGCGCGGCTTCACGCCGCCGAAGGTTACGCTGGCCGGCCGCGAAAGCACGCTGCTGTCGGTGACCGAGGCCAAGACGCCGCAGGACACCGTGTTCTACGGCCCGTTCAAGGAGATGCCGTCGACCATGCCTGCGGCCGAGCAGGAAGCGCTGCGCCGCCAGGCCGTCGCCATCATCGTCGGCAAGGTGCAGCCGGCGCATGCAAAGACGCTCGCCTTCTTCCGCGACGAATACGTGCCCAAAGCGCGTACCACACTGGCCGCTCAGGACATGCCGGGCGGGAAGCAGTACTACCAGTCGAAGATCGTCGAATTCACGACGACCAGCCTGACGGCCGACCAGATCCATGCGATCGGCCTGGCCGAGATGGCCAAGATCCGCGCCGAGATGCACGCCATCATGCAGCAGGTGGGCTTCAAGGGCGACCTGCAGGCCTTCCTGCAATTCCTGCGCACCGATCCGCAGTTCTATGCCAAGACGCCGACCGAACTGCTCAAGAGTGCGGCGTGGACCGCCAAGCGTTTCGATGCCAAGGCCGACCAGTACTTCGGCCACCTGCCGCGCCGGCGCTTTGCGATCGTGCCGGTGCCGGACGATCAGGCACCGTTCTGGACGGCGGGCCGCGGCGGCCCGGGCATGTATTGGGTGAACACCTACAACTTGCCGGCGCGCCCGCTGTACAGCCTGCCGGCGCTGACGCTGCACGAGTCGGCACCGGGCCACGCCTTCCAGATTCCGCTGGCGCAGGAACAGAAAGGCGTGCCGCCGTTCCGCCGTGCGTACATCTCGGCCTACGGCGAAGGCTGGGCGCTGTACACCGAGCGCCTGGGCGCCGAAATGGGCATCTACGAGACGCCGTATGAAGTCTTCGGGATGCTCAGCTACCAGGCCTGGCGCGCGTCACGCCTGGTCGTCGACACGGGCGTGCATGCGAAGGGCTGGACGCGCGAACAGGCGCAGGCCTACCTGATGGAGAACACGGCGCTGTCGAAGCACGAAGTCGAAACCGAAGTGGATCGCTACATCTCGTGGCCGGGCCAGGCGCTGTCGTACTACCTGGGCCAGATGGCAATCCAGGAGGCACGCGCGCGCGCCGAAACGGCACTGGGGCCAAAGTTCGATATTCGCAACTTCCACGACACCGTGCTGCATATGGGATCGGTGCCGCTGCCGGTGCTGCAGCAGAGGATCGATGCCTTCATCGCGGATGGTGGACCGAGTCCGTATCCGAAGGAAAGCTGATCGCACCAGCATTGAACGCGTAAATGGCACAGCCGGGGTCAGGTCTGACATTCAGACACGGCCTCGGCCTTAGCCACTTGGTTTAGTGACTTGCCCGGTGCTAGCATCGCCCCGTGCCAGCGGGTTCCAGCTACCTGACTGTCGAGATCGTGTCCGAATGTCAGACCTGACCCCGGCTTTTGAATTTATCGCTGGAACAGCTTGAACTTGAGCTGGAACGAGATCCCGCCGTACAGGCGGTCCTTGTAGTTCGGGATGATCCCGACATTCACGCCCACGCGCTGGTACTCGTAGGTCAGCGTGGGAATCACGCCCGGGAACCAGCCGCCGTCGCGCGTCTTCGGGTAACCGTCGAACGCCGCCAGTGCCAGACCCACGCGCACCGGTCCCACCGCATACGGCTGCCAGATCACGCCGGCGTAGTTCGACCAGGCGCGGTCGCTGTTGTAGAAGCGCCCGCCGGTGGCGGCCAGCGTGCCGCTGAAGCGGTACTCGAGCGCCAGGCCCTTGTTGTTATTGTTCAGGTCCTTGTCGCCGTCGAAGTGGGCCGTGTAAAAGCCCGTGTCGATCCACAATTCACTTTTCGGCGCCGGGTCGATTTTCGTGAAGAAGTCGGCGCCATGCGCCAGCGGCGCTGCACCAAGAAGTGCCAGCAAATACAGAGTACGCATCACGTGGCGGCTTTCGTCTCAAGGTCGGGGAACATCACGTCGGTGAAACCGAAGCGGTTGAAGTCGCGGATACGCGACGGGTACAGGATGCCCAGCAGGTGATCCACTTCATGCTGCACGACGCGGGCATGGAATCCTTCGGCATCGACGGCAATACGCTTGCCGAACTGGTCGAAGCCTTCGTAATGCAGGCGCGTGTAGCGTGGCACGCTGCCGCGCAGGCCCGGTATCGACAGGCAGCCTTCAACGCCCTCTTCCATCGCCTCGCCGATCGGCGTGAGCACGGGATTGATCAACACGGTCTCGGGCACGGGCGGCGCGTCCGGATAGCGCTGGTTGCTGGCGAAACCGAAGACCACCAGTTGCAGGTCGATGCCGATCTGCGGCGCAGCCAGGCCCACGCCTTTGGCTGCATGCATGGTCTCGAACATGTCCGCCACCAGCGTGTGCAGCTCGGGCGTATCAAAGTGCGTGACCGGCGGGGCCACGCGCAGCAGGCGCGGGTCGCCCATGCGCAGGATGGTTCGTACCGTCATTGCGCCCCCTCCCCGGCCAGCAGCGCGGTCAGCGACGCGCGAAAGCCTTCGGCCGTCTCGGGATGTTTCAGGCCCATGGCCGTCATCGCCTGCAGGTAACCGAGTTTGGCGCCGCAGTCGTAGCGCTGGCCGGCGTAGCGATACGCCAGCACGCGCTCGGCCTGCATCAGCGCAGCGATGCCATCGGTGAGCTGGATTTCGCCGCCGGCACCCTTGCCGATCGTCTCGAGGTAGCCGAAGATCGATGCCGACAGCACGTAGCGGCCCACGACGGCCAGCGTCGACGGCGCATCGGCCGGCTGCGGTTTCTCGACAATGCCGGACACCAGTTCGAGGTTCGGGCGGTATGGCGCGGCGCTGACGATCCCGTACTGGCGCGTCTGCTCGCGCGGCACGTCCTGCACGGCCAGGATGCTGCTGCGCTCATACGTGTAGAGGTCGGTCATCTGCGCCAGCACCGGCTTGTGGCCGTCGGCGGTGTCCATGAAGTCGTCGGCCAGCAGGACGGCGAACGGATCGTTGCCCACCACCGGGCGCGCACACAGCACCGCGTGACCCAGGCCCAGGGGCGAGGACTGGCGGATGTAGATGCAGTTGACGTTCTTCGGAATGACATTGCGTACCGTCTCGAGCAGCTTCTGCTTGCCGGCCGCTTCGAGTTCAGCCTCGAGCTCGTAGGCAGTATCGAAATGGTCTTCGATCGCGCGCTTGTTGCGGCCCGTGATGAAGATCAGCTCCGTGATGCCGGCGGCGACCGCCTCTTCGACCGCATACTGGATCAGCGGCTTGTCGACGATCGGCAGCATTTCCTTCGGCTGCGCCTTGGTCGCGGGCAAAAAGCGGCTGCCAAGGCCGGCGACAGGAAATACGGCTTTGCGGATCAGGGTCATCGTAGTCAGTCAGGTTGGGATGATTGTTCGAGCAGCGCCAGCAGCGCCGCTTCGTCCAGGATCGCGACGCCCAGCTCTTCGGCCTTGGCCAGCTTGCTGCCCGCCTCGGCGCCGGCCACCACGTACGACGTCTTCTTCGACACCGAGCCGGCGATCTTGCCACCGGCCGCTTCGATCAAGGCGCCGGCCGCGTCGCGGCTCATCGTCGGCAGCGTCCCGGTCAGCACGAACGTCTTGCCGGTCAGCGGGCCTTCCGGTGCCTGCGCTGCTTCGGGCACCGCGTCGAGCAGTTCGCGCCGCATGGCCGCCAGCGCCATCAGCAGATCGCGGTTGGCCGCCTCAAACAGCCATCCTTCGAGCGCGCTGGCCACCGTGGCCGGCAAGCCGAAGATGCCGAAGTCGGTGCGCGCCGCGATGGTGTCGAGCGTCTGGCCTGCGGCGATGATCTGGCGCGCGCGCGGCTCGGTCAGTTTCGGGATGTCCAGCGCAGCCAGCAGCTTGATCTCGTCGAGCTTCTCGCGCAGCTGGGCCTTGGGCGGATGCTCGCCCCTGGGCGCCACGCCGGCCGCCAGCAAGGCATC
>Ga0308160_10007950_pt1 | contig 10400 bp, 13 predicted proteins | sample PhyFR1_FD_201036 | JGI IMG/M metagenome (GOLD analysis project Ga0308160, IMG submission 201036) | Phyllosphere microbial communities from UC Gill Tract Community Farm, Albany, California, United States - DLSLF.R1 | ecosystem: Host-associated > Plants > Phyllosphere > Unclassified | place: USA...
ATCCAGGCGTGAAGAACACCGAGCGAGAATAGTCAGGCCATTCCAATCCAGTCATACTGCAAGCGTGTTAAATACCGATTCAAGGATGCCAGGACGAGAGCGTGCGTTGCGGCGCGGCATCATTTGGGAGCGTATGTCTATGATGCAGAAGCTTGAGTCAATCTTGTGCGTCATTAATTAATCCAACAAACAATCCGGACGGCGTGATGCTGCAGGGGTTAAATATCGCCCTACTCCCTGAAACACACTCAAGGGCTGTCAATTATCGGATGAAAGGAGACTCCTTGTGCGTATAAACTAAAGCTACAGCTATATAAACAGCGACTCGATCGATCGTGTTGCTCTAAGATGTTGCCAGATGGGAACACATTACTTGCGCTACAAGAGCTTTCGTGATGTCGGAAGCTCGGTACCGAAATGATACAGGCTTCGACATGAATATTGCGGATGTGGAATCATATCTCGATGGGGGTTCTAGTATCCAAAAGCCAATGAACGACGGATTCATCAATTCTGACTTCGAATTTGGCGCCAATTGGCCCGCAAATACTTGGCTTAGTCACGACCGAGCTACTTCATACGGCGGAAATACTACACTCTCTGCAGAAATGCCCAACACATGGCTGGCCGACCCTAATATAAGCATTGGATCCCAAGACAACAGCCTCGGATCCTTCAACGGCTACTTCACACAATCATACTCATCGTCAACCGATCAGCAGGATACAGGCAGAGGTCCATCTATACCGTCAATTGCAATCACAAGCGCGACAGGACGCTCCCTTCCTCTTACCTCGTCGAGGAATAGCACTATTTCCCAACACGGGCGCAGTAGATCTTGCGGAATCATCCCCAAAACGAATAAGCCCGATAAACCGTCTCACCAGCGAGCAAGAAGCGTTGGTTCATACCGGCCGGGCTCATCGGGCCCCAACCGTAAGATCCTCAAAGCAGCACAGTCGTATCCCTCGAATGCGAAGGAGTTGCCTGTCGGTGGCGAGTATTTTAGAGCTCTGAGGGCGCTTTCCAGCAGTGTTACACTCTCTCCGACGAGTTCTGCCAGTAATTCTTGCCAATATCGTCAAAACTATAGGCTTCTTCGAGCCCTCATTGACAACGCGAACTTGATTCAAGGTCTGCGGTCGGATGATATTCAGTGGCTGGTCGTGAAGTGTAAGGATATCGATGTACAGAGAGATCCTCTGTATCTGATCCGTGTCCCAGATGAAGAGGAAACCCTAGGGCAAGACACGAACTCAACCCAAGGCAGCGTCCCAGGAAGCGTATTGCAAGGTAGTGGCCACTCCTCTGTCACTCGGGCGCAGAGCACGTCATCTTCAGCGGCGACGCCTCCAGCTAACCGTGTTCGCAAGAAACGAACACATAACCGCAAACCTTTCAGTTACAGCAAGTGTCCATTGAACAACGACATCATCTTACGGGCATATACCTTCAAGGCGGACCTCCCAGCGCTGCAGCCCTCACAAAGCCTTCGAGCGGCTTATGCCTCCCTTCCTACATCGTGCCATCATGTTCTGGCTGGCAAAGCAGGAGATTCCGATCAACAACGTCAGTACTACAGATTGCTGAGAGCGATGGTCGATCATCCAGGCCATATCACACTCCTGGAGAACAAAGACCTGGAGTGGCTTTGCGAGGCAAGTCACAAGATCCCAATCCCTTCCGACGAGAATGTATATCGTTTTACTACAGAGGATCCTGGGTACGATCAGATCCTTATCTAGCATATCATCTGCAGCAATGGATGCCGCGAACCACCGTCTCCATCGGCCTGCCGAGTCCTCCATACGCATATGCACGGGCTTTCTTGAGCCGGTTAGCTATGATACATGATTATGAACCCTGCGCGTAGAATGGTAGACCGCTTTTTCGACGGCTTTCGCCGTAGCCTGTTGAAGTGTTGCGATTAGCTACTTGCCACTTGCCACTTGCCACTTGCTATTTGAATACTTGTGCCTCTAAGACGTCCCTGCCGGAGTGAAAGCGCGCCAGAAAGCAAGCTTCAAAACCCTCGCGAGGGCGTTCTGCTTAGGTAACCACAATCTGTTCAGAAACGCGTCGCCCCACTCGCTCACGCTTGCGTGTACGGGGCATCCATCGCTCAAACATCATCAACCAGAAGGTCGCTTTGGGTTGAGAGCTTGTGACTTAAATGGTTAAGACGGTTGAACGCCGACAATAAGTACTAAAGCAGACCTCGGCTGAAGATCATCAATAAGCGACTGTCATTTGGTATCAGCCCGAAGACATCACTGCATCAATTGACAAAGCACAAAACCACAAGCCATGGACCAATTGCTGAGACAGATGGGTGGAGGCGGTATGGGAGGAATGGGTGGACCACCTGCCGGTGATGGTACAGTAGCTGACAAGTGAGTAATTGACGGGACATACTACACGGAAGGAAGGGAGCGTTGGCCATCAGGACGTTCCAAATCCTAACTGTCAAAACTAATCTGGCTTTCATTCGGTCGTCTTGCCCTTCAGCGCCGAGACCGTCCACATCTCTTCGTTGGCTTTGCTCAAAGTCAGTATCTTAGTCTCGAGGTTCGGGTTCTTCAATATCCAGACGCTGACCGCTCGCGATGCGTTTACAGATGCTTAAACACGGACGAGCAGGTATGTCTGCGACGGACAATCCGCCACATTACGTCAGAGTGGATGTTGATGGCCTCAACCTGATCTTGCTTTCCGATGGTTCTCGTCTCCGCTGATTAACAGGTGTACCAATGGAAGTCATGGGCTTGATGCTGGGCGAGTTCATTGATGCGACGACAGTGAGCTAGAATCCGTACAGCTATCCGATCGGTCCCGTCATGCTGATTTGAGAACTGCTCCCTCGCCGCAGATCTCTGTGAGAATGATTTCACCCACTTCGGACATTTGACGCGGACGATGGCTTACGCCCTCCTATCCCCCGCAGTGTGTGGATGTCTTCGCTATGCCTCAATCCGGTACCTCTGTCACCGTCGAGTCCGTCGATCACGTATTCCAGACCAAAATGCTTGACATGCTCAAGCAGACCGGACGACCAGAGATGGTGGTTGGGTGGTACCACAGTCATCCCGGGTTCGGATGTTGGCTGTCCAATGTTGATGTGAACACTCAGCAGGTGGGTCAGCTATCGAAGAACTGGAGCAGTGGCCGGGAGCTTACCAACATCCTGAATTGCAGTCATTCGAGCAACTCAACCCTCGAGCGGTGGCTGTCGTTATCGACCCGATTCAATCCGTGCGAGGTAAAGTCGTCATCGACGCTTTCCGAACTATTCCTCCCACCTCCATCATGTCTGGCCAAGAGCCTCGACAAACAACGAGTAACGTGGGACACCTCAACAAGCCCAGCATACAGGCCTTGGTGCACAACTTGAACAGGCAATACTACAGTGAGTTTGATCATCGAACTTTCTGCTGCGTAGGAATCGTGATACTGAATCTTCTTCCCAACTAGGCATCAACATCGATTACCGAAAATCCGAAGCTGAACAGGGCATGCTGATGAACCTGCACAAGAAGGGCTGGACCGAGGGTCTCAAGTTGACTGACTTTGAGAAGCACAAGGAAGGGAACGAAGAGAGCGTTAAGGTATGTCTAATCATATCGCACGCGATAGGTCACGAGGATGATCGATCTGAACCAATTCAAATCACTGTGCTTGTAGGAAATGCTCAACCTGGCACAGCAGTACAACAAATCCATTGTTGAGGAATCTACCTTGACACCAGAACAGCTCAAGATCAGGCATGTAGGGAAACAGGACCCCAAGCGACACTTGAACGATGCGGTCGAAAAGGCCATGGGTCAACAAGTTGTGCAGAGTTTGGGTATGGGTGTTCTCTCCGAAGTAAGCAGAACTTGAACATCAGGCTGTTCATCCGCGAGATTCCAATTTGACCGTTTTCATGTCGCTGCGTTATTTACAGCTTTGAGCAAGGTCGCGTCCAGAACGCCATCCGATCAAGGGTTTCGAGCCGATGTGAACTATGTAGCAATAGATACGACAAACGATCGCGATGTCATCTGCCAATTCCAGTGAGGCTATATGAACGTTGGCCGGCGTATGGGTGCGCCTATGATGAAGAGCGCTTTCGCGGTCTCGTATGCATAAGAGGGCGGCTAAGTTGCCTGCAGCTAGGTTTCATACATGGTCGATATAAGTATACATGGAAGAGTTCTGGCCTACGGCCTTGCCGTCACGATGCTTCATTCCTTGACATTTTGAAGAACATTGTCTCGTCCTTTCTCTTTTTGTGGTGTGACGGAATTTGGCAATCATCGCCCCGTCTTCTTATTTGATGGCGTAGAGCGGGAACCATGCAATCTGGGATTGAGCCTGATCGATCCCTGCTTAAGTCCACCGGGGTCGATTTTACTCCTTGTTGAACTTGAAAGTCATCTGATATGCAGACTCTCCATCGGCATCTGATAGGTCCAGGCAATTAGCTTCCAATTCACATCTACGAAATCATGCAAACGATCTGAGCTCACAATAAGCCTTTTCTACCCCAGTCTGCTCGAAGCCAAGGTTGTCCCTATAAAGGGAGATGGCCGGCTTATTGCTCTCCCTGACATGCAAGGTGATATGCGAAGCATTGTAGAGGGTCGACATGGCATGCTCTGAACCCAAAGAAACTTGGTTCGATCAGCATGGTGAAAGGGCGAGACTCATGGGGTGTGGGACGTACGGCTTTGTCGCATAAGCTTAGCGGCGAGTCCCAGTCGTCGGTATGATCGAAGCACAGAAATGGAAGTTACATGTCCTGAGGGCGTTGAAGGATTCTCCTCATCCCTGTGATGGGCGATCACGAAGCGTAAGCACCAAGGTAAAGCCGGCAGGACTGGTCCCAGGTCCCACTGAAGACCAGCCTGAAACCTAGCGATTCTACTTACATCTTGGCCAGGATGTAGCCTACCACTTCGCCATTTGGATTGGTGGCAACATAAGAAAGCTCGGGCCAGGTGAGGGCATGATACAGGTCTATTGAATGGGTCGTGGTCGGAAAGAAGCATTTCCATGAGGTACGAGTTGGGAGGGAATAGCGAAAAGGTCTTAGTTCGGAACTCGGACTCAGACGCAGGTAATATCTCGGCGACTGACAGTATTTGAAGGTATAGTTTTCTGGAAGGTTGAGCAGGTTTGCCTTTTGCATGCCCAGCAGGTCGTCAATCTGACGAATGATTCAAGGGAGTGTCAGCCAATAGCTCCTGGTATGGTTTGGTCTTGGCCGTACCGTAGCTTGTCTGATATCCATGGTGTCGAATACCTCACTTTTGGTTCCAAAGAAGTACAGAAACGAGCGAATCAGGTGACAGGCGATCGCACGTGAGGTGGTTGATGATCGAAGTTATACCACTGAATTACGGATACGACCAGATGCCATCGCTATGAATATGCCCTTGAAACGATTAGTTGCAGGTGGAAATAAGCGCGATCCGATAGATCCCAGCTGGGAAGCTCTCTCAACCTTCGAAGATCACGAGCGATAAGGACGTCCGCGTAAATTGAATCGATTTATGCCCATTCATAACGTAGGCCGGCAAGCGGGCGCTGAATCAGGTTGTCGCTAGTGACTTCGTAGCTGAGATGATTCCCCTGGCCCCTCTCCCTCCCCCACCCTTCCTCCCAGCTCCGATACCGAGCGTCTTCCCGAGGGATCCGGTTGATAATCAAATCGCGACTGAACAGGAAAAGTATAGGGTAGATCTGGACAGCCGTTTACCAAGATGGCAAGGACCAGCGGAATCTCTGAGTACACCTATACAAAAGGAAAGCGGAATACCTGGAAGCGGATGGTGGTTGGAAGACCTTGGGCCAGGCGGCTTAGACAAAGATTGGTTGAGCATGGCTGTGGACATCCTGATGAAGATTAGGAAATACAAGGACATCTAGTGAGCTGTTGATGAGGAAGTCGTACTTCGACAGTGGCTCAGGAATTCTCATCATTCTATCCCTCGCTTAGCGGTGAACGAATCGCGCAATCTATCGAGGCCATTCCCGATACCGCTCGTGTCCCTTTCCTCTCCTTCAGTGTAAGTTTAGAGCATGACGACTGATGTCTGTTGCTCGAGTGACTGATTACTGGACGACTCCCCATAATAGCATTCAGTATCGTTTCGTACGATCGAGGGCGCGCTACAAAATGGCTTGTTCCTTGCTCCAAGATATTTCGATATGGAGATGATGAGGTTGTTTGAAAGGGCCAGGCGGTATTATCGCTCAGGGGGACAATCAGAGACAAAGGCCTATGGAAATACTGTAGCGCTGCAAGTAAGCTGAGATCTCGGACGCAAGTGGTCGCTGAAGTCAAAGCTCATGCGCTATCGCATCGTCTAGCGACTTTATCAAGCTTTGACGTCGACCTACGAAAGCCCTAGCATTGAATACCAAGGCTTCAACAACCCAAACGAGACTTCCATTCCTGCCGCTTCTCCTTCAAGCCACGCTTTCATCTCTGCTGGCCCAGGGCTGGCCAAACCGACCCCTGATAGCGGAAAGAACAACTATGACGCTTATGAATTCACCGGGTTGAGAATCGTGACCAAGGATCGAACGGCTACGCAAGAAGCTAGGTGGAAAGGAGTGGGATGGAAAACGGGAGACTACGTACATCTGGTCAACCCAGAGGACCCTAGTCGACCTATAATCGGCCAGATCTTTAGAAGCTTCTTCCACGCCAAGTAAGCCCGTGATGTTCGTTCCTTGACTTGTTCTTCACTGAGCGCCGTCACGCTGCCGCTGCAGAGGACCAAAGCAGCACTGGATCACGGTTTGTTGGTACTACCGACCAGAACAGACATGGCATAATCCCATGCAGATGTTCTACGAGAAGGAGATTTGCAAAACCGGTATCATGGTCGAACATCCCGTCGAAGACATCATCGAGCGAGTTGGCTGTCAGTTCTACACAAAGGTTGGCCTTTTCAGATTTAATTTCCAAGCCAGAGCGGCAAATGTTGACCATCGATCCGATAGTACGCACGTGGAAGGCCACAGTCCGGCGAATGGTATCCTGGTTGGCCGCTATGTGAGTCCCCTCGCTCAGCAGTCCTATCAATTTTTTCCCCACCAAAACCTGATGCACTGCCCGCTCTTCTTCTGTGCAGATGTGTGCAACTCTAGATACAACGAGGACCGACGAGGAGAAGAGCGGGGAAACCATTTCGTCAAAATCAAGAATTGGGGGTCATGTGTCCCGGAGGTGAGCCTTGTGCCTGAGCTTCGTGATATCTTCGAACAGTTCTAATATGACTGCGTTTGGATATACTTTCAGGAACTTCGTAAAACAAATTTCATGCAGATCGTCGAGTTCGAAAAAGCTCCATTGGTACTCAGAATGGAACCATCACCCTTTTTACGCGGTCTTACGATGTGCGCGCGAGGGATACCCGGAGGAATCTCATGGGATGTGAAAATTGAGGGACAAGAGGACAGCCATGCTGCTTCTGCTGCTGCTGCTGGAGTAAGTATCTCCAAGCCCCTAGTAGGCCTTGCCCCGGATGGGCCGGTTGAGGCCGACGGATCGGATCGGAAACGACCGCGAATGATGGGACATCCATCCGCGGGAGGAGAGGCTGGACCTTCTACACCGGGACATGGGCCGAGGAGTCGAGATGGTTCGACTATGCAGGGCTCAGCTAGCCCTGCGTCCCGTGGACCAATGAACCTTGGGACACCAAATCCGCAAACGCCTGGTCCGTCTGTCTCCTCCGCGCTGCGAAGAACGAATTCGAACGGTGAGTCGCTAGGAGTGAAGAAACGCTTCGAGGTCTAAGTTGACGATGTGAACTTTCCAGCCCAAGCATCGCATCACCGAACAATCCCACCACCCGCCTCGATCGTCCCCGCCAAACCCCTTGGTCCCGCCATTCCACTGCCATCCGGTTCTTTCATTGCTGCGAAGACATTGCCAGATCTTTATGGATCGGTTGATTCCTTGAACAGGTGGTGCGATGTGGAACCGCTTCCTGCCCAGATTGGTGAGCATCTCTCTCTCCGAACCCCGAGCATATGCCCGAAACCCGCTCAGATATGCTAACGAGTGGCGTACGATTGTAGTCCCACTCTTTGATCGCGAGCCGGGCTCGAATCGAGTACTATGGTTCTCTGGACCCCCTTTGGACCTTGATGTTCCCGAACGACCCAGCCATTCTGCGAAATACTTGACCTTTTTGGCCAAACGCAAATTCGATGCCGTAAACGCGGCGGACGAGGCGAACGCGACAACCTCGGTCATTACTGGGGATCCGGAAGTCGGATATGAGGATGGCGGATTCTGGGGTAAAGAAGAAGAGTTGAAGGCTTTGTTGTTTGGTGAGAGCTGATTGCCGAGCGGGACGTGGACAATAGAGTGTTGTTACCGCTTGCAATGTATCGGGATGTATATGCTAGTAATTAATTTGAGACATGACGAATATGACGCCTTCATGCTGAAAGTGGAGGTCACCTGACTTGCGATTGTCCGGCGGTCGACGCGGAATCGCCTCCCCGGATCATCACCGACTTGCTTGATCATGATTGCTACGTCCTGCTCAGTTCCTAGTGAACGCAGTGCGAGTATTGATATGCTGGTCAGCCAATCGACGAATCTTCGGTACAGAAGTGTATGCTCAGTTGTCCATCACAACGGATTTAGATGACATAGACCCCAACGTCGGCGATCCACCTTTGGCTTGGCTTATCATCAAGCGTCATCCGCCTACACGATCGTACTCTTCACAACATTGCCGGTCATCACTGGCCTGCTCCGGCACGCCTATTTTATGACTGAGATCCTTGCGCAGCATGCGTCATAACGAAGTCAACGACAATTTCGGCGTTGAGAGCCTTAGGGACAGCATGTTCGAACAAGGCCGATTGAGCGATGAAATTGAAGATCCGAATGGGTCAGCCATGCATAAGGAGCTTGAAGTCTCTGTCCCTGCAGCAGAGCTTGGCGCCTATTCAAGCCTTTCTCGTTATGCTCGGCTGAATGAAGAAGTCGACGATCACGAACCACAACCGAATGATCGCTTGTCTCGCCCAAGACAGTCTTCTGAGATCAGCTCTTCATCGGGGACCATCCTCGCCGGCCAAAGATCAACCCGCTCCATTGCCTTGGATCTATCTCAATTGGATCCAGCGGAGTTTCCCGCCATCTTGAACCGGTCGAATATACATGCATTCCGCTCGGAGTCGCCGAATCATATGTATCAAGAGCAATCTTCACCAGAACGGTCAACGCCGGAAACGAGGTCGCGACCAGGATCATATTCCTACGTCTCGCCAGACTCTTCGACCGTTTCCCTTCCAACATCCTCCTATATCTCCATATCTTCTCTCTCTCGAGGGTCTTCCCCCCTCGCAGAATCTTCCATTTCGACGCCTGCCAAGGAATCGGGAGACTCCCCTGTAAGTCATCCGAGAGATCGACGTCATCCGCTACACTTCGAGGCGAGGCCATCTTACCCTAGCAGACACGGTCAGCCGGAACAGGGGCCGAGTGTATATGATCATGTGAAGACGGAGGAACAAGACATATCACTCGTCTTGCCGATCATTACGCTTCCGGGCTCGATCGTACGAGATCAGTCACGCACGCCTTCGCCGACTTGGGGACCACACAATCACAATACACGCGAAGCGAGAAACCGGACTCGAGGTCCTTTGGACATTATATTGACTGGACCGAAAGTTGGGGTCGATGATTTCGTGCGGCAATTAGACGAGGTCAAAGGGGTTCGGCTTTTCAGGATCGCCAACGATGGTTATGCAGAGAAAGAGGCTGTCAAGAAGGAGCGGTGTGTGATTGCTGTGATCCAGATGGTCACCGATTCCGATGAGGGAAAGAGCGACGGAGGCGATGAAGGGGTAGTGGATGATAGGAGCAATAAGTTACTCGCTAGGTTGCATCTGATGATGGACAGGGAAGAGCGACATCTGGAGCAGGTCAGTCTTCCTTTATAAGCCATGCCTTCACTCGTTTAATCTCGAAGGAACTATCGCGCGTTTCTAGACTCTGGACGCTGTACAATCGTCATACGGACGGCTCAACCGACTCTTAGCTCAAGAGGCTCTTGAATCTTCTTACGAAGAGGACGCATCCCGCTTGGTTGCAAGCTGGATCGAGAGCTGCAAATCAGATCAGTCTCCACTGAGCTCTGCCGGGCAACGCGGCGGTCATGCTAGTTGGTTCGATTTCGTTATCGTGACCGGAGAGAAGAAGGTATTACTAAATCAAGGTCCGTCCCCACTAAGCTCTTCTTCTTGTTGGCATGCCGCTGACCTTGCTCTGACCTCCATATTGAACCTTGGTCAGACTATGATACACTTGTCCACTTGATGTCCGTTGCACCTACCGTCTGTTGGCCTGCGGGACTGCAAGTCGGTCTAGCGAGGCATCT
>Ga0308160_10007952_pt1 | contig 10398 bp, 6 predicted proteins | sample PhyFR1_FD_201036 | JGI IMG/M metagenome (GOLD analysis project Ga0308160, IMG submission 201036) | Phyllosphere microbial communities from UC Gill Tract Community Farm, Albany, California, United States - DLSLF.R1 | ecosystem: Host-associated > Plants > Phyllosphere > Unclassified | place: USA...
GGCGCTCCTGCATCGCGGCGACGCTCTGCGCGGACAGGATCCGGGTGCCGTCGGGGGCGACGCCGCCCGCGATGTGCATGCCCGCGAACCCCAGCAGGTCGCGCGGGGTCATCGCGAGCATCGAGCCCGCCGGGGCGTTGGAGCGCACCAGGTTCCAGACCGGGGCGGGGACGGGTTCGCCGCCTTCTTCGGAGGGGACGTGACCGAGCGCCGCGCGGAACATGATCGCCTGGGAGGCGTCGGTGGCCACGTGCGTGAGTCCCAGCGGGCGGGCCAGGTGCGCGTGCAGCGCCTGGTCGTACGTCTGGCCGCGCAGCACCTCGATGATGCGGCCGAGCACCACGAAGGCCGCGTTGTTGTACGAGAAGCGCTCGCCGGGGGCGAAGAGCTGGGGGGCGTCGGCGATCGTCGCCAGGTACTTCTCGACCGCGTCGTCGCCGACGCCGGTGTCGTTGAAGAGATCCCCCTCGAAGCCGCTCACATGACTGAGCAGCTGACGGGTGGTGATCGTGGAGGCGGCGCGGTCGTCGCCGATCGCGAAGTCGGGAACCGTCTCGCGCACCGGGGCGTCGAGGTCGAGCAGCCCCTCGTCGACGAGCTGCATGATGAGCGTCGCGGTCCAGGTCTTCGTGATGGAGCCGATCTGGAAGACCGAGTCCTCATCGGCCTCCACGCCGGTGTTCTTGTTCAGGACGCCCGCCGCGGCGGTGAAGACCTCACCGCCGGCGAGGATTCCCACGGATGCGGCGGGGACGTGCGCTTCGGCGATCAGTGCGGGGAGGTTCTCCCGCACCCAGGTGCCGATTTCGTTCAGGTCGGACATGTGCGCTCCTCTTCGTCGAGAGCGCCGTCGATCAGGGGGAGGCGACGGCGATGGGCCGAGACTATGCGCGCGGATCCGCGTCTCGTTGGTGCGTGCCGACGAGGCTTGCCGAGACCTTGGTGCCCCCGGACAAGGCCTCCGCCGGTCAGCGGCGGCGGACGGCGCGCAGGCCCAGATGCAGCAGCTCGGGCCCTCCCTCGCCGGGTGCGAGCAGACGGCCGACGGCGGTGTCGTCGTCGGTCACCAGGGCACCGTCCGAGCGCACGCGCAACCGCATCATGGGGCGGGGCGGGATGCCGAGCGCGGCGATGTCCTCGCGCAGCACCATGGTGACCTCGAGGGCGTCGCCGGCGCGGGCGACGTCGTAGTGCCATTGCCCGGCGTCGTAGGTGCCGACGGCGCCGTCGAGAGCTTCGGGCGGTGCCAGCCGGGCCGTCGGACTCGTCTTCGAGATCCCGCGCAGATTCCGGAAGCACCAGTCAATGGCCCTGGTCCCGAGCGCCTTGCCGCCGGCGCTGTTCGTGAGCACCGTGATGGCGAGATCCTGATCCGGCGCCAGGACGAACTCGCTCAACTGCGTATCGGCGATGTTGCCGCCGTGCATCACGATCCGGGCCGGGCCGTGATGCGCGAGCAGCCAGGGGAAGCCGATCGCGTCGACGGGCGGGCCGGCGGTCAGCTGCGGCTCCTGCATGCGTCGCCGCGTCGCCTCGCTCACGGGCGCCGGTCCCGCACTCTCGCCGCGCAGATGGAAGCGCGCGTACCTCAGCTGATCGCCCACCGAGGACACGACACCGCCCTCCGGATTGATGTCCCTGGTGAGGGGCCACTGAGCGAGGGGTACCGGGGCGCCGTCCTCGCCGCGCACGTGGCCGACGGCGTGCGGGCGGGCGATGACCTCCCAGGGGAAGTAGAACGTGTCCGCCATGCCGAGCGGATCGATGACGATGCGCCGCACCGCCTGCTCGAACGCCTCTCCTGTCACGACCTCGATCACCCGGCCGAGGACGCGGATGCCGGCGTTGCTGTAGGAGGCGATCGTGCCGGGGGCGAAGAACTGGGGCAGGTCGGCGTAGTCGTCCACATTGCGTGCCAGAGCGTCGTCGTTCCAGCCAGGCCGCTCATCCGCGTCCCCGAGGAATCCGCCGGAGTGCGTGAGCAGGTGACGCACGCGGAGAGCGTCGAGGGCGTGCTCGTCGGCCAGCCGGAAGGTCGGGAGGACGTCGACGATCCGCGTCTCGAGATCGAGGTCGCCGTCCTCGATGAGACGCATCGCGACCGTCCCGGTGAAGGTCTTCGAGGTGGATCCGATCTGGAAGAGCGTGCGCTCCGACACCGCAGCGCCCGTGGCGGTGTCGGCGATCCCCGTCGTCGCGATGATCTCGCGGTCGCCGTCGACGATGCCGACGATCGCGCCGGGCACCTCCAGCTCCGCCGCGGTGTGGTCCAAGAACTCCTGCAGATCCGAGTCGTGCATCATGCCTCTCCTCGTACGGCGCGCCCCGGATGGGCGTCGGCCACGATGTCTCCGGCGTGCACGACGGCCGTGCCGTGCACGTACAGCTGCCGCACGCCCTGCGACGGGCGCGTGGAGTCGGCGTACGTCGCGCGATCGGTGATCGCGACGGGGTCGAGCACCACGATGTCCGCGTCGGCGCCGACGGTGAGATGCCCCTTGGCGCGCATCGCAGGCGAGGCCTCGTCCAGCACGCGTGCGGGCAGGTAGGAGCAGCGGCGGAACGCCTCGATCCAGCTCCACGTGCCGGATTCGCGGACCATCAGGCGCAGGGACTTCGCGAAGGTTCCGGCAGTGCGCGGATGCGTATGCCCGCCTTCGGGGAGCGGCCAGCGGCGCTGCTCGTACACGGTCGGCGCCCCACCGGATCCGGGCCACGAGATCGGCATCGCGTCGCTCGCGACGATCGCGTCGGGATAGGCGAGCGCTCGGTGCAGGTGGGCGCGATCGAGGGGATCCGCCTCGTCCAGGAACGTCACGATGCAGGCGGCGCCGGGATCCGTCGCGCGCACCTCGCGCAGCCGGGCCTCGTCGGCGATGCGCTCCCCGGTGTCCACGAGCACGAGCGCGGTCGGGGCGATGCCCAGTCCCGCGAGCTTCTCCGGCGCGAGGAAGAACGCGCCGATCGCGGTGCTACCGGCGCCGTAGGGATACGCCTCGACCGTGACCCGGGATCCGGCCGCGCGACTGCGGTCCAGCAGCGCGAGCACCCGGTCGATGTGGCGCAGTGACGTGCTGTTCACATGGCAGTGATGCATCGCGGCGCCGGTCTCCGCCGCCGCGCGCACGAGCTCCTCCGAGCCGTCGATCGGGGTGGCGGGATCCGCTTCGATCAACTCGCGCACGTGCGTGAAGGTCGGGGCGTGGGCTGCGGCGGCGAGCCGGGCGAGCTCCAGATACTCGTCGGGATCGGAGCGCGGGGCGTAGCCCATCAGCACGCCGATGCCGAGGGCCCCGGCGGCGAGCTCGTCCTCCAGCAGCCCGAGCCAGCGGCGGCGCTCGGCCGGGCTCGAGGAGCGCTGCCATGCGGGGTCGCCGAGGAGGTCCATCGACGCGGTGAAGTCGGCGACCGGGACGCGCTCGAGGTGCGCGTAGGCGCGGGCCTGGGACCACGAGGCGGAGAACCCGTAGTTCAGCGGGCGTCCCTCGTGACCGGCCCTGGCGATCGCCTCGGCCACGGGCATGAGACCCGCCTCCAGATCGAGCGCCGTCGTGACGCCGTCCATGGCCTGCAGGCGATGTCCGGCGATCGAGTGCACATGGCTGTGCAGATCGACGAAGCCCGGTCCGACGATGAGACCGTCCACGTCGATCACGGTCGCCGCCTCCGGAGCGGCGATCCCCGATCCGATCGCGGCGATCCGGCCGTCGGAGATGAGGAGGTCGGCGGTCCCGTCGGAACCGGTCTTCGGGTCGATGACGCGCCCGCCGCGCAGCAGAGTGTCCACGGCCCCACGGTGCCAGCTTCCGTGCGCGGAGGCGCGTTGCGGTCGGACGAAGATCCCGCGGAATCCGGTGCTCCCGGACAACCCGCCGGGGCGAGCGCGCGTCGACGCGGATGCGCGGGGAACCCTCCGCCCCCATAATGGACTCATCCATGTGACCGTGCACATCGAGGAGGCTCTGCATGTCGACCTCCTCCGAGCGTGCCCGCATGCCCAGCATCCGTGACGTCGCGCGCCTGGCGGGTGTCTCGCATCAGACGGTCTCCCGGGTGCTGAACGACCACCCCAGCATCCGCCCGGAGACCAAGGAGCGGGTGCTCGACGCCATCCGAGTGCTGGACTACCGGCCCAACATCGCGGCGAGAGCGCTCGCCACCAGTCGGTCGAACACGCTCGGGATCCTCGCCGCGACCACCGGCGAGTTCGGCCCGACGTCCTCGATCGCGGCGATCGAGGACGCGGCGCGCGCCGAGCGCTACTCCGTCAGCACGCTGAACCTGCCCGACACGACGCCCGAGGCGATCGGTGCGGCCGTCCGCCAGCTCGTGCGGGAAGCGGTCGACGGCATCGTCGTGCTCGCGCCGCAGGTGCGGGTCTTCAACGTGCTGCGGGGGATGGCCGTGTCGGTGCCGTTCGTCAGCCTGCAGACGGCCTCGGGATCCGACGGCTTCAGCCACTCCGCGGATCAGCTCGCCGGCGCCCGCATGATCACCGAGTACCTGATCCGGCTGGGGCACAGCGACATCCTGCATCTCGCGGGACCCCAGGACTGGATCGAGGCGGAGTCGCGCATGCGCGGCTACCTGGACGCGATGCGCGATGCCGACCTGCCGACGATTCCGCCGATCCGCGGCGACTGGACCGCCGACTTCGGTTACTTCGCCGGTCAGGAGCTCGCCCGCCGGCGCGACTTCTCGGCCGTGTTCGCGGCCAACGATCTGATGGCGATCGGCCTCATGCACGGCTTCCGCGATGCGGGCCTGCGGGTTCCGATCGACGTGAGCGTGGTCGGCTTCGACGACATTCCCGTCGCGGCACATGTCGCCCCGCCGCTGACGACCGTGCATCAGGACTTCGCCGAGCTCGGCCGGCGCGCGGTGAGGATCCTGCTCGCGCAGCTGCGCGGAGATCAGGTGCCCGCGTTCGGACCGGTCGTGCCGGTGCTGTGCGGCCGCGAATCCGCGGCGTCACGGTAAGGACACGAATTCGGCTTCGACACTTGACACTGTCGAAGCACGAGTGCACGATGTAACCCGATGTGAACGGTAACATTGAACGTAACATCACCGGACCTGGTATCGAAGGAGATCCGTGAGCGAGACGACGACGCTGCCCACCGTGGCCGGACCGATCCTCGAGATGCGCAGCATCACGAAGGAGTTCCCGGGCGTGAAAGCCCTCTCGGACGTGTCGATCACCGTTCGCACCGGAGAGGTGCACGCCATCTGCGGCGAGAACGGCGCCGGCAAGTCCACGCTGATGAAGGTGCTGTCCGGCGTCTACCCGTACGGCAGCTACGACGGCGAGATCCTGCTCTACGGGCAGGAGCAGCGCTTCAAGGACATCGCGGCGAGCGAGCATGCCGGAATCGTGATCATCCACCAGGAGCTCGCGCTGATCCCGGAGCTGTCGATCACCGAGAACATCTTCCTCGGCAACGAGATCCGCCGCGGGCCGCGCATCGACTGGACCGCGCAGAAGCAGCGCACGGTCGAGCTGCTCGCCCGCGTCGGCCTCAGGGAAGACCCCGATGTCGCGGTCAAGCATCTCGGCGTCGGCAAGCAGCAGCTCATCGAGATCGCCAAGGCGCTCAACAAGGACGTCAAGCTGCTGATCCTCGACGAGCCCACGGCGGCGCTGAACGAGAACGACTCGCAGCACCTGCTCGACCTGATCCTGGGCCTGAAGGCCAAGGGGATCACGTCGATCATCATCAGCCACAAGCTCAACGAGATCGAGCAGATCGCCGACGAGATCACGATCATCCGCGACGGACGCACGGTCGAGACCCTCGACGTCGGCCGCGGCGAGATCAACGAGGACCGCATCATCCGCGGCATGGTCGGCCGGTCGCTGGAGAGCCGCTATCCCGACCGCACCCCCGAGATCGGGGACGTGTTCTTCGAGGTCAAGGACTGGTGGGTGCGCCACCCGTCGGTCGCCGAGCGCATGGTCGTCAAGGGGTCCAGCATCGAAGTGCGCCGCGGTGAGGTCGTCGGCATCGCCGGACTCATGGGCGCGGGGCGCACCGAGTTCGCGATGAGCATCTTCGGGCGCTCCTACGGCCAGTTCCTGTCCGGCACGATCATCAAGGACGGCAGGGAGATCTCCCTTCCCGACGTCCGCAGCGCGATCAGGCACGGCCTCGCCTACGTGAGCGAGGACCGCAAGGTGCTGGGCCTCAACCTGCTGGACACGATCAAGCGCTCGATCGTCTCGGCCAAGCTCTCCAAGATCGCCCGCAACGGCGTCGTCAACGACATCGAGGAGGCGCAGGTCGCGGAGCGCTACCGCAAGTCCCTGCGGATCAAGACCCCGACCGTGGATCAGGGCGTCGGCACGCTCTCCGGCGGCAACCAGCAGAAGGTCGTGCTGGCGAAGTGGATGTTCACGGATCCGGATCTGCTGATCCTGGACGAGCCCACACGCGGCATCGACGTCGGCGCCAAGTACGAGATCTACGGCATCATCAACGAACTCGCGGCCCAGGGGAAGGGCGTCATCGTCATCTCCAGCGAGCTGCCGGAGCTGCTCGGCATGTCCGACCGCATCTACACCGTGTTCGAGGGGCGGGTCACCGACTGCCTCCCGGCATCCGAAGCCACCCCGGAGGCGCTCATGCGCAGCATGACCTCCCTGACCCAGAAAGCGTCCGCATGAACGATTCGCTGCGCACGATGACCCCAGTGCTGATTTCACGGACTCAGAAGGCCTCCGCATGAGCACCACGATCACCCCGACCCCTCCGACGACGACGCCGTCTCCGGAAGAGGGCTTCCGCTTCCGCGACATCTCCAAGATGATGGGCGGCGGTCAGTCCACGCTCCGCCAGTTCGGCATCCTCGGATCCCTGGTCGTCATCATCCTCATCTTCCAGTTCTGGACCGGTGGGCTGACGCTGTCGCCCGGCAACCTGATCAACGTCGTCAACCAGTACTCCTACATCCTGATCCTCGCGATCGGCATGGTGATGGTCATCATCATGGGGCACATCGACCTGTCGGTCGGCTCGGTCGCCGCGTTCGTCGGCATCGTGGTCGCCAAGTCGATGGCGGACTGGCACTTCCCGTGGTGGGGCGCCATCCTGCTGGGTCTCGCGCTCGGCGTGCTGGTCGGCGCCTGGCAGGGCTTCTGGGTCGCGTTCGTGGGCGTCCCGGCGTTCATCGTGACCCTGGCGGGCATGCTGTTCTTCCGCGGCGCGAACCAGTGGGTCGGCCAGTCCACGTCCGTCGCGGTCCCCGCGGAGTTCCAGTACATCGGCGCCGGCTACCTGCCCGAGCTGCCGATCGCCGTTCCGTTCAACTTCCTCACCATGCTGCTCGCGCTCCTGGCCGTCGTGTGGGTCGTCGTGTTCGAGGGCTTCCTGCGCCGCTCGCAGCGCAAGGCCGGCACCGACGTAGCCCCGGTCTGGGTGAGCGTCGTCAAGGTCGTCATCCTGTCCGCCCTGATCCTCGTGGCCGGATGGCTGTTCGCGACCGGTCGGCCCGGGACGAGCTTCCCGGTCTCGGGCGTGATCCTGCTGGTCCTGGTGATCGTCTACACCTTCGTCACCCGCAACACCGTGTTCGGACGTCACCTGTACGCGGTCGGCGGCAACCGCCAGGCCGCGCGCCTGAGCGGCGTGAAGGATCGCTGGACCGACTTCTTCGTGATGATGAACATGTCGGTGCTCGCCTCGGTCGCGGCGATGATCTACGTCGCCCGTGCCACCGCCTCGGGTCCTCAGGACGGCAACGGCTGGGAACTCGACGCGATCGCCGCGGTGTTCATCGGCGGCGCCGCCGTCTCCGGCGGCATCGGCACCGTGATCGGATCCATCATCGGTGGTCTGGTCATGGCCTTCCTCAACAACGGCATGGCCCTCCTCGGCTTCGGCGCCGACGTGGTCTCGATGGTCAAGGGCCTCGTGCTGCTGCTCGCGGTCGCGGTCGACGTCTGGAACAAGCAGCAGGGCCGTCCCTCCCTGACCGGCTTCATCACCCGACGGTTCTCCCGCGCGGAGGAACCGTTCGCCACCACCGCTCCCGGCACCGCGAGCGGCAAGTAAAAGAGGTCCGCGCCGCTCGCGGCACGATCCTGCATTCACCTGAGATGCACATACCAAGAGAGAAAGAGATCCCAATGAAGAAGATCCTCCTTTCGGCGACAGCGATCGTCGTCGCGGGTGCCTTCGCCCTCACCGGCTGCTCGTCCGAGCGCGGCGGCACTCCCGCCGCCAGCGGCGACGCCGCGGCCAAGGGCTTCGCCGCCGACGCCAAGATCGGTGTCGCCCTGCCGGACAAGACCAGTGAGAACTGGGTGCTCGCGGGCAAGCTGTTCACCGACGGACTGACCAAGGCGGGCTTCAAGCCCGACGTGCAGTACGCGCCGGCCAGCAACACGGTCGCCGAGCAGCAGAACCAGATCCAGGCGATGGTCACCGGCGGTGCGAAGGTCATCATCATCGGCGCGAAGGACGGCAAGCAGCTGTCCACCCAGGTCAAGGCCGCGCACGACGCCGGCGCGACCGTCATCGCCTACGACCGCCTGATCGAGAACACCGACGCCGTGGACTACTACGTCGCGTTCGACAACTTCAAGGTCGGCCAGCTGCAGGGCCAGGCCCTGCTCGACGGCCTCGCCAAGCGCGCGGGCCACCCGGCGCCGTACAACATCGAGCTGTTCTCCGGATCCGCGGACGACGCCAACTCGGCGGTCTTCTTCAAGGGTGCGATGGACGTGCTCGAGCCGAAGATCAAGGACGGCACGCTCAAGGTCGTCTCGGGTCAGACCGAGATCACCCAGACGGCGACCGACGGCTGGAAGGCGGAGAACGCGCAGCGCCGCATGGACTCGCTGCTCACCTCCAGCTACAGCTCGGCGACGCTCGACGGCGTGCTGAGCCCGAACGACACCCTCGCCCGCGCCATCATCACCTCGGTGCAGCAGGCCGGCAAGCCGGTCCCCGTCGTCACCGGTCAGGACTCCGAGGTCGAGTCCGTGAAGTCGATCATGGAGGGCGTGCAGTACTCCACGATCAACAAGGACACCACGCTGCTGGTCGCCCAGGCGATCAAGATGGCGCAGGAGCTGCAGAAGGGCGACAAGGCCGACGTCAACGACACCAAGTCGTACAACAACGGCGTCAAGGTCGTCCCGTCGTTCCTGCTCGCACCGGTCATCGTGACCAAGGACAACGCCGCTGAGGCGTACGCCAACGTCCCGAACCTGCTCGAGGTCGTGAAGTCCTACAAGTAAGCACGAATCTCCGAAGGGCCGCGCGGACGCATCCGCGCGGCCCTTCGCCGTGTGGGGGGCGGCGCTTCATCGTCTGCGCCGCGAGGGCGGCTCCGACTAGACTGGGCGGCGGATCGACGTCGCTCCACCACCCCACTTCCCTCTTGAACAAGGAGCACTCTGTGGCACTGATCGAGGCTGTAGGCGCACGCGAGATTCTCGACTCCCGTGGCAACCCGACCGTCGAGGTGGAGGTGCTCCTCGACGACGGCATCGTGCAGCGCGCCGCCGTCCCGTCCGGTGCGTCCACCGGCGCGTTCGAGGCGTACGAGCTGCGCGACGGCGACAAGAGCCGTTACGGCGGCAAGGGCGTCCTGAAGGCCGTCGAGGCGGTCATCGACGAGCTGGGCCCCGCGATCGAGGGCGTCGAGGCGAGCGAGCAGCGCGTGATCGACGAGATCCTCATCGAGGTCGACGGCACCGAGAACAAGAGCCGGGTGGGCGCGAACGCGATCCTGGGCGTGAGCCTCGCCGCCGCCAAGGCCGCCGCCGACTCGGCCGACCTGCCGCTGTTCCGCTACCTGGGCGGCCCCAACGCGCACCTGCTGCCCGTTCCGCTGTTCAACGTCATCAACGGCGGCTCGCACGCCGACAACGGCATCGACATGCAGGAGTTCTTCCTCGCCCCGATCGGCGCCGACAGCTTCTCCGAGGCACTGCGCTGGGGCACCGAGGTCTACCACGTGCTCAAGGGCGAGCTCAAGGCCGCCGGCTTCGCGACCGGTCTCGGCGACGAGGGCGGCTTCGCCCCCGACCTGCCCAGCAACCGCGAGGGCCTGGAGTTCCTGGTCAAGGCGATCGAGAAGGCCGGCTTCACGCCGGGCGCCGACATCGCGCTGGGCCTGGACGCCGCCGCCACCGAGTTCTACAACGAGGGCGTGTACCGCCTCGACAACAAGGACTGGGACGCCGCGTCGCTCACCGACTACTACGTGGGCCTGGTCAAGGACTTCCCGATCGTCACGATCGAGGACGCTCTCGCCGAGGACGATTGGGACGGCTGGAAGGCCCTCACCGAGAAGCTCGGATCCCAGATCCAGCTCGTCGGCGACGACCTGTTCGTGACCAACCCGGAGCGCCTGCAGAAGGGCATCGACCTGGGCGTCGCGAACTCGCTG
>Ga0308160_10007954_pt1 | contig 10398 bp, 10 predicted proteins | sample PhyFR1_FD_201036 | JGI IMG/M metagenome (GOLD analysis project Ga0308160, IMG submission 201036) | Phyllosphere microbial communities from UC Gill Tract Community Farm, Albany, California, United States - DLSLF.R1 | ecosystem: Host-associated > Plants > Phyllosphere > Unclassified | place: USA...
ATGAATGACGTTATGGTTCCAACGGTCAATTCCTGGTACATGGCTCAGAATATCCCGAACGCACAACTGTTCCTGTACCCGGATGCTGGTCATGGTGCTCAATTCCAATGCCCTGAGCGCTTTCTGAAACACGCCATCGCGTTCCTCAGCGAATGAAAACTTACGGAGCCAGCACATCATGCTGAAATTTAAATTTTTGTTGTGGGCGCTAACCAAGCTGTTACAGCGAGCCATCAAGAAAAACCCCGGCTGCGCAAAACTTGCTAAAGGCAAGTCGTTGGTCTTTCAGATTCAAACAGAGGATGGCATGGGCCGCCACTTCACCGTTGCGAACGGAAAGTTAAAATCCGCCGCAGGTTTAACGCAAAAGCCGGCATTCACTCTGTCGTTTAGAAACGCAGAAAGAGGCTTCGCCATACTGTCGGCTAAAGACAGCAAAGATGAATTCCTGACAGGGTTGCGTAAAGGCGATCTGAAAATCAGCGGTGATTTTGTTGAGGTGATGTGGTTCCAGGGATTAACAGAATACTTGCAGCCGGCTAAAGACCCTGCACAGGTCTTTTTTACGACGCGCTAGGGCTCGACCCACTCAACTCTGGAGTAAAAACTCATGCATCGTTTATTTGCAATGGCTGTGCTGTGCTTAACGATTGGAGCAGCTTTTAATACGGCATCCGCCCGGGCCCAGCCAGTGGGCTCTCCGGCGCCAAGCCCATCATCAAGCGAATCTCGACTGGGTGTCGAATGGCGAAATGTGCGCACCCAGTTCGTCTCCACAGGCGGTGTTTATTACTCCTATCGTGAGCTTGGACAGAATCAGGGTGGCACGCCCGTCGTGTTTCTAAACCACTTGGCCGCCGTGCTGGACAACTGGGATCCGCGTGTCGTGGACGGGATCGCGGCGAACCACCACGTTGTCGTGTTCGACAACCGTGGCGTCGGCGCTTCAACCGGCGAACCTGCGGCAACCATCGAACAGATGGCTGATGATGCAATCAGCTTCATCAAAGCCAAGGGCTACACACAGGTCGACCTGTTCGGCTTCTCTATGGGAGGCATGATTGCCCAGGAAATCGTGCTCAAGGAGCCGCAACTTGTGCGCAAGATCATCCTGGCCGGTACCGGCCCGGCAGGTGGGGAGGGCATCAGCACCGTCGCCGGCGTTTCCAATAGAGCCCTTATCCGGGGCCTCTTGACGTTCCAGGATCCGAAACAGTTTCTGTTCTTCACACGTACCGCTAACGGAATCGCCGCAGGCAAGGCGTTCCTGGAGCGGCTGAAAGAGCGTTCTGAAAAGCGCGACGATGAGATCAGCTTTTCCGCATATCGGGCGCAGTTAAAGGCCCTTCGCGCCTGGGGCGAGAAAGCACCCGCGGATCTCTCTGTGGTTAAGCAACCGGTGCTTATCGCCAATGGAGAAGACGACCTGATGGTGCCAATCGAAAACTCGCGTGATCTTGCACGCAGGCTCCCCCACAGCGAGTTGATCATCTACCCTGATGCCGGTCATGGCGGCATATTTCAGTTTTATGCCGAATTCGTACCCGCCGCACTCACGTTTCTTGCCCCTTAATCAATTCTGCTTCCGTCTGGCTGGAATGCCAGGCGTTGATCATGCATTGACTGATTATCTGAGATCATCGCTGCATATCGATCTACAACCCGGATCAGAGCAGCGATATTTCTACGGTCACCGAACGACGCGACTGGAACGGTGCCAGCAGTGATGGATCATCCAGTTCGTGGGTAATCAGCGTCCAGGGTTGCCGCAAGGGTGTCCAATGCTGTTGGCGTGCCCGGCCCAGTTTGGTGGCGTCGGCCAGCACGTAAATATGGGTGGCTCGGGCGATCATTGTTTCCTTGAGGTAAGCCTGCTCGGCGCTGGCTTCGCACAACCCCAATTCAGCCACTACGCCATCGGCGCTCAGAAACACTTTGTCTGCACTCAGGTGTTCGAGAGCTGCCTGTGCCACTACTCCGTAAGTCGACATGCTCGCACTGCGTAAGTCGCCGCCCAGCACCGTGATGCGACCTTCAGGAATCAGCGCCAAGTCAGCCAGAGCCATGAGGTTGTTGGTGATCACGTGCAACCCCCTGCGCTCTTTCAGAAGCTGCGCCAACGCGCTGGTGGTCGTGCCACCTTCAAGGAACAGGGTGTCGTGATCCTGAATATGCGACAGCGCTGCGCGGGCAATGACGGTTTTTTCCTGGCTGTGTTGCTGACGGCGCTCTTCCACCGACGTTTCCGGTTCGCGCATGCCCACGTGGGCAGCGCCGCCATACGTGCGGATCACCAGGCCTTCTTCCGCCAGCGCGGTGAGATCGCGACGGACAGTCGCTTCTGAGACGCCAAGTTCGGCGCAAAGATCATCGACGTTCGACTTGCCTGAAAGGACCAGCTCCAGTATCGATTGACGCCGATTTGCGACTTTCATGAACAGCCTTAGTAGTGAGCGAAGAAAAAGGAGTTATCACATTAAACCGCCGCGCAGTGCAACTGGGCAGAGGCCGAGTCTACAGTGAAGCACCACCGCAGATGACCAGGCTTTGCCCGGTGATGGCACCAGCATCCGGCCCCAGCAGGAATACCACCATGCCCGCGACTTCAGAGGGCTGCACGAAGCGGCCGATCGGTGGTTTGTTGGGGGGTGTGCCACTGCGCGCCGGGTCCAGCAACATCGGCGTTTGCGTTGCGCCGGGTGCGATCAGGTTAACCGTGACGCCGTTGGGCGCCAGCTCCATCGCCCAGGAGCGCACCATACCTTGCAATGCCGCCTTGGTCGCCGCGTACTGGCTACGTCCAACCGCGCCTTGCATCGTGCGGCTGCCGATCATCACGATTCGGGCGCCGGGGTGCAGCCTGGCGTGCAGGGTGTTGACCAAATGGCTCGCCGCCGCCACGTGAACCTGCCACATGGCTTGGCCATCCTGCGGCTGCAACTGCCCCAACGGGGCAGTACGCATGAAACCTGCCGCGTGGACGATGGCATCCACCGTTTCGATGGGCTGCAAGGCTTGATCCAAGGCCTGCAAGTCACTCAGATCGCATTCAGTCCAGTGAAAGCGCGGATGGTCGATACCGGCAGCGCGGCGACTCAGCCCCTGCACGCGCCAACCTTCTGCCAGCAGGCGTTGCGCGATGGCCATTCCAATGCCCGAGCTGACGCCGGTCAGTACCACGGTTTTAGTCGATGTTGTCACGCAAGATGGCTCCTGAAAGCCGCCAACGGATCACGTCGGCGGTATGAAACATGCTTCAGCAACAGGGCGGGCAGCGACAGGGCTCAGCGCACCGCAGCCAGCGGCAGGTGCACATGCTTGATCTTCTGCCGGAAGTAAGTAAATGCCACATGCAGGCTGCCATCCCGCGCCTGAATGATGCTTGGGTAGGAAAACTCTCGATTGAGCTTTTCCTGAGAGTTGTTGGTCAGGCAGAAGCCGTCGCCCAACTCCAGATCCAGGCGCACAGGCCAGCTTCGTCCGTCATCGTGGGACAGCGCCAGGCTCATCGGCGCGCGAGGAATGCCCCAGACCGCGCTTTTGCCCTCCTCGTTCTGGCCAGGTGTCACCCGATCGTCGCCTTCATCCTCGATTTCATCGTACAGCGAGGCCCGACGCTGACTGTGCCCCTCGGCGTTGACCGGGTTGTAGACCAACGCCAATTCACCGCTGCTCAGCCGCACGAACTGGATAGAGGAATTGTTATTGGGCAGCTCCGTGGGGCGCGGCGCGCTCCAGCTGCGGCCGCGATCCGTTGAGCGGCTGCTGTAGATCGAATCGGCCCAACGGCTGCGGAACAACCCCAATAAACTGCCATCGGCCAATTGATGGACATTCATGTGCACGCTGCCGGTGCTGTCCGGCACATCGTGGCGCGCCCAGCTTTGCCCTTGGTCGCTGGAAATCATCACCGCGCTGACGTCGTGATTGCCCACCCATTTTTCGCCGGGACGGGTGATGCAATACCAGACCGGCAACAGCCATTCGCCGTTGTCCAGCACCACCGGTGGCTGGCGCACAAATGTGCCGGGTTCATCGAACAGGGTTTCTACCGGCCCCCAACTTGCACCTTGGTCCTGTGACAGGCGCCGGCGGACAAGGGCGGTCTCTTGATTGCCGGAAACCTGTGCGGTCCAGATCAGCCACAAAGGCCCTCCCGGCGCTTGAAACAGGATCGGGTTTTGCTCGGATCGGGTGTCGTCCTGAGACAGCTTCTGCGGCTCGCTCCAGACGCCAGTCTGTGGATCACGGCGCGACAGCAGCACAAAAATGTCAGCCATGCCTTCCTGGGTCCCGGCGAACCAGGTGCACAGCAGCGTTCCGTCGGCCAGTTCATGCAGGTTCGCAGCGTGGTTTTGGGCATAGGGCGTCGGCAGGAAGGCGTCCTGACGTTGTTCACTGATTGACATGGGAAACCTCTGACTTATCCTGATGACGAGCGATCGATTGCGGAAACAGGCGCTCCACGGCAATCACGACGGCCGGGGTGATCAGCGCGATGTACATATTGTCAACGCCATAAGGGTTATCCAGCAGATACCAGACGCTGGTGGTAACGGCCGAGGCGATCAGGCCCAGCGTTGCCCCCCTGCCCGAGCCGAAGAACGGTAGGTAGATGGCGATCATCGCCACAACCGCGATGGACAAGCGCAGGGCCCGGGTAAAGAACGACAGGTTAAGAATTTCGGGCACAAAGAACACAAAGAACAGCGGCACGAAGCCGATGATCAGCGCAATGAAACGGGTAGCCCTGAGCTCGCGGTCCACTGAAGGCTTGCGCAATGGCACGTAGAAGTCACGCACCACCAGCGAAGCGATCGCCAGGGCTACGGTGCTGACGCTGACAAAGATCGAGGCCACCAGAGAGATGGTGACCACGCCGGCCAGAAACGGACTCATGGATTGCAGGAAGATCGGCAGCGCGTAGAGGCTGCCCATGTCCGGGTGCAGGTATTTGGACGCAACACCGATGAAACCCAGCGCCAGCGCTATCGGGATGCACAGCAGCGAAGCATAGAAGGTCGAACGTTGGGCCGCTTTCGAATCCGGGGTCGAAGAAATTGCCTGGATAATGAACTGGGTAGAGAAAATCGCACCCACTGTGCCGATGATCCACGCCATGATTTTCGAACCGCCGATGGCCCCGTCCCAGGTGAAGTAGTGCTCCGGCATGTTCTGGATGACCGGCGTGAAGCCGCCCGTCATGTGCAGGGCAACGCCCAGCACGATCATCACCCCTATGTACTTCACGCCCGTGTGCAGGATGCTCATGTAGGCAACGCTTTTCAGCCCGCCAAACACGTAGTAGAGCGTGCTGACGATCGCCGTGATGAATGCGGCCGTGGGCAGGTTGATCTTCATCACTGTCGCGATTGCCGCCGCACCACTCACGTAGTTACCGACGTTCACCAACAGCAAGGCGTAAATCATGATGATCGACACGGCCAGCTTGGTAGACGTGCCGTACTTCTTGGCGATGAACCCGGAAATGGTGAACTCGCCCGAGTTATAGAGCTTGCGGGCCATAAGCAAACCGAAGAGAGGGAAGCCAATGGCGGCAGCGATCACCGACCAGGAGGCGGCAAAACCACTTTCGAACGCCGCTTGTGCGGTCCCGACAGTAGATTTTGCCCCAATGAATTCCGACATCATCAGAATCCCGACAACAAAGGCGGGCATGGTGCGCGCGGCGACCATGTATTGCTCACTGGTTTTGCTCCGTAGTCGCAGGCTCATCCAGGTGGTGATGACGATGTAAACGACGACCATGCCGATAATGATCGCCGTATCATGCGAGTTGAAAGTGTCCATCGTTTCGCTCCATTGTTATTTTTGTGGCGCGCTGTTTTTGGGATTTACTGACTGGGTTTGAGGCTGTTGCAGCGGCTTAAACCGCAACCGACTGGCGTGCCTCGCGCCTGCGGGTGGCCAGCTCAACGGCTTGACGCAGGGCTTCGATCAGGCTGCGCTCGTCAGCGATGCCTTTTCCGGCGATGTCGAACGCAGTGCCGTGATCGACGGAGGTTCGGATCACCGGCAAGCCAACAGTGACGTTGACGCCAGCTTCGAGGCCCATGACCTTCACCGGCCCGTGGCCCTGATCGTGATACATCGCCACGACCGCATCGAAGTCGCCGCGTCCCGCCCGGAAAAACAGCGTGTCGGCGGGCAGCGGACCTTCTACACGCCAGCCGCGAGCGCGCAGCTCGTCAATGGCGGGCTGAATTTTTGTCGCCTCTTCGCCGTAGCCGAACAAACCGTTTTCCCCGGCATGAGGGTTGATGCCGCACACCGCGATCAGAGGGTTTTCGATACCGGCGCGGGTCAGCGTTTCCCGACAGCGTTCGATGGTGCGCTTGACCAAGCCCGGCTCAATCTTGGCGATAGCGTCGATGATGCCGATATGGGTAGTGACGTGAATGACCCGCAAAGTCGGGGTCATCAGCATCATCGAGACTTCCTCGATACCCAGCAGGTGCGCCAGCATCTCCGTATGGCCTGGAAAAATATGCCCGCCCGCGTGCAAGGCTTCCTTGTTCAACGGCGCGGTGCAGATCGCATCCAGCTCGCCGCTTTCGGTCAGTTGCACGGTGCGTTCGATGTAGCGAAAGGCAGCGTCGCCCGCCACTGCCGAGAGTTCGCCGTAGGGCATATCCGCCGGGATCAGCCCCAGATCGATACAATCCACGATCCCCAGCTCAAAGCGCGCGTTGGCAGGCGAAGCAATGCTGTTGATGCGCAGGCTGCCTCCGACAATCCGGTTGGCATCTTCCAGGCGCTGCGCATCACCGATCACCAGCGGCCGACAGCTGTCGTAGACCGACTGATGAGCCAGGGTTTTCACGATAATTTCCGGACCCACACCGGCGGCATCGCCCATGGTGATCCCGATCACGGGACGTTCAGACATGATGGGGTTCCTTTTTGTTTTGGGACGGTTGCATCGAAGAGGGTTGGGTAACCGCTGTGCTGCTCGCACTAAGCAGTCGCCAAGCGTTCAGCAAGGTATCTGCATGACCAAATGCGCCAGCCTTGGTCACCACGTTCAAACCTGTTTCGGTGCGAGAGAGCACCACGCCCGGGGCCAACTCGCCTTGAACTTCAAGGCGGCTGATGCCCGCAGCAGTGAGAATGGCGCGAGCCGTTTCCCCACCTGTTGCAACCAGCGAGCCCGTCACGGCAAGGGCGGGTTTTAACCAATCACCCAGGGCGCTACTCACCTGTGCGGCGACGCAAGGATCTCGTTCGTGCTGACTCAACGTCAGCAGGCTGTCTTCGCCATTGGCGAGGCGCATCTGCAGAAGGCTGAGCAATTGTTCGCGCTGCCCGTTTTTAGCCGGGTCGAGCAGCATGGAAACGTCTACTTGCAGGCAGAAACACTCGGTTTGCTCGGCCAGCCGGTTGGCCTGTGCTTGCGAGTGCCGGGACATGCTGCCCACTACGGTCAGCACAGGTGTACGACCTGCAACGTGCATTTCAGCCGGGACGGGTAACCCCAATGCCTGCGGCAATTGGTTGGCCAGTCCCGCCGAACCTACCCAGAACAATTGACGGTGCAGCGCAGCGGTTGCATGGGCCAGGCGTTGCAGGTCGGCATCAGTCACCGCATCACAAATCAGCGCCTGTACATCACTTCGCAAGGCGTGATCGAGCGCATTCGCCAGTGCCGTCTCGTCACGCACGGTGTCGATGCCAATGGCTTCACAACGTAAGCCTTGCGCGGTCAAGCTTTCCAGCAGGTTTGCGGTACCGAGCAGGTGTTCATTGCGCCACACATCGCTCAATGCCACGGACACACCATCGATCAGTTGCACCGAGTCTTGGGTGGTGCGGCCCATTGTGGGAAACGCCGGCGCGACGATGGCCAGACCGCGACAGGCCTGCAACGCGGCGATTTCACAGGCGACGTTGCCGCGCAATGTGGAATCGATTTTCTTGTACAGCGCCCTGTTGGCGTATTGCGGGTGCTGCAATGCGCCACTGTTTACCCGAGCCGCCTCGCCCGGATTAAGGCGCCTGGAGTCTACGTCTATGGCAACGACCGCTGCGGTGGATGGGCAGTCCTGGGTACCGAACACGATGTCCGTGGGCAGTCGTTGCGCAAAACCTGCTGAGCAATCGGCGGCCCCGGACAAATCGTCGGCAATGATCAACAAGCCCGACATGCGCTCGGCGCTCATGGCAGCAGGCAACGATAAAGCGCTTCGATTTCGGCCAGGCTCAACGCCTTGGGGTTATTGGCCATCAGTCGGGTCACTTTAGACGCGGCCACCGCCATGTCGGCCAGGTGCTCCTCGGCCACGCCGAATTCACGCAAGTCCTGAGGAATGTTCAAGGTGGCGGTCCACTGGCGAATCTGCTGGATCAGCTTGTGCGCGGCGACCTCATCGCTGTCCTGCGTCTGTGCGACACCACACACGCAGGCAGCGCGTTTCAGGCGGTCCGCGCAGCTGTCGAGATTGAACGCCATGACATGGGGCAACAGCATGGCGTTGGCCACACCGTGCGTGACGTGAAATTTGCCACCCAGCGGATAGGCCATAGCGTGAACGGCCGCCGTACCTGCAGCGGTCAGGGCCAGGCCGCCATACATCGAGCCGAGCAACATATCGCCGCGTGCACGGACTGAATCCGGTTCCTGGTAGGCTTCGACGATACTGCCTGCGATCAAGCGCATGGATTCCAGGGCAAACGCATCGCTGATCGCATTGGCCTTGGTGGAGATGAACGATTCCAGCGAATGCACGAAGGCATCCATACCGGTCGCGGCCGTGATGCTGCGCGGCAAGCTGAGGGTTAACAGCGGATCAAGTATCACCAAGGCGGGCAGCAAGTGACGGCTGACCACCCCAATCTTAAGCGCTTCTTCAGGCAGGGTGACGATAGCATTGGGCGTGACTTCAGAGCCTGTGCCCGAGGTCGTTGGCACCAGCACCATAGGCTTGCCGGGGTGGCTGACCTTATCGATGCCGAGTAAGTCCCGCAGCGGGATGTCATTGGTCAGCATCACCGAAAACAGCTTGGCCGCGTCCAGCACGCTGCCGCCGCCAATCGCGATCAGCGCATCGGGTGCATAGGGCGCAACGTCGTTACGAAAGACCCGCTCAATGTTCTCCAGCGTCGGTTCGATCTCGACGTTGTCGATCATGTGCACATCGATACCAGCGGCTTGCAGTTGGGCGCTGACGCTCGCGGTCACCCCCAGGTGGTGCATAGCGTTTTGCGTCACCAGGACGACACGGTGTAAAGGCGTATCCAGCAGCGGCAGTTTTTCAGTCAGTTGCTCAAGGCTGCCAGGGCCATGAATGACGTGTTTGACGGTTTGGAAGTGATAGGTCGACATCTACGCATCTCCTGGCGAATCAGCGGTAAACCGAGAGCAGGGTTTCGAGTTTTTGCACGGCAGCGGCGTCCAGTGGCTGCACGGGTGCGCGGCAAGGTCCGACAGGCAGATTGAGCAGCTCGGTGGCTTTCTTCAGCACCACCGGCATGGTGCCCATGGCAAAGGCGTCGCGCAGTGGTCGCAAGGCTTCCTGGGCGCTGCGTGCGGCTTCGTGATTGCCCGCCTGGAAGTGATTCCAGATGGACATGACCAGATCGGGCACCGCATTGGCCGTGGCGGCAATAGCACCATCGCCCCCGGCCAGCAGATTCCAGTAGATCAGCGAGTCGGTGCCGGCAAAGACCGCAAAGTCATCGCTGCGGTATTTGATCATCTGCACCAAGGCGTCGAAGTTCCCGGCGCTGTCTTTGATGCCTTTGATCATCGGGTGTTGATGCAGGGCCGCGACCGCGCCGATGCCGATGGACAGGCCGGTCTTGGCCGGAATGTTGTACATCATCAGGGGCAGGCTGGAGGCTTCGGCGACAGCTTCGTAGTGTTTGATCAGCTCGTACTGGCTGATGGCATTGAAGTAGGGCGTGATGACCGAGAGCGCGTTTGCGCCGATGCCTGCCATCTTTTTGTTCATTTCAATCACTTCACGGGTAGCAAATGCGCCGGTACCTATCACAACCGGCACACGTCCGCCGGCGGCTTCGACGGTAACGCGGGCGATCTCCAACTTTTCAGCTTCCGACAAGGTGAAAAACTCGCCGTTGGTGCCGAGCACAAAAAGACCGTGCACCCCAGCCTGAATCAGGTTTTCTACGAGAGCCCGGAGCGCCTGCTGGTCCACCTGCTGATCAGCGGTAAAGGGAGTCACCAAGGCCGGGATAATGCCGCGAAATTGCATGATGGGATTCTCGTTTTATTGTTAGTAAGATCCACAATGATCGATCCAATCATTATTCGCAAGCTTTTTTGATTGACACTCAAACGATATGATTGAATCGATCAAATGCCATGCCCTGCGCAGCGTTGGAAAAGGGAGCGAGCATCCCAGTTGAACGTCCCCT
>Ga0308160_10007955_pt1 | contig 10398 bp, 14 predicted proteins | sample PhyFR1_FD_201036 | JGI IMG/M metagenome (GOLD analysis project Ga0308160, IMG submission 201036) | Phyllosphere microbial communities from UC Gill Tract Community Farm, Albany, California, United States - DLSLF.R1 | ecosystem: Host-associated > Plants > Phyllosphere > Unclassified | place: USA...
TGACTTGCTCTCGTTTCGCAGGACGCTCTTTCGCGACTACCGCTTCCTCTTGCTCTTCTTTGGCGCCGCCATCGGGGTTTTCCCCCTCTTCGTCCCGCCATTCTTCCTCCCATCCTACGCGACGGCGATCGGCCTCTCGTCCTCGCAGGGTGCCGGTCTCGTCGCCGGCTACAACCTTGCGAGCCTCGTGGGCAGGCTCGGGTTCGGGGCCTCGTCCGATCGTTTTGGCCCTCTCAACTGCCTTGCTTTGACGCTCGTCATCAACGCCGTCTCGTTCCTCGCCATCTGGCCTGTGAGCACGACCGTCGTGCCTCTCATCTTTTTCATCGTCCTCAACGGCGCTGCGAATGTCAATCCCACCTTGTCGCGAGATCTCAGATTGTACCACTGACGACATCTTCACTCCATGCAGGGCGGCTTCTTTACGGTAATGCCGACGGTCGTCGGCAGCATCTTCGGCAGCGCACGGCTCGGCGTCGGCATGGCCATGGTAGTCTGGGCATGGACACTGCCCTATCTGCTCGTACGTGCACTCTCGCCGCGCTCAGGTTCTCCTACCCACGCCTCACGCCTCTTCTGCTTCTTCCAGGGTTCGCCCATCGCCGGCTACCTCGTCGAGGCCGTGAGTCTGAGCGCCTTGGCCGCTGCGTGCTGCCCGTGTGATACTGACCGGTCTCCTTCTCTGGCAGTACGGCGGCACTGAGGCCGGTCTCTCGGCCTTCTTCCCGGCGATGATCTACGCCGGAGGCCTTTCGACCGCCTCGCTGGTCTGCATCTTGACAATCAGATTCAAAGCCAAGAAGTCGTTGCGCGCGCGACTGTAGAACAAGCGTCGCTACCCAGTCATAGACGCAGAACAAGCGATTGTTCACCAGGGGAGGCCGAGCTCGAAATGACATTATTGCCGGCTGAGATGAATGACGGGAGGGTTGAGTTGCCGCGGAGATCATCAGGGCTGGGGATCGCCTGAGCGACGGTTGTGAAACCCCCGGTCTGAATAGGCGCAGCTTGGGCGGCCGAGGCAAAGAAAGCGAAGGCGCCGACGGTATAGATGATAGAGGACATGACCGGGAGCTGAGGCTTGGATTGAGAGAAGGAGTAAGGTAGAGCGTGTGTGAGCGAGTGAGTCAAGAGCAATCCGGCCGCACTGTCGAGTTGCTTTTGAATGCTCTGGGTGAGCAGCAGGGACGACCGCTCAGCGTCACCAGCAACAGCCAGAGACCCAGTATGGAGCATCAATGGCAGGGTCGGCTCGCCCTCTGGTGAAGGCTCGCCCCAGGCGGGCATGCATGGGCGGGAGGTTGGGATCGGGAAGCTCTGTTCGAATGGCGGTGACAGCGGCCCAGTCACGACGACAGGCTGATCAAAAAGGGGCCGTCGTTTCGCGACTGCGGCCAAGCCGCCTTCGCGCCGGCACCGCCCTTGCTCCGATGCTCTCGCACACTGCGCTTCAGGCGTCTCGTGTCAGAGTTGCCCATGCAGCTAGAGCAGTGCAATTCGGGAGGGAAGACGACCACATGCCAACTTGCGACGAGGTCTGCTGAGCTTATTTCGACGATGCGCGACAGAATTTACTTCGGGCATGCCTCGGCCGGCGCGGGCATGTCGCCCCTGCTCGTCCGCTGTACGGGTCGATACGGCGCATGACGGTCTCTGGCTCGATGCTGGTTTCAGGGAGACAGGCTATCGATGAGCAAAGCTGAGCGACGCGTCTCGACGGCATCGGGGGCCAGCAACATGCGCGCCCTTGGTCATGCTTTAAGCGGGCCCACAGCCCGCTGCTGTGGCCGCTCGCACGAGAACGAGCCCAGCTGGTTGCAAGGAGACGTCGAGCAAAGCAAAATTGTTGCCATGGTTCAGATCAGCCCCCTTCGACAGGCGACCTCCGCCCCTCCCCCCCCTCCCGGGGCGGATTGCCCGCCGCTACGCGCGGCCGGCCATGCGGTCGTGCATCGGTAGCCCTGCCAACCTCTCCTCCCTTCCTACTCGTCACACAATGTCTGGCCTCCCCCTCTCAAGATCACTCAGACGATCGACAGCAGCGCTAGACGCTCGGCCAGCCGGTCGCCGGTTGTGCCGCCGCCGCCACCTCTGCCGCCGCCGGGGGTAGGGCTGGATCCGCCCGAGGCGAGCGACGATGACGGGCGCGAGATGTCTGTCCCGTCGAGAAAGACGCCGTCGCCCTGACCCTGGGTGCCCTCAAACGGCAGGGCTGGCTCGTCCTCGAACCTGCCGGCCATCGGGCCTGAGATGGGCCGTCGTCGACCTAAGGCCGAGCGCGCAGCCGAACGCGGGCGCGGATCGAATGGCGTCGAAGGGAGCGGCGTCGCCTCCGCGGTTTCAAAGGCCGGCGAGCCCGAGGCGGCGGAGAGCAGGCGGAGCGGGGGAGGCTCGAGGAGGCCTCCGAATGGCGACGAAGGGGCCGAGTCGAACGCAACATCTGTGCCGGCTGAGAGCGGCATCTCGTCCAAGCTCGACATGAGTTCGAGCAGGCCGTCGACTGAGGGTCGACAAGGGAGTGGGATGGGAGTGCGAAGAGGCCTTCAGCGTGGCCTGATGCAAGCCTAGTGCCAGGTGCGAGATCCGTGCAGGAGCTAAGAGTGAGAAGCGCTGCGCAGGCCAGGAAAGGGGGAATGAAGACAAGAAAGCGAGCCAGAAGGGAGGACGTACGGCCGCCGTCGTCGCCCGTGCCGAGGTCGAGCCGGCCGAAGTCGTCACCTCGTTCAAAAGAGTTGATGCGCTCGAGCATTGGCCAAGTGACGACCACTGGCGCGCGCAAGGGCAGAGAGCCAGGCGGAGTCAGTGAGGGATGAGGAGTGCTAATAAAGGAGATGAGGAGGTACGTACGACCCGAGTCGACTCCGTCAGGCAGGCCGAGTTCGAGACGACGCACGGGCTCCTCAACGGGAGATGCTGCACCTCAAGGAGGGATCAAAAGCTCACGGTCAGCGTCCATTGGAGACTAGCACCCTAGCGCACGCAAACGAAATGAATCGCACCATTGCCTCCTTCCATCTCTCTCAGTCGCGTTGGGCCGCTCGACCGCCGACGTACACCCTCGCCTAGACCGTTGGCCGGCGCAGGCGAACCCGTCTTGGACGACCGGGTCGTCGTCGTCGCCGCCGAGGAGACGGCCGTTAAGCCCGTCCCGCCTTCGCTCGCCGAGAGGGGCACGACCGGCTCCGACGGGTCGCCGCCCCAGTGGAAGGCGCTGCCCTCGGCGTTGAGGATGGGCGAGAGCGAGGTCGGGCCGTCGAGGAGGGCGAGGGCTGGGTCGGGCCGGGCCGACTGAGCGCTGCTGTTACTGATGCGACCTGACGAGTCCGAGTCCGAGCCGGCACGGTCTTGACCGCGCGGGAGGCCGTCGTCGTTCTCGGCAGCTTCGGTTTCTGGGCCGAGGTTGGGAGAGAACGAGCTCGCGCCCGAGGCGTCCGGGACGGAGCCTCCGTGTGTGTGGGCGATGGCTGTGTCGGTTGAGGAGCGCGGGTGAGTGCATGGTCCATCGCCGAGATCAGAAGACGGGCGAGCGCGAAGACGAGGGACAGACGATGCGGCATCGACCTTGGACTGGCGTCGAGTGAGGGAGGAGGGCTGAGCGAGAGGTCGTAGGATGGGCCGGTGGGGCAGGAGGAGATGGGCGAGGGTAACTTCCGGCTTGACCGGGAGAGGCGGGGAGGCTGCCGGGCTGCTGGCGCAAGCAGAGCGAAGCAATATGAGGTCGCGTGTCGGGCGAGCGAGAGGCCGGTGACTGGAGGAGAGGGCGACGTCGATGACCAGGGTCGAGAGAGGGATGCCTGCTCTGCCGGAGGACGCAAGTGAAGATGAGGTGATCGTGGTTGGAAGAGCAGGGGCGAGGGTCGTTACCCCAGGCGGAGGGGTCGCCGTCTCGTCGGCGTCGCAAGGGCGCCCGCCGTCGCAACCCCTTTTTTCCGCCCGCGCTCGCCCCCGTGCATGTGGGCGGAGTTTGCGACGGCGACGACCAGCCTGGGTCGAATCGGTCAGCCTACCGACCTTGCTGGCAGGGTCGAGGAAGTGGCGGCTGCACGCCGAGGGAAGCTTTGTTTGAATAAGCGATTTAAGGGGTAAGGGATCGATTAGCGTCACGTCGAGGGTCCCTGTTCTGCGGGCCGCTCCCGTCGCCCGTCGCCCGCCCACCGCACCCCCGGCAGAGACCCCCTCCCGGGCTGCATATCGGACAGAAGAGCCGTCTCTCATGACTTCACCTCCTTCTCCGTGCCTGCCGCCGCCGCTGCCGCCACGGGCGACGCCTTCGCCGACGAAGCGCCCCAACCCCGCCCTCCATCCCACGTCCCCTCGGCCCACTCGACCCTCCCCTTCTCCACCCAGGCCCCAACCCACTGGCCCCATCCGACCTTCTCCCCTCCCTCAAGCACGCGGTCGGCCGCTGCACGCCGGGCGGCGAGCTCGGCCGCTTCCCGCGCACGGCGCTCGCCGGCCCATTCGATCTCGCCCGTCGGCGACCGGCGGGGCAAGTCGCGCGCGAAGAAGGGCGCGAAAGTTGAGGGCTGCTTGGCAGGCTTGTCGCTGACCGTTGCTGACGGCGACGTTGCGATTAAAGAGCCGGAAGGGTCGGCCGCAGTGACATCGGTGTTTGGGGACGTGGCGGGCGACTCGCCCCGGCCGACAGCGAGCGAGGCCCGCCGCTCGAGCCCGGTCTGGTCGGCGAGCGCGGCAAGGTAGAGGTTCTGGGCGAGCGTGTTACCGTCCTTGCCGAAGCCCGACTTGCCGAGAAGGTCCTGTTGGGACCAAGGGGCAGGCGATCGCACATTCGGTCAGTCGTCCGTCCAGGGACAAGGCGAAGGGGGGGGAGAGGGGGGTGACGAAATGCGCGCCTTCTGCTCGTCGATGCATCCCTGCCAGGTCCGCTTGAGGCCTTCGCATCCGCCTCCCATCAGGCTCGACCGCGTACAGCTGTCGAATGCGGCCCGGAGCTCGGAGCAGTTGACCTGGGCCTGGCGGCCGATGAACTGCGCGGCGGGCGCGAGCGCGGCCTCGCGCTGGCCGCCGGGCGACATGAGCGCGTACGAGGCCGACCGGGCGGCTTTGGCTGTCGCAGTCGCAAACTCTTCCTCGTTCATCGGCCGCGTGAGGGGTGGCGAGTCAGGTTCGGTGGCGGCGGCCGCGGCACTCGTCGGAGGAGGAGGAGCAGCAGGCGCGGTTGGGTCGATGCCAACGGCCGGCCGGCTCGTCGGCGGCTGAACGTTGATCTTGGGCTTGCTGCTGCCGCCAGCAGCGCCAGCGGCCGGTGCCTCGATCGGGACGGTCGGCGCAAAGGCGGGCGGGGCGGTCGGGCTCGACCGGTCGACGGCCGTCAGCGGCTGGTAGGCCTCGAGCGCGTAGGGGTTGACCGCCGGCGTCGTCGCCGGACCGGGAACGGCGGCAGGCGACGGTCCGGGTGCAGCAGGAGGAGGTGTAGTCGGAGTCGGTGCTGCTGGCGCTGCTGAGTCTGCCGAACTGTCCGCCGCATGCCCGGCCGGTGGCGTGCTACTGTTGCTGAAGGGCCACATGTTTCGTGTGTCCTGTCGAAGATGGTCGAGGTCGGACGGCGGTCCGGGGCTGCCGCACAGAGGCGGGCGTCGGGGCGCGAGGGGGCTGAGGAGGAAAAAAAAGAAATGTCGACCGGAGCTCTTTGCGTCCCTCCTCGTCCGGCGCTCACCAGCACACACACACCCCGATACCCTTCTCCTCCGACTCTCCTTCCTTCTCCCTTTCCCAGCATATACCCATCTCATTCACGTCAAGGAAGCATCGCCCGTCCCGCTCGCTCGCCCGTCTCCCGCCTCCTCTCTCCGTCAGCGCCTTCTTCAGCAGCAGCATGGCCCCGCCCGCCCGGTCGCCCGTCCCATCGTCCTCGTCGGCTGCCGCCGCCGTCGGCCACCAGCACCACCACCACCATCACCACCATGGCGGTCATGGTGGTCATCTGACCGGCCAGGTCGGCCACCCAGCAGCCGTCGCGGCGGCTGCGGCGGCCGCACAGGGCCTTTCGGGCGCGAGCGCGGCGGCCAACGAGGCCGACGAGGCCGACGACGGCAAGGGCGAGCTTCTCAAAGGCCTGCTCGACGTCTGGTGGTCGGATGACGAGGTGCGTCGCTCCCTCTTTTCTCTTTCCTTCTGCGCTTCGGGCTGCGTCGATGCGAAGATAAGGAGGCTCGGTCGGCCGCGTTCGACAGCGTCTGTCGGAGCACGACGAGGGCCCGGGGCGAGGGGCGGGCGATGGCGCCTTGCACGACCAACATGGTCGGCGGGCGAGATTTCGTTTCATCTTGTCGACCGACGTCCCATCGCTGCATGTTCGGACTTGAGAGCGCCCCTCAAGACCATGTTGCCTGTCTGCCGCATGTCGGAAGGCGATCGCTACGCGTGGAGAGCTCTCGACTGACCCATCCCCTCTGTGTTTCGACTGCCCTCTCCGCGCCTGCTCTCCAACGCGTTCGACCGACCCTGCCCGCTCTTCCCTTTCGCCATTCCTTTCTTCAACTCTACCACTCCAACGCTCGCCTATACCAGGAGGAGGATCCCGAGTGTCCGCTCTGCATGGAAGAGATGGACCTCTCGGACGTCAACTTCAAGCCCTGTCCGTGCGGCTACCAGGTGCGTCGCCCGGCGACAAGGCCCGCTCATCAGGAGGCACAACCAGCCGTCCTAACGAAGCCCTCTTCTCCCTCTCCGCACTTTCTCGTCCTCTTGCACCCGCACGTCTTCCAGATCTGCCGCTTTTGCCATCATCACATCATCGCCAACCTTAACAAGCGGTGCCCGGCTTGCCGGCGCGTCTACACCGAGGAGGACGCAGAGTTCATCCCGGTCGCGCCCGAAGAGTTCGTCCCCCGTCCGATCCTCCTGCGCGTTCTGTGCAATCTCCGCCGGCTGACCCTTGTGTCTGCTCGTGTCCACTCGCCCGTCCAGGATCAAGCGCCTGACGCTCGCGAAAAAGAACAAGCAGAAGGTCAATCGCGAGCTCGAGGCCCTAGGCCGGCGTGGGCTCAAGGACGTCCGCGTCATCGTCAAGGGCTGCGTCTATGTCACTGGCATGGCAGTCGGCCAGGAAGGCCGGGCTGAAGAGGTGTGTCTCCGTCGTCGCTCGCCGAACGCTCTCTCTTCAGCGGCCTTACTGATCTCTATACGTCGCGGTCATCGTGCTCGCGCCCTACAGCAACTGGCGACGCTCCGGTCAAACGACTACTTTGGCCAGTACGGCAAGATATCCAAGCTCGTTCTCCATAAGCGACCCGCTTCCGGAGGCGGCGCGTCGGCCGCCGACGGGGCGTCCTCGGCAGCCGCGCCTCCTGCCGCGGTTGGCATCTACATCACCTACCTCCGGCGGGAGGATGCCGCCCGGGCGATCGCCGCCCTCGACGGCTTCCCTTCACCCTCCGTCCCGGGCACCGTCCTCCGCGCGAGCTTCGGGACGGCCAAGTACTGCGAGAGCTGGCTGCGTAATGTCCGGTGCGAGCTTGGCCAGGCCTGCATGGGCCTGCACGAGTGGGGCGACGAGCGCGACGTCTTCCGGCGTGAGGACCTGACGACGCTCAATGTTGGCATCCGGAAGCCGACGGTCGTCCAGCCGGACGTCGGCGCTGGGTCGGCCGGGGCTATCGCCAATGGAGGGTCGGCCGGTGGCAAGCTTGGCAAGGGACGAGCAGAGATTGACTGTGCGTGCAGCGCTCCTCGTACTCCCTGCCGCCCGATCTCTCGCTGACACGTCATGTTCTCGCTCAACCTCGCAGCCAATACCGCTCTTCCTCGGACGGCTTCGTGGGCTTCGCGGCCTGGAGCTTCGACGCCGACGCCTCAGCCCTCCGGTCTGGCTTCGCTTCCGCCGAATCCGACACTCGCTCAGGCGGCGGCAACGGCCCCGTCGGTCCCGCGCTCGCTAGGCGCCGACCGGCCGTTGTCAAGCACGGCCAAGACGCGGATCCCTGGCCAACTTGGTGCGCTGGCCGCTTCGGCCGAGCCGAGGATGGTCACCGTCAAGCTGAGCAGTACGGCTAAGGCTGCTGCCGGCAGTGGCAAGGAAAAGGATCGGGCGCCCGTCGTCGTCTCGCTCACGACAACGTCGTCGGCGGGCGACAAGGCTGCTCTGAGCGAGACGGCGACGCCCCCGCCCGGTCTGGTCCAGCTCGTTAAGGAGAAAGAGCGCGCTGGCAACAAGGAGAAAGAGGCCTCAGCAGCCGCCCCATCGGCATCAAGCTCGCGACCGGCGACGCCCGCGCTCGCTCCTAAGGAGCCCCAGGCCGAACCGGCTGCGCCAACCCCGACGCCGTCAAAACGTGAGCTTCAGCGCGAGCGCGAGCGCGAACGCGAGGCGGCGGCCGCTGCGGCTCGGGTTCAGAAGACGACGTCGGTGCGCACATCTACGCCATCGTCCTCGTCGTCGGCCGAGACGGCTCCTTCCCCGCCCGCCTCGACTGTCGTCCAGCAACAGCAGCAGCAGGCGCCGATCGTCGGAACGGCACCGCCTCCGGGCCTCTCGCTCCCTCCGACGCGTGTGTCGACGCCACAACCGCCGGCGCCAGCGACGGCTGAGGACGAACCCTACCACCCGTCGACGGCGACCCAGGCCTTGCTCTCGGACGTCACCAACCAGCGGCGGTCGCCCTCGCCGCCGCCGGCCGGCCAGGGTCCGGCTTCTTTCGGCGGTCTTACGTTTGACGGCAGCGGCCTGCCTGACTTTGGCCGCATGCTTGCCTTTGACGACGGTTTCGCTTTCCAGCTCCGTGTAGACGACAAGCGCTTGCGTCAGCCACCCTCGGCGGCCGCCCCGCAACCATACGACGCTGCCCTGCCGCCGCATCTCCAGTCGGCAGCTTCCGGCGTTGGCGTCGGCCCGGGCGTCTTCTCGCCCTTCGGCTTTAATCTGCCTTCGGCCCTCAGTGGCATCCTTGGCGCGCCGGCTGCCGCCGGACCTTACGTCGGCTCGTTCGATCCCTTCGGCGATAGCCCTGCGTTCGGCGCCAGCAGCTCTGGCGCCAACGGGCAGGAGAACGACGACCCGTTGGGCTCGCGCCGGTCGCGCTTCGACTTTGCCCGTCGCAACTCGGCCAAGCAGCCGGCCGAGCTCGGTCGGCCAGGCGGATTCGGTGGCCCATCGCTTCCTGCCTTTGGCACCGGAGCCGACCTGCTCACGAGCTCTCGCCGCGGCAGCCAAGACCTTGCCTTCGGCGGTGGTTTTGCTTGGAACGTCTTGAACGACGGCTCGGGTGCCGGTCGTGCTTCTGGTACCACGAGCCCGGCGCCCGGCCGGCAGCAGCAGCAGCAGCACATGTCGCATCCGCCTCCTCCCGGCCTGTCGCCTCTGCCTTCGGCCGCCTCCCTTCAGTCGCAGCGCCAACAGCAGTCGCTTCAAGGCGCCAACTCGTACGCCGGCGGTCCTCCTCCAAGCCTTAAGCTCCAGCAGCACCAGCATCAACAGCCGCAGCAGCACCAGTTTGCACCGCTCCACCAGCAGCCGCAACATGGCGCCAATAACTGGGCCCAACAGCAGCAACCGATTCCGCGGCCGGGAAGCACGGGCGGCGCCGGCCAACAGGGCATGGGCCAGGAGCGCATGGCCTTTGCGCGCCAGCATCAAGGCCAGCAGGGGCAGACGCCGATGCAACAGCAGCAGAGCCAGAGCCAGACGCTCAAAGAGATGCTCGGCGTCGGCGTGGCCGGAAACTTTGGCGGCTACGGCAACGGCGCTTCGGCTAATGGCGGTGGTGCGTCTTGATCGAGCGTTGACGCTGAGAAAGTTGCCTTTCGCTAACTTGTCGGCCTTTCTCCTTCCGCTTCCCAGACTACGGCTTCCAAGACCCAGCCATCATGTCGATGCGGTCCTCTAATCAGCAGCGCCAGCAGCAGCAGCAGCAACAACAACACCAGGCGTTTAGCTCGTCAAACGGCCCTCATTCGCCGTTCGGCGGCCCGCCCGGCTATGGTACCGACCTCTCCGGACTCGACTCGCAGCAGCAGCAGGGCCTCCCGGCTTTCTCGCCCTTTGGCGGCCAGCAGGACGGCGGTCGTAACGGCCGCCTTCTGCAGCAGCAGCAGCAGGGCTATTTCGGTGGCGGACGAACGCCCTCGCCGGCCAACCTCGGCTCGCTCGCTTCCGGTAGGCATTCCGATCACCTTCGTGGGGGTGTGCTCTAGATCCCTTTCACCCTCCTCCCATCAGAATTCTTCCCCTCGCCCCCTTATCCTCCGGCACCCCTTCCTCCCCATCATCGCATCGCACCCGTCTTCCGGCTTTCTCTTGGGAGAGCCACTCGCACCCTCCCGCTTAGCTCCCTCATCCCTCGCAACCCCATCTCGCATATGACACCTTGACGACCTTTGCCCATCGCGGAAGGGATCCGGCGTCCGACTCTCCGGGTCGAGCGTGTGCCGTTTACCTTC
>Ga0308160_10007957_pt1 | contig 10396 bp, 11 predicted proteins | sample PhyFR1_FD_201036 | JGI IMG/M metagenome (GOLD analysis project Ga0308160, IMG submission 201036) | Phyllosphere microbial communities from UC Gill Tract Community Farm, Albany, California, United States - DLSLF.R1 | ecosystem: Host-associated > Plants > Phyllosphere > Unclassified | place: USA...
TGCAATACATCGGCGAACAGGGCGAGGCCAGCGTCGGCGAGGTCGCCGCCGGCTTCGGCGAGACCCGCGGGCTGGCCCGCTCCACCGTGCTGACGATGATGGAGCGGCTGCGCGCCAAGGCCTATCTACGCCGGCGCCAGGTGCAGGGCGTGTACCGCTACGCCGCCACCAGCGGCCAGGACGATGTGGTGCGCAGCGCGGTCGGCAGTTTCGTCGAGAAGACCCTGCAAGGCTCGGTGTCGCCGTTCGTGGCGTGGATGTCGCAGCGCGCCGAGGTCAGCGACGACGAGCTGGCCGAACTCGAGGCATTGGTGGCCAAACTGCAATCGCAGCGGCGGGAGGACTGAGGCATGGACACGATCTTCGGCACGACGTTGTTCGAGACCCTGCTGTCGCGGCTGCTGGCGACCAGCGTACAGGCGGTGATCCTGGTCGCGGCGATCTGGGCGCTGTGCCGCTGGTTGCCGGCATTGCCGGCGGCCACGCGCTGCCGGCTGTGGTGGCTGGTCGGCGCGCAGACCGTGCTCGGCCTGCTGTGGGCCGGTGCGCTGCATCTGCCGGTGCTGCCCGCTGCGCCTGCACAGACCGCCGTTGCCGCGACCGCATTGCCGGCCGCATCGCTGCAGGACGCGAGCGCTGCGACTGCCGCATCGCCGCGTGCCGTCACGCAGCAGGCCGCTGCTGCCGCGCCGTTGTCCTGGGCGCAGGCGCTGGTCGCGCTGTGGATGGCGGGCGTGCTGCTCGGCGCGCTGCGCAGCGGCCATGCCTACCGCGCCAGCCGGCGCCTGGTGCGCGCCAGCACGCCGTGCACCGATGCCGCCTTGCTCGGCGCCTTGCGCCTGGCCGCCGAAGCGCACGGCCTGCGCCAGCCGCCGCAGCTGCGGCTGTCCGCGCAGATCGATTCGCCGCAGCTGATCGGCCCATGGCAGCCGGTGCTGCTGCTGCCGGCACGGCGCCTGGCGGCGATGCACGCCGACGATCTGGACATGGCATTGACCCACGAACTGGTGCATCTGCAGCGCCGCGACCTGTGGTGGGGCCTGTTGCCGGCGCTGGCGCAGCACCTGTTCTTCTTCCATCCGCTGGTGCACCTGGCGGTGCGCGAATACGCACTGGCCCGCGAAGCGGCCTGCGACGCGGCGGTGGTCGCCGGGCACCGGCACTGCCGGCACAACTACGCTCGGCTGCTGGTGCAGTTGGGCGTGGCGCCGCGGCCGGCGGCCGGCGTGGCCAGCGCCTCGCCCAGCTTCGTCAGCCTGAAGCGGCGGCTGTTGATGCTGCAGAGCACCGCCTCCTTTTCGCGCCTGGGCGCCGGGTTGATCACCGCCGCGATCGCGCTGGCCGGAGTGATGCCGTTGCGCCTGGTGGCCAAGCCGGCACCGGCGAACGCGGCAGCGGTGGCTGCGCCGGCCACCGCGCCGGTTGCACCGGCCACACCCGCCGCTGCCGCGCCTGCGGCGCAGACGACCTCGATCGTGGCCAGCGTGCTGGCACGGCCCGCACCCGCATCGCCGGCAAGCCCCCCGGAACCGCCGACGGCGCCGGTGCCTCCGACCCCACCCGCTGCGCCGCCGGAAACCGATGCGCCGCTGCTTACCCAAGGCCGCATTTCGCTCTCGCCGCACAACGAGCAGGACGCCTACGTGTTGGTGCAGGACGGACACAATCTGATGGACGCCTCGCTGGACGACCTGCGCGAAGCGCGTCGCCTGGCCGGCAACGATGGCGAGATCCTGTGGTTGCGCCATGCTGGCCATCGTTACGTGGTCCGCGATCCGGCGGCGCTGGCGCGCTTCCAGGAACTGCACGCGCAGACCCTGGAGCTGGCCGATGCGCAGGCCGAACTGGGCGACCAGCAAGGCGATCTCGGCGAGCGCCAGGGCGACCTGGGCGAACGCATGGGGGAACTGAGCGCGCAGATGGCCGAGAGCGCCGCGCGCCAGGCCGAGACGGCGGTCGCCGCAAGCCGTGGCACCGCCAGCCAGGCGCAGATCGAGCGCATGGCGGCGCAGCGGGCGACCGAGCAACTTCGCCGGCAGGACCTGGGCAAGAAGATCCAGGCGCTGGCCAGGCAACAGGCGCAACTCGGCCTGCAACAGTCCCGGCTGGGCAAGCAGCAGGCCGATGCCAGCGCACGCGCACGGCAGCAGGCCGAGCAGCTGATCCGCGAGGCCATCGCGCAAGGGCTGGCCACGCCGATCGACGGCTGAGCGATTCCCCCGCAGGCGGCGCCCGCGCGGATAATCGCCGCGGACGCCGACAGGAGGGGGCAAGGAAGATGTCTGTTTGCAAGGTGGTGGTGCTGGGCGGCTACGGCCATTTCGGCGCGCGCATCGTGCGCGCGCTGGCGGCGACGCCGACGCTGCAGGTGATCGCAGCCGGACGCCATCCTGGCGCTGCCGCCACCAATCTCGCCGGTGCCGACCTGGGCGGCGTCGCGGTGTGCCGCCTGGACACTGCGGCGGCGGATTTTCCGGCGCAGCTGACCGCTACCGGCGCGGACATCGTGGTGCACACCGCTGGGCCGTTCCAGGGCCAGGACTACGCGGTCGCGCATGCCTGCCTGCAGGCCGGAATGCACTACATCGACCTGGCCGACGGCCGCGCGTTCGTGCGCGACTTTCCCGCCGCGTTGGATGCGCTGGCGCGGCATGCCGGGCGCACCGCGATCAGCGGTGCCAGCACCTTGCCGGCGCTGTCCAGCGCGGTGGTCGATGCGTTGCGCCCGCGCTTTTCGCAATTGCACGACATCGACCTGGTCATCGCGCCGGCGCAGGCCACGCCGTTGGGCATGGCCACGGTGCGTGCGGTGCTGTCGTATTGCGGCCTGCCCTTCGACTGGTGGTGCGAAGGACGCTGGCAGCGCACGCTGGGCTGGGCCGCACCGCAGCCGGTGACGTTCGCGCGGCTCGCGCCGCGTCTGGCCGCGCCCTGCGACGTGCCCGATCATGACCTGCTGGTGGCGCGCTATCCCGGCGTGCGCAACGTGCGCTTCCGCGCGGCGCTGGAACTGCCGTTCCTGCAGCGCTGCCTGGCCGCGCTCGCGCGCCTGCGCGGACTCGGCGTGCCGCTGCCGATGCGCTCGCTGGCGGCGCTGTTCGCGCGCGCCGGGCGCTGGTTCGATCGCTTCGGTAGCGACCTGGGCGGCATGTCGGTGCAGTTGCGTGGACTGCGCGATGGCCGCCCGCACGCGCTGTGCTGGGAACTGACCGCACCGACCCTGCACGGCCCGGAGATTCCCTGCCTGGCTGCGATCCTGCTGGTGCGCAAGCTGGCCAGCGGCGCGCCGCTGTCGGTGGGCGCGCATGCGTGCATGGGTCTGCTGAACCTGGCCGAGTTCGAAAGCGAGTTCGCGGCGTGGCGGATCGAGACGGAGGTGCGGGAGGTTTAGGGCTGTTGTCTGGTCCCTTCTCCCTCCGGGAGAAGGTGGCCCACAGGGCCGGATGAGGGTACGGGCGCAGCCTCGTGCATCCAATCGAGCACCGCGCCTGGGCCGTACCCTCACCCCAACCCCTCTCCCGGGGGGAGAGGGGCTAACGCGCTGCGGCTGTTCCTTCTCCCGCCGGGACCATGGCCCCCTTTTCGGGGGAAGGTGGCCCGCAGGGCCGGATGAGGGTACGGGCGCAGCCTCGTGCTTCCAATCGAGCACCGCGCCTGGGCCGTACCCTCACCCCAACCCCTCTCCCGGAGGGAGAGGGGCTAAAGCGCTGCGCTACGGCGCTTCCACGAACGGCACGACCTCTCGCTCTTCGGCTTCAGTGTCGACCAGGCGCTGCAGCAGCAGCGCCAGCGTCACCACGTCCTGGTGGTTGTGCGCGGCGACGCGGCGCAGGTTGCGCGCGCTGCCGCCGCGCAGGTAGCTCAGCCATGCGGCCGGCGCTTCGGAGCCGGGCAGGTCGTCCTCGCGCACGATGCGCAGCAGCTGGCGTTCGATCGTGGATAGCTTGCAGTTCTCCCAGGTGCCGCGGTAACGGCGGCGGGTCGGGTGCAGCAGGTCCACGTGGTCCAGTGCCGACAGCGGGTCGGCGCAGCGCGCCAACCGGTAGCGGGTCTTCAGCAGCGGCGCGTCGTAGCAGCGGCCGTTGTAGCTGGACAGCACCGTGGTCGGCGCCAGCCATTCGCGGAACGCTTCGAGCATGGCCTTCTCCGCCCCCATCGTCGCCATCATCAGCTGGCGGATGCGCAGGCCCGGGCCGTCGACGGGGTGCAGATACCAGTCGGCCGCGCCGATCATGAAGGCGCGGGTGCCGGTGCCGCCGGCCAGGCCGGTGGTCTCGGTGTCGAAGAACAGCAGGTCCGACGGCTGCACCGCGTCCTCGCGCCGGGCGAACGCCAGCGACAGCGCGGCGGCGGGGATCGGCTGCGGCAGGAACGCTTCGATCAGGTGCAGGCCGGGCGCGATCTCCACCCCCGGCAGATGACGGTCGGCGGCCTGCGGCCGGCGCGGCGCCGCGGCCGGCGCCACCGCGCGTTCGCGCATGCCGAGCAAGCGCCGCAGCGAGGCGACATCGGCGCCGCGTTGGTCGAAGGGTTCGATCGCGATCGGCGGCGCCACCGTGGTTGCGGCGGCGCCGGTGCGCGCGCCTGCCGGCACGCGCGGCGCCGGCGGCACGGGCGCGCCGGCGGCATCGCGCAGAGGCCTGCGCAGCGACGCGGCTCCGCCTGCGGGCGCAGCCAACCGTGCAGGGGTGGTCGTCGCAGCGGCGGTGCCCGCAGCGACCGCGACGCCTGCCGGCCGCGCACCCGACGCCGGCGCGCGCGGCCGATCCGCGCTTGGGTCGCCGGCCTGCTTGCGCAACGCGCGCAGGCGTTCGAGGCTGATGCTCATGCGCTACGCCCCGGCAGCGCGTCGGGATCGGTATGGATCGCATTGCCTTGCATCGCGTCTTTCAGCAGCAGGCGCAACGCACGCAAGCACTTGCAGGCGGCGTTCATGCGTGCCGCTCCAGCAATGCATCGGAATCCGTGTCGAGCGCGGTCGATGCGTCGTCCACCGTCATGCGCTCCAGAAGCATGCACGGCACGCGCGAGCACTTGTGGCCGCTCCTCATGCGCTCCACTCCGGCAGTGCATCCAGTTCGTTGTCGATGGTGGTTGATTCGTCATCGAGCGCGGTGCCGTCCAGCAACAGGCGCAGCACGTGCAGTGCCAGCGCCTTCGGCGTGGTTGCGCTTTCCTCCTGCGCGGCCAGCACCGGGCCGACGCAGGCCGGGCAGCCGGCCACGCAGTCGCAGCGCTGCACCAGTTCGCGTGCGCGCTGCACCAGCTCGGCCTGGCGCTGCCACAACGGTTCGCTCAGGCCCACGCCGCCGGGGAAGTTGTCGTACAGGTACACGGTCGGCACGAACTGCTGCAGCTCCACGCCGACCGGCTCGCCGTTGTCGCCGCCGCGCAGCTGGCCGCGGCCCTTGGCGTCGGCCATCGCGAACCAGGCGCCATCGCCGTCGCCCACCGCCTTCTGCAGATCGCGCGCGTCGGCCATCACCGCCACGGTCGCCACCACGTGCAGCGCGTAGGCCGCGCCGAGGAAGCCGTCCAGCGCGTCCTGCTTGGAGGCGAAGGCCTTCAGCAGCGTGGCCTGCGGCAGTTGCCACCACACCGCGGTGGTGTGCAGCTCCTGGTCGGGCAGGGTGACCGGGCCGTAGCCGATGTTCTCGTGGGTGTAGTAGCGGATCTTCTTGTAGCCGGCCACGCGGCGCACCACGTGCACCTCGCCGTGGTGGCTGTCGCCGCGCCCGGCCGTGCCGCCGTCGAAGCGGTCCAGCACCTTGAGCTTGGTGAAGTCGATGCTGTCGGTGTAGTAGTCCACGTGGGTACGCGTGACGTAGGCCTTGCGCCCTTCCCAGTCCAGTTTCTCCACCTGGTACGGGGTGCTCTGCACCATGTGGATCGCGCCCTCGTACAGGGTGAGCGCGGCGGCGGAATAGTCCACCTCGGCGATGATCTGCTGCTTGCCGTCGGTCTTGTCCACCACCACGAAATTGCCGTCGGCCACCGAGCGCAGGCTCACCGCGTTGGCCGGGTAGCTGTCGGCGATCCACTCCCAGCGGTCGCCCTCCTGGTGCACGACCTCGCTTTCGGCCAACGCTTCCAGGAACACTGCCGGATCCACCGGGCCGAACGGCTCGCCGGCGACGAAGGTCAGCTCGAACGCGGCGCAGCGGATGTGGTCGAACAGGATCAGCGGCTGGTCCGGGGCGATGCGCGCGTGTTCGGGCGAGGCGTCGGCGAAGAAGTCCGGATGCCGCACCACGTACTGGTCCAGCGGCTGCGAGCTGGCCACCAGCACCCCGAGTGAGGGCTGCTGGCGGCGCCCGGCGCGGCCGAAGCGCTGCCAGGTCGCGGCCACGCTGCCGGGGTAGCCGTTGAGCACCACCACGTCCAGCGAGCCGATGTCCACGCCCAGTTCCAGCGCCGAGGTGGAGACGATGCCGTCGATGCTGCCGGCACGCATCGCGCGTTCGGCCTCGCGGCGTTCGGTGGGCAGGTAGCCGCCGCGGTAGGCGCGGATGCGCGGCGGTTTGCGCGGGTCGTGGTCGAAGATGTCCTTCAGGTACTTGGTCAGCACTTCCACCATCAGCCGGGTCTGCGCGAACACCAGGGTCTTCAGCCCGCTCTTGATCGCGATGCGCGCAATGCGGTTGCTCTGCGAGCGCGCCGATGCGCGCAGGCCCAGGTCGGCGTTGACCACCGGCGGGTTCCACAGCAGTACGTGCTTGTCGCCGGACGGCGCGCCGGATTCGGTGATGGCATGCACGCGCTGCTCGATCAGCGCCTCGGCATGCGCGCGCGGATTGCCGATGGTGGCCGAGCACAGGATGAACTGCGGGTTCACCCCGTAGAACGCGCAGATGCGCTTGAGCCGGCGCAGCACGTTGGTGACGTGGCTGCCGAACACGCCGCGGTAGGTATGGATCTCGTCGATCACCACGTAGCGCAGGTTCTCGAAGAACTGCGCCCACTTGGTGTGATGCGGCAGGATCGCCTGGTGCAGCATGTCCGGATTGCTGACCACGATGTCGCCGTGCAGGCGGATCGCCTGGCGCGCATCGCCCGGGGTGTCGCCGTCGAAGGTGAAGGCCTTCACCCCCAGCTCGCCGGCGCGGTTGAGTTCCAGCAACTCGGCCACCTGGTCCTGCGCCAGCGCCTTGGTCGGGAACAGGTACAGCGCCTTGGCCTGCGCGGTCATCGCCGCGGCCACCACCGGCAGCGTGTAGCACAGCGACTTGCCCGATGCGGTGGGAGTGACGATGGCCACGTGCTCGCCGCGCTGCGCCGCGTCCCAGGCCTCGGCCTGGTGGCTGTACAACTGCTCGATGCCGCGCGCCTTCAGCGCCGCGACCAGCGCCGCCGGCACGTCGTCCGGGATCGGCGCATAGCGGCCTTCGCGCCCGGGGATCATGAAGCTGCCGGTGATGCGGTCGTGGTAGCGCCGCTCCAGCCGCTCGGTCAGCAGCGCACCGTCGCGCGAGGGCTCGCCGCCGGTGGTGGACAGGGCGCGCTCGGCGTCCTCGGTGCGGCGGGCTAGGGCGTGGGCGGGCATCGGGACGGCTCTCAAGGCGGGACAGGGAAGCGGAATGGCGTCTCAGGGTATGAGACAGCAGCCAACCGGGCGAGGGCCGCTGGCTGAGCGGATTCAGCCAGCGCAGCGAAAGACGCGCAGGATCTCCATGACGGGTTGCGTCATATGACGAGCTGCGTTATGGTTGCTGCGTGATCCGGAACTTTGTCGACAAGGAAGCCGAAAAGATCTGGCAGGGCACGCCTTCCCGGCGATTGCCGGCCGACATCCAGGCCGTGGCGCGGCGCAAGCTGCGCATGCTCAACAGCGCGGCCACGCTGGACGATCTGCGTGTTCCGCCGGCCAACCGTCTGGAGGCGTTGAAGGGAAACCGTAAGGGTCAGTGCAGCATCCGGATCAACGATCAATGGCGCGTGTGCTTCCAATGGAAGGACGGCGATGCGCTGGACGTGGAAATCGTCGACTACCACTGACCCATCGAGCCGCCATGAAGACCCTGCCCAACATCCACCCCGGCGAAGTCCTGCTGGAGGAATTCCTGACTCCGCTGGGCATCAGCCAGAACGCACTGGCGCGCGCCGCCGGCGTGCCGCCGCGCCGCATCAACGAGATCGTGCTGGGCAAGCGCAGCGTCAGTGCCGACAGTGCGATCCGGTTGGCGGCCGCGCTCGGGACCAGCGAGCGCTTCTGGCTCGGCCTGCAGGCCGACTACGACCTGGAACAGGCGCGGCGCGCGCTGGGTGCGCAAGTGCGCAAGATCGAACGCATCGCGGCGTAGCCGCCGCCATGCGCGCGGCCGTTGCCGCCGCGCCGGACAGCGGTAGCGGCCGGCGGCCGAGAAAGCCGACTGATCGTCGCGGCCAGCGCGTATCCTGTGCTCCCCCCTCGCGCAGCGGCGCCGTCCCCCGACGTGCCGAAGACTCGCCTTGTCCGTGCCTGCCCCCGCTCCCGCCGCCCATTACAAAACCGCCGGCGCCCGTCGCGCCGACCTCATCGTGCACGCCGCCGGCCTGCTGCTGTCCATCGTCGGCGGCGCCATGCTGATCTGGCGCCCCCACGCCAACCACGCGCTGCTTCTGGCCACCTGCGTCTACGCACTGGGGATGCTGGTGATGTTCGCCTGCTCGGCGGCCTACAACTTCGCCACGCCGCAGCGCCAGCCGATTCTGCGCAAGCTCGACCACGCCGGCATCTTCGTGATGATCGCCGGCTCCTACACGCCGCTGTTCGTGCTGGCGCTGTCCGGCGCCTGGGTCTGGTCGATGACCCTGGCGGTGTGGGGCGTGGCGCTGTTCGGCGTGTTCGCCAAACTGTTCCTGCCCGGCATCAGCAAGGGCTTCTGGGTGGCGATCTACCTGCTGCTGGGCTGGGCCGGCATCGTCGCGATCAAGCCGCTCATGGCCAGCCTGGACAGCGCCGTGCTGTGGTTCATCGCCGCCGGCGGCATGTTCTACACGGTGGGCGTGGGCTTCTATGTGCGTAAGTCGATGGTCTACAACCGCGCCATCTGGCACGCGCACGTGCTGGGCGGCGCGCTGTCGCACTGGTGCGCCATCTGGTTGTGCCTGCAGCCGTTGCAGACGGCCTGACCCGGCGGGCAAGGGCGAGCGCCGCCGGCGGCATGCGTCCTCCATCGCCGCGGCAATGGCGACGTTCAGCCGCCGACCGTAAGCTCGGCAGTTGCCATGGCGATGCATGGAAAAGGATCGATCTCGATGTGCAATGCCGCGCGTTTCGTCGTTGCCGCCGCGCTGCTTGGCGCGGTCGCGCAGGCGCATGCCCAGCAGGCCGACCCCGCGCCCGCCGCGGCCAGCCCGCCGCAGCAGGACATCCAGACCCTCGACGAAGTGCGCGCGCTGCCGCCGGACGTGGAGCAGCCGCTGGACCTGTATCGCTTCAAGAATCCGGTCAGTGCCCAACCCAACCGCTTCGACAAGGACTGGCGGCCACCGCCCTCGGTGGAGCAGGTCAGCCAGGGCGGCGGCTACATCGCGCTCGGCGTCTATTACGTCGCCGGCAAGGTCGCCAAGGGACTGCACACCCTCACCGGCGCGCCGGACCAGGTCCAGGCGGCGGTCGCCCGCCCGCCGCCGTTGAGCGATGCGCAGATCCGCCGCGCCGCGGAGATCTGCGACGCGCAGAACGCGGACTGCGCTGGGCAGCAGTGAGCGTGTCCTGGCTGATGCGGCCAGCGGTCCTAGCCGCTCCCGGGGTGGGGTCGCTCATCCCTTAGAAGATTGCGCTGCTGCACTTCGGTCTTCGACCAGGCCCGTGCGTGTCGCGCTCACCTGGCATCGAGAAGCCTGCCCCGCGTTCTGCGCGGCTTGCGCAAAACGCGGGCAGACGCTTGTCGCTTACAGCGAGCAGCGCAGGCGGCGGCCGCGATGGACGAAGGTGTCGGTGCGCGCGTCGTAGCTGCGGTAGCGCTGCTGGCAGGTGCGCACGTGGCGATACCAATCGTCGTGCCGCGCGCGGTGCGCGGGCGGGTTGCCCGGACGCGGGCCCCACTTGGGATCCCAGCGGCCATAGCGCTTGTCGTCCGGGCGGTCGTCCCTGCGGTGGTCGTCGCGGTGGTCGCCGGGCCGATCGTCATGGCGGTTGTCGTGCCGCGCTTCGTCGCGGCGATCCGTGCCCAGTTGGCCCGGCCGCGGCGGGTCGTTGTGGCGCCGGTCGTCGTCGTGACGGTCCTGGGGCGGGACCTGGTCCGCGCCTGCAACGGCAGGAAGGCCGGCGGCCAGGGCGCAAGCGAGCACAACGCCAAGCATCTTGTTCATTCGATTCTCCATGGGCGGGTAACGCACTGCGTGCGATCCGGCGCTGACGCTACGCGCACCGGTACGGTGACGCCGTGATGCCGGCCGTCCGTGCAGGCGG
>Ga0308160_10007958_pt1 | contig 10395 bp, 15 predicted proteins | sample PhyFR1_FD_201036 | JGI IMG/M metagenome (GOLD analysis project Ga0308160, IMG submission 201036) | Phyllosphere microbial communities from UC Gill Tract Community Farm, Albany, California, United States - DLSLF.R1 | ecosystem: Host-associated > Plants > Phyllosphere > Unclassified | place: USA...
TGACCTAGCAGTGGTCAATGAAGGTACATCTACTCCTTCTCCGGTGTCAAGTGCCCCGGAACGTATAGGTAGTGCTCGTAGAGCCCCGTCATCGACTGTGTATATGTAATATCCTGGCTATCGGCAGATCATTGTCGATTCCAATGATCCCATCCCGAACCCCTGCCCTAGACTCATTGTGGATCGCATCACTCTTAGTCACAGAACAAGTCAGACATTAAAGGAGACTTGTACTGACAACATACATGACGATCAACATCATTCAGAATCAAAATGACTAGCTAAACTAACTGAACTGACTAAAGGACTAGCTCCCTTCTCCCGTACCGACTCTACTTCTTGTTAGGGCAATTGGCACAAGTGCACTGTCCCGGAGCGCAAGAGCAGACCTCTCCACACCTGTCTATTAGCCCTGTCCTATGGAGCTGTGCGGAGGACTTACGAGCAAGCCGACTTCTTGTTGGGGCAGTTGGCACAGGTGCACTGGCCAGGGGCACAGGAGCAGACCTCACCACAAGAGCAGGCCGATTCTCCCTTCTCGGATGTCTTGGTCATATTAGGACAGCTCTCGCAACAAGTGCATTGACCAGGTGTGCATGAACAGACTTCTCCGCAACTGCCTCATTAGCTTTACTCGACATGAGAATGAGGGCGGACTTACGTGCAGGATTTCCCCTTCGAAGTGGCCTTGTTGGGACAGTTTTCACAAGTGCACTTTCCGGGAGGACATGAACAGACCTCCCCACAAGAACAGGCAGATTTGCCCTTGTCCGTAGACTTGTTGGGGCAATTCTCGCAGGTGCATTGTCCAGGCGCACACATACATTCCTCTTTACAACTGTCCATTAGCCCCATCCGAGATTATGGAAACAAACTGTCTTACGAGCAAGTAGATTTCTTGTTTGGGCAGTTGGCACAAGTACATTGTCCGGGGGCACAAGTACATTCCTCTTTACAGCTACCCATTAGTCCCTCACAACATGACAACACAACGTGACTTACGAGCAACTGGATTTCTTGTTTGGACAGTTGGCACAAGTACATTGTCCAGGAGCGCATGAACAGGTTTCATTACATGAACAGGACTTGCCCTTGTTGACTTTATTGGGGCAGTTGGCGCAGGTGCAAGCTCCAGGAGCACAAGTGCATTCGTCCTTGCAGCTGCCCTGTCAGCTGCAGTATATGAGAGAAGGGAAGAGGGACATACTTGCAAGAGGATTTACCCTTGTTGTCTTTAGCGGGGCAGTTTGCGCAAGTACATTGGCCGGGGGCGCATGTACATTCGGTAGAGCATCTATCTTATCAGTTTCCTATACCTTAGATGAATCTGCGGGTGACTTACGAGCATGAAGATCCCTTCTTATCCTTATTGGCGCAGTTGGCGCATGAGCAGTTTCCAGGAGGACAGGAGCATGATTCGCCGCATCTATCATCAGCCCTTCTCCTGATAGGGAACGGGTGGTGGTATGGGGGAAATGGGTGAGTGGGGAAGATTAACATACGAGCAAGAAGACTCTTCCTCTTTCTTAGCGCAACATGATCCGCTTCCTGATCCAGAAGCGGCTTTGTTACCGCAACATGAAGAGGAACCTTGAGCTTGGGCAGGGGTGGCGGCCTTGTTGGCGCAACATGATGATTGAGTTCTAGATGAAGGTTAGTGATAGTAGTGTGGGGGAGGGAGGGACATACGAAGACATTGTTGATATGTATTTGTTTACTGCTGTAGAGCAAAAATAAGAGGTGAAGATGATTGATGAAGAAGAGATACCGAGCCCTATGTACAGAATATATATACTTATGAGTTGAGTTGTTTCAGCGGTGAGCAACTATCGCGGTCGGTTATCAAAGGTACGGCTAAAAATACTTCCGCTCCTTTCAAGGTAGGTTGACCGCTGAAAACCCGCAAGTAGGTTATACAAGAATATACTGGTGCTCTGAGTGTATATCGCGGTAGTGAAAGGATCGCAGATAGACCGCACTCGGTTTCACGTGTCCTTGCTGATATGAGAGTGATGCCTTTCGTTCATGGTCATGTACGGAATCGTGATCCTTCGTGGTACTGCTGTAGCTTTGGACGGATTTGACGGATCTGGTCTTCTCGGATGCAGATCTGAGTGCGAGTGGGTACTAGTCTGGAAATAATGGCCGGGACAAGAGGGCTGGGATATGTTAATAGATGGCATGATGATATAAAGACGGTACAACTAAACACGGACTATACAACTAGACTACCTCCCCAACGGCCTTGGCCTTTGAGCCTGACACCTCGCAATAGACAATTCAATAGGCGTTTTCCCACCCCATCCACCCCTTTCAATCCTAAGCGGTCCATTCTTACTCTTGATAATCCCGATCCCCACTGGGACAGTAAGAAGGTTCGAAGTGAATCGACTAGCTTTCCTAAACCCACTACCCGTCTGATTCCTATTCCTAGAATTCTTGGCTGGGACACCAATACTCTTCATCATGCGACATAAAGAGTCATGGGCCGGTTTATATTCACTTTCTGTTATTCCCTTTTGCCCAGGCTCTGAATCGGATGTCAAGATCCATGGGGCTTTCTTGTGTGATTTAGCGGGTAGGAAACGTGAAATGAGATGTGCTGTTTCAGCTTGTGAAGTCGAGTATCCTAGGGATTGATGATATAATGCGGGATTGTTTGTAGTGTGCATTTTAGATGCTGCTGATGCAGCTTCCATGGCCGTAGGTCTTCGATTAGGGATAGGTCCATTCTGCGGTACACCCGCAGCTGCCGAAGTGGATCTTTGAGTAGGTGCCATTCGGCTGGATGTAGGTTGGAATATGGCTCTCAAGGATCGTTGGGATGAAGATGATTCTCGACGTGACATGGGTGCTGGAGTGGGTGGTTCTGGTTCGGGTGATTCGAGGAGATCCCAAGTATGCCCCTCTGCGGCTACTTTGTATATAACAGGTGGAGCGAGAGGGGGTTGATGCATACTTCTTCGCATATCCATATCGGTCGATAAAGCCGTACTTGCCGTCCTAGCGTGGCCGAGTGCCGAGTTGAGCGGATGAGGAGGAGCGCGGTAGGATACAGTCGATCGAATGGACGTATTACTTGATACATGCCGTAGACCGTTGGAAGGCTGCCTTTCCTGCGGAGTGGACGCATTACTACTTTGTCGTAATCCGTTTGAAGTCGTTCGTTCCAAACCGGCATCGAGAACACGAGGGAAAGGGTACGAAGGGGAAGTCTCGATCTGAGCGATTTTCTCATTTGGGATTCCACTTCCATCGGTTGATCTCGTTCGTGAAGGTCCACTACCCTGTCGACTTGGACCATTACCAGATTGATCGGTCATGGCCAATTTCTGAGCAGTTGCTTTCCTCTCACTACCCAAAACTTCCGCTGCTAATTCCTTGACTGACTGTACCCTCCTCAATGGTTCCTGGACCTCGGGTTCGGGTGATGGATCAGGATGTTTCCCTCCGAATCCAGTTGTCTTTCTCGTTGCTAAAACAGGAGCTTCAGGGCGGGAAGTGGTAGACATGGGCGAAGTGATACTTGCTGGTTTGATCGACATTTCCTCCGGAGATTGAGTCTTGACAGTAGCGATAGAAGCCGACATTGTCCGTCGCATAGCCTGTGACATTGGATCTTTATCACTCTCTTCCTCTTCTTCTTCCTCCTCCTCCTCTTCCTCTTGATCAGCCTTGGCTTTAGGTGGTGTATCCTCATCATCCCATTCTTCATCTTCTACTTCTCCCTCTTCCACCTCCACTTCCCGCCCATCATCATTTAATACGACCACACTTCCCTCTGAATCTTTCTCCTTCATCCCAGGTCGACCGCTTTTACCTTTCCCGTGTTGAGACGAAGTATTAGATGTCCCCGAAGTAGTACGTCTCAATTTTAGATTTAGGACGTTCGATTCGGATTTCGATGATTTAGGTCCTGGTCTCTATCCATCAATAGTGGCCAAAGAACAAACATACCTCTTCTGATTTCTTGCCCTTTCCATCAACAGTAGCCATAGTCAATCCCTGGAATATCGCTTTACGTCCATGATCCCCCTCTGATCCTCTCCTTGTACCTAGATGTCCAGTCGTATGTGCCGCATGAGCACTCGGTCTTCTCTTTGCGTGCCCATGATGAGCGTGGCCGTGGTGGTGATGAGAGGCAGTACGTGCTTTATGTCCATGCCCTGGACCGTGGGAGTTTGATCTCTGCATTGAAGTGTGCGATGTGGTGGATGGTGATATTAGGGTATGTGCTGATGATGCCGACATTGTGAATAGTTTATTGTGTATAGGTCCCCTACCGGACAAGTGAACGGGAAGGTCTAGAGACAGAGTGAAGGTGCAGGGTGTAGATCCGGTTAAGAGACCATGACGTGGCAAGATTTAAGAATTGATAAGGTTTTAGGATGATGATGCTAACTCTCTGTATCAAATCGTGCACCAACCACAAACATTCACAATGGCTTTTTCAGACGAAACAAAAGATAGGTTCAACGCAGCATTAGGGTAAGCACCAGCTCATTACATCCGTGGCGACGGACCGAAAGCTGATGACCAGTATCGCAAAGGTTAGCCATCCCCTTACCCAACCCTTCCTGGATGTAACACTAATAACAGACGGTGATCACAGTAGGTTGGATCCCTATGATCATCTACGTTGGATATCAAGCTTCATACCCTAAACCTTCTTTCATCAAGTGAGTCCATGCTACCTCTCAGTTGAATTGACCTGATGATATAGGCTTTTGACTCCTCTGGCATAGATCAATGGAAAGGAAAGGAAAGGATAGGACGGGTGAGCTACTTCGTCTCTGCAATGGGCCAAGCTGACGGATAGGTGTAGTAGACTGTATAACCACTCATGCAATCATAATTCCAATGAGCTAAGGGGATGCCCTCACAATTATCGTGAAATCCCTTGCCCCCAGCGATCGTTTATTTACCCTCAATACACAGCACCTCAATCGAGTAACCAATCTGCGCTATACCCATCTCAAACAGTCTAAAGGACAGGACAGAGGAAACAGCGATGATGACCCATACTCGAGGATCTTGCGTCCGCTCTATCTTTCCTCGAAAGAGGATCGTAAGAGAACGCCCGAAACTTACCCTCTCGAGGGTGAGTCAGAGGATATCGAGGCCCGGCTGAGCTACCTTGGTCTCTGAGGGGGTTATACATCGCAATCGAACAAGGCAAAATGGGAGTGGGCTTGAAATGAACATTTGGCAGAGACGCTCAGGCCTTTTTGCCGGTAAAGAAGCCATTACATACAGTGTCTGTCCGTCGCCACTTGACTGAGCTGACTGTGTAAACAAGGGTAGCAGGACAGTAACAGTATATGCATCATCCACCCATTGATCCCATCGCCTTTTTCAGTCTCTGCCTCAGTACATCATCTCTAACCCCATTATCAGGTATCAAAGTACTAGGTCCAGCAGTTACTGAATCAACCGTAAATCCCATTCCAGTTGTCGCGGTCGAAAGGATCGGTATAGTGCTCACGACAGGATCAGCTTTTAATGGTGGTGGTTGTGCGGATGATGAGGGTATCTTCTGGACGACCTCTGTGCAAATTGCTCGGCGATGCCATCGGCGCCTTCTGGTGAACTGTCCATTAGAAGGTACCAACAATGAGGATGACGACTTACCCGACCTAGACCACCTTTTGGACCCATGTTCTCCCATTTATTATCGCCATATACCCATCCTTCAGCGTCCGTTGCCTGTCATCAGCTAAGTCACCCGTCAAACGTAGCTGAGTACTCACATCATCCTTCTCCCTGATAGTTTCCGTTGGAACATGACTAACAGGATTAGCAGCACCAGTCATTCCCTGCATCTGAACCCCTTCCAGATCTTCACTAGCCCCACTCCCCGTCCTAGGCCTAACCATCTCAACACTACTCCTTGGACTAGTCTGTTTACCCTGAGGCGTAATCGTCCTAGCTTTCAACCTCTCTAATCCCTTCGTAAACGCCTGTTCAGCTATTGACTGTGTCCTAGGTCCGTCCTCTTGTGGGGCAGACCCAAGGGAAATGGAAAGTGATCGTGGGATATGGGAGAATGTGGATTCTGATTCGGGCACTGGTGAGGGTGATGTTACGGTTATTGGGGTGGAGCCGGACTGACCAGCTCGGACTATTGACCAGTCGTCATCTAGCCATTTCCAGGTTGCTGTTCTCTTGACTTTGGCGTGAGGGTCGGATTTGGTTGGAGCTGGAAGGATGATGGAAGCAGGTGGAGGGAGAGAGAATGAGGCTGGTGGCGAGACTGGTAGGAGATGTGAATCACACCTTTCATCAGATCATCATATGACCTGTTGAAGATGACTCACCAACTTGGTCTCTCCTGTGGGAGTAAGGCAGAAGTCCAGTCTAAACCCATCCACCATCTATGATTCTCATGAACCTCAAACCTAAAGTAGATAGGATTCTCCTCCTTTTCATCATCATCGTCAACGATCGCAGATCCATTCAAAGCTGCCTTCTTGTCGAAAGTCGGTTTAAAAGCGAAAGCAAGAGACGGACGACGTGAAGCTGCCCATTTCGATTGTACCCATCCTAGCGGTGAGAAATCTAGTGATAATCGATAAGAATGTTCGGGTGGGGAACCGAATGTGAATAAGAATAGTAAAGCGACTGTGCGCCTGACTACTAGGGATTTCGAAAGGAGGTCAACGATATGAGCGAGTGTCGGTGAGGGGAGGAGTAAAACGATAGATCCGATGATAGCTAGTAGAGGTCGGAACCCGATTATATGACCTAGAATACTCCATGTTGTCCAGATTACCCCTAACCCCCTTGTCAACCTCAATGGACCGAGTTGTCGGAACCTTGCGTATATCGATGAGATATCCGGAATAGGTGATGGCGGTAACAAAGCTTGAATCGAATGTAGATCATTAAGAGTCAAAAGAACACTTTCGGTAGTCGTGCTCTGTCCAGCGGATCCTCCATCCTTCTTTATTTCTCTATTCCCCAACTTCAATTGAGAGAGTGGTACCAATGGTAAGAATAAAAGAGCGGGTAATAACCACCTAAAAGCATGTCCTGCTCCTAAACACACAGCCCACCAAATTCCAACCATCATCCAACTTTCCACTCGTCGATTCGGATTCCAACATAATACTTCGGATATAGTCCTAAAATGCGAGATAGGTCCCGCGAAAATGACTAATAATCGAAATATAGGAGCTGGAAGAGAAGTTATTAGGTCCTGGGATTCGAGAATGGGAGACTCCGCTTGTGGCGGGACTACTGTTGTCTTTGAGGTTGTTGGAGAGGGTGGGACCATGTTCAACGCATTGTATCAGTATGTTGGGTAGAAGGTAGACAGACAGGTGAATGCGACGTCACCGGTCATCGGCTAACTTGAAAGGTTAAATACAGGAGGGTAGTTTAGCCGGGTCGGAAGTGGAGGTGGTAAATATTTGAACCATTCTATTCGAGTACTCCGTACAAATACCTACCTTATACCTATACCTACTTCAAGCTCACGAAACAATATGGCCAAATCGAAGAGAGCATCCGAAGTTCAAGCCAAGGAGGATCAAGGCGGAATGACACTGGATCCTATGGAGGTCATGAAAGCCATGCTGGCACAAAAGGGAAAGGGGAAACAGCTCGAGTCGGCAAGTGAAGACGAGGACGAAGAAGAGGACGAAAGCGAGGTCGAATCTGAAGACGCCTTATCGGCGAATGAGGAGGATGAGGAAGGGGAAGAGGACACAGGATCTGAAGCAGAGTCATCTCGATCAGCAGAACTCAGAAACGCGCAGCAACAATCATCTCCCATTTCCCGAATCCCTACCTCCAGAGTAGTCACCAAACCAAAACAAGGGCCTTTCCAATCTACAAAACCACCTTCCGATACTACATTCGAATCTCTAGGTCTATCGAAACCCCTCATAGCGGCACTCTCCTCTATAAATATCAAGAGACCTACCGAGATTCAATCCGCCTGCCTTGGCCCCATTATGGCTGGGAGAGATTGTATAGGAGGAGCTAAGACTGGTAGTGGTAAAACCCTTGCTTTTGCACTTCCAATAGTAGAGAGGATCGCTCGTGATCCATTCGGTGTTTGGGCTGTTGTCCTTACTCCCACCAGGTGAGCATATATCTGAAGTTGAAGGAGGAGGGCTGATGATAGGGAACTAGCATATCAGTTAACTGAACAATTCCTTGCTGTTGGCAGACCACTTGGACTGACGACAATAACAATAGTAGGAGGAATGGATATGATGGAACAAGCACGACAACTCGAAGGCCGGCCGCATATCATAGTCGCTACGCCAGGGAGGTTATGCGATTTATTAAGAAGTGATGGGGATACCGCTACTGGGAATGGGAAATTGAGTAGGGTCAGGACGTTAGTATTGGATGAAGCGGATCGACTATTGACTCCTACTTTCGCTCCGGAATTGGCGTACTTGTTCTCGCAAGTACCTGCAAAAAGGCAGACTTGTCTGTTTACCGCTACTGTTAGTGATGCGATTATGGAACTCGCGAACAAGGAACCACAGGCGGGGAAACAGAAACCTTTCGTCCACCGTGTCGAGTCAGAGTAGGTCATCCCCCCTCCTTTCATATAGCTGGTGCTAATGGCTAGTACAATGACAGTATCCGGGTTGAAGCAGAAATACCTATTCATCCCATCCCAAATAAGAGATCCATACCTCTACCATCTCCTCCTCAACCCACCTTCCGAGATCGACGTAGCCCTACGCGCTCAACCTAAACCAAAAGAAAAACCCCAGAAGAAGAAATACAATAAACACAAACGACCCCGATCCGAATCTCCAGAAGATACATCCCCCTTAATCCCGTCCACCATAATCTTCACTCAAAGATGCGCCACCGCTCATCTCCTACATCTCCTCTTGAACTCTCTCGAAATCGAATCAGTCCCACTCCACTCTCACCTCACTCAACCTCAGCGATTACTGTCCTTGGCTAGGTTTAGGAATAAAGAAGTTCCAGTATTGGTAACCACTGACGTTGGATCGAGAGGTCTTGATATCCCAGAAGTGGCAATGGTGATTAATTGGGATTGTCCAAGGCGATCTGATGATTACATTCATCGAGTGGGACGTACGGCGAGAGCAGGAAGGGGAGGTGTGGCTGTTACGATCGTTACAGAACGGGATGTGGAGTTGGTACAGGTTATAGAGAAGGATATAGGGGTTGAACTAGTGGAGATGGAGTTGCCGGAGGAAACTGTTTTGGAGAAGATGAATGCTGTTTCGTTGGCTAGGAGGATGGCTACTATGGTACGTTCCTTGTTTCTCTCATTCTCCTCCTTTTCACCCGCACTTCACCTGCCCCTGTTGCTTGTTCTGTCTTCGATGATCACTGCTGACAGACAGGAAATGCACGACTCTGGATTTGGAGAGAGACAAGCTACCAACAAGGCTAAAGCCGTCAAGAGAGCAAAGAGGGATGCTGCCAAGTAAGTAGGACTTGATTAGATGCAATCCTTGACATATGACATATGACTGTTTAATTATAATGTATTGATGAGGTATTAAAAGTCATGGCGGGTACCTACTGACACATCAATGACCTAAGATTCCGATTTTTGGCTATCGATACAACTTTCAAACTGCTTTACCAATTCCCAGGTCCATTCTAGATGCTCGATCTCTTCCCCGACCCCATTCCCTTCCATCTCCAGTACCAAGAGAACATTCCTTGCCCAATCTCCCAATTCTTGAAGTTGATGTCGATTACTCCTACTACTACCTTGGCGAGTCTCGCTGTCGAAGGTACCAATATGTGAATCAGGTCGACTCTCGCTGGTAGGGACGACCTCATCGTCACCGACTGGATTTGGGTTATCGAGGAGAGGGGGCTCGGTGAGACCGCTTGCCAGAGGCTGGAGTGCCGAAGTGAGTCCAGAATCGAAGCCAGGTGCGAGATCCTGATTGATATGAACGATTTCGGTGGGGTCGGTCGGATCGTGAGTATGAGTAAACGGGGTCCCGGTGGTGCGAGTACCGCTTGAAAGAAGAGAGAGTGTCCAAGGAGGTCCAGAGTTAGAGTCCGAAATGGTGACAGGATTGGGGTCGGGGAAGATATCACGAAATAATGAAGTCGGAGTCGGTGGTATTTGATCATCGACATCTACGTCGCCTTCAACGACCTCGAGATCTTTGACGGTGTGAGAGGTGATGGCCAATCCCGGAAATAATTGATCGACGAATCCAGTACATTCCATCTCCCCATTACGATGTACATCGTGCCGGATTATAGGCGAAAACAGGGTAGGTAATCGGTCATCATCATCCACATCCACATCCACATCCCCACCTATCGAGCCGAAATACGGATCGAATTTTGAAATCGACTCCGACCTCATTCTCTCCACAGTCCTCTCCAGATCGTTTACCTGCCTCCCCAACTCTTTGAGTCTTC
>Ga0308160_10007960_pt1 | contig 10394 bp, 8 predicted proteins | sample PhyFR1_FD_201036 | JGI IMG/M metagenome (GOLD analysis project Ga0308160, IMG submission 201036) | Phyllosphere microbial communities from UC Gill Tract Community Farm, Albany, California, United States - DLSLF.R1 | ecosystem: Host-associated > Plants > Phyllosphere > Unclassified | place: USA...
CGTTGGGCGGCAGCGGCGATTCGGCCTTGATCGCGAAGCCTTTCTTGAGCAAGGCGATGTCTTCGGCGCTGTTGTACGACAGCGCGATCGCGCGCCGCAACGCGACCTTGTCCTTGCCGTAGCCGCCCAGCAGCGGGTCGTTCATGTTCATCCACATATAGTAGGTCTGCAGCACCGGAAAGCGCGACAGCACGATGCCGCGCGCGGCCAGGTCGGGCTTCAGGGCGCCGTCCTGCACCACCATCTCGGTCATCGATTCCGGGATCTGTTCAAGATAATCGTATTCGGCGTTCAGGAAGCCCAGCATGCGGCCCTGGAATTCTTCGGCGATGCGCACCTCGACCCGGTCGACGCGCGGCAGGCGCTTGCCTTCGAGCGCGGCGGCGATGGCGCGGTCTTCCTTGTTTTCGCCCGGCGTGGCGTGGAACACGGCGCTCGAATCGGGGTTCGCCAGCAGCACGATGCGGTCGCTGCGCTTCCATTCGCCGAGCATGAACGGGCCGGTGCCGACCGGATGGTTGCCGGCCTGGCCCGGATAGGCCTCGATCACTTCGCGCGCTACCACGCTCGACGCCGGCGTGGCCAGGTAGAACAGGAAGTTGTTGTCGCGCGCATTGAGGGTGATGCGCAGCGTGTAGCGGTCGAGCGCCTGCAGGCCGGCCACCGGCACGTCGTGGCCGAAGCGCTGGCGCAGTGCGGCGTCGCCGGCGATCTTGCCTTCGAACATATACGCCCACGGCGACTTGAGCGCCGGGTCGTACAGGCGCCTGAGGCTGTACACATAATCCTGCGCCGTGACTTCGCGCTTGACGCCTTGAAAGGCCGGGTCGGGCGTGAAATAGATGCCGGGACGGATGCGGAAGGTATAGCGCAGGCCATCGGCGCTGATCTCGGGCATGGCAAGCGCCGTGTTGGCGCGCAGTTTGGCCGGACGCGCCAGGTAGTCGTAGCGCAGCAGCGGGTCGAACAGATTCTCGAGCAGCGACAAGGTGGCGTTGTCGGACGCCACCGCCGGATCGAGCCCGGTTTCACTGGTCGAGAGGAACATGCGCAAGACCTTGTCCGGCGGCCGCGCGCTGGCGTCGGCGGCCTGCGCCAGGCAGCATGGCAAGGTCATTGAGAAGGACAACAGCAGGGCGGCGACGTGGCGCAATTTCATGAAGGCAGGTCCTCTCGAGCACGGGCCTATCATATGCGCCAGCCACTTGATTGGGCAACCACGCGCGCGTCCAGGCATAACTTTTGAACATGGTGCAGGTGCATTCTTTCTTCTGTGCAGCTTGCGATCGGCCTATACTCTTCGCTGCACTCCTGCGGCGAATCAGACCTGGCACGATATTCATGGCACTTACCTACATCTGGACCGGATTTTTCCTGGTCGGCTTCCTGGCAGCACTGGCGCAATGGCTATTCCTCGGCGACACCGAGATCTTCAAGCGCGTCATCGACGGCACCTTTGATTCGGCCAAGATGGCGGTGATGACGATCGCCCTGCCGCTGGCCGGGGTGATGACGTTCTGGCTGGGCATCATGAACGTCGGCGAAAAGGCCGGCCTGATCAATCTGTTCGCACGCGTCATCTCGCCGTTCTTCTCGCGCATCTTTCCGGGCGTGCCGAAAGACCACCCGGCCAACGGCCACATGGTGATGAATTTTTCGGCCAATATGCTGGGCCTGGACAACGCCGCCACCCCGTTCGGCCTGAAGGCGATGGAGTCGCTGCAGTCGATCAACCCGAACAAGGATGAAGCGAGCGACGCGCAGCTGATGTTCCTGGTGATCCAGACCTCGGGCCTCACCATCATTCCACTGGCCGTGATGGCGCAGCGCGCGGTGCTGGGCGCGGCCAACCCGGCCGACATCTTCATCCCGACCCTGATCGCGACCTATGCCGCCACCATCGCCAGCATCATCGCGGTGGGCATCCGCCAGCGCATCAACCTGCTCGACCCGATCGTGCTGGCGTGGATCGGCGGCACCACGGCGCTGATCGCGTCGATGGTGTTCAGCTTCACCTACTTCCTGAGCAAGGAGCAGATCCAGCTGGTGTCGAACGTGGTGGCCAACCTGACGCTGTTCGGCGTCATCGCCGCCTTCATGACGGCGGCGATGCTCAAGAAAGTCAATGTATTCGAGGCCTTCATCGAAGGCGCCAGGAATGGCGTCGAGACCTCGATCAAGATCATCCCCTACCTGGTCGGCATGCTGGTGGCGATCAGCGTGGTGCGCAACTCGGGCATCCTGGGCCAGCTGGTGAACGGCTTCGCCTGGGTCTTCGGCGCGCTCGGCCTGCAGACCGATTTCGTCGGCGCCCTGCCCACCGCGCTCATGAAGCCGCTCTCGGGCAGCGGCGCGCGCGCGATGATGATCGATGCGATCACCACCTATGGCGTCGATTCGTTCGTCGGGCGCCTGGCCAGCATCTTGCAAGGCGCGTCCGACACCACCTTCTACATCATCGCCCTGTATTTCGGCTCGGTCGGGATTCGCAAGACCCGCTATGCGGTGGGCTATGGCCTGCTGGCCGACCTGGTCGGCGTCATCGCCGCGATCTTCGTGGCTTACCTGTTCTTCGGCTAAAAAGGACCCGCATGTTTCGTCGACTGACGCTCGCCGCCGCCCTGTTCACGGGATTTTCGCCCGCCCACGCCCAGTTGCCGGAACCGGTGGCGCAAGTGATGAAGCAGGGCGGCATCGGCGCCAACGAGGTCGGGGTGCTGGTGCTGCGCGGCGACGCCACCGTGCTGGCGCATGGCGAGCGCACGCCGATGCAGCCGGCCTCGACCATGAAGCTGGTCACCACGCTGATTGGCCTCGAGCGCCTGGGTCCCGTGTTCCGCGGCCGCACCGAGTTGCGCAGCAGCGGCCAGGTCGAGGGCGGCGTGCTGCGCGGCGACCTGATATTGAAGGGCGGCGCCGATGCCGACTTGAGCGGCGCGGTGTTGCAGGACATGCTGCGCGCGCTGCGCTATGCCGGCATCGAGCGCATCGAGGGCAGGCTGGTACTGGACCGGCAGCTGTTCCAGCCGGCGCGCCAGGACCTCGGCGTGGCGCCGTTCGACGAGGCGCCCGAGGCCTATTACAACGTGATCCCCGACGCGCTGCTGGTCAACAAGAACATGCTGCAGATCGACATGCGCGCCAATGCCAGGTCGCTGGCGCTGCAGATGCAGCCGCAGCTCGAAGGCGTATCGATCACGTCCGAGATGACGCTGATCGACGCCGACTGCGCCAAATGGGAAGACGGCTGGAAGCTGCCGCAGGCACGGCGCCAGGACGACGGCAGCGTGCGCGTGGTCTTGCGCGGCACCTTCCCGAAAAACTGCGTGCGCAGCTATGGCATCAATGTGCTCGACCGCGACGACTACGTCGGTGGCCTGGTGCGCCGCACCTGGCAGGAGCTGGGCGGCACCATCCAGGGCCCTACCGTGGCCGGGACCACGCCGCCTGACACGCGCTTGCTGGCGGCGCATGCGGCGCGCGCCCTGCCCGAAGTGGTGCGCGACACCAATAAGCTGTCGGACAACGCGCTGGCGCGCACCCTGCTCCTGAGTCTGGGCAGCCTGCAGGGCGACCCGCTCGAAGGCAGCCTGCCGCTGCCGGCGCCGCAAGATGGCGTGACCACGTTGGCGCGCGCCGACGCCGCAATCCGCGACTGGATGCGCAGCCACGGTATCGACGACGCCGGCTTCGTGATCGAAAACGGCTCGGGCCTGTCGCGCCTCGAACGCATCAGCGCGCGCCAGATGGGACAACTGCTGCAAGCCGGCCTGCGCAGCCAGTGGGCGCCCGAGTTCCAGGCCAGCCTGCCGATCGGCGCGGTCGACGGCACCATGCGCCGGCGCCTGCAGGGCAGCCCGGCGGCGGGCTGGGCGCGCCTCAAAACCGGCTCGATCCGCAACGTCGTTGCGCTGGCCGGCTATGTGCCCGATGCCAGCGGTACGCCGTGCGTGTTGGTCGCCTTTGTGAACGGCGAGCGCGCCGGCGACGGGCGCGGACGGGCGGTGCTCGACGCGCTGGTGGATTGGGTGGCGCGCTCGGGCGGCGCATCGGTGTTGCCGGCGCAATCGGATCAAGGCGCACGGCAATCCCGCCCGTGACCCGCTTTGAATCGACCCTCGACCCGCCTTCGACCCAAAAAACTTGTCCGGCAGTTACGATGTGTTAGTTTTTTGTAAGTATAAACTGCGACACTAGCAGATGCCCGAGCGGACAACGCGCCGCTGCGGGCAAAGGTGTCACCCTGGACCTGGTCTGGAAGGTGTCTTGTCGTTTCGCCGGCTTCATGCCGGCGCCATTCCTGCCATTCCATGAGCAAGTATTCATTGACCGGGGAATTCGTTTCCCCCGCAAGCGAACGCGCATTTCTCAATCACCAGCTCGAGCGCACCCGCGCCCTGCTCGGCTTCACCCTGTTGTTTTGCGTCGCCTTCTTCGTCAGCTTCTTCGCCACCGATATCGCCACGCTCGGCCTGCACGACGCGCTGGCGCTGACGTTGACGCCGCGCCTGGCGGTCGGCCTGACGGCGGGCGCGTGCGCCTGGCTGGCGTACCGGCGCGCGCTGTCGGTGCGCGCCACGCGGCTGGCGGCGTCGGTGTGTGAACTGGTGGCGCTGGGCTGCTTCATGCTGATCGTGCAGCACCGGCCGCACGAGGTGCACTGGCATGCGATGTCGCTGTCGATCATGCTGATGGTGATCTACCTGTACATCCCCAACCGGCTTGTCTATGCGCTGGCGCTGGCGGCCGGCGCCAGCCTGGTGTTCATCTTGCAGGTGCTGGCCCTGATGCCGATGACGCCGGCCGATCTGCTGACGATGGGCATGCTTCTGGTCCTGGTCAATACCTTCGGCCTGCTGGCGGCGCGCCGTTACCAGCAGGTGGCGCGCGAAGAATTCCGGCTGCAGATGGACCTCAAGTACAACGCCGAACGCGATCACCTGACCGGCTGCTACAACCGGCGCTACCTGCATGAACACTTGCTCGGCGCCGAACTGGCGCGCGCACGGCGCTGCGGCTCGCTGGCGCTGGTGCTGTGCGATATCGACCATTTCAAGCGCATCAACGACAGCTTCGGCCACCACCAGGGCGACGCCGTGATCCGCGGCTTCGCACGGCTGCTGGCCGACACCGTGCGCACCGATGTCGACGCGGTGGTGCGCTACGGCGGCGAAGAATTCTTGCTGATCCTGCCGGGCGCCGACCTGGCCGGTGGCAGGCAGCTGGCCGAGCGCCTGCGCGCCGCCTTTGCCGACAGCGGCATGACGATCGACGAAAGCGGCGAAGCGCTGCAGGTCACGTGCAGCTTCGGCGTCGCCAGCGCCGATTTTTCGCGCTCCGGTTCGACCACCACCTTGTCTGACCTGATCCTGGCGGCCGACAAGCGGCTGTACGACGCCAAGCGCAACGGCCGTAACCGGGTCGAGGCGATCGAGCTGCTTTAAAGGCCTTTTGCTTTAAGCGCATCGATCTCGAAGTCGCCGTCATCCATCAGGCGCAGCCCCAGATCGTCGTTCTTCAAGCCTAATACGCGTCCCATCGACAGCAGCAGGCTTTGCCCCGGTTCTTTGCGGGCCGGGTTGAGCGCATACACCGGATCGGCGAATGCCTGCTCGGGCGTGACGATGGTCCAGCCCATTTGCCGGAATTGGCTGATCACGTCGTCCAGCCACAATGCATTGAGCAAGTTATGGTGCAGCAGCAGCACCTGGGCGATGTCACGTCCCTGCAGGCGCTGCGCCAGAGCACGATAGGCCAGCGCACGCTGGCGGATGTGATCGAGATAGGCCTGGCGAATCGGCGCCAGGTCAGCCTGCGAATTGCGCGTCAGCACGTCGACCAGCTTTTCGTTCAGGCGCCAGTCGCTGGTGTCGAGCGAGACGTAGGCATTGCGGTAGTCCCGCTGGCGCAAAAAGCTGCGCATGCCGTCGCGTTTCTCTGGCGTGTTCCCTTCGCGCAAAAAGGGAAAGCGGAACCATTTGCGGTAGTTGGGCAGTCTGCCAAGCACATGCTCGGCATCGAGGATTTCTTGCTGATACCGGGCCAGCGTGACCTTGGCATCGTCCAGGTCGGGATGGCTCATGGTGTGGTTTCCCAGCACATGCCCGGCCTGGCCCCAGGCGCGCGTCAGCGCCAGTCCCTGCGGCCGGTCGGCGCCATAGCCGACCGTAACGAACAGCGCGGCGCTCACCTTGTGCTTCGACAGCGCCGCCAGCAGCGCATCGTTGCGCTCCTGAGGCGACAGGCGTGGCGTGGCTTCAAGGAAGGGACCGTCGTCGAAAGTGAAGGCGACCGATTGGGCGTATGCCGCTTGGGCCGCAAGCACACCGAATGCGAGAGTAGCAGCGCGCAGCAACGTGCGCAGAGGGCTGACAGGCATTGCGTGTTCCATGAAACGAATCAACTGCCAGACTAGCCGTACTTCCTTGCCTTGTCCATGCACTGCGCTTAGAACCTGTTCCGATAGATTCTTAAAGCACCCGGCGGAAGGTCGAGCGCACCAGATCGCGGTCACCGCAATCGAAATGCCACCACTCGGTGCGGATGCCGAGAAAGCCCGCCTGCAGCATCGCTTCGCGCAGCAAATGCCGGTTGGCGAGTTGCGCTTCGGTGAGCTGGCCGGCCAGCACAAAGCCTTGTTCTAGCGCCGGGTGCGACAGTTCGGTCATGTCGTCAAAGCCGGTGCCCATGTCCAGTTCGACGCCATCGGCATCGACCAGCGTGATGTCGAGCGCCATGCCGAACGAATGGATCGAGCCGCGCGCCGGGTCGGCCAGGTACAGGCGCAGGCCGGTGCCTTCGAGCGCGTCCCACAACTGCTGCTGCACGCGCTGCGGACGCAGGGCGTCGAGCACCAGCGGGGTCAGGTCGGGCCGGCGCACCCGCAGCCAGGCCACCACGCGCTCGAGGGCGTCGGCGGCCTGCACGTGCAGCCAGGCGCAGTCGTAGGGCGCATACAGGTCGCACCCGACGAAGTTGTTGCTGGAAGCGTAGCGCAGGTCGACGCGGATGCCGGCGATGCTGTCGAGATGCCGGAACTCGGCGCTGGCGGCGACGTCTTCGCTGGCCAGGTCGTGCCTCATGGCGCGCCCGCTTCGAGCAAGGCGCGCGCGCTGGCGCCGATGCAGTTGGCCAGTTCGCGCGCACCGTGCGACAGCGGCGCGTTGGCGGCGGTAAGCAGGTACAGGTGCACGGCAATCGGCGGCGCCCACTGGCGGCACTGCACCTTGCCGCGCGCGCCGGAGGCCGCGGTGAACGGGTCCAGCACCGCGCTGCCGGCGCCGGCTTCGACCAGCGAACGCGCAATCTGGTAGGTCTGCACCACGGTGTGGCACAGCGGCTGCACGTCTTGCGCTTCGCAGGCCGCCATGACGATCTCGCCCAGCGGGTCGCCTTCGGCCAGGCCGATCAATTCGCCGCGCAGGCCGTCGGCCGCGACCGGCGTATGGCATTCTGCATCGCTCCAGGTGCCGGCCGGGGCCACCACCGTCAACAGGCCGTGCGCGATCGGCTCGGCCACGATGCCCGGGTGACGCGGGTCTTGCAGCGACAGCGCCAGGTCGGCTTCGCCCAGGCGCAGCACATTGACGATCTCGCCCGTGTGGTGGGTCGCCAGTTGGCAGCGCGTGTGCGCGAACTCGCGCCGCCAGCGCGTCAGCGCGTCCGGCAGCACGCTGGTGGCGATGGTCGGCGTCGACACCAGGCGCACCGTTTCGAGCGCGCGGCTTTTGAGGCTGGCGGCCAGGCGCCGGATGCCCTGCAGGTCGCGATGGAGTTTTTCGGTCTCGGCGAACAGGCGGTGCGCCTCGGGCTTGGGATAGAGCTTGCCGCGCACCCGCTCGAACAACGGCATGCCCAGCTGCAGCTCGGCGTGCTGCAGCACCTTCGTCACCGCCGGCTGCGAGATGTGCAGCACCTGGGCCGCGCCGCTGATGGTGCCGACCTGCATGATGGCGTGGAAGACTTCGATATGACGCAGACGCATCGCTTCATCCTTGAATAGACCGGCGCCGCGTGCCTTACAGCGTGTCGCTCGCAGCCGGCACCGGCGTTGGCTGCGTTGGCTGCGTTGGCGGCATTGGCTGGGCTGGCTGCACCTGCGGCGCCGGCGCAACCGGCGCGGTTTCAGGTACCGGCGGGGCCACAGGTACCGGCAGCGGCAGCGGCGGCGCCGGCGGTGCAGTCAGTGGGGCGGGAGTCGGTGGTGCCGGTGGCAGCGGCTGTCCGGGAACCGGAAGTGGTGCGGGCGGTGCAGGCGGTGCCGGCGGCAGCACCTGGCCCGGCATGGCTGGCATGACTGGCGGCGGCGTGACCACCGGCAGCGGCGTGCCCGCCGGCGTGGTCAGCACTTCGAGCAAAGCCGCGGTTTCGGCATCGGCATTACCGGCGATGTCGCGCGGGCGGTATTTCATCTGGAACGCCGCCAGCACGGTACGGGTCTGCACATCGAGCAGGCCGCTTTGCACCAGGCCGTAGCCATGGGTGGCCAGCTTGCGCTGATACCAGGCCACATCGGGCAGCAGCATCTCGAACACCGGACGCACGGCGGCCACGCGCGCCGCATCCGGCCACTTGATCAGGCCTTCCTGCGCCAGCCGCTGCCACGGAAACTGGGGACCCGGGTCTTGCTTCCTGAGCGGCGCGATATCGCTGTGGCCGAGGATGTTCTCGGGCGCGATGCCGTTGCGCTGCACGATGTCTTTCACCAGCGGGATCAGGGCCTCGATCTGGGTCTGCGAGAACGGCGCGTAGACGCGGCCCTGCGGCGTGTCTTTCCAGCCGGCGTTGACGATCTCGATGCCGATCGAGCTGTTGTTCAGTTGCGTGAAGTTCTTCCAGCTCGAGTTGCCGGCATGCCAGGCGGCGCGGTTCTCGTCGACCAGGCGATAGATTTTCGGCGTCGCTTCGTCGGTCAGCAGGTAATGCGCGCTGACTTCTTGCTCGGTCAGGATCTTGATCGAGCTGGGGGTGTTGGCCACGGTGTAGTGCAGCACCAGGAAACGCGCCCGGCTCGACTGTCCCTTGGCAGTGTAGGTGTCGTCGTAGGGCTTGGTGGCGGTGGTGGTGCAACCGGCCAGGACGGAAAGGGCGAGAATGGCGGCGAGCGATTTCATGTCGGTTCCTGATGGTGGGATGTTTTTATTCGGACGGCGCGCCGGCGCCCAGCGCCAGGCGCGCGGCGGCGTGGTGCGGGCGCAGGCCGCTCTGGGTCAGCGCAACGCCTGGGGGCAGCGTGGAACGCATGCTGTCGGCAATCAAGGGATGCAGCTCGGCGGCGCGTCCGGCCAGCAGCACCGGTCGCGCGCCGAAACGGTGTACCAGCGCCAGCGCCAGGCGCCCCAGTTCACGGCCAGCCTCGCGCAAAATCGCGGCGGCGGCCGGATCGCGTTCGGCGCTGGCGGCGACGGCAATTGCCAGGCGGCCGATGGCGCCGCGTTCGCCGCCGTAGATGAACTGGCGCGACAAGGCCCAATCGGCGCCGCCGATATGATCGAACACGGCGTGCGCCATCGGCGAGGCGCGCCAGGCACCGGGCTGCTCGTCTTCCTTGCGCCAGATCTGGCGCAATGCTTCGCGCGCGATCCAGAAGCCGCCGCCATCGTCGAGCACCACGCCGCGGCCACCGGCGCGGTGGAATACGCCATCGGCGTCGATGAAGGCGCCGATCGAGCCGGTGCCGGCGTAGACCAGGTAGCCTTCACCGGGCGCGAAGCTGGCGCGGCAGGCGATCTCGATGTCGTTGCCGAGCACGATCGCGCCGGCCGCCAGGCCCAGCAATTCGGCCAGCCACGCCACCATCTGCGCACCGTCGCCGCCGAAGCCGGTGAGGCCGGCCTGGACCCTGGCCGGGCGACCCTGCGCCAGCACCGCCTGCGCCAGTGCGGCGAAGGTGGCGTGCACGCTGGCGCGCCCCGCTTCGGTCGTCATCTGCAGCGCCGACAGGCCGCCAACGGCGCCTTCGGCCACGATGGCGCCGCCGGGCGCGGCCAGCGCCCAGCGCGTTGCGGTGCCGCCGGCGTCGATGCCCAGGCCCAGGCTGTGATGGTTGGATTGATCGGTATGCATAAGCCCGGGTTATGCTACCCGCATTACGGTTTTAACCACACGCGCACGCGCTGGCTTTCGTTACCCAGACGGTCGACCGCACTGACCACCACCGCATTGGGCGCGCCCAATTTGTCGTCGTCGGGGATCGACCAGTCGACGCGCGCCGCCGGCGCCACGGCGAAGCGCCATTCGCGGCCGTAGCGCGACCAGATCGCGTACTGCGCATTGGCGCTGCCCGCTTTCAGGGTCAGGTCGACCGACCTGGCGCGGCGCGCGGCCGTCACCTGCGGCGTGCCGGGACGTTCGTTGCCCAGCCATGGCGAGGCCGGCACCAGCGCCGGGCCGGT
>Ga0308160_10007961_pt1 | contig 10392 bp, 10 predicted proteins | sample PhyFR1_FD_201036 | JGI IMG/M metagenome (GOLD analysis project Ga0308160, IMG submission 201036) | Phyllosphere microbial communities from UC Gill Tract Community Farm, Albany, California, United States - DLSLF.R1 | ecosystem: Host-associated > Plants > Phyllosphere > Unclassified | place: USA...
TGGCGGAGTTCAGCAGCTCGGCGGTGACGGCCTCAACGGCCTTTTCGATGCCGCGCTTGAGGGACAGCGGGTCGGCGCCGGCGGCAACGTTGCGCAGGCCTTCCTTGACCAGGGCCTGGGCCAGCACGGTAGCCGTGGTGGTGCCGTCGCCTGCGACGTCGTCAGTCTTCTTGGCAACTTCCTTGACCAGCTCGGCGCCGATCTTCTCGTAGGGATCGTCCAGCTCGATCTCCTTGGCGATGGAAACACCATCGTTGGTGATCGTGGGGGCGCCCCACTTCTTTTCGAGGACGACGTTGCGTCCACGCGGGCCGAGGGTGACCTTAACGGCGTCGGCGAGGATGTTCAGGCCCCGCTCAAGGCCGCGGCGTGCCTCTTCATCAAATGCAATGATCTTGGCCATAACGGCAATAGTCCTTTCGGGACAGTCGTTAAGAATGAACCTCAGCTGCAGTGCCCGCGACGGACGGTTCCTGAACGGCAGCCTCTGTATGCCTCCGCGTGGGAACCTCACTCCAGTAAGGTGTTTCTTCGCTCCTCGGCCGATGCCGGGCGCCGCCGGCTTAACCGGGCGTTGCCTTTAGCAGTCGGTACGTCAGAGTGCTAACTCAATAATTAGCACTCCCCCGGTGAGAGTGCAAGCGAAAGTGACCACCGGGCCCGCGTTTATGGCCCGTATTCGCCGAGGGCGATCAGCTGCCGCCGCGGCCGGCGGTTTCGCGGCCGGTTGCCGTTGGGATGTTGTCGCTGCCATAGGTAAACACCGTGAAGGCAGCGGAGGTGATATCCCCGTTGGTGTCGAAGGCGATGGGACCTGATTCGCCGTCGTAATTGATGCCCGCCCCTGAGGCGAGGGCGGGCAGGCAGTCCTTGTAGGTGGTGCAGGGCGCCGCTGCCGTGGCTTGGGATTCGGCGGCGATCCCGCCGGAGACGGCCACGAGGTTGGCAGCAATGGAGGGGCCGGCGTCATCCTGCGCTCGCGCCGCCGCCAGGGCTGCGAGGGTTACCGCATCGAACGTTTCCGCAGCATACGAAACATCTTTCAGTCCCTCGTCCACGCCCAACAGGCGGGCCTGGAAGGCGGCGCTGGGAAGCTGACCGGACACTACGGCCCTGGCGCCGTCCAGCGCCTTGGTCCCGAGTTTCGATCCGTAGCGCGCGAACGCTCCATCGCTGAGCAGCAGGCTGGCCCCGGAGAGCCCCGCGTTGTTGAGTTCCGCCAGTGCCCCCTGCGACCCTTCGCGGGCAACCACGACGACGGCATCCGGCTTCGCGGCCCCGGCTTTCCGGGCGGCGTCCCCGGCCTCGCCGGCGGCAAACCCGGCGTTGTCCAGGACCTGCAGCCCGGCCCCTGCGGCGGCGTCGGCGACTGCGGCAGCGACTTCCTTGCCGTAGGTACCCTCCTGGTGGAGGATGGCGATGGTCTTGGCGCCCCCGTCCTTGGCGAGCTTGGCCAGGACGGGTCCCTGCGCAACGTCCGCGGCCGTGGTCCGGAAGTAGTAACCGCCCGATTCGGCGCTGCTGAGGCCTGCGGCGGTGTTGGCGGGCGATATCAGTGGGGTCCGCGCCCGGGACAGGACATCGATAGCCTCGGTGGCGTGGCTTGAATCGGTGGGACCGATCACCACGTCCGCCTTGTCGGAGACCAGCGCGTGGGCCTGCGCGGCGGTATCCCCGCCGGCCTGGACGGGAAGGAGTTCCACGGGCCTGCCCTTATGGCCGCCGGCGGCATTGATTTCGCGGACGGCAAGCTGGGCCGCGGCGAGCTGGGAGGTATTGAGGAAGCTGCTGTCCCCGGTGTTGTCCAGGATCAGCCCTACACGGAGGACTCCGTCGCCGGATGCTTCCACGGTGTCCACACGGGCATTGCCGGTAACTCCGGAGCAGGCACTGAGGGCCAGGACGGCAGTAAGGGATGCGGCAAACACCGGTCGACGGCGGTCCGCTGGGCGGGGAGGATGCATCACCCGGCGGGCCGGACGCTTTCGGCCTGTGGGCCTTTTTCGCCTTCCCCGACTTCAAGTTCCACCCGCTGGCCCTCATCGAGCGCCCGGTAGCCTTCACCCTGGATTGCCGACCAATGCACGAAGACATCGTCCCCGGAACCGTCCACGGTGATGAAACCGTAGCCCTTTTCGGCGTTGAACCATTTGACGGTTCCCAGTGCCATGATGACCCACTCTTTCCGTTGAGACCGGAGGACCCCTGCTGCGGTGCCGAGTCATTGACGTGCGTTGCGGGGACCGGGCAGGAGCCTGGATTTCACTCTAGCCAAAGGCCGCCCCGTCCTGCAGGCGGCCGGCAGCGGGTGCGGTAAACGTTATTCAGGCGTGACCGCCGGAATTTTGTCCGGGGTTAGCGGTAGCCAGGCCCCAGGACGACCACCAGGGGCACCTGGAATTCGGTGCTCGCCACTACGGTGGGCACGCCCAGCAGGTTGGCCAGCTCGCGCGCATTGGCTGCTTGGTCCGCTCCGGCGTAGTACACCGTGGAGCCCTGCTGCGGGGCGCCGGCCCAGTTGCCCACCTGCCCCAGCGTCCAGCCTGCCGCCTTCACCGTTCCGCCCACCCGGCTGGCGAGTCCGGATGTTCCGGCAGCGTTGTAAACGGCCACCGGCTGGGTCTTGTCCAGTTCCGGCCCCACCGACGCCGTGGCGCTGGGCTCGGGTTCCGGCTCGGCGGTGCTTTCGGCACTGGGGTCCGTGGATGGCTCGGCCGAAGCCGACGGTTCGGATGCCTTGTCCGCAGCGGCGGAAGGCGTGGCGCCTGTGTCAGCCAGCGGCGCCTCGGACACGACCGCCGAGGCCTGGCTTTCCGTTCCGCCAAGGCCCAGCTTGGGCAGGATCAGGAAGGACACCAGGCCGATGGCCAGGGCCGCAATGCCAACGGCAAGGATGGGCCACAGCCGCACGCGGGACGGTGCGGTCGCCGTCCGGTGGACACCTTGTCGCGATGCTGTCTCCGGGACCTTGTCGAATTCATCGCGGGCGTATTTGGTCATGGTGGGATGGATCCTTGCTGGTGGCTGCTGAAAAGGCGGGCGTCCTAGGCGTCGGATCCCAGTCGCCGCGCAGTGCGTGCACGGTGGCGCGACGTACGTAGTCTACGCAATCGCTTAACCAGCATGGGATCGTGGGCCAGCGCATCTTCCCTGTCGATCAGGGCATTCAACACCTGGTAGTAGTGCGTTGCGGAGAGGTCGAAGAGTTCCCTGACGGCCTGCTCCTTGGCTCCGGCGTACTTCCACCACTGCCGCTCCAGGGCAAGGATCTGCTGCTCACGCTCGGTCAGCGGCGAATCCTTGAGGGTGAAGTCTGCCAACAGTGAGTTGGCCTCGCCGTCTCCCCCGCCGCCCTCCGGCAGGTAACCGGTCAGTTGTTCCCGGGCCGGTTCAGCCACGGCGCACTCCTTCACTGGTTACGGAAAATGTCTCACCCCCATGCTACGGACGAATAACAGCGTTGTCATTTGGCATCCCACTCCGCCCCCGGGCCCGTTCCGCGCGTCCAGTGCCCTGCAAGAATGGGACGGTGGCTGAATCAGATGCGTTGTTCGAACTGGAACCGGAGCCCCTGCCCGGCGGTGGATTCGCTGAACTTGCCGGGCTGCCGCTGGAGAGGCTCGTTGCCCCCGACTGGGCAGCCGCCCTTTCCGGCGTGGAAGCCGAACTCCGGCAGGTGCTGGCCTTCCTGGCTGCGGAGGAGTCCGCCGGGCGCCATGTCCTCCCGGCGCCGTCGAACGTCCTGCGCGCCTTCGGCCAACCGCTGGCGGACGTCAAAGTACTGATTGTGGGACAGGACCCCTACCCCACGCCGGGACACGCCGTCGGCCTCTCCTTTGCCGTGGACGGGCAGGTGCGGCCCATCCCCCGCAGCCTTGCCAACATCTACCGGGAACTGGAATCCGACCTGGGCCTGCCGCCGCGGATCCATGGCGACCTCTCCGCCTGGGCCGGCCAGGGCGTGCTGCTCCTGAACAGGGTCATGAGTGTCCGCGCCGGGGCGGCCGGGTCGCACCGGGGCAAGGGCTGGGAGAAGGTTACGACGGCGGCAGTCACCGCCCTCGCGGCCCGCACCTCTGCAGACGGGTCACCCCTGCCGCTGGTTGCGGTGCTGTGGGGCAAGGACGCCGAGTCGGTGCGCCCGTTGCTGGCCGGCCGGCCGGCCGTGTCCAGCGCCCACCCCAGCCCGCTGTCGGCATCGAGGGGCTTCTTCGGTTCCCGGCCCTTCAGCGGGGTGAACCGGCTGCTGCAGGAGCAGGGTGCCGAGGCCGTAACCTGGGAACTCCCGCCTTTGCCCTAGCTTAGGCTTGCCTTATGAGCACTGTTCCCGCCGCCGCCGGCGCCCCGAAAAAGAGCCGCCCCCAGGTCACCCTCACGGTACTGAGGAGGGAGTCGTTGTCCCCCCATATGGTGCGGATTGTGGCCGGTGGTGACGGCTTCGGGGATTTCGTGAACAACAGCTTCGCTGACCGGTACGTCAAGATCATCTTCCCGCAGCCCGGCGTGGAATACCCCGCTTCCTTTGATCTGGGCACCATCCGCGAAACCATGCCGCGGGAGCAGTGGCCCACCACCCGCACCTACACCATCCGCCGGGTCGATCCTGAGGCACGCGAGCTTGCCATCGACTTCGTGGTCCACGGGGATGAAGGGCTGGCCGGCCCGTGGGCGGCTGCTGCGGAACCGGGCGACACCCTGACGTTCACTGGCCCCGGGGGCGCGTACAACCCCAACCCCGACGCCGACTGGTACCTGTTCGCCGGTGACGAGGCCGCATTGCCGGCCATCGCAGCGAGCCTGGAGGCACTGCCTGCGGGGGCCACGGGGCTGGCGTTCCTTGAAGTGGATACCGAGGCCGACATCCAGCCCGTTTCTGCCCCGGCCGGAGTACGGGTCCAGTGGCTGGCCCGCAACGGGGAACCGGCCGGTGCCAGCCGCTTGCTCGTGGACGCCGTGGCCGGTGCGGAATGGCTTTCCGGGACGGTGGACGTCTTTGCCCATGGAGAGCGCGGCTACATGAAGGCGCTGCGGGATGTCTTCTTCGCCCAGCGGGGACTTGAGCGCAGCCAGGTATCGCTGTCCGGCTACTGGGCCCAGGGCCGGGTCGAGGATGTCTTCCAGGCGGAGAAGAAGCTCCCCGTCGGTAAAATCTAGCGGCACATCCCGGCGCGAACCGAGCAACAAAAGCGCGCCCCGGGCAGGAGCCCGGGGCGCGCTTTTGTTGGACCTTCCGGAGCCTAGCGGCGCCGGGCTCGCCGGCGTTCATTGCTGGCCAGGCTGCGGGTGAACGGGCGGGCCAGGGTGTCGCCCAGAACGATGCCGCCCGCGGTGCCCAGGACGATGGCCCCGGCGCTGAGCATCCCGCCGGCACCGAGCAGGATTTCCGATTCCTCGATGGTGAGCACGTACATGGACCGGAAGATCGTCAGGCCCGGCAACAGGATCAGTGCTGCGGGGACTGCCACCACCAGCTGCGGGGCTCCCATGCGCAGTGCCAGCACCCGGGCCAGCAGGCCGATCACCACGGCCGCCAGTGCAGGCGCGAACCGGTCGCCGATGCCCAGCAGTCCGCCGCCCAGCAGCACCAGGTAGCCGATGACTCCCACAGCTGCGGTGGGCAGCAGCAGCTGCCAGCTGGTCTGCTCGGTGATGCCAATGGCCATCACGGCCACCGCCACGAAGATGATGAGGACCCACAGGTCGTAGGCGGGCGGGAACGTTTCGGTGACGTCGATCCGCTGCGCACCGGTCAGCTCGCCCACTACGAAGGCGACGGCGATGCCTGCCACGATGGCGCCGAACGTCAGGAGCGTTGAGAGGAACCGTCCGGCGGCCGTGACGGGGAAGCCATTGATGGCATCCTGCACCGAGGAGACCAGGCGGCCTGTGGGCAGCAGCAGGAGGATGCCGCCCACCACCACGATGGCCGGCGAGGTGGTAAGGCCAAACTGCCAGAGCAGCAGCGCGAGCTGGGTGACCACGAAGGAACAGCTCGCCGTGATGAAGAAGTCAGGGACCCGCCAGCGTCCCAGCTGACGGGCCAGGAGGCTGATGCCGATGTTGGCTGCGAAGGCGATGGCGGAGGATACCGGCCCGCCGCCGAGCACGCCCACGAACACAGCGGCGAAGACACCGAAGGCCGAGGTAACCATCCAGCGCGGAAAGGGCTTGGGGCTGGTGATGATTTCGTTGAGGCGCCTGATGGCCTCGTCGCGGCCCACTCCCCCGGCCACGATGTCGGTGACCAGCTGGTGCACCCTGGCCAGGCCGGCGTAGTTGTTGGTCCAGGACCGGACCACGCGCAGCAGTGCGATGGGCGGCTGGTCCTTGGGGGCGTAATTGATGCCGACGGACTGGTTGGTGATGTCCACTTCGACGTACTTCAAACCCAGCGCAGCCGTGACGGCGATAATGCTGGTCTCCACTTCGAGGGCGCCGGCGCCGTAGCGGAACATGGTTTCAGCGAGGTGGAGGACAAAGTCCAGGGTCTTGCGGGCCGACGCGTCCACGCCGCTCACCTGGATGGTGGGGTTGGCGTACGGGCTGCCGGTCAGCCTGTCCACGATGCTCAGCGGCGCGGTGGGAGGGTTCTCGCCCTGCACGAGCCGGCGCAGCATCTTCTTCGCCGCAGCGTTCTGGCGGACCTGGGCGGCCGTCAGCGGTTCGGTTTTGGGCAGGGCTTCGGTGCGGGGCAGCGCCCGTGCCGGCCCGGTGGGCGGGCGGTCCTTGGCGCCGGTTGGTTGAGCTTTGGGATGATCGCGCCGGTCGGCCATGATCTCCTCCTCCCTGATGCGCTGGTGTGGTGCGCTGGTGCGGATGTGTGGGTCAGGCGCGCTTGATCGGAAGCTTGCCCAGCAGGGTGCGGGCCGCCGCCGCGGCGGACCTGGCCAGCCTGTTGGCGTGGAAGGCTGCGGGACGGACCGGCATCACAAAGTCGCCCACGAGTTGGACCACTTCGCCGCCGAAGCCCTTCTTGAATTCGTACCCGCCGTGGCCCTCTTGGTCCTGCCCGGAGATGCCGAAGGTTCCGTAGAAGTTGTACCTCGGGTACCCCTTCTCAAGGGCGTGCAGCATCATGCCCCAATACAGCGAGGTGGCGCCATTGAAATAAATGTAGTCCTGCACGGTGCCGCCGATCACGCACACCACTTCGTCGCCGTAGCAGACGAAGTGGATGGCGGCCACGGTGGCCACGCCCACGGAGTCCGGGAAGCGTTCGATGTCCTTGAGGCTGCGCTCGTAGCTGTCCACCAGGTCCTGGACCACTTTGAGCCGGTTGGCTTTCTTCTTGCTGCCTGTTTCCTCGACGTCGCGCCGAAGCTCGGCGGCCGTGGCCGATTCGGCTTCGAGCCGTTCGGTGATGGACTGGCGGTAGGCCGGGATGTCGATCTTGGCCATCATGAGCTTGGTGAATTCCGGCGACGTGGTGCGGAGCAGGTTCTCGTAGTACTCCCGTTCCCGGTAGACGAAGCCCTTCTCGTCGCCGGCCCGGCTCAGCGCGCCGTAAAAGTCGTCCAGGGTTTCCAGCGTGGCCTGCTCCAGGAACACACCGTTCTTTTCGGCCTTGCGGATTGCTTTTCGGGTGCGGTAGCTGGTGCCCATGATCAGCTCTTCCGGGTCCGCGATGCCCTGGAGGTTCTTGACGAACATCCAGTTAACGTTCACGAAGTTCATCTCCAGGCCCTGGTGCCGGAATCCCAGGCCGCCGAGCCGCGCCACCAGCGGCCGGTTGTCAGTGGTTTCCGGGTGCTCGGCCCCGTCCTCGTCGCGGGCAATGTACTTCAGGTTCGGTGAGATCCGCAGTTCGGCAGCCTTGCGCCCGGCCGCGCGCTTGCGGAGAAGTACGACGACGTCACGCACCAGGGCAGGGTCCGTGTAGTCCATCAGGGGTCCCTTGGCGCATTCGCACACGGTGTACCCGAGCCGGGTGGTGGTGAAGTTCAGTTTCCCGGCGGCCACGAGTTCTCCGTTGCGGCGGATACCGAACAGTTCCACCTGCTGTCCGCGGGCGCGCTGGAAGCGGGTGAAATCGGCCGACTGCAGGAAACTGTTTTGCGGATGCTTGAGGGCGAACGCCTCAAACTCGTCGTCACTGAGGACCGTGTATTCGGGAGCGGTGGTGGAAACCTGGTTCAAGGGATTACCTTTTCTGGAACTTGTCGCGGGCCTGCCTGGCAGGCGCTGGGGCGGGAGCGTCGTCTTCCGTGCCGTGGGGTACCGGGCAGCGGACCGGGGGGTACTGGTCAGTAGAACTGCTGGCCGGTGCGCGCCGTTTCAATCCGGCGGAACACCCGCTCACCGCCCTTGACCCACAACCGGTGCCGGAGGGGTGAAAGAACGTAGTCGTGGCACCCCACAAAGTCGGTGACGGTCTTGGTGAAGCTGGTCTTGAACATCCCCATGCCGTACAGGTTGTGGCTCTTGTCCTTGATCCGTGATGCCGGTGGCGTGCCGCAGAAGTCGTACTCGGTGCAGCCCAGTTCCTGCATCCTCCGGATGGCGGACCACTGGACCAGGTGCGAGTCGCCGTACTGCTTGCGGTTTTGCGTGGAGCCGCCGTCCTTATAGGTTGCCTTGGCACCGTAGTTGATGACGAACGCACCGACGCTGGGCTTTCCGTCTTCGTAGGTGAAGAAGAAGTTGCCCTGGCCTCGGTTGCAGAATTCGTCCCAGAACTGCGCGTAGTACTCGTAGCTGCGCAGGGGCATGGATCCCTTGGCCTTTACGGTGTCTGCCATGAGGTCGTAGAGGGCACGGTAGGTTTCGGGCCCCGGTTCCCGGCGAACTACCTCGCAGCCTTCCCTTTCGGCGCGCCGGACGGCGTTGCGGGCGCGGGAGGAGATGGCCTTGAGGACTTCCTCGTCCGTACCGGAGACGTCCAGCAGCGCCGTGGAGTCGTTGGACTGGATGTTGGGGGCCTTGGCCAGGCCGGCGTCAGCCAGCGTGGCGCGGGCGGCATCGGAATCCACGATGTCCGGCTCGATCTTGATAGTGAACACGTTGAGCCTGCGCTCCCGGACCAGGGCGGCACAGGCCTCCAACGCCGCTTTGAGGTGGCCGGCGTCGGCGAGGTCCGGGCCCTTGATGAGGTACCAGAGCCGTCCCAGCAGCGGAACGGCCTTCTCCAGGACCAGGTTGTAACTGGCGGTCCCGCCGCCTTCCAGCACCAGGAAGCGGACCTTCCAGCCGCTGCCGTTCTTCACGGACGCGTAGGCCGCCGACTGCAGCATGTTGCCGCCGTTGGGGTTGGCCGTGACGTGCTTGTCCCAGTTTTCAATTTCCTCGGCTGTGGCAAAACGTGCGGTGAATTCTGGCAAGGGGGCCGTGTCCAATCGGGGTTGATGCTCGGTGCTGTTCTCGGTGCTGCTGTTGCCGTTCCTGCGCGGACATGCAGCCTCAAGTCTAAAGCCTGCGGCGGTCCGGGCCGCGCCCGGGGAACTTGGCGGACGGCCGTCCGGCGGGCCCTGGACCCCTCCGCGCGCCTGCCTTGACTCGCGCACCACGATTCGCAAGGGTGGTGAGATGGAGCCGAACACGGGACAGTCCACCTTGCCGTCGGAGCGAAAGTCCCGCACGTACAGGCCGGCGGTCCAGGCGGCCGGACTGGCGGGTTTCCTGGTGGCGTCCTTCCTCGTGGCCGGCCTTGGCGGCCTCGCTTCCACCAGCAACGTCGACGGCTGGTACGCCACGGCGGAAAAGGCGCCCTGGACGCCGCCCAACTTTGTGTTCGGCCCCGTGTGGACCCTGTTGTACACGGCCATGGCCGTGGCGGCCTGGCTGGTGTGGCGCAAGCGCACCAGGCGCACGCGTCCGGCCATGATTGCCTACGCCGTCCAACTGGTCCTGAACCTCGCCTGGACCCCGATGTTTTTCGGTCTCTACCCAACGCTGGGAACGCCGGCACTGTGGCTGGCGCTGGTGATCATCCTGGCGCTGATCGTCGCCGTCGTCGTCACCATCCTGTATTTCGGCCCCATCAGCCGCACAGCGGGGTTGCTGCTGCTGCCCTACGTGGCATGGCTGGTGTACGCCTCAACGCTGAACGTGTGGGCGGCCATCAACAATTAGCGTCCGCCCGAAGCGGACCAGGTGCGGCCCATGACCGACAGGGTTCCCGTTGTCAGCATTCGACGACGTTGACGGCGAGGCCGCCCATCGCGGTTTCCTTGTATTTGGAGGACATGTCCTTGCCGGTTTCGCGCATGGTGATGATGACTTCGTCGAGGGATACCCGGTGGGTCCCGTCGCCCCAGAGCGCCATTTTCGCCGCGTTGATGGCCTTCGCCGCGGCGATCGCGTTCCGCTCGATGCACGGAACCTGCACCAGCCCGCCGATCGGATCACAGGTCAGGCCCAGGTTGTGTTCCATCGCGATTTCCGCGGCGTTCTCCA
>Ga0308160_10007962_pt1 | contig 10390 bp, 10 predicted proteins | sample PhyFR1_FD_201036 | JGI IMG/M metagenome (GOLD analysis project Ga0308160, IMG submission 201036) | Phyllosphere microbial communities from UC Gill Tract Community Farm, Albany, California, United States - DLSLF.R1 | ecosystem: Host-associated > Plants > Phyllosphere > Unclassified | place: USA...
ATAAGAGAACATCATGGTGTTTTAGAGTTGGATGTTGAAGCGAGGGGACATGCGGGGATTATTGAGCAAGTGAGGATTTTGGGAGTTGTTTGGGTGGTTAGGATGTCCGGGGGGGTGTATGTTCTTGTTGAGCGGCTTGTTTGATGTTTGGAACGCTCGGTTGTGAAATTGTTGTAAGAGTATCAGATGCCTCATTATTCATAACTCGCCTCATTGCATGTATTGCTGCTACCCTTACTTCAAGCTGGTTGGCCGCAACCCTTCTTCAACATTAGCCTTACGAACCTTGTCGTTCATTACATTGCCATCGTCGTCAGCGAACGATGTTTCTCTCTACGCGAGTCCAGTGCCGCGATCAAATGAGCTGTGAATTGATGTCATGACAATGCTATGTATGCGATATGAATAAGTTTGCAAATGGCAAATGTAGTATGGTCTTGACAAGCCCCTATCTCTTTGCTCCAGTCCTTCTCTTTCCTCTTAATCCATTCTTTCCCCTTGCCGTCTTTCCCCCACCACTTCCACCACCATTGATGAATTGAACCAATTCATCAACGTCCAGTTCCCCTTTGGCTCCAATATTCGATTTAGCTCCAGTCGCACTCGACTCGGCATGTCCACTAGAAGTAGCGGGTGGTGCAATTACGACATTACCCTTGTCATCTACTCGCTTGTATTTACCCAAACCACCCATTTTAGTGACTTGCTTGATCCTCTCTAATTGGGCTTTGGAAGCTTGTTTTTGCTTCTCGGCATTATCGATGACAAGTTTAAGTAATTCGACATTTCGGAAAGTCTCTTTGGTCTGAGCATGTTCCTCTCCTAATCGGGCTTTGAAGATTTCATATGCCTTTTCTGCTGTTGAGAAAGCGGCTGGGATATCGTTTACTAGGAAATGGGCTTGAGTGAGTTGATGTAGTGTTTGACCGGTCGTTACGTGATCGTCACCGAATTGTTCCGTTGTCAAGTTGTAAGCTTGGTTCAGGAGGTTGAACGATGAGGTGTTGTCGCCAGTGGATTGGAGGATCACACCTGCGTTACTCTGTTCTATTAGCTATGTACTGGAATGTGGAGAAATGGACATACCAAGATGGTGTTGATCTCGGGATGATCGGGACCGTGGATGACATCCCAAAGTGTCAAGCAGTGCTTGAAGTACCTCAATGCCGCTAGTGTGTTACCCTCCAAGTTCTCCAACATGGCCAAGTTGAAGTAGTATCCGAGAGTAGTAGCATCGTAAACACCCCTAGTCCTCTCCGAAACAATGATAGCTTGCCTCTGCAATCGGACAGCCCCACTCAAATCGATATTGAGAGGTTGTTCGGGATCCTGGTTCTCTTCCTGGGACATTTGTTGAATCTTGGCCCTTGCGCTCTGGTGCATAGCGGAAGAGTATTGGTTGTAAACAGCAGCGACCTCTGGGTGAATGACTGAGTGGATGTTTTCATACATGCCAACAGCCTCAGCCATGATATCCAAACCAAGATCCTCGTTACCCCTGGCAATAGCGGTTCGACCAGCTTCGAAGACTTCCTCGGCGATGGTAGCGGTAGGTGCTGTCGATCGGACAATGGGAACAAGCGTAAGTACATCGGAAGGTTCGAATATCGTTGCTCGGGACGTCTTTTCTGTCTTTTCAAATACGTAATCCCTCTGCTTGAGCTGGAATGCGAATCGAGATGCAATTTCGCGAAGGAGCTGTCGAGGTCGGGGAACGAATGATTCGGGAGAGATCTCGACACGGTATCGGTTCGTGATTTCCTTCTTGATTGAGTCATGTAGATCGGTAGGAGTGAGAGAAACGTATGCGGGCTTGGTATCGTTTTCGAACAATGGCTCGTATGCGGCAGTAGGCTTGGGGTTGTACTCGGCTCCGAAAAGGCAGTTGAGGAAATGCGAGATAGCGTTGGGAACGTGCTCGGCAGATAGACCGGCAACAAGTCGTCGCAACACATGTTTGCTTCCTCGGTATACCAACTCCTGTTTAACCAATCGGTCCAAAGCGGACAAGTGACCGTTCTTGGTAGGCTTTCCCTCGGAATCCTGGGAGAATTTTTCAATAGTCTCGAGTAATTTACCGAGGTATCGAACGTTGATTCCTCGAGAGTGAAGATGTCGAGTAAGAGATTGTCCATCGATAACCCCAGACAAGTTTCCAGTCAAACAGTCAACAACGACAGCTTGGATAGCGACGCTTCTGAGGAACTGGGAAGCATCCCGAACAGCCTTGATGGATGGGATCGATTCATCGGTGATTGTCGAAGGAGCGAATTTCTGCTCTCCCTCCTGACCTTCCTTGACGGGGTAATCGACAAACGCGTCAGGGTTGAAACTGAGTTTGAACTCGTTCAATTTCTCGCCCAAGACAGCAGGATCAATCTTGTCCTCCTCATCATCTTTCGTGATAGATCGAGCGAATCGCTTCAACTCACTCTCCCAGAAGATTTCGAGTAATTCAGGTCGGATCAAAACAACTCGATGAGGATAGTTTTCGATATCCTTTTCGAGCCATTCGATATCGACTGGACTTAGACGGGGTAGATCGAGTAGGTATTTCCTTCCATCTGTTCCTTTCAATGCCTTTACTTCGGCTCCGGCATAGAATTCGAATTCCTGTCCCTTGGCATCGGTGACTTTATGAGCTGCGAGTCGATGTGCCTCTCCGACCTTCTTCATCAATCGATGACTGGCTTCGTCCCAATGTACGACTCCGCTATCTTCCGAATCAAGACCGTAAACAATCAATTGGTTATCCGTCTTCTCGGCAGCCTCGGTCTCTTCCTTGGGAGCCTCGGCTTCAGCTTCACCATCGACCTTGACCCAATCCTCTTCGTCCTTGCGTCGAGTAAAGATTCCAGGCATGATGGACTGACAAACCCATCGTTCACCTTGCCAATCAACAACAGTGTGTCCGAGTAGTGATGCACCGTCGATGTCGAGTTTATGCAAAAGCTTGACTCCGGCGGCATCTTTTGAATGCGAGACGAAAGCGGCTGCATCACCTCCGAGGTGAGAGTAGGCATCGATACTGTCGACAGCTTTCGTGACAAAGATGTTGGAGTACATCCACATGTGCGCTCGGGCGTCCTCGTTGGGGTTCAATGGGATGATATCCCCGCGCTAAGCGTAAGCGTGATATGATTTGAAATCAGAGCAGACTTACGGCAACGGCTAAAACACCTTGGACGGAAGCACTGGTGAACTCGGTCAAGGTCTTGTGAAGCATCTTCTCCCTGACCGACCTGGCTTGCATAGTGTTCTTGGGCAGATCCTTGGTTCCCTGAATCTCCTCATTCCAGTCCCTACTCGAATCAAGTCCGACAGCGGTAGTAGACCCAGTATGGAGGTAGGCACATTGTGTACGCAAGATCTCTGGTGGGTTCTGTTTAGGGATATTCGCCAAGAAAGGATAAGCGGGTTCAGCCTGGGGGATTGGAACAGTCGACATTGGTTCCAGCGATGGAGGGTTTGCCGAGAGTGGTGCGAGTTTGTTGAGTCGCTCGGTGAATTTGGGCGAGATGGAATGGAGGAGGTCGAAGAGGGAATGGAAAGTTGGAGATTTGGGTGCTGGGTCGAAGTTGTTGACATTCGACTTTGAAACATACCACCCTCGACTTGTACAGATCAAAGTACTAGTCTCGCCCTCGAGTAATCCGACCTGAAGGTACAGCAAATGACCGAGTTGCTTGAAATGCGGCTGAGGTGGGTTGAACTGAGATAGCTGAATAGTTCGTAGGCATGGTGCAGACTCGAGGGGAGGCTGAGCGAGAGGTAACTGATCGAATGTATGTGTCCTCCACTTCCAATCTTGGAAAGGTAGATCCGGGTTTCCATTGACTTCTCGCCTAACCTTGACTGACTCCTTCTTTCCGTTCTTGCCCTTTCGGCCGGTTGGGATGGCGACGTCGACTTCCTCGTATGCGACCTCTTGAACCAAGGTCGAAGCGACACCATCACGGACAGATTCGAAAATAGTGGATCCACCTTGTAAAGCCATGGGCACGGTAAGGTTGTTGGACGATGTTCCACCGGGAGCGGTGATCTCGAGCAGCTTGAATACCATCTGTCGAGCAGTGAATTCAGTGTATGCCTCTGCCCATCAGCCCATTCCAATTCCAGACGACTCCAGTGTCAGACGTACCCTTTGCAATCTCCAATACCCTAGACTGATCATTTGCTGCGAACACCTCTGAGATCTCGAGGTAATCACTCAAAGTCTGTCCCTCCTTGGCCATTCCTCCTTGCTCGGTGCTAGCACTCGAATCACGGGGTAATCGAAGTGCATAAGGTCCCAGCCAATATCCACCCACCCATTCGTTCAAAGTCAACTTCAAGTCCTGGATAGATTCATGGTTCTGAGCGTAGATTTGGAAATTGGAATAATCCTCGGCGGGGGTACGTTTCGGTAATGTTCGGCCATGAGCCGGTGCTGGCACTCGAATAGTCAAAGGAGGGACTGAAATCAGCTCAAATACAGTATTGGGACATACTAGGTACAGCTTTTGGCTCTTCTGCGACCTCATCTTCAGTCTGCTCATTCGTGAATTCGACAGGAGCAACGGCATCCTCGGTCTTCTCGACAGCCGGAGCTGCAGCTACTTCTTCGGCGGACATTGTATCTTTATTCAATATATCGACTCGAGATCCGTGAATATCGCGGATCGTTATCGAGACTATTTTTATGATACAAGGTAGATCGGTGTTGTTGCTATGTAGCTAGACTACCTGAAATGACACTGCGCGATGATCAGTGACCATCTTTTTGAGACAAAATGTCGATTCGCTTATCACGTGAGTTTACACCCGTCCTTTCCCGGAAATACCCGAGTCCGAGGTGAGTGAACGTTGGTAGACTCCTTTATCATCGTTGTCCGTCTCTCCAATGTTCCAGATGGCAGTGTCCACCAGAGGATTCACTCGTAGGGACAAGGCTGAACCCACAGCCTGAGAGGAGTCATCGGTGAACGAGTATGGAGCATGTCATTGACTGGCGTTGGTTGGCGAGACTGACGTTTCACGATAGGTAAACCTTTGAGCTAATCTTCAACTCATTCCTTTGTCACGTCAATCATGCTCTAGCTTGCAATCCGGAATCACCTAGATGATACATTGACACTCATCATGCTCTCATCTATAGTCATCCAGGGTCATACTAAGCCTGAGGAACCCTTGACTCCAGTGGCTGCTCTCCCAACCCTCCCCATCGAAGCCTATCCTCGAGTGTTGGAGCCTAGAAAGCGGAAATGGGACTACTACCTCACTCTAATCGTAATCCTGGCTATCAGATCAATAAACGCCTTTATCAGGGTAAGTCTAGACTGCAAACACACTGATGGTCAGGATCTACCTAATAGTCTTTCCAGTCATCGTACCTCGTCTCCGCGGTGCGACTCGAATTGCAGTCTCCTGCTTGGCAGCCTACGCAATTGCTGAGGTCATATTTGCGGCCTATTACCTATACCTGGTTCGACAAGTACGATCAAGACCGGTAGAGGCAAAAGTATTGGATGACAGTCGAGATGCTATGGTCCATCAGATCCTCGCTACGGATCTATCGTCATCGCGTTCATCGTCCGACTCGGCCAGGGGACTAAATAGGCATCTGCCTATCACGATGTTTGATCTTGGAAGTGACTCGACTCTCGCTGAGAGCGATGGCAGAGGAGCCGGAATGAGCGAAAAGTCTGGTGATCAAACGTCTATCACGGCGAGCAACCAACCGGCTAACGAGGTCTTAGCGGAGAAGGTCAGCCAAAGTGTGCCTCCAACTGAATCAGCGGTGGAGTTTCGAGAAAGGCTAAGAACATGGTAAGCAGCTTCACATCGACGAGATGATTACTGAGATTTTAGGTTCAATCACGCCCCGTGGGAATCCCTACGACGGGACAACATCTTAATCTGGCTTTCCTGGGTGTGCTTGGAACTCCCATTATCCGAAGCAAGGAAGTGTAAAAGCCACGTTCAGCTCCTCGACAGGACACTTGAAAAGTTGGAAGAGAGGACGGGCCACAAGCTCCCGGAGGGGTTCAATCCGGATATAACAATTCATATGCCTACTTTGGATCCTATCATCGTACGTCTCAACACGGATATATGCTGATGATGAGATCAAGATGCGTCCACTGATACTATATGCGGTACCTGCGCTTCTTAATGCATACCTCAGAGTGTTTCATTTTAGATCATGGGGATTAACAGCAGTGAGTGAAATGCGGCGGTCGCTACTCATGAACAGTACTCAGATGGCAAGATTGATTACCTCGTTCGTATACCTCCAGGCTGGACCCCTTCTCAGGGTAAAGATACTGGTCTACCGGTGATATATCTCCACGGTCTAGGATACGGCTTGGTCAGTTTCATCCCTTGCCTCGCTGATGATCAGGTAACGAGCTACGCTCTGATCAAGTCACTTATCAAATTCCTCCCTGACCAGCCCTTACTAATTCCGCTACAACCGCATACTTCGCAATCGATCTTTCACCCACGACACCTGCGACCGTGGAGTAGGCCCGAATTTGTCGAGAGTATATCTCGGACGTGTGCCAAATTTGGATTCTGGACACCCGCAACAGACGGCGCAGAGGTTCGAGGAGGATGTTCCATCCTTAGTCACTCAAACGGGAGTGTGCCTCATTGCTGGAGTATGCTCATATCCGCTACGCAGAGACTGATGCTGCTGATGATGGTAGTCTTGAAAGATGTTCCAAGCTTGGCATTACGGAACACCCTCGTTGACCCTATAGTTTTCTGTATCTGGGAAGGCGATATGACTCATTCAGTCTGTTATCGAAAACCAACTACTGTCCGTCTATTGTACATCCGTCTTGAGGTTACTGAGTATAGGCAATGGAACTTCTCATGTCATACTTGATAGCGACCGAAATCGGAATCTCCCTTTACATCCGTCGTGTAAGTTTGATAGATGTACACGGCTGATTGATAGCATTTCGATTGGGCGGAAAATGCCTTATTCTTTAACCAGATCCCGGCAGGACTGGATCATACGAGGACTGCATTCTTCCTCGGGGGGAAAGATATGGTTATCGATGGACCTGTGAGTCTACGGCGAGACGACGTTGTCTTCGCTGATAAGTAGAGGGCAAGGAAATATCTGGAATCACGTATGTGAACATTCCCCTATGGTGCTGACGTAGTAGACGGCGTTACTAGTAGATCCCTCCATTGGAATCCAGATGGAGCACATGGACGGGCGCTACTCGGGCAGTCTCGCGATCAGGTAGTAAGGTTCGCAGGAAAAGGGTACACTCGCAAGACCTTACGCGAAGCTGTGGCGTGACCCCGACATACGCCGGGGCCAAAAACTATCTGCTACAAATAGAAGGGTAAAACGATATGTTGTTTCATGTGTGTCAAGCCAATGGTCAATATGGCGCAGCCATTAGAGCTGGTGATTGAGCCGCCTACAGCCTGATGCAGCCTTCTGTAACCTGCCAATGTCACTAGTGCAAGATCATACAAACTGAGCATCTTACCCCACACGAGATCATATGATGCCGAGCATGCCGGCGGCTAATGAGCGGCCCCACCCCGGCTACCAACGGTCATTCCTGTCTCGACTGTCTTTCTCTAGGTCACCTGACTTGTACTATATATAAGATGAAATCTACGGTACAGCTCAGCGATCAGGCAGGATGCTTACAAATCTACTTCTCTCCTTCCTTCCGCTCGCCAGGGCCAACATTTATCCACCCCTTCCTTGGACATACGATTCTACCATCATCCCCTATGGGCCGGGCTTGAGCGATTCATTTGTCCTCGCCAAAGATGGCAAGCTCAGCCTAGATGGTCAAGACTGGACATTCACGACATTCAATAACCCCGACATAATCAAGTCTACCACCTTCGAAATCGATGACGCACTAAGTACGATGGTAGGCTTTGGCCGGCCTGTTACTAGGGTTTATACCCTTGGTGTCGCCTCGATCAACGTCCCTCCCGAACAGGCATTCGTCACTGGCTGGTCTAGCCAGGATAATGATTGGGAATATAATGAGGAGATGTTCAAGATGCTGGATTACGTTCTGGATTCAGCTAGGCGATGGGGAGTCAAGATTTGCTTGCCGATAATCAACCAAGATTTTGGAGACCAAAGCTCGAATTACAATGTTAGTACCTGTTTCCTTTACTTGGTAGATGAGGAGTAGATGACTGATGGATAGGGTAACTGGGCGGATCTGATTGGGTTCTACTATGGGATCGATAATTACACTGAGACCAAATCTATCGATTTCTGGACAGATGCTCAGATGATTCAAGCGTATGTCCTACTGTACCTTGATTAAGCTAATCAAAGGACCAAGAAACTATATACCAAAGTCCTTGACCGAGTCAATACAATCAACGGGAAGAAGTACGGAGAAGATAATGCTTTCTGGGCAATCGAGACCGGTAACGAACTCAAGTAAATCCACCTCCCTGTCGAGCGATCGAAGTTGACTCTCAGCTACAATATGACCACTGGAGCGGATCGTACTCGTCCACCCTCAGGAGATGTATGTCCTCCAAATACCAAAGCTGATGAAAAGTGGACATCAACAATCGCAGCACACATTAAATCCTTAGCTCCCAATTTATTGGTGATGGACGGTAGTTTCTCTCGAAACAACTTTACCGATCAGAAATGGGCACCTGAAGCCCTTAGCTCACCTCATGTGGATATCTACTCCAGTCATTATTATGCGCCTGGAGATGATCCCGCGTACGAGTTTCAGGCTATGGTCAATGATTCGAATCTTGTGAGATCTTATGGGAAGACGTAGGTCTCTTTTACCTGTCTTGATGGGTCAGTGTTGATTGGCAGATTCGTTATCGGTGAACATGGATTCTATCCCTGGTCATACCAATGGGATGAATTCTACTACCTCCTCGTACGCAACATCCTCCTATTACTCGAAAAGGCGATCTAATAAACAGGGCCAAACACCAGGAGTAGCAGGAGCGATGGCATGGGGCATGAGACCTCGTATGCTTTCCTCTTCCCTTCAGGCTAGACTCGACGCTGATAGCAGATTCTTCCGAGGGAGGTTTCATCGTTCATTCCGAAGGCAACGGTATCTTCTCATACCATATGCCAGGGTGGTCTCCACCTGTCGATCCTGAGTTCGATGCGAACGAGTACTATGTCAGCAGAAAGACATATCAAGCTTCGTAAGTCCCCCTGCATTCCAGTTCTGATGACAGATACAACATAGTCGGCGAGGCCCAACCTGAATATTACCCAATCCCATCGGCACCTACGATCCTTTCACCCAATTCTACCAGCAATGGATCCACCATCTCATGGTTGGGAGCACCATGGTCTGAGCATTATCAGATCTACTGGGCCGCACCTGATGCAAAGGAGTGGGATCAGGTAGCGAACGTAGTCAGGGATAATGTTGGTCCTGGACTTGCGAACTGGACCCTGCCAGCGTTAAATGGAAGTTATGTGATGAGGGGGATCAGTGTGGACTTACAGGGTGGAGCTTGGAGTAATGTTCTCACCCTATGATCGCAAAAAGAAGTATAATGATCAGTATTTAAGCGAAAGGAGAAAGAGTGAAGTTATGCATTAGTCCGGCGTCACTGCCAAGGTCACAGGCTTCGATCGTATGTTTCAAGGAACTATCCTCGTACACTTTGGAGAGCCTCCATGACTACTTCCTCTCTCGAGTAATGACCAACAGGGTCAAAATCGAGCTTAGCGCCAATGATATCGTCCAAATCGATCTATGATAAGCTTCCCCTTTCACCGATCATCTACGGACAAAAGAGACGCACCTCAGCCGTGATGATCCCCTCTTTATCCCATAATGGCCCAGCAAGGACGATACCGAGTGGTGAGACTATACTGCTTCCTCCCCTGGACCATTTCTTATCCCCGTCTTTAAGGGGCGGGTAATCTTCCGGGAAGTCTTGAGCGGTCTGGTATTGGTTCACTATTTGTCAGCTTCTCTCAACGTAAGAGGAAAAAGAGATCTACCGGATATGACGAAACATCGACCTTCTTGTGCTATGTGTTGGATTGTCGGTAGCCATGTATCCCTGGCATCGGCCGTTGGGGCTGTGTATCTAGAATATCAGGATCTTCTCATCACCAAGAACAGACTAGGGTCGCGACTTACATCTCTACTCCTTTCTTGTAAAGCACATATCGCGCAAGAGGCATGAAATCTACCGTCAGCATCCTTCTGATCCTGGGACATACTTTCCCAACAAATCAAACCCCCAATTTTGCCAATGTATGTATCCACCACTGGAAGATTATCACCTCCAGATGGATTTATCGATTCGCCCTGAGACCAGACGATGCGTTCCGCTGCTGTTGGTTGTAATTTTCTGTGTTTTGAGAGTAGACCTCCTTTAGGCGAGATTAATAGGTTGGTACACC
>Ga0308160_10007963_pt1 | contig 10390 bp, 9 predicted proteins | sample PhyFR1_FD_201036 | JGI IMG/M metagenome (GOLD analysis project Ga0308160, IMG submission 201036) | Phyllosphere microbial communities from UC Gill Tract Community Farm, Albany, California, United States - DLSLF.R1 | ecosystem: Host-associated > Plants > Phyllosphere > Unclassified | place: USA...
CTGATGCCGTTGTTATTGTTGGATGACCTCACCCAAGCCCTGCGCCGCAGCAGCGCCAATATGATTTATATCGACAACTTGGGCCGCGAGTTGAGCGTTGCCGCCGCGTCGCTACCGCTGAAAGACAAGCTGGTACTGATGGAGGAAAAAATTGGCCGCCAAATGATCGATGCGCTGATCGTCGGCCCCGGCGTTGACACTCGTCAGATACGGGAGCGGGTGGTGATTCAGCAACCGTTGGAGGCCAGCGACATCCCACATCGTCATGATCGCCAACTGTTGCGTCAGGCGTTGGATCAAGCATTGGTAGGGCTAGCCGCCCGCGTCTGATGTGCCGTCGCGCCCACGCAGCCAGGGGTTGTCGCTAGAGGCCCGACTGAGCATATCGATATAAAGATCTTCCACTTGCTGGCGCGCCCAGGGGGTACGGCGCAGAAACTTCAGGCTGGATTTGATGCTCGGATCGCTTCTGAAGCAATTGATGCGAATGCGCTCAGCCAGCCCTGGCCAGCCATAGCTTTCCACCAGTTTGTTCAACAGTTGTTCCAGCGTAACGCCATGCAACGGATCTTTGGACAGATGTGGGGTCATGGTCGATGCTCGTCGTCGTCAAATAAGCCGCACACCTTACATCAACTTTGCTGGGTGCGATAAGAAATTTCGTTACCCGTACAAAGGCAACCGCTGCCGCATCGCTGTCACGAACGGGCGATAAATTGCTCGCGCAGGTGGTGGATTTCGTCGCGCAGTGCGCCGGCCTGCTCGAACTCCAGGTTTTGCGCATGGCTGTACATCTGCGCTTCCAGCTCACGGATTTTGTGCTCCAGCGCTGCTGGCGTAAGACTTTGGTACTGAGCGGCGTTTTCGCTGGCCTGGCTTTTACCTTTACCCTTGTGACGCTTGCCCGGCTGCTGGCCCAGTTGCAGGATATCGCCAATCTTCTTGTTCAGCCCCTGTGGCACAATGCCGTTTTCTGCGTTGTACGCCTGCTGCTTAATACGCCGCCGCTCGGTTTCACCGATCGCTTTGGCCATCGAGTCAGTGATGCGGTCACCGTACAGGATCGCTTTACCATTGAGGTTACGCGCCGCACGGCCGATAGTCTGGATCAATGAGCGTTCAGAGCGCAGGAAGCCTTCTTTGTCTGCGTCCAAAATTGCCACCAGAGACACTTCAGGCATGTCCAGCCCCTCACGCAACAGGTTGATGCCCACCAGCACGTCAAATTCACCCAGGCGCAGGTCACGAATGATTTCAACGCGTTCCACGGTATCGATATCTGAGTGCAGGTAGCGCACGCGTTCACCGTGTTCCTCCAGGTAGTCGGTCAGGTCTTCTGCCATGCGCTTGGTCAACGTGGTTACCAGCACACGCTCGTTGAGCGCTACCCGTTTGCGGATCTCCGAGAGTAAATCATCCACTTGGGTGGTAACCGGGCGCACTTCCACTTCCGGATCCAGCAGCCCGGTGGGGCGCACCACCTGATCGATAAGATCACCACCGGATTTCTCCAGCTCATATTTACCCGGCGTGGCGGATACATACAGGGTCTGCGGTGCCAGCGCCTCAAACTCTTCAAAGCGCAGCGGGCGGTTATCCAGCGCCGACGGCAACCGGAAACCGTACTCCACCAGGGTTTCCTTGCGCGAACGATCCCCTTTGAACATGCCACCAATCTGCGGGATAGTGACGTGAGATTCATCCACCACCAACAGGCCGTCTGTTGGCAGGTAGTCAAACAGCGTCGGCGGCGGCGCACCTGCACTGCGCCCGGACAGGTAGCGCGAATAGTTTTCAATGCCTGAGCAGTAACCCAGTTCATTCATCATTTCCAGATCAAACTGAGTACGTTGGCTTAAGCGCTGTTCTTCCAGCAGCTTGTTGTTAGCCAACAGCACTTGGCGACGCTCGGCCAATTCGGCTTTGATTTCCTCCATCGCCTGGAGTATCCGCGTGCGCGGCGTTACATAGTGTGACTTGGGGTAAATAGTAAAACGCGGCACCACCTGTTCGATCTGCCCGGTGAGCGGATCAAACAGCGACAACCGTTCCACCTCATCGTCGAACAACTCAACGCGCAGCGCCAGATCGTCCGACTCTGCTGGAAAGATGTCAATCACCTCGCCGCGCACGCGGAAGGTGGCGCGTTGGAAAGCCTGATCGTTACGGCTGTACTGCAATTCCGCCAGCCGACGTAAGATGGCGCGCTGATCGATGATCATACCTTGGTTCAGGTGCAGCATCATCTTTAGGTACAGATCTGGATCGCCCAGGCCGTAGATCGCCGAGACGGAAGCCACCACCACCACGTCACGGCGTTCAAGTAACGCCTTAGTGGCGGAAAGCCGCATTTGTTCGATGTGTTCGTTCACCGAGGCATCTTTTTCGATAAAGGTATCGGAACTGGGTACGTAAGCTTCTGGCTGGTAGTAGTCGTAGTAAGAAACAAAATACTCCACCGCATTTTCAGGAAAGAACCCTTTCATCTCACCGTATAACTGCGCTGCCAGCGTCTTGTTGGGTGCCAGCACCATGGTGGGTCGATTAAGATCGGCGATCACATTAGCGATAGTAAAGGTTTTGCCTGAACCAGTGACCCCCAACAGCGTCTGGTGAGCCAGGCCATCTTCCAGCCCCGCTTCCAGTTTACGGATTGCCTCCGGTTGATCGCCAGCCGGTTTGAAATCCGCATGAAGTTTGAAAATTTTACTCATTGCTTCGGCTGCCTTGTGGAGATATACGCGGACAAATGATCGTCGGGGGAGGTGCCGAGTGACCCACCCTGTTGAGTATGGAAAGCGGCGGTAATTTACGCCAGTGCTTATGTGACTGGGTATAAAACCAGACTCGAGCGGAAGTTGCCACTTTAGCGTGCATTAGCCCGGAGTGGCTACCCTTCTTAGCGTGATCCTGCCATAACATTTTTGGTATCAGTGATAGATTTATCCACAGAATTTATCTCAAATTACCCTATTTATAGTTCTGGGGTATAACACGTACATAAAAATCCGATCAATAGTCAGTGGCTTGATTTTAAATAACAAGTTGATATATAACAACTTAATTAAAAAGCCGAGAATGGCGGCAAAGCGTATAAACCCGCGTCCCCTCTCGCTTTACGCCGCTTTTCTAAACCTAATACACATGGTTGTCCACAGGAATAGTGGATAACTCTTATCATCCCGCCCATGACGGGAGTTGCAGAAATATTATTTTTCACTTTTCCGAACAGCTAAACGACCTTTTTAGTTATTTTTTATAAAAATATCCTTTTTTTTATGCCAATTAATGCTAAAAATCCTATTTTGAAGTCATTTCAAGCCCTGTCCGGCAGGTTGCAAGCAGCCAAATCGTTTGCCTAATAACGATGCGTACAACTTGGGAAGTGTGCAGGCCGTGTCCGCGTTAACGTTTCCCGCCCTATTGCCCCCAACATCCAGCGGACATCAGCAGCGCGCTAGGATATATCCCCCCTGGGAACCCCATTGAACCATTGAGCAATGCTACTCTGGCAATTCAATGAGGAAACCCAAGCTGCCCCAGCAGGATTACAACTGGCTGATATCTAAATACGGCCCCAGAGTCTGGCGCTCAACATCAGGCAAATGGGGGATCTCGCCCAGCAACGGCGCTGACAGCATACGGCACAACGTTGCCAGGTATTCCTCATGCCGTTTGCCGGGCACAATGACATCGTTGGCGATCCAGCCAACCAACGGCAAACCCGCTTGCCAAATCGCCTGCGCACTCAGCAACGCGTGGTTGATGCAACCCAACTTGACACCCACCACCAAAATCACGGGCAGTTGTTCCCTACGTACCCAGTCAGCGAAAGTGTATTGCAGCGACAACGGCGTGAACCATCCCCCCGCGCCTTCAACCAGCAGCCAGTTGGCTCGCAGTTCCAGATGGCGTAAACCAGCGGAAAGCCGCGCCAGTTCGATTGGCCGACCTTCAGCGGCGCTGATGATATGTGGCGAGGTTGGTTCGGTAAAAACGTAAGGATTCACTTCGTCGTAGCTTAGTGCCACGCTGCTGTTGGTCTGTAACGCCAGCGCATCACCATTGCGCCATCCCTCGGCGGTCATTGCACTGCCAGAGGCCACCGGCTTGTAGCCAGCACTGCGGTAACCCGCCCGGTTAGCCGCTTGTAGCAGCGCACGACTGGCCACGGTTTTGCCCACTTCGGTGTCGGTGCCGGTGACGAAGTAACGTTTAATCACGGTAAATCACACCATATATGAGATGATAACTAAGCGGGAATTGCCCCTGAAGGCGCGGATAGGCCGCTTGCAATGCGGCAAACTGTCGGCGTGACATCAGCCCGCTTTCGCGCCCTTGATGCAAGTGCGTCGCACCGATGCCCTTCAGTGAGCGCATCAGTGCCATCACATCCGGGTAGTTCAGGGTTCGCCATTGCGCCTCAAGACAGTGGCGGTAGCCCGCACAGGCAGCATCAATAGCCGCCAGCGGCAGAAAATCGTTCACATGACGCTCGCCATCTACCTGCTGCCAAGCATCGCCCAATTCATGCAGCGAACCCTGCGCCAGCGTGGAAAACAGGATCGCGCCACCAGGACGCGTTACCCGATACAGTTCTGTCAGTGCCACCGACAGATCGCTGCACCACTGCACCACCAGGCTACTGAAGCAAATGTCCATCACCGCAGAAGGTAAAGGCACTTGCTCAATATCCGCCAACAAATAGTGATCCGCCGCCTGCTGCTGGCGGGCAAACGCCAGCATGCCCGGTGCCAGATCGAGCGCGGTGACCTGCTTCCCCAGCGCACGCCAACGGCGGCTGAAATAGCCGGTGCCGCAACCAGCATCCAGCAGTTGCACGCCCGGCAGATCTTTCCCCATCCCCAGCAAACGCTCACCGACTTCACGCTGCACCGTCGCCAGCGCATCATAGCTGCCAGCCGCCCGACTGAAGGCCGATGCCACTGCCTGCTTGTTCACCCACTTAAACGTTGACGCCATGCAAGACCTCCAGTAGGCGATCAATATCCTGTGGCTGGTGGGCGGCGGTCAGGGTGATGCGCAAACGTGCGCCACCCGGTTGCACCGTGGGCGGGCGGATGGCGTTCACCCACAGGCCATGCTCACGCAAATGCTGCGCCAGATCGAGGGTGCGCTGATTATCACCCACCCACAGCGGCTGGATGGCGGTATCGGACGCTGTCAGCGCCAACGACAACTGAGCCGCCCCTTGGCGAAAGCGCCGGATGTTGTCCTGCAACCGGGCGCGCAATGCGTCGCCCTGCTGAATGCGCCGTAGCGCCGCCCGCAGTGCGCAGGCCTGCGCTGGCGGCATCGCGGTGCTGTAAATCAGGTGGCGGGCGAACTGTAGCAGGTATTCTGCGGTGGGTTCGTCGCACAACACGGCCGCGCCACTGATACCAAACGCCTTGCCAAAGGTCACCACTAATAGTTCTGGCCGCACCCCCTGCTGCCAGCAACTGCCGCGTCCCTGCTCGCCGCACACGCCAATGCCGTGCGCATCATCCACCATTAGCCAGGCCCCTGCCGCACGGGTCAGACTATGTAGCGCTGCCAGCGGTGCGCGATCGCCGTCCATGCTGAACACCCCTTCAGTCACCGCCAACCGCTGCCCTACACAGGGTTTTGCCAACAGATTAGCCAGCGACTGCGGGTGGTTATGACGAAAACGGCGCAACGGCGCTGGCGACTGGCTGGCCGCTTCCAGCAGCGAAGCGTGGCTGAGACGATCGGCCAGAATGCGATCGCCCGCCTGCATCAATGCCGCCAGCAGCGCCTGATTAGCGGCATAGCCGGAAATAAACAGCAACGCACGCGGAGAGCCGAGCCACTCCGCCAACTGCTGTTCCAACGCCTGATGCGCGGTGCAAAAGCCGGTGACGTGGCCGGAGCCACCGCTGCCCACACCATACTGTCGCGCTCCCTGCTGCCAGGCGGCGATCACCTGTGCATCCTGGCTCAGGCCCAAATAGTCGTTGCTGGAAAAATTCAAATAATGTTCACCGCCAAGCTGAATTTGGCGAGCATTACCGCCTCGATTCACCTGCCGCTGGCGGTAAGTCGCGCTTTGCCGTCGCTCATCCAGTGCTTGCGTGATGCGTTGTTGCCAGCTCATCACAACGCCGCGTTGTAAAATTGAGCGCTATCGGCATGCATCAGTTGCTCAGTCAATACTTGCTGTTGCTGATTATCGCCGTACTCGGTGGCAGTCTGTTGCGGATTCAGCCCCAGCTTGCGGAACAACCGCAGATCCTTGTCTTCTTCCGGGTTAGACGTAGTCAACAGCTTGCAGCCGTAGAAGATCGAGTTGGCTCCAGCCATAAAGCACATTGCCTGAGTCTGTTCGTTCATCTGTTCGCGCCCCGCAGAGAGACGCACGTAGGAAGCGGGCATCATGATGCGCGCCACCGCAATGGTACGGATAAAATCGAACGGATCGATGTCCTCATTGTCCGCCAGTGGAGTACCTTTCACTTTCACCAGCATGTTGATCGGTACGCTCTCCGGTGGCTTTGGCAGGTTAGCCAGTTGCACCAGCAGCCCGGCGCGATCGCGTACTGTCTCGCCCAATCCGACAATACCACCGGAGCACACTTTAATGCCCGCATCACGCACCTTGTCCAGCGTATCCAAGCGTTCTTGATAGCTGCGGGTAGTGACGATACTGTCGTAAAACTCCGGGGAGGTGTCGAGGTTATGGTTGTAATAATCCAGCCCGGCCTGCGCCAGCCGTTCGGCCTGGCTACCCTCCAGCATGCCCAGCGTCATACAGGTTTCCATCCCCAGCGCTTTCACCCCCTGCACCATCTGCTGCAAATACGGCATATCGCGCTCATGGGGGTTTTTCCACGCAGCCCCCATACAGAAGCGGGTAGAACCGGCCGCCTTGGCCTTGCGGGCGGCCTCCAATACCTGGGCCACCTGCATCAAACGTTCTGACTCCAGGCCGGTTTTATAGCGCGAGCTTTGCGGGCAATATTTGCAATCTTCCGGGCAGGCCCCCGTCTTGATCGACAGCAACGTGCTGACCTGAACCTGGCGCTGATCAAAGTGCTGGCGGTGTACTGTCTGCGCCTCAAATAACAGCTCAAGCAACGGTTTATCAAACAGGGCCTGGGCAAGACCCACTGTCCAGTGAATGCGATCGGCCATTATGGCGTCTCCAAAACGAATAAAGTGTCGTCAGTGTAAATATTGTGGATATACTGTCAACCATTCTTAATTCAAATTGGTTTACAATCATGTCTGTCACCCAGTCTGACTTGGCGTTCGACCAGCACCATATCTGGCACCCCTACACCTCTATGAGCCATCCATTGCCCTGCTATCCGGTTGAAGCAGCCGCTGGCGTTGAGTTGCATCTGGCTGATGGGCGGCGTCTGGTAGATGGCATGTCCTCCTGGTGGGCGGCGATCCACGGTTATAACCACCCACAGTTGAACCTGGCTGCCACACAGCAGTTGGAGAAAATGTCGCATGTGATGTTCGGCGGTATTACCCACCCCGCCGCCATCGCGCTATGCCGTAGGCTGGTGGCGATGACGCCGCAGGCGTTGCAATGCGTATTTTTGGCGGACTCAGGTTCAGTGGCAGTAGAAGTGGCGTTGAAGATGGCGCTGCAATACTGGCAGGCACGCGGAGAACGGCGGCAGCATATGCTGACCCTGCGCCACGGTTATCATGGCGATACCTTTGGCGCGATGTCGGTGTGCGATCCCGACAACTCGATGCACCGCTTGTATCAGGGCTTCCTCGCCCAGCATTTGTTTGCCCCTGCGCCGCCGTGCCGCTTCGATGAAGAGTGGAATGAACAAGACATTGCGCCGTTCGCCGCGTTGCTGCAACAGCACGCTGACGAGGTGGCCGCTGTGATCCTCGAACCCATAGTACAAGGCGCTGGCGGTATGCGCATCTATCACCCAACCTACCTCAAGCGGGTACGCGAACTATGCGACCATTATCAGGTACTGCTGATAGCCGATGAGATAGCCACCGGCTTTGGCCGTACCGGCAAGCTATTTGCCTGTGAGCATGCCGGGGTGGTGCCGGACATTCTCTGCTTGGGCAAAGCGCTGACTGGCGGCTACATGACGCTTTCCGCCACCCTGACCAGCCGCCAGGTCGCGGACACCATCAGCAAAGGTGCCGCTGGCTGCTTTATGCACGGGCCAACCTTTATGGGCAACCCGCTGGCCTGTGCGGTGGCTGAAGCCAGCTTGACGCTACTGGCAGAAAATCGCTGGCAGGCACAGGTAAACGCTATCGAAACGCAGCTTAAACAGCAGTTGTTGCCCTTGGCTACACAGCCAAAAGTGGCGGATGTACGGGTGTTAGGGGCCATTGGAGTGGTGGAAATGCGCAAACCGGTAGATGTAGCGCAGTTACAGCGCGAATTCGTCGAGCGCGGAGTGTGGCTACGGCCGTTCGGCACGCTGATTTATCTGATGCCTCCCTACATTATCGAGCCGGAGCCGCTTAGCCGTCTGACTGCGGCGGTAGCGGCCGCAGTGCGCTGAAGCAACAGATTCGGCTGCCGATAACCCGCGTCTATAGCCTATTGCCGACGATGGACTTGCATTGTTCTAGCCAAACGACCTAACTTAAAAGCTCCATTCTTACCGACAACTGGAGGTCTTTATGGCTTTTCGCTTGTACAGCAACGACTTGCAAGACGGCGCAAAAATGCCCGCGCAACAGGTATTCAATGGCATGGGCTACCACGGCGGCAACCTATCGCCACACCTGGCCTGGGATGGCGTACCGGAAGGCAGCAAAAGCTTCGTGATCACCCTTTACGATCCCGATGCCCCAACCGGTTCCGGCTGGTGGCACTGGGTGGTAGCCAATATTCCGCAGGACACGCGTGAATTACCGCAAGGTGCGGGTTCCGGTAAGGCTTCGCTGCCAGCCGGCGCCATTCAAACCCGTACTGACTTCGGTTCAACCGGTTACGGCGGCGCAGCCCCCCCGCAGGGCGAGAGCCACCGTTATCAGTTCATCATACATGCGTTAGACGTAGACAGCATTGAAGTGGATGAAGGTAGTAGCGGGGCGCTGGTGGGCTTTAATGTGCACTTCCACCACCTCGGCAGCGCCACCCTGACGGTGAAATACACCTGATTTTCCGCCAGTAAAAAGGGCGCATGGCTGCGCCTCAGGCTGCTGACAAAGTGCTGTCAGATCCGGTAGCGGTAACTTAACCACCTCATCATGGCAATATAAATCAATAAGTTAAGCATCATCAACTCTCGAATAGGAGGCGGGTTCGCTCCCGCCGACCTCTCACACCTTCAACGACTTCCCTTTCCCATCAGCATTATTATCCAAGTAACGTCATGCTCTCTCTTTTTGTCATCATCTCATGCGCTACGGCTGCTTTTGTATGTCGCTTTTATCGGTCAATATCAGTTCTGTGCTGAATAATCGAGAGCGTTTAGAATTCTGTGTCACGTTAAAAATCATTACTGTAATAGTCTAATCGCCGCTGCCCGGCATATTCTGTGGGGTGGCAATCATTTCTGGACTATTACAGGGCAAGGTGATCTAGCCGCTAAGCCTTCATTGGCGCGGTATCAGACTGGTTGGCGTTTTCTGGACTATCTGATAGAAAATGACAAAAAATTGAGTTTTTTGCATTATTTTCTGGATTGCTATGACAGTAGTTTGAACTATTTTTAAGGCCGTTTTGACATTGGAATCAATGATTAATATGTATATCATCCAAGTTTGATGGATTAAACGGCCTTCTTGTGTTTGCTGGTAAGGCCTAACTGCGTTGATTTTTCTGCCTCAGGGCTAGCACACACTTTATTATTATTTAAAGCCTCTGCTGAATTTGCTTGGTGCGCAGTGAGAATTTGCTCCTTTAGAACACTTGGAAGCTGTAATAGTCTGATGTTGTCATCATTTAGCAGGTAGAGTATTGTTACTAACCCCTTCATTGTTAACTGTTTTGTTAGTGCCTCAAGTTCATTTTCCCCCAATAAAAATAACATTTCTGATAACCGCTTATGCCATTGGCGTTCTTCAACAGTTATTCCACATCTTTTGTTTTTGGACTCAAATGAATCCTTTTCACCGAGGAGCCATTCTACTGAGACGCCTTCTACGTTTGATATCTTGGATAGAACTTCATATCGAGGCTTGGCATCTGGTCTAGAGAAGTAGTTCTTTAGGGTACTTAAGTTGATACCCCAGTCTTCTGAGCACCTGCGTACTGTTCTACCTCTCATGAGCATTTTTAATTTATTGGCAAATGGTTCTTTATCATTGGAATCAAAAGAACCTTCATGTTGTTTTTCATTACTGACGTTTTTTTCCATATAATCACCATTAAATCATGTATTTAGAACAGAAAACTTTAATTTTTATTTTTATTCAAAAGAAC
>Ga0308160_10007964_pt1 | contig 10389 bp, 19 predicted proteins | sample PhyFR1_FD_201036 | JGI IMG/M metagenome (GOLD analysis project Ga0308160, IMG submission 201036) | Phyllosphere microbial communities from UC Gill Tract Community Farm, Albany, California, United States - DLSLF.R1 | ecosystem: Host-associated > Plants > Phyllosphere > Unclassified | place: USA...
CTTGAACAAGACATGGACCGAAGCAAGACAGAGTCAGTCATCTAGTACACCGAGCTCGAGCAAAAGACCCGCTGAGTCGCAATGGGGCGATGGGCGAAGCGCAAGCGGTCGACCGGGCGAGCCTGCAGCAGGCGAGCGAGCAGCAAGCGGCGGCAGCGGTGGGACCTCAGTAGTATCTGATGCTTCCTCAGTCCGACCCTCGCCCAAAAGGTGCGACCGGCGCCTTCCCAGGCCCCGGCGCGGGAGCGTTTTGTGTAGGGTCGGTGAGGCGGTTTGATGAAGTCTTCGTCGCTGGTCCCGCCTGGGTTGCTGCTGCTGCTGCTTGCTGCTGGTCCGGGCTCCGGTCTGCGCGACGCGTGGGCCGACGCACGCACGCCGTCCGCCGAGGGCTCAAGAGACGACTCACAGAGCGCGGCCGTCTGTTCGGGTGGCTCGCAGAGGAGATCCGTTCGGAGCTGAAGGCTTGTGAGCTCGTGGCTTGCGGCTTGACTCGGACGGGATGCTGTGACGTTGTGGGCGGCGAGGCCGTTGCCTTCGCGCCTTGCGCTCGACCTCGCCGAAGAGCGCCCGACACCGACCCGCCCCTTCGCCACCAGCCCTTCATCTTCCGTCACCATGCTCGGCAACTCCGTCCCGCCCTCGCAGGTCCGTCGTGCACCTGCTGCCTGGCTGGCTCTGTTGAGTTTGAGACCGACTGGCTGCCCGCGGTTGAGAGCGCCGGCTGACACCTGCTCGTCTCCCTTCTCGTCCGCCCGACCGCCCCTTTCTTCCCTCGTCCTCTGCCCGCCGCCGACAGGTAGCCATCAAGCGGATCAACAAGGAGGTCCGTCTTCTGCTGCTGCTCCTGCATGAGGCCTCGCTGGCTGCAGACGCTTGAGCTCATAAGGTGCTGCTTCTTGCCCTGCGCCTCGCGTTAGATTGCGACGCTCGTCAAGGAGGGCTCGAGCGCGCTCGGCGGGATCGTCCTCCACCCGAGCTCGGAGACGGACATCACCCGCTGTACGTCCCCTCACTTTTCATCAAGCTAGAGTTGGAGAGCTCGCTAGACGGTCAGCTGATGAGAGCGGCCTCGCCGATTCGCCAGGGTACTGCATGATTCCCGGCCCCGTCGGCTCGGTCTACGAAGGCGGCGAGTTCGAGGTCCGTCCGCGATCGTGCGCACGACGGTCGCGAGACTCTCCCCTGACGCGCGTCGTCTGCCCTCCTCCCCTCAGGTTATCGTCCAGCTGCCGCACGACTACCCCTTCACCGCGCCCCGGCTCCAGTTTGCGACCAAGATCTACCACTGTAACATCGCCGAGTCGGGCGCCATCTGCCTGGACATCCTCAAGAGCTCGTGGTCGCCGGCGCTCTCGCTTCAAAAGGTCATCCTCAGCCTGAGCAGCCTGTTGACGGACCCAAACCCGGCCGACCCGCTCGTCGGCGCGATCGCGCACCAGTACAAGACGGACCGAGCCGCGCACGACGCCAAGGCGCGCGAGTGGACAAAGACGTGCGTCCGGCGGCGACCCCTTGATCATTGTTCAAAGCAGAGATCAAGCAGTCGGAGACTAACTTTCTCCTGCCTCGGTCTCTTCAGCTTCGGCAAGCCCAAGCCTCGGCCGGCCGTTCCGGCTGCCTTCGCCGCTCTGCCGATGCCGCCGAAGACCACGGCCGCACCGCCAGCTGCTGCTGCCGCATCATCGTCATCCTCGTCCGGCCAGCCGTCGGCTTCCGCGGCACCGAAAGTCACGACGCTGAGCTCAGCCAAGCGCTCGCGGACGACGACGTCGCCAACGGGTGCCTCCAAAAGTGGCAAGCGCGCGCGGACGTCGGACGCTGCTGACGGCGGTGTCATCGCGCTCGACGACGACGACGACGAGGTGCCCTCGGCCCGGCTGGCGCCCAATAAAGAAGGCGGCAAGGGTAAGGAGACGGCGATCGAGATCGACCTCGACGAGGACGAGCCGGTGCCGGCCATGTCGCCGACGAAGAGCGTGGACCAGCAGGCAAAGGAGGCCAGCCAGCCCGTCGCGACAAAAGAGGGCAAGAAGGAGCAGGGCGACGCGCAGGAGCAGGAGTCGGCGGTCGCTGAGAGCGGCAGTGGCGTCATAAAGCTGAGCTGAGCTCCCCTGCCATGATGGACATGGCCTTCGTCACAACTGCTGGCTGCGCGCACTCTCAGTCGAGATCAGCGGTCGGACTCAAGATGATGGGTGCGGCGGAAAGTCGAAGAGCGGTGCTGCAACAAGGTGCACGACCAGACCTTCTCGCGCCGAGGCTTGTGCCGCCGTCGTCGTTGCTTGCGCGCCCAGAGTGCGAGGATGCCTCTGGCCGCGAAAAGGCCGGGTCTAAACTCGTCCGATGAGCGGCTGAGGTCTCTGATAGGGCTGACATCTTGGAAAGGGTCCTGGGGGCGAGGTGATGGGGTAGGGCAGACAGGAGACGCGCCTCTAGCGGCTCCTAGCTGCTGCCCGTCGACCGACGACGACCACGACAGCTGCCCCCTCTGCCTATCACTCCCTTGCGACACTCGTTTCACGGCAAGCAGCAGCATCTAACGGATGGAGGTCGACTCTGCGACGCTTCTCCACAAGTATGGTCTAAGGACGCTCCGGCCGACCCGGTGGGAGGACGTCGACCATGCGGCTGAGGGCGGCGAGCTCGACCACGGCGTGGACCACCTGCCCGGCGGTGGGCTCAACGGCCCGCGCGAGGAGCCCGACCCGCTCGGCCTGAGGGAGACGGTCGGGTGCGTTGCCAGTCTTGCGTGTTGAAAGGCTGTCCTGCCCTCTCCGAATGATGGCCGAGGCGTGCGCCCGGGTCGGCTGTCGAGATGGTGCTGATGACCCGCTCTTCCTGTGCCGCCGCTCGCCTCTCGTTGCCGCAGGACCAAGGAGATGGACATCCAGTCGCGTGCGTCCACGTCGCCGAGTGAGCATCCTCTTCTTGTAGCTGACCCTTACCTACGCCTTCATCTGCTTCGTCGCAGGCGCGGCCATCTCGCTCTCGTCCAAGTCGTTTGACCCAAAGGCGTTCCTCGCGACCGCTCACCCAAACGCCCACCACGGCGACCTCCAGGCCGGCATCGCCCACCTCCAGTCGTCGCTCGACCAGCGTTCGGGTGCGCTCAAGACGCTCGTTGAGGACAACTTTGACCGTTTTGTTGGCGTTAAGGCGACGACGGACGGTCAGTCTTCCCTCGCTGTGCTCTGTCGCTGCTACACGGGAGCGCGCAGCTGACCGGCGCCCTTGCGTCCTGCTTTGCTCCAGGCGTCTATCAGGAGATGAAGGAGACGCTCGTCGTCCCAGACTCTGACTATGGCACGCTCCCCGTCAAGCAAGCGCTTCGCGGTGCGTCTTCCAGCTCTAGCGCCGGCTTCAATGCCGGCTCGAGCTGCAGCGGCGCAGGAACACGCGCGGAGTGCTGATCCACCGAGACCGACGACAGACACCTCAAACAAGGCCGACACCGTCTTCTTTCCGATCCTCGAGAACGCGCTCAAGGCGCAGAAACTCCAGTCGACGCTCTCCGTCTTTGAAAAGTCAAAATTCTTCTTCAACCTGCCTGGCTCAATACTAGCCTCAATCAAGGCGGTCAGTCGCCTCACGACCAGCGCGCGCGTCGCGCCTGCTGTACTAACGTGACCCTATACGCTCGCTTGCATTGCAGGATCGCTTCGACCTCGCGCTCCGCGACTACAAGAAGGGCAAGTATATGCTCGAGACGCGCCCCGGCCAGCTTCTGCCGGGCGTAAGCGTCAAGAATGCGCGCCAGCGCGAGCAGCAGCGCCGCATCGTCGACAAGGTCTGGGCCATGGTCGAATTTGTCGTCGGCGAGATGCGCGTTTCGCTCGGTGCTCTCCTGAGAGATCCGCTTCGGCCGGTCGAGGAGCAGGAGAAGATTATCGAGTGCGTCGTCGTCCGTGACCCTTTGCGGGTAGCCGTTTTCGTACTGACCCTTCCTCTGACACTCGCCTTCTAACGTCCACCTCAGCATCCTTGTCGAGCTCGATCGGTCAGCTGATCCGGTCTGGATGTGGCTCGACTCGCAGCACGACCACATCCAGGCACAGATGAAGGCTCTCTTTGCGTCGCACGCCGCGCAGATCGAGGCCATCCGGCACAAGACCGAGCCGGCCGCCGAGGTCGAGGGAGACGGGTCCGAACGCAGACGGGCACTCAACCTTCAACGCTGTGTGCTATTGCTCGCCGTCGTCAAGGACCCGGCTGCCGTCCTCGAGGGCGCGGGCGGCGTCGAGGTCTGGCGGGCGACGCACGACCTCGTCAAGGCCGCGAGTGAGCTGCTGCTCAAGTGGCTGCCAAACTTCTGGCGCGTCGGCAAAGGCTTCCTTAACGGCAAGTACAAGAAGGTGCGTATTCACCGCGCGCGCGAAGCGGCCAGACGAAATGGCTGATGGGGCGCTGATCACCCTTCACGCAGGCAACGGAGTCGACCAGCATTGGCCCATCGACGCCGGCTGCAACTCGAAGGAGTCCGAGCCAGATCCGGACGATGGCGCAGGAGGTCGTCCGACTTTACGTCGCCCAGCTTTCGGCCTTTTTCGAGCTCTCTGCGTCGGCAGTAGCCACTGCAGCGGCCTCGTCGTCGGGCGCGCCGCCAGCCTTTGTTCCCAAGGCGTCCAACTCGCTCACCGCCGGCGTCTGGTCCAATCGCATACTCGGCGAGATCGTCGAAGCAGGGATCGAACTCAACCTTGGCGAGATCGGCGCCGAGGTCGCCAAGGATTGGCACGGGCTGCTTGACAGCGCACGCTGGAAGTTTGTCGAAGTCATCTGCGAGACCTGGAGGCTCGGTGCGTCGCCCTGTCTCTTGTTCTCCTCCCCTTCGCTTCTCGCTCACTCATGCTCCGGCTGGCCAAACGCGTGCAGACTCGGAGCGCTTCTACCCGCTAGAGGACTGGATCCCCAACGCCGAAGTACCCTCGACAACGCTCTACCTGAGTCGCGTCCAGGCCTTCCAGAAGCACAATGCGGCCGCCGTCTATCTCGCCGTCACCGGGATGGAGAAGCCGTCCGGGCCGCGCTCAAAGGTGCGGTACGTCTCTGAGCGACTGTCTCTAGAACGACGACTGACTCGTGCGCGCTCCTGCAATGCAGCCTGTCCCGCCGCACTATGTCACCAAGGTGAAGAACACGTTTTTTGACGCTCTTTATTTCCTGCTCGACGGAATGGTCCGCCTCAGCTTCCAGGACTACGAGCCGCTCCAGGACCCCATGAAGACCAAGATGCTCGTCTACCTGGGCGGCGGCAACGTCCCCCTGCCCGACCTTCATCGGATCGAAACGCGCACGCTTCTCACCATCAGCAACTTTGGCCATCTCAAGTCGGATGCCCTGCCAGCGATGCTGCGCACCTTCGAGACGACGTTCGGCGTCGTCACCGATGAGGACCGGCGGACGCTAGCCGAGGTCGAGGACCAGCTCGACAAGATCCTCTTTGACGATTTCATCCGTCGCAAGGCGGTCGTCCTCCAGCGAACGATCCAGCGCGGCATCACATCCGGCATCGACTGGTACCGCGCCGGCAAGCCGACAGGTGCGCCAAGTCCGGCGCGTCCTGGCACCGAGCATCGACTGACCCGCGCAATCCCTCCTCCCGTCGCTCAGAGGTCGGCTCCTACATGTACGAAGTCCTGCTCGCTATGGTCGAAGTCCATGCCGAGATCAGCCGGGTGTCGAAACCCCTGCTCGGTCGGACGCTCAGCACGCTGCTTGAGGAGACGGCCCGGGTCGCGCTCGACTGCTTCCGCCAGGTCGAACGCTTCGGGATGGGTGGCATGCTCTCGGTCAGTTGCCCAGCGTGTTAGCAAGCCGGTGAGAAGAGCCGCCTGTTGAACCCTCCGACACCATGTGTTGCTGCAGGCGACGCTCGACTTTGAATTTCTCCATCAAAACATGGTCGCCCACGTCACGCCGACCTCGGCCGCCCTGCTCGCCGACGTTTACGCCGTTATCTCTAAGGCCTACTCGCGATCGAACAACGAGCCGGCCGAGGAGCTCAACCGCGAGCTCGAGGCCGTCAAGCGCACGCTCTACGACGCTCGCAAAGCTACGAGCGTCAACTTCCTCTGCTTGCGCGATGCCAAGCCTCGGACGAGCGCGAGTAGCAGCATCTCGGACGCAGCGGCCGACAAGGCCGCTTCCGCTCGGACGGCGGGCCCGCCTGGACGCTCGAGCGTCAGCACCGTCGCCTCCCAAGGCAGCGCTAAGAGCGGCGCGACGCCTAAGGATCGGGAACGGAAGCCGGTCGCGCCGAGAGTCTGACCTTTACCCGCCTTTGATGAAACCTGATTTACGACCTGACGACCTAGTCTGAAGCATGACCGCCTTTTGCCTTATTCGCCCTTCTTTCACATACGGCTGCGTCTCATACCACTCCTCATTGCCGCCTGCTGTCCTGCGCCGCTCCTGTCTTGCATATCGATGAACCTCATCTCGACGAATTGATGGGACGCCTCGATCGTCCTGCACACAATTGTCGCGACGGCTCCTCTGAAGACAAGTATCGGTAAAGCCCCTCCCGGCACGCCCTCAACAATTAAAGCGCGCTTACTCGTCCATTGCAAAGCGGACCTCGGCGTTCTCCTCGAGCCAGGCCATCCAGGCCTTGAGGTAGGCACTGCCGTTGGCGACCGTGCTCGAGTCGCCTACGACGGCCAGCTGCCGCTTCGCCCGCGTCATGGCAACGTTGAGCCGACGCTCCTCGGACAGGAAGCCAACCTCGCGCTGGATCGGTAGAGGCATCAGAACAAACGTCAGTACTGCATCGCAGCAGACGAGACGCCCGCGCAACGCACTTGAGCATTGGATCGGACGAGAGAGAGCACGATCGCCTCGCGCTCCTGACCTTGGAGCGAGTCGACGGTGCCGATCAGCAGATCTGGAAGGTCCGGCTTGAGCAGGGCTGACAGGTGAGCGACTTGAGCCTGGTAGGCGGCGAGGACGCCGATGTCGTTTGGTAGGACACCAAATGAGATCTGTCGCCAAGTGCGACGCATGTGTTAGTGCGAGGCCGGCACAATAGCAGGCATCCGAGAATCGCGACTGACCAGCTTCTCCACATGCTTGCGCACAAGCTCGGCCTCGTTCTCGTTTCGCTTGCTGCCCTCGCCCTCTGAGCCGCCTTCGTCTGTCCGCTCGTAGAACTCGCAGCCGGCCTGATCGGAGGCGAGTCGTGGAGGAGGGTGAGTGTCAGCTTTGACCAAGCCTGCGGTAGACTCAGACTAAGAGCGCACCGTGTCGACAAAGACCAGGGGCGGCTCGAGGAAGTCAGTCGCCTCTTCGGATCCATCGACGTCAGGCAGCATCGCGAGCGTGCGTGTAGCTACCGACGTCGCCGATTTGAGCATCGATGCGTATAGTGCCTTGGACGGGTAGGCGGCGATCGAGGCGTTCATCCTGCGCGGTGAGCAGCCGCGCGTCAGCAAGGGGTACGCAAATTGATTGGGAGTGCGGTCGGCCTGACCGGTATTGGACGGTCAATATGCGTTTGACTCCTGGACCATAGAGTCGCTCGAGCCGGCCAAAGAGGGTCGTCTCAAGCGAACGCAGAGGTCGCAGGTTACGCAGCGGCGCAAGCGTGTCTGCCCGGGCCGGAGCGCTTAGAGCGGCTGATGCTGCAAGCTGCTCGTCCGGCGCGAGAGCCGCAGATGCATCCGCCCCTTCCTCCTCGTCGTCTATCGTCGCTGACGGAGCTTCGGGCGCCAAGAGCTGCTCAGTCCCGTCAACCGGTAACGGCTCCGCGTCGGTGGACGCAGGACGATCGTCGCGCGGCGAAGGCTTCTCCTTCTTGCTTCGGGAAGTTGCGCTTGGCTTAGCCGCCGATCTCGAGGCGGATGGCTTGGACGAGAGGACAGTCGGACCGAGCTGACAGGGATCGCCGGCGAGGATAAGTTTCCGCGCCTTGAGAATCGGGATGAGGCAGACGGCCTCGAGCGCCTGCGTCGCCTCATCGATCAGGACAACATCAAAGTCCTCGCGCAGCAGTTGACGTGAGCCGGCGGTGTGGCAGGTGGCAAGAACGATCTGTTGCGAGGTTGCGGGTGAGTCAGTCGAGGCGCACAGGCGATTGTCAAGGCTGATGCGACGTACCTGCGTTGTCGAGAGGACGTCGCGCACGACCTTGCCTTCTCTCTTGCGGAACTCTTTCCGGAGCTCGCGCACCTCGCCGTAGACCTCGCCGCGCTTTTTCCCCTTGACGGCGCCCTTCTCCTTCCGAACTTTGGTGAGCGTGTTGAGATGGCCCTCGAGTTCGGCCTTGACGTCCTTGACAATCTCGCCGCTCGACGAGTGGGCCGTCTGGTAGTCGAGTGTCGACGGCAGGAGGGCAGGCAGGATCCGGGCCGGGTGGCCGATGCGGGTGATCTGCGTCGGCGCAAAGTTGGGAGACAAACGGAGCAAGAGGTTGTCGACCGAGAGGTTGGACGCGCCGCAGACGAGCACGCGTTTGCCCTGGATCGAGACAAGTTGGCGGATGACCTAGCCGCAAGATCAATCGCGCTGTCAGTCTGCGTTGAGGTCAAAGGCCTTGGTGCTAGATAGCATGACCGACTTCAACGAGTGTGTGGGTCTTGCCAGTCCCCGGCGGGCCGTGAATGCAGCCAACCTCGTTCGCAGCGAGAACGAAGCGGACGGCCTCCTTTTGCGAGTCGTTTAGCGAGTCGTCGAACCACCTGATATCGGCCGTTGTCGCATGAGTGGTGTCAAATGAGGCGGGAGAGATGCCGTAGAGCGTCTGGAGCAGCTTGAGCGACGGATGGCCAGAAGGCGCCGGCGTTGGGTCGCCTGTTTTTACAGTCGGATGCTCGTCTGCCGGCGTGACGATGGGAATCTCGTCACCGGCTGCCGCAGGTAGATCGGACGGGACAACATCCTCGCTCCGAGCAGGAGGTGTAAAGGCTGGCCTCGCCTCCTCAGGAGCGTTGAGAGCAGCGGGAGTCGGGGTGGAAGCCGGATCCTGCCCTGCGGCCAGCGAGTCCGGCACATGGAAGATCCGCCGAACGCGGTCGATCGCCTTCTCCATCCTGTTGGTTGAGGTCGGCATCAGCGTTTTGCCATGAACGATCCATCGCATCAGACAGAAGTATGGCGCACCGGTCAAACGTGCCCGTGTTAGCCGTCTTGATCCTGCAAGGAATGATATCGAGGAAGGCGTCAGAAAAGGGCGGCAAGACGGAGGGAAGCTGCGCGGCAGATCAAGTGGCTGCGCGGACTCACAGGCGGCAGCGCTCCGGAAACTCGACGTCCTCGCCGTCCTTCGGCTCGGCCACGGCCAAAGTGATGCTCGTATCGGTGATCTGGGAAGGATCAGAAGACCCCCATCAGCGACTTGGGTCCAGAAAGGCCCCAAGCGAAGGCACGCAGTCTACGCACCTTGTAGACGACGCCCTCGACCTCCCCTTCGGCTTCGTCCGCAACAGCTGCCCCCTTCGACTTGGCGCCGGCCTTGCGGACGGCCGTCTGCGAGATGAGCTTGGCCGGATCGCCGTTCCGGAAGCCGTGCGAAGGCAGCTTCGGGTCGCTGTGGAAGGCGCTCGAGCGAGTGAGGGAGACGAGGCTGCCAGGAGTCGAAGTATGCGGGCGAGCTCCGTCAGGTCCGCCGCCGCCACTGGATGACGATCTCGCGAAGGACGCACCTCTTGCCGCCCAAGCCGAGTGTGACGCCCGAGACGCTCAGGCCTAGCGAGCGACAGAATGAGAGCCGGTCAGCTTCGGAGCTGCAGCTGAGGCAAGAGGGTCTGCCAAGGACGGACCGTTGCAAGCCAGGCTTCGCTGGGCGAGCTCCTCAAAGGAGCATCGCGTTGCCAGCGCCGCCGTCCGAGCCTGGTCGGCAACCTCCTCGTCCTTGAGCAGCTGAGAGAGGCGGTTGAAGTAGGCCGCCAATTCATCGGAGCTCGGGCTGGAGACCATTGCTTGTGAAAGAGAGGGAGCAGGAAGGCAGGACGAGCGAAGCAGATGACAGTCGGAAGGGGGCCGTCGTGGTCCCACCTGTCCGACCCTTCGTCCCCCCCTCTCCAACGACGATGCCGCTCACCCGTCGCGAACCGCTGCCAGGGGGCTTCAAGCTCTGCTTGCTCCTCTCGGCCATCCTTCATGCCGGCTTGATCGTCTGGGGCAGCTATCAGGACGCCCGGTCGGCCGTAAAGTACACCGACATCGACTACGTCGTCTTCTCGGACGCCGCGCGCTTTGTCTGGGCCGGCCTCACGAGCGAAGATGTCGCTGCTGCCGACAGGCCGGGCAGGACGTTCGGGCTACTCGGAGGCTGGCTGGGCAGGTATGTCGGCATCTCGCCCCTTGTACTTCCAGCTGCAATGCTGAGTGCTCTTCCCTCGGCAGCCCTTACGACCGGTCGACCTACCGCTATACGCCGCTGCTCGCGCTCAT
>Ga0308160_10007965_pt1 | contig 10389 bp, 8 predicted proteins | sample PhyFR1_FD_201036 | JGI IMG/M metagenome (GOLD analysis project Ga0308160, IMG submission 201036) | Phyllosphere microbial communities from UC Gill Tract Community Farm, Albany, California, United States - DLSLF.R1 | ecosystem: Host-associated > Plants > Phyllosphere > Unclassified | place: USA...
GTTGGGGGAACAGAGTCTGCAGAGGGCGGCCGGGGAGTTAGGGTGGGGAGGTTGGGGCTGTCGGCGCGATGGCCGGCAGCCCTGAGGGGCGGGCCGATCTAGTACAAGGGGCGAGACCGAGACGGTCGGATGGACGTCTTCATGAGGAGCGTAGAGACAGATAGATGATGGGGGGAGCGAGCCGGAGGCCGAGGATGGAGTCTTGGCGGGTCCAGCGGCTGGGAAGGGGGGCTCGACTTGCGCGCGCACCATCGCTCGCTCGCAAGCTGACGATGCGCAGGCAGACGGACGTCGAGCTTTGTACGACACTCAATAGCCCTCGCCGGCGAGCTCGGCTTCGAGCGCAGCCCGGCCGGCAGCCGTCAGCCGTGCGCGGCCGTCCTGATACTGATGACGTCAAAGGGCGGCGAAAGGGGATCAGCTCCGATCCCTGTCTTACTCCAACAGTCGCGCGCAAGAAAGTCAGAAAGAGAAACGGAGACGCACGTCGGTCGAGAAGTAGCGTGGCTCAAACTCCTCTCCCTTCGCCTTCCGCTCGGCAGCCTTATCCCGCTGGGCCTGCTCGATCGCCTGCTTGCTCGCCGTCGCCTCCCCCCAGCTCTTGGCGACCATCTTGGCCGTCACGTCCTGCCAGAAGCGCCGGCTCTCATACGCATCCTGCGAGTCGAGCGGCCGGACCGTCTTGGGCACGAGGCCGAGCACGTCAAGGTCGATCAGCAGGCGCGACTCCTGCGCCGGGCGTATCAAGAGTAGCGGCATTGGATCAGCCATCTGCGATGTCGCTCCAGTGTGAGGAGGCAGTGGCCGACGAACCTTCGAGCCCTTCGGCTTGTAGTTGATCTGTTTGCGCCAGCAGCCCTCCAGCGTGCCGACGACCTGGCTCGACGGGACATCCTTCATCCTGCTGAAGTTCTCGGCCTTCTCGTCGCCGGCAGCGTACTTGTAGACGACACCTTCGAGCAGGAAGCGGGCCTTCGACACCCACGACTGAGGATAGGCGGTGCTTCGGAGTCAGCTGTAGCGCCCAGTTGTGCTGCTCGACGTATGGACGCAATGCACACCTCGTCCTTGAACTCGACAATGGCCCGGTACTTCTCTTTGCCGTCACCACCGCGGCACGTGACGGTAATCTGGAGGGATGAGGAAGGGCGAAATGGTCAGCAGTTGTGTTTGGGCGGAGCGAGGTGAATGACGACGACAGACGCACCGTGTCCGAGATGGTGCCGTAGAAGCTGTGGCGGGGTACGCATGAGATAGGTCAGCTCCTGCCGGCCTTTGAAGGCGTCCAGTGGTTGAGAGGGACGCACGAGCCCTTCAGCAGGCCGTTGACGTTGGCGCAGGGATTTGAGATCTGGTACCTGAGGGCAGACGTCGAGGGGTCAGCAATAAACGGCAATCTCGGTCGGGCGACTATCGGGCTCACTCCTCGCCCTTGCCAGGTCCGTCGCGGTTCAGCTTGATGAAGGTGCCCTTGTTGTAGGAGCCGGGCGCTATCCGGACGGCTGCGAAGAGGGGAGGGGGTTCAGGGAGGAGGGTGGGTCAGCCTGGAAGACGTGCGTTCTGTGAAAGCCTGGTCCGAAGAGGGGACGCACTCATTCCCGAGACCTTCGCGCTGATTTGGTCGACCTGGAGAGCGCGATTCGGGGCATTAATGATCGAGAGCGAGATGCACGAGAGGCGGCTCGGGCACTCACACCGTACGCCTCGATGCCCTTCTCCGGGCAGAGGTAATATGCCGACGAAATTGGCGGGTGATGCGAGACCTGCTCGCACTGTGATTGATGAGGATGGAGCGTGAGAGCGGCCCAGAGGATTAGCTTGCTGACAGCGGTCTCGATCTTGCTCCGCAAACTGCACGCACGAGGAAGGCGACCTTAACGGGCGGTCCTGCGTTGATGCCGCCGGCCGTCGTCGAGCTCGAAGAAGCGGCGTACTCCATGCTCGCCTTGCCGCCGCCGGTCCGGTTCGACGACGTGCTCTTGCCGCCGAGGCTCTTGACCGAGCGCGCGTCCGAGTCGGGTTCGCTCGGCGTTCGGACGCCGGCCGCGTTGGGCGTGTTGAAGCCGCTAATGGCCGGGTCGTCCTCGTTCGGCCGATGGTGATGCGTCAGGATGATGGGCTCCTTGGTCTTCGGGTCGACAGCCGATGGGGGCACCATCCAGTGGCAGCGGAAGTGCTCGCCTGTGCAAGACCGGCCGACGTTGTCAATTTCTAGGCTCGCGGGAGGGCAAGGAGAATATGGTGAAGCGCACCAAGGACAGAGTTGTACGGCTTGCAGACCTTGCCGCGCTGGGATGCGCAACGGAGAGCCAAGAGAAACATCAGCGCCGAGCGAGCGCCGAGCTGCCGGCCAAGAGGCGTCTAGCGAGCGAGCCAGGACGTACGACAAACTTGAGCTGGATCGTGAAGGCAAAGCGAAGCACAGCAAGCATGCGCTCGAGCGGGTCCTCCGAGTCGCCGACCCTGTAAGACAAAGACAGGTGTTGAATGAGGAGGTCAGCGCTCGGCGAGGGGTTGCGCTGCAACTGCGGCTGTCGCGACTTACGAGATGAGCATCTGTCGAGGGCAGACGCGCGCGAGAATGCGATCAGCTAGGATGAGCGCCGTCAGGAGCCGAATGAGTGCGCCGGCAGCTCACGTCTGCCCGGTCGCCGGCGGCTGTGAGGAAGGAGGAGCAAGCGATCGTCAGCCGACTGAGCCAGACGCTCCACTCGAGAGGCCAGAGCTCCTACGCACTCCAGTATTCGAGGTTCGGTATCGGCTCACTGACACGTGCGAGAAAGGGCGGAAGATCAGCGTCAGTGAAGCGCGCTCGCGGCGGGTAGAGAGCCGACGCCGACAGGCCCTAGGATGGGTCCTGATCGGAAGGGCAAGCCAACGTGGCTCACATGAGCGAGGCCGGGAGGGAGAGGCGGCTGAAGGAGCCGAGCGGACGGAGCTTGTCAGCGATTGGCGGGAGGCGCTCGACCGGCCGGGTCCATCAGACGGAGACGCACAGGTTGGCGAGGTCCTGGAAGGGCGCGGCCGGGTCCATCACGAGCGGGCGAGCGGAGGCAGGGGAGGGGGAGGGCAGGTGCGGCCAGAGGAGGTGAGCACTCCTAGGGTGCCATCGCACCCGAAACTCGAACCCAGAGCGCGACGAAAGGGACAAACCTTGACGCCCATGAACTTCTTGAGGAGGCCGACAATCATCTTGAGCTTACCCTCCTCACCGCCGCCGGCATCGTTGATGGCCGGAGGGGGGGCTGAACAAGAGGTCGACGCGGCCGGTACAATCGCCCTCGGGGACGGCGTCAGCGACAACGAGCTCGGCAGCATCTCGTAGAGGGCGGGCAAACGAGCAGACTGACCGTCCTCCGGGACATCGTCGCCGACCGTCGGCGGCTGCTGGCTGACTGCTTTCTTTGAGGACATTCGGCAGGGTTGCTGGGCGGTGCTGATGGAAGGGGGAGGGCGGGTCGGCGGCGGACCGAGCGACGGGCGTCACGTCAGGCGCCCGAGGCGGAGTCTGAACCTCGGCAGCGACGGCGATTGAGGTCACACCTGAGCGACACTCATCAACAGGAAAGTCGTCAAATTATTCATCTGAGATCTAGGTCATCATGTCTAAGGCCGAGGTGGGGTAGTGGTACAAAGTGGGGAGGCTGGCGCGATGCTCAAGCGCTGCTAGCAGACGCGCTGGCGCTCGACGAAGCGACCGTCGACGTGGGGAGGACGACGGCGGAGGAGGACGGGTCGACGACGGTCGACGTCGCGTTGCTGTCAGACAGATCCCAAGACGGGGCCGTGGCATTGGTGGACACGTTGGAGGACGTCGTCTCGTTCCAGAGGGCAGAGGCCGTGCCGTTCCAGAGGGCGCCGACGGCCGTACCGTTCCACTGGGCCGTGCCGTTCCACTGGGCCGTCTCGTTGGCGGCGACCGGGTACGCCGTCGAGGGGGTCGCGGCAGCGGCCGAGGCGGAGGAGAGGTAAGTCGGCCGGCCGGCGCGACCAACCGAGAGCGCGCTGCTGATGATCTCCTCAGGGATGGCATGTGCCGAAGGCTCAGGCGCCTCGGTGATGATGGAGGCCGACACGACCGGCTTGACCGAAGACGTACCGGGGCCGAGCTGGAAGGAGGCTGAGCCGGGGAGTGTATACGTGAAGGGCTCAGCCGAGGGCGAGGGGGTCGGGATATAGGCGGCCGGCGTGGTCGCCCAGGCGGCGGGCGGGCCGTGCTGGTGCGCGGTCGTCGAGGCGGCATCGGCGACAGACGCAGCCGAGGCGGTCGCGCCGGGTACGCCGGGTGCGGTCGCGACGATGTACGTCCACTGGCCGTCAGACTGGGGGAACAGAGCGCGCATCAGTGCCCGATCCTGCCGTGGGGGACAGACGGACGTGCGAGAGGGAGACGGACCTTAGTTGGCACGAGCGTGAGGGTAATGGTCGGCAGGGCTTGGACGAGGCCAGCGTCGCCGAGGGCGGCGGCAACCTTGCCGATCGCACCGCCGACGGCAGCGGCCGAGGCGACGGCAGAGTGCGTGACGGTGACGACCTCGGTCTCGATCGCCGTCTCGGTCGCGTAAGCCGTCTTGGTCTGCGTCTCGTACGCCGTCGAGGTGGCGTAGGCGGTCGAGGTTGCGACGGTCGTCTCGTACGCGGTCGAGGTGGCGACCGCCGTCTCGTAGGCGGTTTCGGTGACGGTCGCTGTCCAGTACTCGACGGCCGTCGAGGTCGTTAGGACAGTCGACGTCTCGGCCTCCGGCGTTGGCTCGAGCGGGATGATGAGCGTGCCGTTGGCGGTCGCGATCGTGATGTTTGTCGACGTGACATTGGCCGACGAGATCGGGACGGCAAATGTCGCGTTTGGGCTGGCGATGGTGACGTTGCCGGCGCCGAAGTCGACCGAGGACGAGTTGCCGGCGATAGCAGCCGAGGTCGCATTGACGGTGGCGGCGGCGGCGGGGACCGCAGGAAGGGTAGCGTTGGCAGCCTCGGTCGCGTTGGCGACGAGGCCGGCCGGGACGGCGACGATGCGGGCCTCGAAAGCGAGGGCGGCGGGAGCGGAGAGCAGGAGCGCGGCGGCGAGGGCCGAGGGCAGGAAGGACAACATGCTGGTGACTTGAGGCTGGTTTGCGAGAGACTGAAAGAGAGCTGCAAACAGAGTGTACCGGACCGGCCGAGTACTGCGAAGGACAAGAAGAGGAGGAGGGGGCGAGGTCGAAACGGCTGAGGCTGGTGGGGGAGGTTAGCCCTTCTTCTCCGACGCCGAGAGCTCGCCCTCTTTTGTACCTCTGGCCGAATCGCTGCAAAGATCGATGCTCCACAATGCAACACTAGTCCCCGGCCGGGGGTCGAGGCACCTCGTCAGCGGCGATCAGACCGAGGCGTGTTGTCGACCGTCAGTCGTCGGTCGTCGACCGGAAGCGGCGGGGCGAGAGGCGAGGGAGGTCGCAGCGGCCAGCCGGATGCGGCGCCGGGCAGAAGGAAAATCAAATCCGTTTCACCTCGCTTAAAGGGGCTCCCTGTTGAAGCCGAAGGGAGGGCCTCGGCCGACGTGATCCTCGGGGGCACTCGATGGCGTCTAGTTGAGCGGGTGAACTAGGGACGAGGGCAAGCAGGAGCCTGACAGGGGAACATGAAGCACTGTATGTGCGAATCACTTTCCACATCCTGGTCAAGAGGGCCTCTGAGCCGGTCGTCGACCGCCCTGGCTCGGAAGCCCATCGGGCTCCTCGTGCCCGCCAGCCACAGGCCTCCTGTCAACGAGACGCGAGTTCCTGCTCTCTCCTGTCGCCTCCCGACCAACACAACAGCCCGTCATCTGAAGAGCAGCTCAGCAGTAACAGCTCTCGCCTTGCTGCTTAAGCCACGTTCCTTCGATCCGTCCCAACCCAGTCCTGTCCCCGCCATGTCGACGACCGCCGCCGCGCCGCCAGCTCGGGCCCCGCCCGGCCTGACGCGCCTCGCCCGGTTGCCATCGCTCGAGCAGATCCGAGCCAAGATAGCGCCTGCAGGTACGTCGGGAGCGACTTCCCGATTGAAGCTTGCAGCTCTGGTGTCGCTTCGCTGATCCTATGAGACTCACGTTCCCAGCATCGTCACCTTCGCCGGCCACGGGTGACGGCCGGCTAGGCATCTCGTCGCTGCCCGCCCGGCCGTCCTCCGACCCACCGCCGGACGGCCCGGCTCTGCGTTCGCTTCTCGGCCGACACCCTCCCTCAGCTCCATCCCAGCGCCATGCCAGCAGTCCTTCTCCTAGCGGCACATCCGTCGTCCGCCCGCAGCTCGCCGGCCGTCGGGCATCCTTGGTCCTCGGCCCGAGTCTCGAGGCGATTCGAGAGCGAGTCGGCGACTCGGCCGCTGCCAGGCTCATGGGATCCGGACCGCCTCAGATTACCCTTACGGAGGTCGACTCCTTGGAGACGACCGAGGTCAGTCACTACGACGCAGGTGGCCGCTCTGGATCGACGACGCCGAGAGTCGAGACGATGGACGAGGATCGAGCGCAGCAGCTCAGAGGCCGAGACCTCCCCCTGCAGCACGTCTGGTCCGTCGACCGTTCCCCCCCCCTCCTCTCCCCTCAAGGGAGACTGTAGCGCTAAGCACTGACGCAGACCCAATTGAGCACAGGTCCTGGACGTACACGCCACCCATGCCGTCTCATGCTGCCAGCACTGTCGACGCTTACAGCTCGGCCCTTGTTGCGCTCGGCAAGCTACGCACGGTCCGTCCGCTTCCCTGCCTTGCCTCTCGAGTGTCCTTCAATTGCTCCATCACCAGCTGCTGACGATATCGGTCGTCTCGCTTCCCTCAGGTCTAAGACTGGGCAAAGCATGCCAACCACATTCCTCCGCCGTCGTCGCTCGCGAAGGGGGCCAACTACGGTAGCCCCTCCCCTTCACCTTATCTCGCCTTTTCTCTCTCTCTCTGTGACGTCCCAGTCGCTGAGGCTTGCGTACAGGCCTCTTCCGGTCAAACATCCAGCCTATCTTCGAAGGTACGCCCCGCTTTCCAACATTCGAGGCCGGAGAGTGGAGCGCCTTCTGATCAGTAAAACGGGCTCAGACGTCCAGCACAAGCAAGGCGGTCGGTGGGTCCTGACGTTCCGCGGGCTGTCGGTCGAGCACAGCGCGGAGGCGATTGACCGCTGCTGGTCCGAGGTCATGATGGCCCTCGTCGGCGGTGTGCTGCCAACCGAGGGCGAGGCTGCATGCTCAGGGGCTGTAGTCGGCATCCGCCACCGGGGCGACCGTCTTCGTAGGTCCTCCACTCGGACGTCCGGCTCTGTCAGTCGAGCACTGATGGGCAATGCAACCGCTCGTTTCGCAGAGCTTTGAACTACGTCGAAAGTACCGATGGAGCCCATCCAGAACCTCGGCGAGAGTCTCTTTCAACTTCTCCAGCCTTCACTCGACAGCGTCCGGGCGATTGGGGGAGGATACATGCTCGACTTCCAGGTGCGTTTCGCTTCTCGCCGCAGGGACGACCCGCTCGCCAGACGCTGATCATTTGCTCCTCGTTCATCCTCTCCAGGCCAACTTTCCATCGCCGGGCAGCCAACCACGCTTTCGAGGATGGAACAGCGACTTGACGCCGCCGCCTCCTCTGCGGTCGAACGCAGGCTGGCGCTAGCGCGCGACGATGGGCAAGCACGTCAAAGACATGTGACTCTCCGTCGGCCCGCCATCGATGTCACCGAACATCGACCCAGGACAACCTTGCTCCCTGCACACTCGTCACCTCGCTTAGCCGAGCGCTACCTTATCCTGCCCATTCCTAGCGTTATTGACTCCTCGTGGGGTCAGCCCCTCTCTGGCCGCCGCAGAGCACGCACACCGCTCGCCCTCGCCCTCTCTATACCTCCCATCCTCACTCACTCGGACACCTCCCTATCTATAGGCCCGCGACGCCCGTTGTTACTATGTGCTCTCCTTTGCTCAGCCGGTGATCTCTGTTCGACCGGTCGGCCGGCCGGCCGGCCGGCCTTAAGCCTCTGACGGCCGCTTACGCGGGCACGCGGGACGCGGCTGACGAGCCCGCCGGCCTCCGTTCCCTCCGACCCCGACCGCGCCAGTCATCCTTCCCCCGCCCTCGCTCTCAACCTCATCCTCCAGGCCTCAGCTGGGCACCTCTCCTTCGGACTACCATCTCTCTGTCCTTCCAGAACGACATCAAGGCAAGCCGAGCCGATCCCAGCTGCCCTTTCCTTTCGACATGACCATCAAGCCCTCGCGCGTGGTCCAGACCTCGCCCCTTCTCTGCGGTTCGCGATCCAACAGCGGCGGCCAGGACGGTGCCGTCGCCAAGCCGGCGGCAGTCCTTGCCCTTCGAGGTGAGCCCAAGAGCGACAGCAGGCAAGTCGAGGCGTCTGGTCAGTCGTCCTGCCCCTTGCTGGCGCCGGTCAGCTCAGCCGGCTTGGCCCGGAGCTGACGCCAGCTCGCTCTTCCCCGCCGCTCGTCCGCACGACCTGGCCCGTCCCTCCTATTTACTGCTCAACCTCGTCACCATCGCTAGGCTCGAAGCCAAAGCTCGAGGCTCCTCAGCCGATGCCCTTCTTTGGCGGGACCATCATCTTCGTGCCGAAGGAGGCCGACCGGCCGGCGATCGAGGCCGGCCGTTCGTCGTCGACGTTCGTCTTGCCCTCGGCTGTGCCGACGCCAGCGCCGACGCCGCCGCCAGAGTCCCGGACCATGCTCGACCTCAAGTGCCATGTCCGGGCACGGATCCCGACCCCGCACGGTCACGTCTTCCTCCACCTCTACAAGACGAACCAGGACGCCAAGGAGCACATGGCGATCGTCTTCGACCCGGCGCAGATGGACGACGGCGTCTGGCGCAAGGAACACATCCGCTCTCGCTCGCTCGACGAGAGCTGGAAGGCCGGCGAGACCGACATGGAGCGCATGATCAGGGGCGCCTACGTCGGGCGCTTGACCGAGCATGGCGGGACGGCCAGCCTGCCGCCGGCCGAGGCGGCTGCGCAGGCGTCGACAAGCGGCGAGACCCCTGCGACGGCGGCGTCCAGCAGCAGCAGTAGCAGCAGTGGTAGCAGCAGTCCGGCGGCGGCCGGGCCCCGGACGCACCTCGCGCCGTTGATCCGGATCCACTCCGAGTGCTTTACCGGCGAGACGATCGGCTCGCACCGGTGCGACTGCGGCGAGCAGCTGGACGAGGCGCTCCGGCTCATCTCACTCCCAACGCGATCGCCGACCGACCCGTCGAGCTACGTCCCCGGCCGGGGCGCAATCGTCTACCTCCGGCAGGAGGGTCGCGGCATCGGTCTCCTGTCGAAGCTGCTGGCGTACAACCTCCAGGACCTCGGCCACGACACCGTCTCGGCCAATATCGCGCTCGGCCATGGCGCTGATGAGCGCAAATGGGACATCGCCGGCGCGATCCTGCGCGACCTCGGCCTGGGCGAGGACGAGCAGGAACGGGGGGTGCGCATGCTCACCAACAACCCGGACAAGGTTGAGGGCATGAAGTCGGAAGGCATCAAGGTGATTGAGCGCGTCGGCATGATCCCCCGCTCGTGGGAATCGTACCCGCACGCCAAGGACAACGGCTTCCCGGCGACGCCGTCAAACGAGTACCCGCACACCGACACGCCGCCGCTGAGCGAAGCGCTCGACGGCCAGCTTCATCCAGACGTTAAGGAGCGCGAGCGCGAGCACGCCCAGTGGCTCGCCCGCAAGAGCGGCGTCGGCATGATTGGCGGGGCCGAGACGAGGAGCGAGGAGCTCGACCGCTACCTCAAGACCAAGATTGAGCGCATGGGCCATCTGCTGTCGCTCCCGCCGGGCGGCGCGCGCGAGTCTTGAATGCGCATGAGCCATCACGAGCAGTGAACCAGGCCAGACTCAGCGCGGATCTTGGGGTGCTGTGGCTGGCTCTATCAGCTGCGTCGACGCGACTAGGGTGGAAGTCAGCGCTCGACCAGACGGGAGCATGTGCCAGCGACGCGCGTGCTCGCCGCACAAGATGCCGGCGCTGCTGCTGCTGCGCCTGCTCCCCTTTCACGCCCACCTCGACTCGCCTGCCGCCCAACAAGCTCGCTACCGACCCTCAGCAGTTCCGCCAGCATGTCCTCCATCGCATCCTCGTCTACCCGTCCAGCTCCACCAGCCCCGTCACGCCAAGCGTCTCTCGACGCGCATCGTGAGTGTACCGGCTGCGCGGTGTCCGCCCCGGTCGACGTGCTGACGACCGCCCCTCTCTTCCGCTCGTCGGCGCCCGGCTGCCAAAGCTGCACAGCCTGAGAATTCACGAGTGGACGACTGACACGGCTGCAGTGCTTCCGGCCCGCTCCCCATCCCGCCTTTTCAGGTCGCTCTCGCTCAGACGTAAGGACGGCACCCTTCCTCGGCTCGTCCCGCACTTCCCGCATCATTTCCCTCTCCTCAAGAC
>Ga0308160_10007966_pt1 | contig 10388 bp, 5 predicted proteins | sample PhyFR1_FD_201036 | JGI IMG/M metagenome (GOLD analysis project Ga0308160, IMG submission 201036) | Phyllosphere microbial communities from UC Gill Tract Community Farm, Albany, California, United States - DLSLF.R1 | ecosystem: Host-associated > Plants > Phyllosphere > Unclassified | place: USA...
GGGATTGCCTCCTTTATAAAAGGCCTAAGAATTTGGAATTAATATCATCCCCGGCGGTACCCGGAGCTGTAGGAACAGGCTCCTGCAAAGCTCAGCCTTTAAACCGGTCAATCCCCAAATCAGGTATTAAAAGCCGCAGGCTCCATAAGAGCCTGCTGTTACTAGCCAAAACAGCCCTCCCGCTTTAATAAGCCCCCGGAGGGGCGGCCTGCGCCTACTTTCCTCTCCTTCATCAACCGGTCTTTTTTAAGACCAATTATACTATGACCCCGGGGCAAACTCAGGCCTTAATCTTTTGCTGTATATTGCATCCGGCGTTTTGTTTCAAGAGGTTGATCCGGGCCTTCTCCGGATTTACATTGATCTTAATAGCCGCAAAAGGAACTTCCTGCATAACTTCCTGCATCCGGCTTTCATCTTCCCTCTGCCAGCCTCTTAATCCTGATTCTCCTTCGGGTCCAGGTTAAAAGAATCGTTCACAAATCAAAAGACTGTAATTTTATAACTTATAACTTATAATTTATAACCCTTACTCATTACTTCCCCAAACTTTACCTCTCACAGCCTGCTGCTGAAATACCGGCAAATCCCCTAGCCCCGATAGAAACGGATACCCCGCAGCAGGCGGTGGGAGGCAAGGGCATCAGAAACGGCAAAGCCCGGCGTGAGGAGTAGCAGTGGATAGCGGGATCAAGCTCCTTATTTTTTTGACAACCAAGGGAGAAGAATTGAATATTGGAAAAGCAAATCAATCGCTGAGTGGATGCACTTTTGATTTTTAAGGAATTGCTATGTAAAATAAACCCGGAAGATCGAATGATTTCCCGGGCTCTGCATATTTTAAAGATCAACTTTGATATCCTAGTAATTTTCTCATTTGGTAGAAGAATCTTTCAATTAATCTTAAATCTTCCGTTACAATTTCAGCGCTGCCTTTCAGCTCTTTGTCGAAAGTAAGGGTTTTGTTATAGCTTGTTTTTAATCCTTTCGGAAGAATGACATCCACATAATAATTACCGTCTTTATCCGGTGAAAGGGAAATGTTCTGAACTTTTCCTTCAACAATCCCGTATTCCTGGTACCGGTAATTATCTAATTTGATCAGTACCTTTTCACCGGATATGATTTTTCCTGAATTTGCTGCCGGCACCGACATTCTGCCTACCAGCTTATCCTTGTTTTCGGGAAGAATCGATAGAATGACTTCACCGGCTTTTATAAACTGGTTTTCCCCAAAAAACTGCTGGAAACTGGCAATTCCGTTTGTATTGGATATGATCAGATAATTTTGTTCCCATTGTTTCAACGATTTCCTTAACTGCTCAAAAAGCTGCAGGGTTTGGGAAGAATAGGTAATTTTATCCTTTTCGATATTAATTGCTGTTCCGCTTTTGGTTTTATTGAGGTTGGAAATCCCTTCTTCCATCTGTGAAAGCGAGATGTTGATATTTTCCAGATTCTGCTGAGCCTGCAGGAATTTTATTTTCTCATTTTCAAGTTCCATAGAGGCAATCACTCCCTGGTTATATAATTCCTGTGAGCGTTGATAATTTTTCCTTGTAATTTCATATTTTGCCTGTTCAAGCTTTTTCTGCTGTTTGGTGGTCGCAATTCGCAGCCGGTATTCGGACAAGCTCTGGTTAGCCGCCAAATTTTCCGGGGCATAGGGTTGCAGTCTTGTAAATAAAGTTTCGTCCTGAAATGCTTTCGCAAAGCTGTTGTAATCACTCTGCAGTTCTCCCAGTTTGAAATGGGAGACTTTATTTACCGGAAATGACAATAATTGATCCGGTGCTGTTGAATCCACTATATTCTTGAGCTTTAAAACGTCTTCATAATTTGCTGTTGACTGCAGCACCATCAGAACCTGGTCTTTTGTGACCTTTTGATGTTCTTTAATAAAGATTTTTTCAATTTTAGCATTGGTTCGGGCTTCCAGCTTTTCAGGCGGGTTCTGGGAAGTTACGACAATGGGAGCCGGAATAAACTCAGGGTACCGGATGACGTAGCTCATAATCAAAATAAGTACCAGAATTAACAGGATAATGGTATTTCCCCAACGGATCATCCAGTGGGGCGGCTGGGTAAGGATATCCTGAACGCTCTCCGAGCGAAGTTCAATATTGTCTAAGACGTCTTTTTCCATATTTTAAATATAAGCAATCTCCAAAAAAGATTGAAGATTGCTGTTTCATACATTCGATCGAATTAAAATCTATCCGTCATTATAAACCGTCATTACAGGTTTGTGACGAATACATGTTCACGTGGATACATGAACCTCTTTTTTCGCACCACATCAGGTTGCTGCATCCGCAATCAAAAGGTTCTCCCGGAATTGGCGGTTCTGCCGGAAAGTAAGCTCCGCAAAAACCAAGGCCTCCTCCGTTTAATGATTTCAGGCTCTCTCTGGTTAATTTTTTTAAATTTTTCATAGTAATTTGATTTGTTAATTCAATTCCTACTCTATAAGCTTTTCGGATTCCGCTTTAGTTTATGATCTATCATCAATTTCCCAGTTCCAGCTGATTTTTTACCAACCTGTAGTATTCTCCTCTTAGAGCCACCAGTTCGGTATGGCTTCCCTCTTCTACCAATTTACCTTTATCTAAAACAATAATTTTATCCGCATGTTTTACAGTTGAAAGTCTATGGGCAATTACAATGGCCGTCTTGCCTTTAAAAAATTGCTCCAGGTTTTCCATAATCACTTTTTCGTTATTGGCATCCAATGCAGAAGTGGCTTCATCAAACAAGATGTATTCGGGAGATTTGTAAACGGCTCTTGCGATAAAAAGCCTTTGTTTCTGTCCGCCACTTACCCCGAGGCCTTCATTTCCGATTTTGGTATTGTAGCTTAAAGGAAGTTCTTCAATAAAATCTTTAATATTTGCAATTTCTACGGCACGTCTGAGTTTGTTTTTGTCGACATAATCTTCACCGACAGCCACATTATTGGCGATCGTATCATTAAATACGTAGCCTTCCTGCATAACAACCCCGCAGTGGTCCCTCCAGAATCGGGGGGAGATATTTTTAAGTTTTGTATTTCCCAACCGGATTTCACCTTCAGAAGGTTCATAAAATTTCATCAGTAATTTTAATAAAGTAGTCTTCCCGCTTCCGCTGGCACCTACGATGGCTGTTGTTTTCTGATAAGGGATGGTCAGGCTTAAATTTTCAAAAACAGGAACATCCGAACCGGTATATCGGAAAGACAGATTTTCAATTTCAATATCCTTTCCGGGCAGCTCATGGCTGTATTGCTCGTCTTTGTTTTCCTCGTCTTCTTTATCATGAATTTCACCTAATCTTTCCAGGGAAATTTTGGCATCCTGAGTCTGTTTAATGAAATCGATCAATTGAAGTAAAGGACTGTTCAGCTGTCCGATAATATATTGTACGGAAAGCATCATCCCCAGGGTCAGATTCCCTTCCAAAACCAGTTTGGCAGATAAAAAGCTGACCAGAATGTCTTTCATCTGGTTAATAAAGTTTCCACCTACCGATTGCCACTGTTCGAGAGAAAGTGATTTTATTCTTATTTTAAAGAGTTTCACCTGCAGAAATTCCCAGTCCCACCGTTTCTGTTTTTCTGCATTGTGCATTTTAATTTCCTGCATCCCATTGATAAGTTCGATAACTTTACTCTGCTCCTGGGAAACCTGGGAAAACCTTTTATAATCCAGTTCTTTTCTTCTGCCCAGAAAAAAGCTGATCCATCCGATATAAGCTGCGGCTCCGAAAAGATAAACGATAAACAGTCTGTAGTCGTAAAATAAAAGGACAATGCTGAATATAACCAGATTGACTAATGAAAACAGGGTGTTCAGTGACGAACTCGTTAAAAGCTGCTCAATCCTGTGATGATCGTTGATTCTCTGCATGATATCTCCCGTCATTCTCGTATCAAAGAAACTGATGGGAAGTTTCATCAGCTTGATAAAGAAATCGGAAATAATGGAAATATTGATTCTTGCCGAAAGATGCAGTAAAATCCAGCTCCGGATAATTTCAATCCCCATTCTTCCCATGAAAAGCATGATTTGCGCGAGAAGGACGAGATAGATGAAATTAAGATCCTGGTTCTGAATTCCGACATCAACGATACTTTGGGTAAGGAAAGGAAAAATTAAAGAAAGTAAGCTTCCTGCCAAAAGCCCTACGGCCAGCTGTATGACAAGTGATTTATATTTCAATAAATATTTGGAAAGGAAAGAAAAGCTGGCTTTGCTTTCCTGATCATCAAATTCGGTTTGGAAAAATGCCGGTGTAGTTTCCAGGATCAGGACAATTCCTTCCTCGGTTTTCTCATTTGCATTTTCACCAATCCATAGTTTGATAAATTCTTCTCTTGTGTAGGTTATGAGACCATAACCGGGATCAGAAACGTAAACTTTATTATTTTTATCGATTTTGTAAACAACGACAAAGTGATTTTTGTTCCAGTGTACAATGCAGGGAAGCGGGACTTCATCAGCGAGAGATTCAAAATTAATCTGAACTCCCAGAGAACGGAATCCCAGATCTTCAGCAGCATCGCTCAGACCGAGGAGGCTGCTGCCTTCACGGGTCGTTTCTGAAAGGTTACGAATCTGTTGCAGGGAAATGCTTTTTCCGTAATGTTTGCTTACGATACGAAGGCATGTAGGACCACAGTCTTTAGAATCCGGCTGGCGGTAGAAAGGAAAGGATTTCAATGATTATTTTTTTATTTATAAATAAGTTGCCGCCGTTTTGACGGCAACCATTTTTATTTTTCAGAAATTTATGAAAAATAATTAATTTTCATTACAGTAGGTCGGCATTCCATCCTGCAGGAAAGCAATAGCTTTCTTCTGAATAGGTACAGGTTTTGCCAGTGGCAGCCTCGCATTCTTGCTGCGATGCGTATGGACGATAGTAGGGAGATTTAGGTCCAGGACAACCTTCTTTTGTTCCTCCTTTTCCATTTTTTTCAGAATTTCTCTAGAGATTTTTTTAAATTTTTCATAGCATTAAATTATTTAGATTTGGATTTTAATTGATTTAGAATGGGCATTGATCGACACTTCTGCAAAGCCCGTCGAATCTTCCTCCATTTCTACAGCAGATTGAAGTGCCGGGACAATAGTCGTCACCTGTTCTGCAAGCCAGTCCGCCTGTAACGGTCTTTAACTGATTTCTGTCAAGTTTTTTCAGATTTTTCATTGTAATTAATTTTAGATTTTCCTACTCTTTTCAAGCTTTTCGGATTCCGCTTTAAATTTGTCCTAATATAGTGAATATTATATATCGAAAACCATTTTTGTACTAACTTCTTCATCCTCCGTCAACTCATCTATAAAATAATAAATGTCTTCCCGGTCGTATTTATCAGGGAACTGATAGCCGTTGATCAGGATAATGGGAGTGAAATTAAGACCTGCCGCCCTGTTCTCTGCAGACATTTCAATAAGTGGCGTCAGGTCTTCATTTTGGGAAACGTTCCCTGTCTTCTGTCTTATTTTGTTTTCGTCTTTGTTTTCGAACCAATATTCTACCAGATGTAAAAATTCCCTTGCCGGTTTATTTTTATAGGTATACATAAAATCTGAGATCAGGTTGTTGAATTTTTCATTCTGTTGATCAGGCGTATAATTAAACCTCATCTGTACAGAAATATCCTCGGGATACTTTTCCAGTAAATTTTCAATGATTTTGTGAGCATCTTTGCAGAAACCACAGTATGGGTTGGAAACGATCGATAGATGGAGCCTGGCCTCTTTATTTCCGACAAAAAAAGTTTCATTGTCGCTGAAAGTTACTTTTTCATTTTCTAAGAGCTCTCTTCTGAACAATTCGTAGTTTCTTTTGAACCTTAAATTTTTAGCATTTGATTTTTGTAGTGATTCTTTATCCTGAAGGGTGTTATTTAAATATAAAACTACTGAAAATACGGCAATCCATAAAATAATGCTTAGTAAGGCAGTCCGGATATCAAACACGACATTTTCAAAAAAGAACAGCCCTGTTACAAGCTGGGCAATTAGGATCGAAATAATCAGAAGGCATACCCGGCAGAACGTTTTTTCAACGAATCCCTGAACATATAATGAATAGCCTATGGCAATAAGTGAAGCAAAAGTTAGTCCTTTGATGATGAATGAGGTGGCCGGCAGGAATAATCCCAGAACAGTAATTCCTATAAAATAAATGAGTGAAAAATCGGAGAATTTTAAGCCGAGAATACTCGTTTTGTCGTCGTTGATAATTTTCTGGCAGGAATTTACATTTTGATTTCCGGCAGTTTCTCCGCAGATACTTCCGATAACGGTAGATGTATTTCCGAACTTCTGATTGAAAATTTCCTGGGAAATATAAACCCCTGCCAGGGAAAGTACAGTGAAAATAACTTCATACCATGACAGACTTATCAGGGAATATACTAAGACAACAGCGAATACAGCATAAATTAAGGATTTATAGTTTGTTGCCGCTTTGTGCTCCACTTTGTCTTTTTCAAAAAGCAGAACAAAATCCGTAGATTTCTTATAAAGCTCATCTTTACTTAAAGTTTTTGTCTTATCAGAATATACCGAATATTGACTGCCGCTTTTCTTCACCAGCGAAAATGAATTATCAACGATGGCAATAAATTCTTCAGGAAGTTCTTCCCAATATTCCTTATCCAGCTCATAAGCATCATTCCTCACTCCCATAAAATTAAGCGTATCACTAAATGCCAGGGCTGACGGGTAATTCGGATGTGAGTTGAACTGAAAAAGAAACTCCTGTTTATCAAGTTTTAAATAATTAATGAGTTTATCCAATAGCATATTAATATTTTTCCTCTAAAATAAGCAGATGTTTGAAAAAAACAAATACTTTTTTCAAATTAACGTGATTTAAAATTCTTTTATTGTTTTAAAGAGATTAAACTTATTTGGCAAAAAGAAGTATTTATTGATTCTTTTCAAGAAATCTTACTGAGAATCAATCAAAATCAGTTTTATTAATTATTTATGGATTACTTTTTTTCGATTTTGATGAAGTCTTGTAAATCTTTCTCTGAGGATAAGCCCACGGTGGATTTTATAATCTTAAAATTGTTATCAACAAGTACGGTATATGGAATGGCTCCATTAAGTCTGAAGCGCATCTGTATCTTTTCATAATCCGGATCTTTTTCGGTGATGATGAATTGTTTCCATTTCATCCGTTCTTCATTCAAAGCTTTCTTCCATGCTTTTTTATCTTCATCGATTGAAATTGAAATGAATTCCAGATCGGGATTTCTGTTGTTGTAAAGAGTCTTCAAAAGCGGAATTTCCTGTCTGCACGGACCGCACCAGCTGGCCCAGAATACAATCAGGTGTTTCTTATACTTAGGATCCAGGATTTCAGATTTTTTACCTGTAATGTTTTCCAGTAAGGGCATGGCTATTTCTTTTTCGTTAAATCTTTTCTTATTGTACACGGATAATTTTTTGAAAGATTCACTTTCCGTAATATCTCCTTTAAACAGCTTTAAAAATTCATCTACCTGTTGTGGAGAAAAGCTGTTTTTATTTTCATCGATATTGTATAATAAATGATAAGAATAAGGATACTCTTTTATTTTTTCTTTAATACTTTGTAAAGTATGTTCATTAATCTTTTCAAAGAGGTCTGCATTTATATTATAAAGTGCTTTTGTTTGTAACCCGGCAGATATTCTCGGACTAATAACAATTTTATATTTTGCATTTAGGCTGATATCTTTCGTTTTAAAATCTTTCATTTTACCAGTAATGGAAATAATAGAATCAGAGAAAAAATATTGTGAGTTAATTGTAGATCCCCTAAATTTTGAATTAATTGTTGGAAAACCTATTGCTCTTAATACACCTTTATTGTCAATGTGATCTAATCCCAAATACTGAGGTTCGTCAGTTTTACGTCTGTATTTTATTTCAAATTTCCCATTTTTGGTTTTTACACTATCGATGCGATTATTATACCTGTCCCTATATAGATAAAGTGTTCCATCTGGTAGATTGGAAATGTTGCCGTATACAATAGTTTCTTGTATTTTATTTTTATTGCATGATAAGAAAAAAAAACTTACAATAAAGAAAATTAAAAATTTGCCATTCATTTTGATTGATTTATATGTTATAAGAAGTTTGTCATTTGTGACAAACTTCTTTTTTAATACAGATATTATGGACATCTTGACTCTCCACCATTTGAAGTAACAGCTACCTGCCCCAACCCTGTGCTGCAGTAACTACTTTTAATCGGTACAGAAACGTTTCCGACTTGCTGCCATTCTACAGTTGTTACACATTGCCCTGTTCTGGGAAACCATTGTCCATTATCTGCCTGAACATAATGAATACAAGCTTTACCTCCTGTTATTTCTTTTAAATCTTGTCTCGAAAGTCTCTTTAAATTTTTCATTTGTTTCATTTTTTGAATTAATAATTTGCTTTTGCCATATAATCCCTGGCGTGGGCTTCACTGATCAGTAGTTCAAAGTATATCTGTACATATATACTTTGAGTTTTTAAAGCGTTTTATCAATATTGAGATTTCAAAATTATAAAAATTCAGTTCACCTTTAGTAGAGAAAACTTGCAATTTTTTTGCGATTTTCATGCAATTTTTTGCAAAAAATATCCTGGTGACGGATGTATTGTTTATTTACTCTTAAGGGATATTGTAAGATTTGCAGATGAGTTGTCTTATCATGTGAATGATAAATAGCAGTTAAGAATCAATCAAAATCATTTTCATCAATTATTTAGGGATTACTTTTTTTCGATTTTGATGAAGTCTTGTAAATCTTGCTCTGAAGATAAGCCCACGGTGGATTTTATAATCTTAAAATTGTTATCAACAAGTACGGTATATGGAATGGCGCCATTAAGTCTGAAACGCATTTGTATCTTCTCATAATCCTGATCTTTTTCGGTGATGATGAATTGTTTCCATTTCATATGTTCTTCATTCAAAGCTTTCTTCCATGCTTTTTTATCTTCATCGATTGAAATTGAAATGAATTCCAGATCGGGATTTCTGTTGTTGTAAAGAGTCTTCAAAAGCGGAATTTCCTGTCTGCACGGACCGCACCAGCTGGCCCAGAATACAATCAGGTGTTTTTTATATTTAGAATCCAGGATTTCAGATTTTTTACCGGTAGTGTTTTCCAGTAAGGGCATGGCAATTTCTTTTTCGTTAAATCTTTTCTTATTGTACACGGATAATTTTTTGAAAGACTCACTCTCCGTAATCTCTCCTTTAAAAAGCTTTAAAAATTCATCTACCTGTTGTGGAGAAAAGCTGTTTTTATTTTCATTAATTTTATCTAATAAGTAATATGAAAAAGGATATCTTTTTATTTTCTCTTTTATAGTATAAATAATTGTAGGATTTACGTCATTGAAATTAAAAATTGCATCACCTGAATTAAATAAGGCAGTTGTTTGCTCTCCACTTTTCAATTTAGGGCTATTAATAAATATTACATCTTCAGGAGGGACTATATTAGTAGGCTTATATTCCTCAATATTTCCATTAATTTCAATCAAAGAATCAGTCATAAAAACAGAAGAACCCCATTTGGGAACATCTGTCGGAAATCCAAAAATTCGTTTTATATTTCTTTTGTCAACATGAAATAACCCAACGTATATTGGAATATCAATTTTATTTTTATATTTTAATTCAAATTTTCCTCTAGTTGTTTGTATACTATCTAATCTATTTAACATGGATTCTTTAAATACATATAAAGTTCCATCAGGTAAATTAGGAATGTTTCCTCTAATTATCGTTTCATTTTCATTTTTAGAACAGGAGATAACTAAAATGAATGTAATAAATAACAAATTGAAAAAATTATATCTCATATTTATTTTATATACAAGAAATCGTCTCAAAAGCACATTCTGAAATTTAATTTTATAAATTAGATTGACTTTTCAAAATATATTTATCTTTTGAGACAACTTCTTTAGGTTTTAACAACGTGAAACTCCACCATTCGAGCTTAAAGGAACATCTCCTAAGCCTGCATTGCAATAACTATGCTTAACAGGAACAGAATAGTCATCAGTTATTTGTACCATTGTAACTGTTGTATTACAAGTTCCGGAATAGTTTGTCCATGTGCCATTCGGGGCTTGAACTGATAAGGTACAAGCTTTTCCCCCTGTTATCTCTCTCAAATCTTGTCTCGAAAGTTTTTTAAGATTTTTCATTTGTTTCATTTTTTGAATTAATAATTTGCTTTTGCCATACAATCCCTGACATGGGTTTCACTGATCAGTAGTTCAAAGTATATCTGTACATATATACTTTGAGTTTTTAAAGCGTTTTATCAATATTGAGATTTCAAAATTATAAAAATTCAGTTCACCTTTAGTAGAGAAAACTTGCAATTT